>Ga0187851_10002948_pt1 | contig 14653 bp, 13 predicted proteins | sample June2016WEW_6_10_FD_132997 | JGI IMG/M metagenome (GOLD analysis project Ga0187851, IMG submission 132997) | Peatland microbial communities from SPRUCE experiment site at the Marcell Experimental Forest, Minnesota, USA - June2016WEW_6_10 | ecosystem: Environmental > Terrestrial > Soil >...
GATGCCGTCCTAATGCGCTACAGTGGTCTTGCCGGTCGAGCATTTTGCACCGAACGGCGATGTGGGTCTTAACTGTTTGTTTCAGCCCAGGGGGCAACCGCAAGCCCACGCCTACACCCCACTGTACAACAGCACGGCAACACGGTAGGCCGTGAACGAGCCTTGCTGGCCCTGCGGCGGGCAACTGCCCACGGCAGCCTCGCGAAATGCTCCAGAGGCTAGCCTGTCTACCAACGCCTGAGGCAGCCGGGACAGGTCCGCGCCCTGCCAGCGCATGACAAATCGGGGCTGCGGACCTAGTTTCGTGACGGGCATACCCTGCTCCATGGTGCAGGCGGCGCGGGCTAGAGCCGGATCGCGCTGAACGGCGATGCCACTGGCCTGTACGAGCGCGGCAACAGCGGCCTCCACCTGAGCCTGCGTCAGCAGCGGCACGGCCTGCTCGTAGTCCGCCACCGCGTATAGCCCGCCCTGGCCAGCAACCACAGCCACACCCACCCGGTCCACGGAGGGGTTCAGCAGGTTTTTGCGGTGGCCGGAGGAGTTCATCCATCCGTCGTGAACCGCGGCCGGAGTGGGGCCAAACGCGACGTTCTCCTCGATCAGGCTGAAGTGTGCGCCAGCCTGGCCGGCGCGTCCCGAGACATCCGGCTCGTCCGCATACTGGTGGGAGATCGACCCTTGGGCGGCCATGCGCAGGCAATGCTGGCGAGCGGCCGCAGCTAATGCCGGGTCCCACTTGAGCGGTCCGGCTCCGGCCGCTGCGCGGGACTGATTAGCGAGCATTACAAGCTGCCAGGCCTCCGGTTGAATCGATGCCCTCCGCCCATCCTGCCCAACTGCCTGCGCCAGAACCACGGGCACGACCAGCGCGAAAGACCAAACCAAACCCTGCCGCAAAATGTCCATAATCCATTCAACCCCACTTGGCCGCCGCTGTCGCGTATTCTTACTATGCCGATGCCTTTTTTTACCGCCAGCACGCTTTCCGCGCTCCGCAATCGTATTCGCCGCCAGCCGCTGGCTGTGGCGGGCGTCTTGCTGCTGGCGACTTTCGCGGTGGGCGGACTAGCCGCGCCTTGGCTTGCGCCCGCGAATCCCGCCGCCATCGATCTGCTGCATCGGCTCCAAGGCCCCTCCGCCGCGCACTGGGCCGGAACCGACGAACTGGGCCGGGACACGCTTTCGCGCCTGCTCTTTGGAGCGCGGCTCTCGCTGGCGGTCTCAGTTACTGTGGTTGCGATTTCGCTGGCGCTCGGCCTCGCCGTCGGTGGCCTCGCCGGCTACCTGGGCGGCTGGATCGACATCGCCCTGACCACCTTTGCTATGAACACCTTCCTGGCTCTGCCCGGCATTCTGCTAGCCATTGCCTTTGCCGCCTTTCTCGGCCCCGGTTTCGCCAATCTAGTGCTGGCGCTCGCCATCGGCGGCTGGGCCGGCTATGCGCGGCTGGTGCGGGCGCAGGTGATGTCCGTGCGCGACCGCGAATACGTCGATGCGGCTCGCGCCCTGGGCGCAAGCGGGATGCGCATATTCTTCCGCCACATTCTGCCGAATATCGTTCAGCCCATTCTGGTGCAGGCCGCCATCGGCATGGCAGGAGTGATCCTAGCCGAGGCGACGCTCTCGTTTCTGGGCCTGGGCATTCCTCCGCCAGCACCGAGTTGGGGCGCCATGCTGAACGACGCCCGCTCGCATCTCTTCGACTCGCCGCACCTCGTGCTCTTCCCTGCCCTGGCCGTGGCCAGCGCGGTACTGGGCTTCAACTTCTTGGGCGACGCGCTGCGGGATCAGCTCGACCCGCGCACGCGGCTGGAATTGGGGCTGTAACCGTTTGACTGATTTCGATTTTAGAGATACGCTGCAAAAATACTCAGAAGTTTCAGAAGGGAAACCGTATGGTGAAAGTTTATCGAACGACAAATGGCGTAACGGAATACTGGGAGGCATGGGACGATTCAGTTGACTTGATCTTTCATTGGGGAAAGGTGGGAGAAAAGGGTGAGACTACCAAGCTCCCGCTCACTGATCGTCCTCGCGCAAGAGAAGCATTTGAGCGCGAAAAGAAGAGGCTTATTGCAGAAGGATTCATGCCAGTACAGATTGAGAAGATGGCTCAAGTCGTGATTCAGTACAGGATCGATGGAATGGGTTCAGTAAAGGATCTCGACAAGGAAAGGGCGATTGAAGAGCTAATGAATGAGTGCCTTGGCTGGACTGGTCTCGGGAACTGTGACGGTCACGATATAGGGAGTGGGACTCTGAATACTTTTGCGATGTAGTTGACGGACGGGCCTCAGAGCAGATCGTTATTGATTGCCTTAAGGAAAACGGTCAGCTTGAAGGAGCCGTTCTCGCTCGTCGTGAACGATTAGGCGATGAAAGCTATTTTGTTTTTTGGCCCAAGGATTTCGTCGGCGAATTTGATCCTATGTACAGGTGAATATGACAATCGGCGTTGTCAGCGACACACACGGGCTCCTGCGGCCCGAAGTCGCGCACGCTCTGGCTGGCGTCGAGCGGATTCTGCATCTGGGCGATGTTGGCAAGGCTTCGGTGCTGAAGGAGTTGGCCAAGATCGCTCCGGTCACAGCGATTCGCGGGAATGTGGACCGCGAAGGCCCATGCAGTGAGCTACCCGAGACCGAGGTCACGCTCATCGCCGATCGCTATGTCTACATGCTGCACGATCTGAACACGCTCCATCTGGACCCCGCAGCCGGAAAGTTCGCCGCCGTGCTCTTCGGGCACTCTCATGTCCCCAACTTCTACCGGCGCCGGGGCGTGCTCTACTTCAATCCAGGCTCGTGCGGGCCGCGGCGGTTCCAGTTGCCGGCGACGGTGGGGCTGCTGACCATGGGGGACGGCGGCGAGCTTCTGCCTGAGATCGTGAATCTCGATCCTCTTCCGGCGTATGACGGCGGAAGCTACAGTCATTTCGCATGACGGTACAATCCTCGCCTAGTTTATGACTCCCTTACGAGTCCGTTGCGTAATTCACCGATATTTCGTGCTTAGATCACAGATATTATGGCGCTTGGTGCTGCTTGATCTAGCTCGGCAGCAAATCTCTCTCCGGAGGAAATGGGAATGATCAAGAACGCAACTCCCAGGAAGAGTCTGTTTGCATTCGCCCTTGTCTTGCTTTTTGCACACGGATTATACTCCCAGGCACCAGCCTCTCCGCCTCAGCAGCCCGCGGCGGATTCCGGCACCTCGACCGATTTCTTTGTGATGCCCGGATCGGACTTTGACCGGCCGGGGCTGGTTACCCGAGCCAATCTCAACATCGGCATCGGCCACACCTTCGGATTTCTGAAGAAGGATCCTATCGGCGACGAGCTGACCTTCGCCTATACCTATGAAAACGCTGGAAGTCACGGCTTCTTCCACACCGATTTCGGCTCGCACACCGAGGCGCTGGGAGTGATGAAGAACTTTGGTTTGCCTAAGACCAAAATCATAACCGGATACACCTGGGTTCAGGCCGGGCTGACCAGTTTCACGGGAAACCCGCACGTCGAGAACCGCTTCTACGATGGCGAAGCGCTGGGCGCGTCAATCCACTTCAACGATCACAACGGCATCTGGATTCAAGAGAGTTACAACAAGATTCCCACCGTCCCCTGGTACACCACGACCGGCATCGGCTACACGTGGAGTTGGTGAGAGAAGACGCTTACGGCGGGCGGCCTAAGCTCTCATGCGGGGATTGATCCAGCGGTAGACCACGTCGGTCAGCAGGTTGACGAGCACATAAGTCAGGCCAATCGAGAGCAGGCAGCCTTGTACCAGCGCGTAGTCGCGATTAGTGATGGCGCTGACGGTGAGGCGGCCCAGGCCAGGCCAACTGAAGATGGTTTCAGTCACAATCGCACCGGCCAGCAGCGCGCCGAACTGCAATCCGACGACGGTGACGATGGGAACCAGCGCGTTAGGCAGGGCGTGTCGGCAGACGACGGATGTCTCGGTTAGGCCCTTGGCGCGAGCGGTGCGGATGTAGTCCTGGCCCAATTCTTCGAGCATTGCGGTGCGCACCATGCGGGTGAGGATCGCTGCCAGCGACGCGCCCATGGCGATCGAGGGCAGCACAAGATAATGCCAATCGATGGCGCCGCTTCCGCCAGCATTTGCGCCCGAGACGGGAAGCCACCCCAGCTCGATGGAGAAGACCAGGATCAGTACCGGCCCTAGTGCCAGACCGGGGACCGAAAGTCCGAAGAGGCTGACGGTGGAGAGCGCCTGATCGAGCCAGCGGCCGCGGCGCACGGCTGCCAGAATGCCCGCGGGGAGAGCCAGCAGCAGCCCGAAGCCCAGCGCGGTCAAGGTAAGAGCCAGCGTGTAGGGATAGCGGGCGGCAATCAGGTTGACGACCGTGTCGTGCAGGCGAATGGAATTGCCTAAGTCGCCTTGGAGCACGCCGTTCCAGTAGCGCAGATATTGCTGATGGAGCCGCAGGTCGAGGCCGTAGTCGTGGCGGAGAGTCGCAGTATCGGCCGGCGACGCTCCCTCGCCCAGCATCATCTGCACCGGGTCGCCGGGGACCAGATGGATGAGAAAGAAGACCAGCGAGACCACCAGCCAAACGACCGGAAGCGTGAGCGCGAGGCGGGTGAGGATCTGCTTCATGGGCTGGATACAGATTACAGTGGTCAGCGAACAGTGGACAGTAGCCAACCAGAAGTTCGCTACTCACGATAGCCGCCCAATGCCACTTGCTATTTCTCCTCGACTGGCGGCGCTTCCTCGACCGGCTCGACCCGGATCTTGGCGATACGGCGGGCATCCATCTCGACGACGGTGAGGCGGCGGCCTTCGTGGATCACGGATTCGCCGACTTCCGGGAGGTGACCGAGGCGCATGAGGAGAAAGCCGGCCAGGGTCTCCACGCCGCCGTCGCGGGGCAGATCCCATTGCATCTGGGTTTCCAGGTCGCGGAGGTTGACGCCGCCGTCCATCAGCAGCGCGCCGCCAGCGGCAGTGAGCACCGGCATCTCGGGCGAATCGAATTCGTCTTCCAGTTCGCCGGTCAACTGCTCGATGGCGTCCTCGGCGGTGACCAGGCCGACCGTGGAGCCGTACTCGTCAACGACGATTGCCATCTGGCGGCGGCGCTGCTGGAACTCGCGGATGAGATCGAGGACGCTCTTGGTCTCGGGGACTACCAGCACGTCGCGCATGATCTGGGAGAGCTTGAGTTCGACGATAGGCGCCCCCCGGCGGAAGAACATGAGGCGGGCAAGGTCCTTGGAGTAGACGACGCCGACGATGTGCTCGGGGCCTCGGCTCTCGTCGTAGACGGGAACGCGGGAGTGCAGGTGTTCGATAACCTGGGCGCTGGCCGCTTCGACAGCCATCTTCGAGGGCAGCGAGAAGATCTTTTGACGCGGAGTCATGATCTCGCGGATGGGCACGTCGTCAATTTCCAGGGCGCGATGGATGAGCGCCTCCTGCAATGCGGGCAGAACGCCCATGCGGCGGGCGGCGGTGGCGATGAGCTTGAGCTCCTCAGGCGAATGGACCTGGGCGCGCTCGGTCATGGGAATATCGAAGCCGCGAAGGATGACAGCGGCCGAGCCCTTGAGAAGCCGCACTGCCGGGCGGGCCAGGGTCATAAAGATGAGCATGGGCGGGGCCACGGCGACGGCCAGGGCCTCGGCGCGGCGCAGTGCGAGGGATTTGGGCACCAACTCACCGACAACCACATGGAAATAGGTGATGAGGGCGAAGCCCAGGGCGACGGCGCCGACAGCGGCCACGTGACCATACACCAGAGCGTGAGCCGGAGCGATGGGCAGAGCGTCGAGCCAGCCTGTGAAGAGGCCCGCGGCCAGCGGTTCTCCGATCCAGCCCAAGGCCAGTGAGCAGAGGGTAACGCCGAGCTGGACAGCAGGGAGGAAGTCGTCCAGGTCGCGTTGCAGGCGGCGGACAGCGCGCGCTCCGGGCACCTGGGCGGCCAGCAACTGCTCGATGCGGGTGTCGCGAATGGAGACCAGGGCAAACTCGGCGGCCACAAAGAAGGCATTGGCCAGAATGAGCATGGCAACGGCGACGAATTCGATCAGAGAAAGACCCTGCATCCCGCTGTGAGGATAGCATTTCCTTAATGGGGAAGCCATGTGCAGGGCCGTGCGCGGGGCCGCCGGCCAGGCACCCCTCAAGTAGTATCCTTTTTCTAGAGCTTTCCTCGCAGTCCGCGGAGATTGTCTCCGCCGCAAACAGACATTCGGGGGATTCATTTGCCAACTTATCTCGTGACCGGAGCAGCGGGCTTCATCGGACGCTCGATTGCCGCCTCCCTGCTGGAGCGCGGGGACGCTGTGCGAGGCATCGACAGCTTCATCACCGGCAAGCGCTCCAATCTGGTTGGCCTGGAAGCGATGGAGTTCATCGAGGGCGACCTGGCCGACCCGGCTGTCTGTGCGAAGGCCTGCTCCGGGATCGAGATCGTCTTCCACGAAGCAGCGCTGGCCTCGGTACCGCGCTCGGTGGCCGATCCGGTGACCACGAATATTCATTGCGTGGACGCCACGCTCAATTTGCTCGTGGCCGCCCGCGCCGCCAATGTGCGGCGAGTGGTCTACGCCGGGTCGTCCTCCGCTTATGGAGATACTCCGACTCTGCCCAAGCAGGAAGAGATGCTGCCCAACCCCATCTCTCCGTATGCCGTGGCCAAACTGGCCGGCGAGCATTACATGCGTGCCTTCAGCCGCGTCTACGGACTGGAGACGGTGACGCTGCGCTACTTCAACGTCTTTGGCCCCTACCAGGACCCCACCTCGCACTACTCCGGCGTGCTGGCCATCTTCTGCCGACGGATGCTGGGCGGAGAGCAGCCGACCATCTACGGCGACGGTGAACAGAGCCGCGACTTTACCTACATCGACAACGTGGTCCACGCCAACCTGCTGGCCGCCGCTGCACCGGCGGAACGGGTTTCAGGCGGCATGATGAACATCGCCACCGGCGTCCGCGTAACCTTGAATGAAACCTTCGAGACACTGCGGGAGTTGACCGGCTATAGCGGACGCCCGGCCTACGCCGAACCGCGCGCCGGTGACATCCGCGACTCGCTGGCCGACATTCATCTGGCGCAAGAACTCCTCGGCTACCAGCCCATCGTCGATTTCCGCGAAGGCCTGCGCCGCACCGTCGAGTGGTACCGGAGTTGAGGAAATCGCTGGTCTGGCTCAGTGAGTCTTGCATCACGCGAGAAAGCCTGAGAGCATGGCTGCATGGTGGATCGCACCGAAGTCTTCAGGACCGCTTATCAGCTTCTGGCAGATCATGGCCTGAACGCTCACTTCTATGCCGCCCGATTATCCAAAGAAGCGGAAGACGAGGGCAAGACGGCTGAAGCTGAGTTCTGGAAGGCCGTTGCATACGCAGTAAAGCAGCGTAAATCAAACTGAGGCACGTCCGATCATGGGGGTCTATTGACGCAGTCGATTCCAATCAAGCACACTGGCGGAGATTACCTTTGCAGTACTTTGTTGTCTTGAATCCCAGGCCTGCCTCCGCCGAACGAATATCGGGATGGGGGTGCCCGACCCGTGCAGGAATCAAAGACCGATCAGTACGACTCGCCCCGTGATCCCGATGCGCGGCCGGCGATAAGTTTGCGCAGCTCGACGCGAAGCCTGCGTGAGCTTTGGGAGGTGCTGGTTCGCCGCCGGCGCTTTGCCGGTTCGTTGGTGGGCGGGTTATTGCTGGCCTGTCTTCTCTACTGCCTCATCGCCCCCAACCAATACGAGGCCAGCGCCAGCGTGGCCTTGCGCACCTCGCCGGCCTCAGCGCTCACCTTGCAGGCGCCGGAGGCGCTTGTGTCGGCATCGATCCTCTCCGCGCCCTTGCAGCAGGAGACTCTGGCAAACGTCTTTCGCAGCGAGCAGCTTGCCTGGAAGGTGATTATCGGCCTCAAGCTCTACCAGGAGCCGGGATTCATGGGCAGCTTCGCCAGCCGTTTTCCGGACTTTCACGCCGAGTCGCCCGCCCCCGACGCCCGAGCCTGGCTGCTGGGAAGATTCTCCAAGCGGCTCCGCGTGGAAACGCTGCCGCGCACCCTGCTGATTCAGATCCGATTCCGATGCAGCAATCCGGACCTCTCGGCCGATGTGGTGAACGCCCTGATTCGCGCCTACGGTCAACAGGACAGCGATGCGCGTATGCAGGCCACTTTGCAGGCTTCGGAGTGGCTGCAAAGCCAATTGAAGGACTTGAAGGCGCGGGCCGCGCAGGATCAGCAGCGGCTGGCGGCCTTTCAGCGCGAGCACGGCCTGCTCACCACCCCTGAAACGTTGGCGAACGGGCAACTCGGCGAGACTCAGCACACCTCGGCGCTGGTGGAGATCGATGAGCTGGGCCGCCAGTTGGTAGGCGCCGCCACCGACCGTATCCTACGCGAAGCTGAGTACCGGGCGGCCTCGCAAGGCGATCCCGAGTTGGTCATCGCCTCCAATCCAAGCCTCCAGGCTGAAAGCGGGAACTTCGCCACTTCGCTGCTCCAGCAGATTCAAGGCCGTCGCAGCGAACTCGAGCAGGAGCAGGCCCAGCTCAGCATCGAGCACGGCCCGAACTTTCCCCGCGTCGTCGAAGTGCGCCGCCAGTTGCAGGATCTCGACCGTCAGAAGCAGGCCGAGGACGCTCGGCTGGTCGGGCAATTCCGCAGCGCCTGGCAGACCGCCGTCGATCGTGAACAACTGGTGCGTAAGAACCTCGCCGATCTGACCACCGAAGGCATGAAGGCCGATGAGGCGGCCACCGAGTACGCCGCCATGCGCGAGGAAGCCGATGCCAATCACGAACTCTATGTGCGGGTGATGGAGAAGGCGGAGGAAGCGGGCCTGGCCGCCGGGGTTCAGGGTTCCAATATCTCGGTGGTGGACTATGCCAGCCAGCCGGTAAAGCCGGTCGCGCCCGATCTGCCGCTCTACCTCGCCATCACCCTGTTTGTCAGCCTCTGGCTGGCGATTGGAGGCGCTTTCCTGATGGAGTCGATTCGTCCTTCGTCCATTCGCACCGCCATGGCGCTCGTTGCGGCCGTCCTGGCTGGCGTTGCGGCTCACGCCCAGGCACCCACGCCCAACACCTCCGGCCTGCCTACTGGAGTTGTTCGTCTTCCCGCCCAGCAGCAGAGTCCGAATCTGCCTAATCCCAAGGAAGCTCCAACCGTCTGGGACAGCGCGGGCCAGGCCGGGCTGCCAACAACGGCCTTTGCGCAATCAGCTTCGCCCATGCCCGCCCCCATTAGCCTCGGCGATTTTCTCGATGTCAGCGAAGTGCATACGCCGGAGTTTCATTCGGTGGTGCGCGTCTCTCCGTCGGGCACCGTCGCGCTGCCCATGATCCATGAGATCCGGGTTGGCGGAATGGACGAGCAAGCAGCCGCGCGCGCCATTGAGGCAGCGCTGATCGCCCAGGGAATGCTCCTGCATCCGCAGGTCTCCGTGCTGGTCACCGCTTACGCCGGGCAGGACGTGAGCGTGCTGGGCGAAGTGGTGCACCCAGGGGTTTATCCCTACACGCTGCACCATCGTCTGCTCGATCTGATCTCGGCCGCCTCCGGGCTTGCGCCAAATGCCGGCCGCCTAGTGAACATCTTTCACCGCGACGACGCCAAGACGCCACATCCGGTGGTGCTCGATCCCAGCGGAACCGATACCGCCTCGGACCACAATCCTGAACTCGCCCCCGGTGATACCGTCCAGGTCAGCCGCGCCGGCCTGGTCTTCGTGGTGGGCGATGTGCAGCGTCCGGGCGGCTTTCCCGTCGATCCGGCGCAAGGGCTGACTGTGGTGCAGGCCCTCTCGCTGGCCTGGGGCCCGACCCAGAACGCCGCTACGACCAAGGCGATCCTCATCCGCGAACAGAAGGGCGGGCGCACTCTCACCAGCCTCAACCTCAAACGTATGTTGCACGGAGAGGAGCCCGACCAACTCGTCCACGACCGCGACATTCTTTATGTTCCTGATTCAGCGGCAAAGAACCTGTGGAACCGCACCATGGAGTCGGCCATCCAATCGGCCATCGGCGTCACGATTTATGCTGGGCTGGTTTATTCCCAGAGGTTCTGATCCGCTTCTGGAATCAAGGAGGAGTTTTCCGTTGCCTGACTTAGTCTGGGCCAAGCAAATGGGCCGCATAACCTACCTGCTCTCTTCAGTGGCAATCGCGGTTCTGTGCGGGGCCGCTGTGCTGCTGCTGCGCTCCCACCCGGAGAGCCGACACGTTTTGTTAGCCGCGCAATGCTGCCTTGCAGTTTTGGCCGTGATCTGGATAAGGAGCCTGGAGAGCCGCTTGCAGGATGCGGGATTGCCGCGCTGGAGCTTCTGGCCTTACTTTCTTCTCGTCTTCACCCTGTGCTTCGGCGCACATGCGAAGGGGATGGGTGGGCCGCGAACGCTGGCGCTATTTCTCCTTCTCCAGATTTCCGCCCTGTTGCTTCAAAGTCAACCGGCGTCCGGTGAGTCTTTGCTTCGGGGTGCGGGGCATGAGGCCGCGCGAAAATACCCCGAGTTCCTGAGGCCGGTCGGCCGTTTCCTGTTTCTGCTGCGCGTCGTGCTGCTGGCCGCCTTTGGCGCCGCGCTTCTCCACCTGGTGCAGAGAACAAGCGCAGGTGTTGCGCGCTGGGAGATGTGCCTTGCATTGGCGGTCTTGGGCTTCGTCTGGATCTATAACGTGGAAGGCCGCGCGCTGGATGCCCAGTTGCCCAGTTGGGTTCCGGCCACTTACTGCATGGCCGCACCGGGGCTGTGTTTCCTGCCGTTCCTTTTTCACAGAGTCAGTCTTCCAACTGCGCTGGCGTTGTTTATCGTTTTGCAGATCCCAACGGTCTTTCTTCAAAGCAGGACTGTGCTCGCGGAGCCTCCATCGCCGTCGAGCAAATGGCTTCGACCGGGCGAACCGATCGGGAGTCTTGATTTTGCGGTGTACACGCTTTTGATCGCCGGCCTGTGGCACGTCCTTCATCTTTTGCGCGGCGACGCTGGCGGCGGGCATTGGGCTAGGGTGATCGAAGTCGCGTTGGATGCCGGCTCTCTGTCTCTTTGCCTGGCGTGGGTCGTCAGCGTAAAGGGACGGCTGAAGGATCTGAGGCTAACTCGTTGGTATATTGACTCTTGTTTCATTGTATTCATCCTTTGCCTGTTGCCTTTTGCGTTCAGGATTCTGACTTTTTCTCACGCCCTCATTCTGTTTGTCGTCCTCCAGATTCCAGCCATCTTCATCCGAAGAGAATTCATTCCCGCGAGCTTTTCCCCGGGCGATTCGAATTCTTGAGAGGTTCAAATAGATGCGCCGCATTGTCTGGGTTTTGTTGCTGCTCTTCGCCTTCACGATTCCATGGGAGTACTCCCTGGACCTGGGTGAGCCGCTCGGCAACATTGCCCGGCTGGTGGGATTGCTGCTGCTACTCGCAGCGATTCCCGCTCTTCTCCAAACCCGCCGCCTGCGCGTCCCCGGACCGATGCAGGCCATGGTTCTGGCCTTCTATCTCTGGTTCTGCTGCACTTACTTCTGGACCATCGAGCCGCTGGCCACACTGGCAAGGCTGCGCGGCTACTTTCAGGAGATGATGGTGGTCTGGCTGGTCTGGGAGTTTGCCGAAAGCGCCGGCGATCTGCGCGCGCTCCTGCGGGCCTATGTGGCCGGCGCCTGGGTGCTCGCCATTCTCACCGTAGCCAACTTCGCCGCCACCGCGGTTGCCGGCCAGATTCGCTTTGTCGCCGAGGGGCAGGACCCAAACGATGTCGCCCGCTTTCTCGACCTGGCTCTTCCCATGGCGGCGTTGCTGGTGAACAGCGAGCGCAAGCGGCCCTGGCGCATTCTGGCCGCCGGTTACCTGCTGGCGGGTTTCGTTGCCGTCTTGCTCACGGCCTCGCGCGGAGGATTTATAGCAGCATTGGCGGCCCTTGCAGGCAGCGGAGTTCTGCTGGCGCGTGCTCACCCGCGCCGGGTGCTGGCCGCCACTCTGGCTTTGCCGCCGATTGCCGCCCTCCTATGGTTCATCGTTCCCCACGGGACCTTCGAGCGGCTGGCGACCATCGCCGAGCAACTTCAAGGCGGGGACCTGAATCTGCGGCGGAATATCTGGGTGGCGGGATGGCATGCATTTGTCCAGGCGCCATTTTTCGGAACGGGGGCCGGCACGTTTGTCTCGGCGTCAGGCCTGGGGCCCCTTGATACGGCCCACAACACGGCTCTGTCGATCGCGGTTTCCGGAGGCTTGTGCGCGCTGTTCTTGGCATCGGTCATCGTGGCCGCGGCCCTGTGGTCGATCAGCCGAACCCGTGGGCCAATCCGATGGACGATGGTCACGGCGCTGCTCGTCTGGCTCATCACTTCGCTGGTGGACACTGTCGAGGAGAGCCGCAGCACCTGGCTGCTTCTAGCGCTGATCGCATTGGCAGGCCGCTTGGCCGTCGAGGAGCCTGAGGATCTGGCCGAGTGCTTCCCAGCCGGCGACCTGGACTCAGGCGGCAACGTAGGCGCCGCGCGGCGGGACCTGGAGATTTCGCTATTGAAATAAGCTCACTTCGCGAGCTTGTCGAGGTCCAGGTTGAGTTCGAGGACATTGACTCTGGGTTCGCCGAGCAGGCCCAACTGGCGGCCAGCAATGCGTTGCACGATGAGCTTCTTGACGCTCTCTTCGCTCAGGTTGCGGGCTTTGGCGACACGCGGTGCCTGATAGTAGGCGGCGTCCGGGGTGATGTCGGGATCGAGGCCGGAGCCGGAGGTCGTCACCAAATCGATGGGCACCGGCTTGCCGGGGTTCTGGGCAGCCAGCTTGTCGATGTCGCCCTGAATGCGAGTGACCAGAGTCTTGCTGGATTGAGCCAGATTCGAGCCGCCTGATGCGGTGGCGTCATAGCCGTTGCCCGCAGCCGACGGCCGGGGATGAAAGTAGCGGTCGGAAGTGAAGCTCTGGGCCAGTAACTCGGAGCCGATGACCGTACCGTCCTGAAGCTTGATGAGGCTGCCGGCGGCCTGTTTGGGAAAGACCACTGATGCGATGCCGGTAACCAGCAGCGGATAGCCCAGGCCCAGCAGGAGCGTCGTAACCAGGGTGAAGCGAATCGATGTCTTCCAGACCGAATGCATTTTCGTTCTCCTAAAACAACCCGCAGGGGCTAAAGCCCGGCGCTTATTCTGATACATATCGGCACAACTGAAGTCGTGCCCTGACGCTTCTTGTAGCTCCGAATGCCTTCCCTGTGCTTCCGAATGCCACTTCTTGTAGCTTCGGAAGCCTCACTCGCGGCTCCGGGATTCGAGCTACGCCAGATGCAGGGCCACCAATGCCATGTCGATGGCCTTGATGCCGAAGAACGGTATGACGATGCCGCCGAAGCCATAGATGAGCAGGTTGTTGCGCAGCAGAATATCGGCTGCCTTGGGTTCGTATTTCACGCCCTTGAGAGCCAGGGGAATGAGGGCCACGATGATGACGGCGTTGAAGATAACCGCCGAGAGAATGGCCGAGTTCGCGGTAGCAAGGTGCATGATGTTCAGCGCGCCCAGCACCGGGAAGACGCCGGCGAACATGGCGGGGATGATGGCGAAGTACTTGGCCACGTCATTGGCGATGGAGAAGGTGGTCAGGGCGCCCCGGGTCATCAGTAGCTGTTTGCCGATCTCGACGATCTCGATGAGCTTAGTGGGGTTGGAGTCCAGATCGACCATGTTGCCGGCTTCCTTAGCGGCCTGTGTGCCCGAGTTCATCGCCACGCCCACGTCGGCCTGAGCCAGCGCGGGGGCGTCGTTGGTTCCGTCGCCGGTCATGGCAACGAGCTTGCCTCTTGACTGCTCGCGCTTGATCAGGTCCATCTTGTCTTTGGGCTTGGCCTCGGCCAGGAAGTCGTCCACGCCGGCCTCGCGGGCGATCACCGCGGCGGTCAGAGGGTTATCGCCGGTGATCATAATGGTGCGGATGCCCATGGCGCGCAGCCGGGCAAGCCGATCCTTGAGGCCGCCCTTGACAATGTCCTTGAGATAGATGACGCCCAGCGCGGTCGAATTCTCGGCCACCACCAGCGGCGTGCCGCCCAGGCGCGCAATCTCTTCGACGGAGTCGCGCACCTTCTTGGGCAGCGAAGAACCCTGTTCTTCAAGAAAGCGAGAGATGGCGTCCACCGATCCCTTGCGAATGCGCGAGCCGGGCAGGTTGACGCCGCTCATGCGAGTTTGGGCCGTGAAGGGCACGAACTCGGCGTGGATGCTTCCCAGGTCGCGACCGCGCAACTTGTACTTTTCCTTCGCCAATACAACGATGGACCGGCCTTCGGGGGTTTCGTCGGAGAGCGAACTGAGTTGTGCGGCGTCGGCCAGCCGCTCCTGGCTCACATCCGGCGCGGGAATAAACTCCGTGGCCTGGCGGTTGCCCAGGGTGATCGTGCCGGTCTTGTCCAGCAGCAGGGTATTCACATCGCCGGCGGCCTCGACGGCGCGTCCGCTCATGGCCAGCACGTTGTACTGGACCAGGCGGTCCATGCCGGCAATGCCGATGGCCGAGAGCAGTCCGCCAATGGTCGTAGGGATCAGGCAAACCAATAGCGAAACCAGCACAAACACGGTTTGCGGAGCTTTCGAGTACATGGCGAAAGGCTGCAGCGTGACCACAGCCAACAGGAAGACGATGGTGAGGCCGGAAAGCAGA
>Ga0187851_10002951_pt1 | contig 14650 bp, 11 predicted proteins | sample June2016WEW_6_10_FD_132997 | JGI IMG/M metagenome (GOLD analysis project Ga0187851, IMG submission 132997) | Peatland microbial communities from SPRUCE experiment site at the Marcell Experimental Forest, Minnesota, USA - June2016WEW_6_10 | ecosystem: Environmental > Terrestrial > Soil >...
CCGTGCCCGGTGAGAAACACGATGGGCAGCAGCCAGCCGGCCCGGGTGAGCCGTTGCTGGAGCTCCAGTCCGTTGAGTTCCGGCATGGCGACATCGAGCACCAGACAACTGAGTTTCTCTGGGTGATACGAATCGAGGAAGGTTTTCGCCGAGGTGAAGGCGCACACGGTGAAGCCCTCGGCCTTCAGCAGCCGCGTGAGCGCCTTGAGCATCCCTGGCTCGTCGTCCAGCAGGTAGACCATGCCGGGTGGCGGATGGCGGGTGGCGGATGGCAAGTGGTCAGTCATCAGTGGCCAGTAATCGGTAAACAGTCATCAGTGGGCGTGGCGGCGAAATAACCGGTTGCATCTTCGCGCAGCACGCCTTCCGGCGGGCCGCAGAACGAGCCGGTCTTTTGATAAACTCGCAACCCCTTGAAACTCCTCGCATATCCTGTATTCATGGTTCAACTTTCGCTGGTTCTTTGCGTTTGGTGTTTGCTGGTTACTGTTTACCAATCACCGCCCCTCACTCCTTCACTCGCCGGCAGTTCCAGATGAAAGGTTGTGCCGTCGGTTGCCGCCGCGCCGCCGTGGGCTTCCGCCCACAATCGGCCGTTGTGGGCGGTGGCGATGGAGCGGCAAATGGACAGCCCCAGCCCCAGGCCGTCCTTCTTGGTTGTGTAGAACGGCTCGAAAACGCGTTCCGCGTCCGGCGGCAAACCGCAGCCGGTGTCCGAAACGGAAATCCGCACCATGCCATCGCGGTGCACGGTCGCCAGGGTCAGGAGCCGGGCCGTGGGCGGAATGGCGGCCATCGCGTCGCCGGCATTGAGGAACAGATTGAGGAGCACCTGCTGGAGCTGGATGCGGTCGCCCAAAACCTGCGGCACCGTCCCGGCCAGGTTGCGGTGAACCGTTATGCCGTGCCCGATGAGATCACTGCGTGCGATCCGGAGCACGTCCTCAATGATTTCATTCGCGGAAAGCGGCTGCAGGTGGGCCTGCCCCGGCTTGAGGAGGGCGCGCAAGCGCCGTATGACCTCGCCCGCGCGCTGGTCTTCGCTCACTATGTCCGCAAGAATGTCGCGCGCCTCGGCGAGATCGGGCGGCTGCTGGGCGAGGAGGCGCTGCGCCGCCTGGGCGTTGGTGAGGATGATGGCCAGCGGCTGGTTCAACTCGTGGGCGAGCGAGCCCGACAACTCGCTGAGCGTCGTGACCCGCGAAAGGTGGGCCAGTTCGTTGCGCTGTTGCTCGATCTCCTGTTCCGCCCGTTTCTGTTGCGTGATGTCCCGGTTGATGCCCGCCAGACCGGTAATGTTGCCCTGCAGGTCACGCAGCGGCACTTTGGTGGTGGACGTCCAGGCGGTTTCGCCATTGGGCATGATCTGCTTCTCGGTCTTGTTGATCAATGCCTCGCCGGTTTGCATGACCCGCTGCTCATCCGCATAGAACTCCTTGGCCCGCTCCTGAAGTTGAAAATCAAAATCGGTTTTGCCAATGGCCTGTTCGGGGTTTGCCAAGCCCAGTCGCTTGACAAGCATATGGTTGAGCTTGACGAACCGGGATTGGAGGTCTTTGAAGTAAATCCGGTCCGGAACATTGTCCAGCAATGCCTGCAATTGTTGCTCGTGTACGCGGAGGTCGAGCGACAATTCCGTGGCGCGGATCACATCCCGGCTCAATTCGTAATTCATCACCAGGACGATGGCGAGAAACGGGAAGCTGATGAGATACGGTGACTGAATAAACTGGTTCTCAATCAGCGCGGAGGACCCGGCGGACACCAGGAGGAAACCCGCGATGCTGCCGCCCATCAGCAGTGCGCGCCGCCGGTTCTCCGGGCCGCCGCCGCGCCAAAACCGGGCCGCCGCGTCAACCACGAAAATCAGCAGGAGCAACATGCTGAACTCACTCAGATGCCCCCAGGGATTGTCCACCGCCTGGGCCACCACGGACACGGGCTCGCCGAGAAATTCAATCTGACGCAGCGCCGTGATTACGCGGTAATTATCGGTCACTCCCGAGGTGAAATTCAGGATGAGCGAAAGGAATCGCAGGACCACGGCGGTCCAAGCGAGCCAAGGACGACCCGTGCGAAAATCCAACTGCACAAAACCGGCGAGGGCGGCCACCAGCACAAAAGTGGGCACGTCCATCCAGCGCATGATTATGCCCATCCCTGTCGGCGTCGATGCCCGCATGACCTGAAATTCCCCCGCCGCAATGGCCGCCACCGCCACGGCAGCCACCGCAAAAACCAGGTTGGCCCAGGAGGTGCGTTTCATGCACCAGACCCAGAAATGTATCACCGCCAGCGTGAGACACGCCGAGGCGACCATGGACCAGATGATGGTGACCCAACTCATTTGCATGAAGTGCTCAACATCCGGGCGCGACAATAGCAAGTGCCGCGCGCCGCGCCAAGCCGGGGTTGACGGCACCGATTCTCAATCACTGATGACTGAAATTCTTCGTATTACGTTCCCAGCAACAACGCCCGGCCCCGGCCCACCCCCAACCGCTGACGCCGGGGGAAAATGATGCGCCGGACGGTTTATTCATCGGGCTTGCCGGGCGGGGATGGTTATTGGTGGGTATGCCACCACCAGGCGCCCGCAATCAATCCGATGGCGATGAGGAAGAGCAGGAGCCGGATGAAAAACTTGCCGATTTTGAACACCAGCAACAGCAGTAAAACAATTCCGACCAGCACCGCTCCTCCGGTCTGCAGGTCATGCGTGCTGAGATTGCTGACAAACTCTTTGATTTTATCGAGGTTCATATTTTTTCGGGGTAACGGCGTGGCTGTTTGGTGCGGTTCATGGGTTCATGTTTTGGCGTACGTCCACCAGCAATTGATCGAAGGCGTGGAGCCGGATGAGGCCCAGGCGCGGGAATTCGAAATCGAGGATAACATAAATGGCCAACGCCATGATCAAAGCGAAGGCGGAAGCGTGAAACCAATGGCGGGCTATGCCGGAGCCCAGGTCGTAACCCACCAGCAGCGAACCGGCCAAAACCAGCAACCCCAGCATCACATAAATGACCGCCGGCGGGTGTGTCCAGGCCGCCATCGTCCGGGTGGTGGTGATGTCAATCATCTGGTTCAGCGCTGGCAGCAGCAGCATCGTGGCCGGCGACGAGCCGGAGTCACGGCAGGCGGCGACCGCGTCCTTCCAGATTTCATTTTGCAAGGCCTTGGCCCGGGCCAGGTCATCGGTGGCAGGCCTGATATCCGGCAGCTTGCGATAGAACGCGAGGCGGGCATCCGCGTATTGCCGGAATTTTTCGCGCAATGGTGGTTGGGCGGTCACCGGGAGCATGTCAAGCCGCAGCCAGGCGGTGCCAATGTCATTGGCCTCCTCGACGACGAGCGCACGCCGCGTATCGAACCGCTCTGCCGCGCCGGAAAATGTGAACGCGATGAGCAAAGCCATCAGGCCGAACACCGCGCCTTCGGTTGCCCCGCCACCGGACTTGGCCGATTCCGGATCCCGGGCGAACCGGCGCGCGCCCATCCGGCGTCCGGTTTCCAGCAGCAACGACATCCCCAGAAACATTCCGAGGACGACCAGAAGTCCAAGTAAAGTGACATTCATATCCGTGATGTTTTCATGGTAAACCAGTCACATCCGCTTCTTCGGTTGAATGGGTTGTTTCCGCAAATCCGCGATGATGCGATCCACCTCGGGAATGGCGTGAGCGAAGTATTGCTTGAAACCCCGGCAGAGATAGTTCAGGCCCGGCTCGCCATCCGCGGTGCGGATGATCCGGTTCTTCGGGCACTCGCCCCAGCAATCGCTAAGATACGGACATTGCCGGCAATATTTCGGCAGGGTCTCGTTCTTGGCGTAGCCGAACTTCACCTGCGTGCGGGAAAACACCTGGGTGTCGAGAGCGCTGTCCTTGATATTGCCCAGGCGATACTCCGGATAAACATAATGGTCGCAGGAGTAAACGTCGCCGTCATGTTCCACTGCCACGCCTTTGCCGCAGAATTCGCCGTAGATGCAAATCTGCGAGCCCAGGCCCATGTGCTGGGATACCAGCGTCTCAAAATGGTTGACCAGCACCTTGCCCACATCCCTGCTCCGCCATTCGTCAAAGGTCTTGCACAGGAAATATCCCCAGTCATCGGGATCCACGGACCAATCGGTCACGATGGAATTCGGATGGCCGGGCCGCGCTTCGGGGTCGCCATCCCTGGGCAAGGCGGCGTTGTCCCACTTGTGCGGCGCTGTTTTCTCGAAGCCCTTGTACTCGACGATGGGAATGAACTGGATGTAGGTGGAGTCGAGCTCGCGCCGGAGAAAGCGGTAAACGTCCAGCGGCTTTCGGGCGTTGAACCGGTTGACGCAGGTCAGCGTGTTGAACGGGATTCCGTATCGCTGGAACAGCTTGGCGGCGTGGAAGACTTTCTCGAACGTGGGTTTGCCGCCTTTCGTTACCCGGTATTTGTCATGGATTTCCCGGGGACCGTCAATGCTCAGGCCAATCAGGAAATGGTTCGCCTTGAGAAATTCGCACCATTCCTCGTTGATCAGCGTCCCGTTGGTCTGGAGATCGTTTTCGATTTTCTGGCCGGGCTTGCCGTATTTCTTTTCCAGCGCGACAACCTTGCGGAAGAAATCCAAGCCCATCAGCGTCGGCTCGCCACCCTGCCAGGAAAACACCACCTCCGGCCCGGTCACACCCGCGATGTATTGCTGGATGAACCGCTCGAGCGTCTCGTCGGACATCCGGCCGGTGCCTGGCCCGCCGGGGAGCGTCTCCTTGCTCAGGTAGAAACAATAGGTGCAGTCGAGATTGCACGTGGAACTGCCGGGCTTGACCATGACGTGGAACCGCCGGCGCGACCGGTTTCCGAGCAGCGACGGCGCGTCATATTGGTCCACCGGGCGCGGCGGCATTCCCGGCTCGGCGATTTTGAAACCGCCGGGCACGACTGCGGGCCGGGTTCCGTCAGAATTCATTCAAGCTTTGTCGTTGTTGTTCAAATTACAGTTCTTTCGCGGTGAAGCAATTAAAACCGCCTGGCGGCCAGGTCGGAAGAACCAGTGGCCAGCAATAAATAATATCTATCGCCGGTGCATGCCATAGGTACCGTCCGCCCGGTCGTAGGTGCGCGGATACACCTTGTCGGCTGTGGTGGAAGGATAGGCTTGGTCACCTGTGCTGGCAGGTTTATCAGCAGTGGCGGCAGGATAAGGAGCTGAAGCAACCGGCCGGGCAGCGGCCAGTTCCTCGGCCGTCCAGCCGGGATATTCGCCATACGTTGCGCCATAGGTTGTCACCACGCCCGAACCGGTTGTGGTTGTCACCGGTTGAGCGGGCGGCGGCGCCGGTTGCGAAGAGGCAACCTCTGACTGGGCGGCAACATTGGTTGTGGTTGCCGCCGGTTGAGCGGTTGCCGCCACCGGCGGTGGGGTTGCCACGCGGGGTTGCACCAGGCCAAGCAGTTCGGCTTCCGACGCGTGCGAGTTTGCCAGGTCATTGTCATTGTAAACCGACACCCACCATCCGCCATACGAGCCCCATTCACCCGGCAGAATGGTTTCAAACGTCATGCCCCCTTTTTTCTCCAGGTCCTTCTGGTTCAGGTTCAAGGCGCGGATCATTTTCCGGTCGTCGGCGTTCGCCAGCACGGAGCAAATAAAATTTACGCAGTTGCTTTTGGCCCCGGTGCTCTGACTGAGATAGCTCATGGCCCCGATCTGGATGCCGGCCGGCCGGTTCAGGTCGCCGAAGACGTTGATTTCGTAGCCGCCGGAAGCGCAGCGAAAAGAGATGTAGGGAACATTGCCCCAAACTCCGTGGTTAATGACCGCGGCCGGAACCTGTTTCAATCCCTGTGCCCATCCGTTGTTGGCGAGCAAGGAAACAATCTGGGCCCAATCGGGGATACGTTGTCCGTTGTTGGATGCATGGGGGGCGGCGGCCGCTTCTTTCTTCACATCCCGGACCGAGGCCGGCGGAAAACGGAAAGTGCCGGATTCCATTTGCAGGAGAACGCCGTCGCCATCCTGTTGCAGGACATTGCCGGTGATCACCGTCCCGGTTTGCAGAATGACCACATCGGCTTTGAGTGAAGGCTGGAGGAATAATCCGAAACCGGCCAGGGCCAGAAATCCGAATATCCTGCCTAAGTGTGTTTGCTGTTTCTTTTGCATAACGCGTTCTTTCCATGTGCAGTTGGGCGACCGCCAGACATGATCTGGAAAATTGCGGCCTCCCACGGTTTGGTTGATTTCAATTTGTTGTCTTGATGGTAAATTCGCAGGCCGTGGGGCGAAAGGATTGAACTCCGATAAATCGCGAGTGGACAGGAGGCAACAGAGGAAACAGAGAATGATTCTTTTCTCTTCGTTCCCTCCGTTCGCTCCTGTTCAACAGCCTTTTATGTTCGGTTCGTGATCGAATCATTTGATCCAGCCCTGTTCCTGGAATCGTTGCTTGAGCGCCTTGGCGATTTCCCTGGCGGTCGCCTCGGCCCGGCCCTTGACCTTGTTGCGACCGCTGGCTTCCCCGTACACTTTCATCCCGCTGCCGATGATGAGTCCCGCCGGATTGGCGGTGGCAATGAAGGTGACGGCCCCCAATCCCGTTGCCACCCCCGGAGTCTTATTGCCGCCGGAATCCATGGTGCTGGATCCGAGTTTGCGCAGGCCCTGGCCCGTCATCTGGCAGACTTCCACGGCCGTTTTTAACTCGGATGCGCCGTAGCCGAACCCGATGGTGACACGCTTGGCGGTGCTGCCCTCGTTGATGGAAAGAAGACAGCCCCGGATCACCAGGTCGTTGAGCTGCGGTTTTGTTTCCGCCGTCGCCCGCTGGGCCGGCATTCCCAGGCCATGAATCCGTCCCACCAGTTCCGCGGCAATCTCCGCGCCCAAAAGCCGGCCCGACGCAATCTGCCCGTTGGTCTGGGTCGTGGCGTCCCCGGAATACTGGCCGGCCAGCGCAGAGTCTGCCGGCACCTCGGCGGCCGTGGCGGCGAAGTCATACACCAGGATGTTGCCGGGCCACGGAAGCGGTCCGGTGACAACGGTTTCCTGGCTGGTGACCTTGGTCGAAGCGCACCCGGTGGTAACGAGCAGGGCAAACAGGCACGGGACGATGATCGCCAGTTTGGTTTTCAAAACTTTAACAGGAGGCAACTCCGATAAACTCCGATGAATCGCGAGCAGGTCGCGAGCAGGCAGAGGAAACAGAGAATGATTCTTTTCTCTCCGTTCCCTCCGTTTGCTCCTGTTCAACAGCCTTTTTGTCCGGGTCACCATCCAATCAATTAATCCAGCCCTGTTCCTGGAATCTGACCTTGAGCTGGTCGGCAATTTCCTTGGCGGTGGCCTTGGCCCGGCCTTCCACCGTGCTGCTGCCGCTTTCCTCGCCATACACATGCATCCCGCCGCTGACGATGAGTCCCGCCGGATTGCCCGTGACCAGAAGGCCGGCGAGCCCCACGCCCGCTCCCGGGGATTTGCCGCCCCCGGCATTAACGGTGCCGAACCCGAGTTTGCGCAGCCCGGTGGCCGTCATCTCGAAGCCTTCCACCGCCGTTTTCATCTCGGACGCCCCCGAACCGAAGCCAATGGCGACGCGCTTGGCAGCGTTGCCCTCCCGGACGGAGACGAGATAACCCCGGATCACCAGGTCGTTGAGCTGCGGTTGCGTTCCCGCCGAAGCCACCTCGGCCGGCATTCCCAGGGCGCGGATTTGTTCGACCAGTTGCGTGGCAATTTGAGCGCCCAACTTCCGCCCTTCGGCAATGTCCTCGTCGGTTTGAGGCGTGGTGTCCACGTCCGGCCGGTTGGCCAGCGTGGAATTGGCCGGCAGATCGTTCGGGGTGGCGGCAAAGTCATACACCCAGATGTTGCCGGGCCGCGGGATCGGACCGGTCACGAGCTGCTCCTGGTTGGTGACATTGGTCGAGGCGCAGCCGGCCAAAATGCCGGCGGCAAATCCAGCGAGGCACAGACGGAGCACGGTTTTTTTGAGATTAATTTGTGTATTCATGTTTGTCTTTTCCCTTTCGTTGTTTGTTTCCAAATACAATGAACCAGGGCGCGTGGCAAATGGAGAATTGAATCTTCCGCCGCTGGCGCCGTTTGCTCCGGTTGAAAATTCATTTCCCTCCGGTCGTGAATTCACGGGCCGGTCCGGCCCGGACGGGGCATCAGCGCAGCCCGTGATTTACCATCAATCAATTGATCCAGCACTGTTCCTGGAACCGTTGCTTGAGCGCATCGGCGATTTCCCTGGCGGTCTGTTTGGCCCGGCCTTCGACCTTGCTGCTGCCGCTTTCCTCGCCATATACATGCATCCCACCACTGATGATGAGTCCTGCCGGGTTTTTCGCGGCCAGGAAACCGGCCACTCCCAAAGCCGTCCCCGGTTTCTTGCTGCCGTCGGCATTGACATCGCCGGACCCGATTTTACGCAGTCCGTTCGTCGTCACCTGGAAACCTTCCACCGCCGTCTTCAATTCGGAGGCGCCGGCGCCAAATCCGATGCCGAAGCGTTTTTTGGCATCGCCCTCCTTGACGGAGATGAGATAGCCCCGGATCACCAGGTCGTTGAGCTGCGGTTTGGCGTCGGCAGTGGCCACGGCGGCGGGCATCCCGAGCTTTTGGATGTCAGCAACGAGTTCAGTGGCGATCTCCGCGCCCAATTTTTTACCCTCGGCAATCTGGTCGGGTGTCTGGGGCGTGGTGTCCAGATCCGGCTGGCCGGCCAGCGCGGAATCGGCGGGCAGATCAGCGGGAGTGGCGGCAAAGTTGTACACCCAGATCTGATTGGGCCGCGGGAGGTGCCCGGTCACGAGGATCACGCGGTTGGTAATATCGGCGGAGGCGCTCCCAACGCCAACTACCAGCGCGAACAGACATGCGAAAAGGGTGGCATGGTTCAAATGAAGTTTTGTTTTCATAATAATCTCCCAGGTTCTGGTTTCGTTTCGACCGTGAATTCGCTGTACGCAGGATAAATTGATTCAACAGGAGGGAACAGAGGAAACAGAGACTGATTTTTTCACTCCGTTCTCTCCGTTTGCTCCTGTTCAACAAGCAACTTCATTGCTCGCTGGCAGGATTGTTCCGCCCGCCGGTCTGTGGGCTCATGAACCAAGCACGGCCGAGAAGGATCGCCAGGACCGCATGCAACCCGGCGGCCGGCCACAACAACGGCCCGACCCATTCACCGCCGAGAGCGAGATATGCAAAAAACACAGTGGCGAGCGTGTTATAGGTCAGCATGCCGAACAATGCCCGTCCGGGCCAGCAGCCTACACCCAAGGCGAACATCCGATGGGCGAGGGAGAACATCAGCGTCAATTCCGACGTGCTATTCCCTCTCAAATGGGCAAGCAGAGAATACAGGGACCTTCAAACAGAAACGGGCTGGTCCGTGACGGACCAGCCCGCGTGGTTCACAATCGAAACGACCGTTACTCGGCCATCTTGTTGTTGCGCGTCGCTTCTTCGAGTTTCTGGATGTCCGCGGGCGACAGTTGCGGGCGGTCCACCTTGATGGTCAGCTTGTCGAACTTGGCGGTGAGCGGGAACGGCGGAGTGTAATCCTCGTCGTTCACTCCCGTCAGCGTGTCGGAGCCGATGTCGAAGCTTTCGTCCCATTGCAAAATCATCGGCAGGGTGTGTTCCATGGTTTGCGTGGCGACTTCCTTGCCGTCCACCTTGAGCGTGCCGGTGGCGGACCGGCCGAGGCCGCTCATGTTGTTGAAGACGAGCGTGCCCAGGCCGAGGCCGTCATACTTGAAGTCGAACTCCAGCGTATGCTTGCCGGGCGCGAGCGCGTCCGGGCCTTCCCACTTGATCCGCTTGAGGTCAACCAGGTTCCAGAGGAACACCGGCTTGCCCTTGAGCAGGTAGAATCCATAGCCGGCGAATCGCCCTCCGGAGGTCACAATCATGCCCTCGGCCCCGCCTTCCGGCACTTCGATTTCCGCCGTCATGGTGAAGGAACAGTCGAGCAGGAATGGGGAATCACCCTGCGGCAGCCCGGTCATGGGCCGGGTGTAAACGAACTCGGTCCGTCCGGCGGTGATATTCGGGCGCGGCGCCACAATGCGGGCCGCCACCGAGGCATCCATCGGGAAGACTTCATACTTCTTCGCTTCCGCGATGAACATTTTTTTCAGCTCCTTCACCTTGTCCGGATACTGGCTGGCGAGGTCCTGGGACTGGCTGAAGTCCTTGTCCAGGTTGTAGAGCTGGAGGATCTGGTTGTTGAGCGGGTCGATATTGGCAGCGCCAAAGGCCTCCCACGGCGCACGGTTGACCTTGGTGCTCAACATCCAGCCGTCATGATACAAGGCCCACTGGCCCATCATTTCGAAGTATTGCGTGTGATGGCGGGACGGCGCATTGGCGTTCTTCGCGTCAAACGTGTAGGCGAAGCTCGTGCCCTCGATCGGCGCCTGCTTGATGCCGTCCACATATTCCGGGGCGGGAATGCCGCAGACCTCGAGCAGGGTGGGTACGACGTCGATGAGGTGCATGAACTGCTGCCGCAAGGCGCCCTGGTCCTTGATGTGGCCGGGCCACGAAACGCACATGCACTGGCGGATGCCGCCGAGCCGCGAGGCGTTCTGCTTGAACCAGGTGAACGGCGTGTCAAAAGCCCACGACCAGCCCGCCGACATGTGATTGTAGGTTTTTTCCGAGCCCCAGACGTCATAATATTTTGCCAACTGCACTTCGACCGGCACGGGGACTCCGTTGAAGAACGCGACTTCGTTGGGGGTGCCCAGCGGGCCGCCCTCGGCGCTGGTGCCGTTGTCGCCGTTGATATAGATGATGAGCGTGTTGTCGAGCTTGCCCATGTCCTCGACGGCCTGGATGACCCGGCCGATTTCGTAATCGTTGTAGGCCTCAAAGGCGGCGAAGACCTCGACCTGTTTGATGAAGAGCTTCTTCTCGTCGGGGGTGCAATCGTCCCAATTCTTCAAGACGTTGGTCGGCCAGGGCTCGATCTGGGTGTCCGCCGGAATCACGCCGAGCTTCTTCTGGTTTTCGAAAATCCGTTCGCGCAGCTTGTTCCAGCCATCATCGAAGAGGTGCAGATTATGGATTTTGTCGATCCATTCCTGCGTCGGCTGATGCGGGGCGTGGGTGGCGCCTGGAACATAGTAGCAGAAGAACGGTTTGCTGGGATCAATCTGGTTGAGCCGGTTCAGATAATCAATGGCGTCGTCAGCCATGGCGGTGACGAGATTCCAGGTGCCCGGCGGTTTGCCCAGGAAGGGATAGATCTGGGTCGTGTTGCGGAAGAGGTTCGGCTCCCACTGGTTGGCGTCGCCGCCGACGAACCCGTAGAAATACTCGAAGCCCATGCCGATGGGCCATTGGTCAAACGGCCCGATCGCGCTGGCCTCGAAGGCCGGCGTGTTGTGGTCCTTGCCGAACCACGAGGTGGCGTAGCCATTTTCCAGCAGGATACGGCCGATGGTCGCCTTGTCTTTCGGGATGATGCTGTTGTAACCCGGGAAACCGGTGGCCTGCTCGGAAATGACGCCGAAGCCGGCGGAATGATGGTTGCGGCCGGTAATCAGCGCGGCACGCGTCGGCGAACAGAGCGCGGTGGAATGAATGTTATTGTAGCGCAGACCGGCCTTCGCGAGCCGGTCCATCGTCGGCGTCGGGATGACGCCGCCGAACGTGCTGGGCACACCGAAACCGGAGTCGTCGGTCATGATGAGCAGGATGTTGGGTGCCTGCTTGGGTGGCACGACGCGCGGCGCCCACCAGGCCTTGGAAGTGAGGGCGTCTTCCTTGATCACGCCGCCGAACTTCGGATCGGGCGGGGGCAATTGTTTGCCGCTGATGGTGGTGGTGGCGCTGGGCGAACCCGGCTCACCGGTGGTTTGGATTTCCGCCCGAACTGACGGGGCAACGGTGCTCAACAACGTCACCGAAGCGGTCAGGCCGGTCAGGCCGTATCTCATCAGGTTGCTGCGTTTCATGATTTTTCCTTTTGGATTATTTCTGGTCGTTTCGTTTGCGCAATTTTGTTCTTTTACAGCTTTCGGTGGGGCGAGCGTACTCGCGAGCCGTCGTCGCTACGCTTTGGCGCGCCAAAGCCGGCTCGTCAGTAGCCTCGCCCCACCAAATTGTTCCACCATCATCACTTGCCACCCGCCGCTTGCCCCGCGTCTTCGACACAACGGAAGCCAAGATGGTTGCAGCCGGTGTCGAGTTCTCCCTTGCCGCGTGTGCCGGCCATGTAGCGCGTGCAATACTGGTCGGTGCACAGGAACGAGCCGCCCCGCTGGACGCGTTTCGGGACGCCCGGCTCGGACGGATCGTAAGATGACGTCGGCCCCTGCGGGTTGCGCGCCACGGCCACGCCCGCGAGTTTCAGCCGCGCATAATAATCCGGCCGATACCAGTCGCTGCACCATTGCCACACGTTGCCGGCCATGTCGTACAGGCCGTAACCGTTCGGCGGAAATGATTTCACCGGCGCGAGGCCCGCGAAGCCATCCTCGCCCGTGTCCTTGACCGGAAACGTTCCCTGCCAGGTGTTGGCCATCCATTTGCCGCCGGGCTTAAATTCATCGCCCCAGACATAAAGCTTCCCGCTCAAACCGCCGCGCGAGGCAAACTCCCATTCCGCCTCGGTCGGCAGCCGTTTGCCGGCCCATTTCGCGTAAGCCACCGCGTCGGGATAAGCGATCTGGACGACGGGATAATTTCCCTTGCCCTTGATATCGCTCTGCGGGCCGGTGGGATGACGCCAGTTGGCGCCATGCACGTAACTCCACCATTGAAAGTGATCGGTCAATGGCACCGGACCGGGTGTGGGCGTGAAGACCACCGAACCGGCCACGAGATTTTCCGGCGGCGCGGTGGGAAACTCCTCCTTCGTGGGCGCGATCTCGGCGATGGTCTTGTAGCCCGTTGCCTTGACGAACTGTTCGAACTTGTCGTTGGTCACGTCGGTGGCGTCCATCCAGAAGCCATCCACATAAACGCGGTGGATGGGCAGCGCGTCGGCGACCGTGGCCGGCGAGCAGCAGGAGGCACCGTTGCATTTTCCCTCGCTCCCCATGGAAAATTCACCGCCGGGAATCCACACCATGCCCTCTGGCGCCGGGCCGGGTGCGGGAGCCGGGTTCGGAACCGTCGGTTCAAAGGCGGATGGCGCCACATTGGTCGCGGCATCGGCACGCACCGGGACCGGTGGCACTTCTGCAGTTGGCCGGGCCAGCGCCGTCACCATCATCAGGGCGATGACCGCCGCCGTCGCCGACGCGAAGGCGGACGCCGATTTTCTCTTGCCGGTTTTAATCGGACCGGCCTTACGCCGGGTGTGAGCGGGAGATTTCACGACGATGGCCGGTTGCGGGGCAGGTTTCGGCGAAGCCTTGAGCTTGTGCACTGGGACGCTTTTCGCCCGGGGTGTGAATTCGACTTCCGCTGCCGGCTCTTCGCCGCCGGAAAGCCAGGCGATGGCTTCCTCGAAATCATTGAACGCCTGGACATTCCAGCCGCGCAGTTTGGCGATGAACGCGAACAGCCGGCTGCGATAATGCGGGTCGGAACGGTAAAGCACGGCCAGCCGTTGCCGGCGCGTGAACCCGATTTCATGGAACGTGTTCACCAGCACCGCCAGGTCGTGTGGCGAAAACACCGGCTTCGGCCCCGGACGCAGCGCCCGCAGATCCAGCAACGCCTGATTGATGCCCCGTTTCCAGCACGCCCGGGCCAGTTGTGCCAGCACCGCCTTGCTGGCCTTCAGGTCCAGCCGGCCCTGCGCTCCCAGCCGGATGAATTCCTGGGCCCGGATTACTTCAAGTTCCATTGGCATAATTTATTCAGGAGAAACCAAATTGCCCCGTCTCCGGTGCGAATGCAAACGCAGAAACGAGCGCCGGCACGAACAGAAGCTAACAGAGGAAACAGATATCTTGAAGCAGTGGTCAGTAATCAGCAGCCAGTAGTCAGTGTTCACTGATAACCGATAACTGATCACAGATAACTGAGTTCGGCTCATTTATTCTCGAACGCGAAGATCGTTTTCCAATCGTTTTTCATGCTGATGACCGTCCAGTTCTTCTCTTTGGCCTCGGCCATCAGGGCGTCGCTAAACGTGCCGATCTTTGATTCCGCGCCATATTTAAACTCACGCACGGCGTCGTCGTGATGCACCAGCATCATCAAACGCGCGCCACTGCCGGCTCCCGTCCACTCGAGCATCTGCTGGTCGCCGTCCGAGTTGCCGAACGCGCAGATGGGGCGGCGGCCTATGTATTCCTGAATGCCGATGGGTTTGCCGTCTTTGTCGTCAACGAAGTTAATCTCCGGCAACTTCACCAGCACCGGTTTGCCGTCACGCATCTCATACTTCAGCTTGCCGTTGCTGCCGACAACCTGTTCCGGCGGGATGCCGTAGACTTTTTCCGTCCACGGGCGCATGAATTCGATGCCGCCGCCGGAGACGATGAAGGTTTTGAATCCATTCGCGCGGAGGCAGGTCATCAGCTCGATCATGGGCTGATAAACGCACTCGGTGTAGGGCCGCTTGTAAATAGGATGCTTCGCGGTTGCCAGCCAGTCCTTGACGGTTTGCGTGAACTCCCCGGTGGTCATGCCCGCGTGCGTGGCCATGACGATTTTGAATATCGCAGACTCGCCGCCCGCGAGCGCGCC
>Ga0187851_10002952_pt1 | contig 14648 bp, 13 predicted proteins | sample June2016WEW_6_10_FD_132997 | JGI IMG/M metagenome (GOLD analysis project Ga0187851, IMG submission 132997) | Peatland microbial communities from SPRUCE experiment site at the Marcell Experimental Forest, Minnesota, USA - June2016WEW_6_10 | ecosystem: Environmental > Terrestrial > Soil >...
AAAATCAAGCTGGCCGAGGACGCGGGCAAGTACATTCTGGAGACGACGCTGAAGGACCGCAGCTACGGCGCGCGGCCGCTGCGGCGGGCGCTGCAGAAATATATCGAGGATCCGCTGTCGGAGGCGCTAATTCAGGGCAACCTGCAGCGGCCGGCCGAATACGAAGTGTTCCTCGGAGAGACGGGCATCTTCTGCCGGATGATTTCGGGCGAAGGCGAAGTGGCCGTGGGCGCGGGCGTCTCGGCTCCGGCGGCAATTTCGCTGTATCCGTTCTAAATCGCGGTTCGATTAGTTCGTTTAGAGAAGAGAGGGGCGGCTTGCGGGCCGCCCTTTTTTGCGTGTGTGCGCAGCCATGGCGGCATGCGGCGCGACCGGCTGCGGCGGCAGCGCCAACGCGATATGGTATGGAGCATGACACGGCGGACGATACTTGGCGGACTGGCGGCGGCAGCTGCGACGAACCTCGGCAGGGCGGCGGCGCGATCGAAGATCAGGCTGGGCGGGCCTGTGTTCGGCAAGCACGATGACCCGCGCGAACTGGCGCGGGCGCACCGCGAACTGGGCTACTCCGCGGCCTACTGCCCGGATGCGAAGATCGAGGACAAAGAGCGGATCCGGGCCATCGAGGAAGGCTTCAAAGCCGAGGGTGTCGTGATCGCCGAGGTCGGCGCATGGAAGAACCTGCTCGACCCCGACGGCGAAAAACGGAAGCAGAATTTCGACTACGTCGCGACGCGGTTGGCGCTGGCCGAGGCGGTGGGCGCGATCGACTGCGTCGACATCGCCGGCTCGTACAGCCCAACGGTGTGGTACGGGCCGCATCCAAAGAACCTGAGCCGCGAGTTTTTCGAGGCGACGGTGGAGAACTGCCGCAAGCTGATCGACCAGGTGAAGCCGAAGCGCACGAAGTTCTGCCTGGAGATGATGGGCTGGAGCTGGCCCGACACGGCGGAGCACTACTTTGAGCTGATTCGGGCGATCGACCGCAAGGCGTTCGGCGTGCATATCGACGTCTGCAATACGATTAATACGCCCGAGCGTTTTTACAATAATGGCGTCTATATTCGCGAGCTGATCGCCAAGCTGGGGCCGTGGATTCTGTCGTGCCATGCCAAGGACCTGGACTGGCCCGCGGAGATGAACGTGCATTTCGTCGAAGTCATCCCCGGCCGCGGCTCCGTCGACTACCGGGCGTATCTCGAAGCGCTGGCGGCGCTAGGGCGCGAAACGCCGCTGATGCTGGAGCATCTCAAAACGGCGGAGGAGTACGCCGAGGGTGCGGCCTACATCCGCAAGGTGGCGCACGAGGTGGGCGTCGAGTTCGTCTGAGCGGGCGTCCTCCCTATGAGAAATGCGCGCTTGCGAGCGCGCCGTATCGGGCTGGACCCGCGGCATCCGGGCATCCACGCTCCGGCGGCCGGCGTGGCCCTCCGGCAACTCTCCCGGGAACGAATGCTATCTTAGCGGATACGGGCCGCCGCCCGGTCACCACCCCCTATGAGCCAGATTCTGCCTATCGTTCCGTTAACCCTTGAAGGCGCTAGCGTCCTCCATCAGATGTTCCGCGTCCGCTGGGACCAGTGGCTGGCCGTCGACGCCGGGACCCGCACTGAAGTGCTGGATGAAGCCCGCGCCTGGCTGGCCGCGGCCGAGACCGCCGCTGGAGGTTCGCAAACCGTAGCCTACGCCATGCTGGGTCACAAAGGCGACCTGCTGCTGCTCCACTATCGGCCCGATTTCAGCGCTCTGCTCGAGGCCCAGTTGCAGGTCTCCGGGCTGCGTATTGCCGGCTACCTGGAAGCCGTGAACTCGTACCTCAGCGTGGTCGAGTTGGGACTGTATGAGTCGACGCGCAAGATCTATGAAGAACTGGCCGCCCGCGGTCTCCAACTGGATACCGCGGAGTGGGAGCAGTCGCAACAGGAATTGCTCGACCGCCAGCGAGCCGCCATGAGCGGCCGCCTGAACCCCGAGGTGCCCTCCTCGCGTTATCTCTGCTTTTACCCGATGGGCCGGAAGCGCGATGCCGGGGAGAACTGGTATCTGCAACCCTTCGCCGACCGCCAGCGCATGATGCACGAGCACGGCATGATCGGCCGCAAGTACGGCGGCGAGGTCAAGCAGGTGATCTCCGGCTCCATCGGTTTCGACGACTGGGAGTGGGGCGTGGACCTGTTTGCCGACGACCCGCTGCCCTTCAAGCGGCTGATCTATGAGATGCGTTTCGACGCCGCCAGCGCCGTCTACGCGCTGTTCGGACCGTTCTACGTCGGCTTGCGCGTCAAAGCGCAGGGCCTCGCAGCCTTCATGGCGCAAGACGCGCGCAGCGCCGTCGCGTAGCCTGCGCTACTCGCTGACGCTGGCCTTGGTGATCCCGTCCATCTTCGGGAAACTCACGTCCAGATAGGCGTTGCCCTGCAGGCGGATCTTGGCCTGGTCGGGCCCGCTGCCGTGCGGCGCGCCTTCGCCGTACCCGGCGTACAGCTGCTCCACCACATCCATGCCGGAGACGACTTTCCCGAACGGCGCGAAGCCCATACTGTCCAGCCGCTTGTTGTCCGTCAGGTTGATGAACACCTGCGTGGTGCGCGTATTCGGCCCTGCCGTGGCGAACGTGATGGTCCCTTTGGCGTTGGTTTGGGTCACCGGATCGTCGGCCAGGTTGCCGGCCTTGGGCGCGGTCTTGGGGTCCGCCGGCAAACCGAACTGCACCACGAATCCCGGCAGCACGCGGAAGAATTTGGCTCCGACGTAGTACCCGCCGCCGACCAACTCGCCAAAGCGCGCCGCGCCCAGCGGCGCCCACTCCGGGTTGACCTCAATCACGAACTCGCCCTTCGTCGTCTCGAACTTAACTTTGTACATGTTCTCCTCGAATTCCTTTTCTAGCGCCCATCGCGCCCGCGGCCGTGTCTCTGCCGCTCGGGCCGTGCCGGCGGGGGCACCCTGCGCCCGGAGTTCTCAGTCTACGACGGTCGCCCTGTGGATTCCGTCCAGCCACGGGAATCTCGACTCCGCGTAGGCGTTGCCTTCCACCGCCAGCATGCTCGGATCGGGCCCGTTCCCGCGCGGCGGCATCTCGCCGTAGCCCGGGTAAAAGGTCTCGACCACGTTCATGCCCTCGACCACCTTCCCGAACGGCGCGAAGCCTTGCTTGTCCAGGGCCTTGTTGTCGCCCAGGTTGATGAATACCTGCGTCCGCCGCGTCCCCGGACCGTCGGCGGCGAACGAGATCAAGCCCTTGCGGTTGCTCATCTTCACCGGGTCGTCGGTGATCGGCAGGTTGTTGAACAGCGCGTTGGTCTGCATATCGTTCGATACGCCGAACTGCGCCACGAACCCCCGTTTCACGCGGAAGATCTTCGAATGATCGAAGAAGCCCAGATTCACCAGCCGCCAGAAGCGCTCGGCGCCGTAGGGCGCCCACTGCTTGTGCACCTCGACCACGAACGCGCCCTTGGTGGTGGCGAAGCGGACCTTGTAAACCTGCGGCATCGGCCGCGCCGACGGCGCTACCTTCTTTGGAGCCTCGGCCTTCTTCTGCGGAGCCGCCCCCCCGCACGCGGTCAGCATGAGAGCCGCCGCTACCACGGCGCTTCCAACCACCGTCCGAATGGACCTTGCGCACATGGCTGTCATTGTCTCATTGTCGCCGCGCCCCGGCGTTGCGCCCACGCTCCATCAGGCCGGCCGTCCCGGCGGCAGGCCGATGGGGTGGGGTTGCGGGCAGCAGTTGTCCAGGCACGGCCACATCCAGGCGGCCGCGGCTCCGCTCAGGCGTTCCTCGATCAGTTCTCGAATCATGCCCACGAATTTCGGATGTGTGCCCACCGTCCCCGCGCGCACCATGTTCAATCCCAGCGCCCGGGCGTGCTCCCGTGCCTGCGTATCCAGGTCGAACACCACCTCCATGTGGTCCATGATGAAGCCGATCGGCGCGACCACCACGTCGGTCGCGCCGATCGCCGCTTCCTCGCTCAGCGCCGCGCGCACGTCCGGCTCCAACCACGGCTCGGACGGCCGCCCACTGCGGCTCTGAAACACCAGCCGATGCCCCGCGCAGCCCACGCCGGCGGCCACTCGCCGCGCCACTTCCGTGAGCTGCTCCAGGTACTTCGACGTCTGCGCCATCGCGAGCGGAATGCTATGCGCGGTCGCGAGCAGCCGCGCCGCGCCGCGCCGGTCTTCCGGAATCTGCGCCAGGGCGTCGCGCACCCGCTCGATCAGCGGATCGAGGAATCCCGGCAGCAGGCAGTACTGCGGCAGCCGTTCAAACCGCGGCGCATCCCCGCCGATCGCCGCCCGCGCGGTATCGACGTCTTCGAGATACTGCCGGCACGCCGAATAGCTGCTGTAGGCCGACGTGACGAAGATCAGCGCCCGCCGCACGCCATCGGCCGCCATCCGCCGCATCGTCTCTTCCAGGAACGGGTGCCAGTTGCGGTTGCCCCAGTAGATCGGCAGCTTCACGCCGTGTGAATCCAGCTCCGCGCGGAGTGCGGCGATCAGCGCCCGGCACTGCTCATTGATCGGGCTGCGGCCGCCCATCCCGTAGTAGTTCTCCGCCACCACCAGCAGCCGCTCGCGCGGGATGCCGCGGCCGCGCGCAACGTTTTCGAGAAACGGCAGCACCTCTGCGGCGCTCTCGGGACCACCGAAACTCAACACCAGCAGCGCGTCGAAGTTATCGCTCATCCATCTTCCAGGATGCCCCAGCGCCACTCCTCGCGCCACCTTTCGAGCCTGTGCGACAATCGACGTTTTCCCGGACAACTCATGCGACGCCGCACTTTTCTCTCCTCCCTGCCCGCCGGCTGGACCGCAGCACTGGCCACCGCAACCGCCCGCGCGCAGAGCGCGCCGGCCATTCCGGCGCTGTATCACGATGCCGCCTCGCGCCTCATCGGCGCCGCGCTCACCGACGAGGGCGGTTGGCGGAAACTCGAGTATCTCTGCGACCGCATCGGCAACCGCATCGCCGGTTCCGCGTCTCTTGAACGCGCCGTCGAGTGGGCCGCCTCGGAGCTGCGCCGCGAGGGTTTCGACAATGTCCAGACGCCGCCCGTGAAAGTCCCGCATTGGGTCCGCGGCGAGGAATCGGCCCGCCTGCTTGCGCCCGTCGAGGCGCCCGTCTTCATGCTTGGTCTCGGCGGCAGCATCGCCACGCCGCCCGAGGGCATTACGGCGGAGGTCGTCGCCGTTTCCAACTACGACGAATTGGAAGCGCTGGGCGCGGACCGCGTGCGCGGCCGGATCGTACTCTACAACGTCCCCTGGCAGGGCTACGGACGCACCGTTCAATACCGTTCCACCGGCGCAATCCGCGCGGCGAAACTGGGCGCCGTGGCATCGCTCGTCCGCTCCGTCACACCGCTCAGCCTGCGCGATCCCCACACCGGTGCGATGCAGTACGATCCGGCGGTGCCGCCGATCCCGCACGCCGCCGTCTCGGTCGAAGATGCGCTGCGCATCGGGCGTCTCATCGACGCCGGCAACACGGTCCGCCTGTACCTGAAGATGTCCGCCGAAACTCTGCCCGACGCCGATTCGGCCAACGTCATCGCGGAACTCCCCGGCCGCGAGACGCCCGGCGAGATCGTCCTCCTGGGCGGCCATATCGACTCCTGGGACGTCGGCCAGGGCGCGCAGGACGATGGCTGCGGCATCGTCGCCTGCTGGCAGGCGGTCGTGCTGATGAAGCAGCTCGGCCTGGTCCCCCGGCGCACCGTGCGCCTGGTTTTCTGGACCGATGAAGAGCACGGCGGCTCCGGCGCCACCGCCTATCGGAAATGGGTTGGAGACGCGCTGAAGAACCACGTCGCGGCCATTGAAATGGACAGCGGCGCCGAGCGGCCCATTGGATTCGGCTGCTCCGTCGTGGGTGCCTCCGACGAGGTGATGAACCGCGCTCTCCTGCGCGCGAAACAGATCGGCACGCTGCTCGACGGCATCGGCGCCGGCGAGATTTCCAAAGGCGGCGGCGGCGCCGACATCGGCCCGCTGATGCGCGAAGGCGTCCCCGGCTTCGGCCACCGCACAGTCGGCCAGCGCTACTTCGAATGGCACCACTCCCAGGCCGACACTCTTGACAAAATCGACCCGCGGGATTTCCGGCTCAACGTCGCCTCGCTGGCCGTGCTGGCCTACGTTCTGGCCGACATGCCGGGCCGGATCGATAGCTGAGCGCGACAGTTCGGCCCGCGCCCCCGCGCGCCCGCCGCCCGGCGGCGCGCCCGCCCGGCAGCGTAGAATACCTTCATGCTTCGTCAAACCCTGCTCGTCCTGGCGCTCGCCGGCTGCGTGGCCGCGCCCGCTCTGCCCGCCGCCGGCAATGAACAAGACGCCGTCCTGGCCGCTGAAAAGGGCTGGTCCACGGGCGTTTCCAAGCCCGATTTGGCCCTGCTCGACAAGGTCCTCGCCGACGACCTCACCTATACCCACTCCACCGGCAACACCGACACCAAGGCCAGCTACATCGACAAGTTGAAGACCGGCAAGATGCGCTACTTCAGCGCCGAGTACGTCTCGGAACCGCGCGTGCAAATCCTATCGAGCGACACCGCGCTCACGTTCGGCCAGATCAAAGTGGCCACTCTCGGTCCCAATCATTTGCCGACGCCGGCCACGCTGGCGTTCCTGCACGTCTTCGTCAAGCGGCATGGCCAGTGGCAGCTCATCGCCCACCAGTCGGCGAAAGTGAACTGAAGACGAACTGACGCTGAACTGAAGCTCAATCGGGGCTCGCCTGGGCCTGGCAACTCCACCCTCAGTCCACCCCGCGCCGACGCCGCGTCACTTTTCCGGGCCGCGCTACTCCCGGTCGTACTGGTCCTGGTCGCGCAGGTCCCGGTCGCGCAGGGCCTCGTACAGCACCAGGCACCCGACTGTAGTCCGCACATCGGTGGAAAGCTGCCGTCCCTCCTTCCGTTGATCGCTGTGGGTGACGGTTTTCGGATCCACCGTGTGACTGGGATGGCACGCCCGAATGCCCGGCGTCTTCCCGGTCAGAAATTGGGCTCCGACCACCCAGCCCAATTCCGAACCGCTGCAGAAGCGGATCTCCGCTTCCACCTGGCACATCAGATGTCCGATTCCAACTCGCGTTCCCGCGGGAATCGGGCTGTCCAGGAGCAGACAGGCGCCGTCCGGCGATAGATTGTCCAGGTTGGCCACCGTCTCGCACGGATAGCCATTTGCGTCCGACCAGCGCACATCCACCAGGCCGGCGCACAAGAGCCGGTCGTACCGGCGTTGCTCGGATATCCCCATACGTCATATATCGGCAGATAGCTCACCGCCGCTGAGGACTTTTTGATGCCGGCTTCCGCGGCTGCTGGGGCGTTCCGGTCGTGCGGGCGCCCCGCCGTGATCGAATTCCGCTTGACACCTGGGCCTATGCTCGGAGTAGCCGGGTGCCTCTTCGGCGCGTCGGCGCCGCGCTTTGCCAATTGCGAATATTTAGCGAATTATAGCCAAAAGATAGCCATCACAAGTTATTCATTTTATTAAGAAAACTAGACAATTGGCTTTGATCCTCCACATTTGTTCGAAATGCTTCCGGCGAGCCCGTCGCAGGCTTGCCGGCTCAGCCGTCTCCCAGCTTGGGGATGCGCCGGTTTCAGGCGCCGGTTTGCAGCAGTTCGTCGGCCGTGAGAATGGCCGGGCGGATGGCGCCGGCGTCGTGCACGCGCAGGATTGAAGCGCCGCGCAGAATGGCCGCCACGGCGGCGGCGACGGACATCGGGAACGAAGGATCGAGCGTGGGCGAAGTGGCGAAGGGCTTGCCCGTGGGGCTGATCTGCAGTGGCACCCCGGCCTCGAAGAACCGGTCGAGGTGGCGGATGATCTCGCTGTTCTGCTCCTTGCGCAGGCCCATGCCGAGTCCCGGATCGAGGACGATGCGCTGCGGCTGGACGCCCTGGCGGACGGCCCGGCTGAGCGAGGCCTTGATCTCGGTCAGCAGCGTCCCGACGGGGTCCATCAGGCCCGGTAGTTTGGCCCACGTCTCCGGCGTCCCGCGCATGTGCTGGATCACCAGACCGGCGTCGTGCTGCGCCACGACCTTGGCCAGATCGGGGTCCTGGACCAGGGCGAACGGATCCTTGATGATCTCGGCGCCATACTCGATGGCTTTCGCGGCGACGGCCGCTTTGTAGGTCTCGACGCAGATTGGAAGCAGGAGGCGCCCGCGCAGCCGCTTCAGAACGGGCACCAGCCGCCGCAGTTCCTCGGCTTCCGGCACGCGCTGGGAACCCGCGCGCATGCTCTCCGCTCCAATCTCGATCACCTGCGCGCCCTGATCGGCCAATTCCAGCGCCCGGACAAAGGCCCGCTCCGGATCCTGGTAGCGGCCCCCGTCGGCAGCCGAGTCCGGCGTCACATTCAACACTCCGACGATCAGAGTGTGTTCGCCCAGCAGCACGCTGCCGGTGCGGAGCTTCCATTCCTGTGGTTTGCGTGGCATCGATGACAACCTATTCGTAGCGCAGACAGACGATGGGGTCCAGGCGGGCGGCGCGATCGGCCGGCCAGTAACCGAAGAACAGCCCCACCGAGGCCGAGATCAGCACGCCCAGGGCCGCCCAGAACCAGCTCAACGAGGCCGGGATGCTGGGGATGGTGGCGCGCACAACCCAGGCCACGATGCCCCCGCACAGGATGCCGATCAAACCGCCGGCCAGGGTGAGCGTAATAGCCTCCAGCAGAAATTGGACGCGGATATCGGAGGCCCGCGCGCCGATCGCTTTGCGGACGCCGATCTCGCGGGTGCGCTCCGTCACCGAGATCAGCATGATGTTCATGACGCCGATGCCGCCCACCAGCAGGCCGATGCTCGAGATGACGCCGGTCAGAATCACGATGGCGCCGGTGAGCTGGTTCCACAGCGTGCTGAGAAAGTCCGAGGAGATGACCTCGAAGTCGTTATCCGAGCTCTGCTTAAGGTGCCGGATGCGGCGCATTGCCTCGGTCACCTCATCCATCGCCTCGGCGGGCGGCCAATCGCGGTAGATGGTGAACATGATCGCCATCTCCTTGATATCCGGGTTGTGCTTGCGGAAGTTCGACAGCGGCAGGATGGCGTAGTCGTCGACGCCCGGTCCGCCGAAGAGCCCTTCCTGGTGCGCGAAGATGCCGATGACCTGGTACATGCCGCCGTTGAGGATGATGTCCTTACCGAGCGGATCGATGCTCGGGAACAGCGCGTTCGAGATGTTGGCTCCCAGCACGACCACCGAGGAGGCGTGTTCCTCGTCGAAAGGCGTGATGAAGCGGCCCTGCTCGACGGCGAACATCGGCAGAACGTCGATGTAGGGCGGCTCGGCGCCGCGGACGAAGACGTTCTGCACGCGCTCCGAACCGTAGCGGACCTCGTTGGACTGACCGAAGAACCCGGCCCGGGTCGCAAAGGTCGTGGCCGCCTCCACCGCCCGGCACTGCTGCTTGAGCTTGGCGGCGTCGGTGTATTCGATGAAGCGCCGCAGGCGGATCTTCTCCGGCATGCGCATGGGGTCGGTACCGAATGGGAACCGGGTGATGAAGTACGTGCGCGAGCCGAGCTGCTCTACCTTCTCCTGGATGTAGCGGTTCAGGCCCTCGATCACGGCGGCGGTGGAGATGACGCTGGTAACGCCGATGACGATGCCCAGCAGCGTCAGGCTGCTGCGCACCTTGTGGGACTTGACCGTGTCCCAGGCGACTTTCAGGTTCTCTCCGAACTCGGCTCGTGTCATGACAAAGCAGCGCGCCTCACTCCGAGCGCAGCGCCTCCACCGGGTCCAGCCGCGCCGCGCGCTGCGCCGGATAGATGCCGAAGAACAGTCCGATGGCCGAGCTGACAACGAGGCCCATCACAGCCACCTGCCACTGGACGGCGGCGGGAAAGGCGGTGAAACGGCGCAATAGTTCGGCGCACAGGAAGCCGATCAGGATGCCGGCCGCGCCGCCCGCCAGGCACTGCAGCACGCTCTCCACCAGGAACTGCCGCAGGATGTCGTCGCCGGCCGCGCCGACGGCCCGGCGGACGCCGATCTCCTTGGTCCGCTCGGTCACGCTGACCAGCATCACGTTCATGATCACGATGCCGCCGACCAGCGCCGAAATGGCGCTGACCAGGACGAAGACGGCGAAGAACGCGCCGCTGATCTGGCCCCACAGCGAGATGTAGGCGTCCTTGGTGCCGATGAAAAAGTCATCCGCCTGGGCAGGCGCGACATGGCGGCGCGCGCGCAGAATCTGGCGCACCTCATCCTGGGCGCGGGCGAAGGCCGCCTCGTCGCCGGGGTTGCGGACGTTGATCGTCTGGCTGAAGCGCGCTCCCTCGATCTGCAGAAAGACGCTCATCGGGATGACGGCGTAGTTATCGGCGTCCATGCCCAGCACCGAGCCGAACTTCTCGTAGTAGCCGATGACGGTGAACTCCTGCGAAGCCAGGCGCAACGTCTTGCCGATCGGGTCGCCTCCGGCGAACAGATGCTCGCGAATCGTGGCGCCGACGACGCAGACGCGGGTGGCGCGCTGCTCCTCGACCGGCGAGAAGTAGCGGCCGCCCTCGACCGTCCGCGTGTCGATGTCCTCCATGTTCTGCGTCTGGCCGATCAGGTTGACGTCGGCGAGATCCTCGTCGCCGAGGCGCGCGTGCGTCGAGGCCGTGGCCGTGGCGCCGGTCATTCGGCAATCGCCGCACGTGTCGCGGACCGCGGCGTAGTCGTCGCTGGTGATCTTCTTGTACTTCAGAGCCTTGAGGATCACCTGGTAATCGGTGGTGGCAAACGGAGTGCGGGCCACCTGGAAGACGTCGGTGCCGAGGTTGGCGATTTTGGTCTCGACGTAGACGTTGGCGCCTTGAATGAGCGTCACCACGGTGATCAGAGTGGCCACGCCCATGGCCAGACCGAGCGTCGTCAAAGCGGAGCGCAGGCGGTGCGAGCCGAGTGCGTCGAAGCTCAGACGCAGGGTGTCGCCCGGGGACAGCATGCGCTCAAACGATCACTTTCTTCCAGCGCTTACCGGCGTGGATGATGTAGGCGCCGGGCTCAAGCTTCTGTGCCGGCGAGGTGAACGGTTCAAGCTCTGCCGGGGTCGGCGGCGCGTCGCTGGTGTACCTCACGAAGCGCACCGAATGGCTCTTCACTAACCGGTCCGCCTCCGAGCTGGAAGTCGCCGAACCCGTCAGCACCAGGATCTTGTTGATGCGCGGGTCGCTGACATGGAAGACTTCCAGATCTTCCGGAATCCGCCCCTGGCTGACCTCGGCCAGCCATTGCTCGCGCGCGGCGCGGGCCTGCGCGGAGGCGTGAAAGTCGGTGATGATACGTTCGGCCAGGTCCAGCTTGATGTCGCGCGGGTTGCGCGCGCCGGACTGGGCGGCGCTTTTCAGCGCGGCGATCTCAGGGATGGTGGCATCGGTGAGCAGCTCCCAGTAGCGCCACATCAGATCGTCGCTGATTTGCATGAGCTTCTTCATCATCACGCCCGGCTCTTCGTAGATGCCGACGTAGTTGCCCTTGGACTTCGACATCTTCTCGACGCCGTCCAGGCCTTCCAGCAGCGGCACCGTGGCGACGATCTGCGGCGGCTGGCCGTAGTCGCGCTGGATCTCGCGGCCGACCAGCAGGTTGAACTTCTGATCGGTGCCGCCGAGTTCGACGTCGGCGTTCAGGGCGACGGAGTCGTAGGCTTGCGCCAGCGGGTACATGAATTCGTGGATCGAAATCGGGATGCCGTCGCGATAGCGCTTTGAGAAGTCGTCGCGTTCGAGGATGCGGGCGACCGTGTATTTGGAAGCGAGGCGGATCAGGTCGGCGAAGGTGAGCTTGGCCAGCCATTCGTTGTTGAAGCGGATCTCGGTCTTCTTCTTGTCCAGGATCTTGAAGACCTGCTCCATGTAGGTTTCGGCGTTCTGGGCGATCTCTGCGGGCGTCATGGGCGGGCGCGTCAGGTTGCGGCCGGTCGGGTCGCCGATGAGGGCCGTGCCGTCGCCGATCAGGAAGATGACGGTGTGGCCGAGGTCCTGGAAGTGCTTCATCTTGCGGAGAAGCACGGTGTGGCCCAGATGCAGATCGGGTGCGGTCGGGTCGAAGCCGGTCTTCACTCTCAACGGGCGGCCATCGCGGCGGGAAGCCTCCAGACGCTCGCGCAGATCCTCCTCGCGAATGATCTCCGAGAAGCCCTTTCGCAGGTAGGCCAGTTGTTCGTCTACGGGCAGAAAGTCCACATTCTCATTGTAGAGGCCGGGCGTGATGGTTCACCGGGCCGCGGCCGGCTCCGAGCCCCGGGCTGGTTCGAATGGCCTCGGTGATGAAAGTCTTGGCGCGGGCCACGGCCTCCTGCAGAGGGCACGCCAGCGCGAGCAGGGCGGTGATGGCGGCCGAGTACGTGCAGCCGGTGCCGTGCGTGTGAATGGTTTCCACTCGTGGCGCGCGGTACTCGCGAAACGCGACGCCATCCCAGAGGATATCGACGGCGTCGCCCTCGAGGTGGCCGCCTTTGACGAGAACTGCGGCGCCGGTTCGCTCGCTGAGGCGCCGCGCGGCTTCGCGCATAGACTCCACGTCGTTAACGCGCAGGCCGGTGAGCGCAGCGGCTTCCTGCAGATTGGGTGTAATCAAGGTGGCGCGGGGCAGCAGGTGTTCGAGCAGCGCCGTGCGGGCTTCTTCGGCCAGGAGCGGCGCGCCGCCGGTGCTGAGCAGGATCGGATCGACCACGAGAGGGCAGCGAAACAGCGGCGCCAGCGCGGCGATGCGCAGCACGACAGCGGCGTGGCCGAGCGCGCCGGTCTTGATGGCGGCGGCCGGAATGTCGTCGAGCACGGCGCGCACCTGCTGCTCGACCAGATCGGCATCGAGGAACTCGACGCGCGTGACGGCGCGCGTGTTCTGTACGGTCAGCAGCGTGATGGCGGCCTCGCCGTACAGGCCGAACTGGTGGAAGGTCTTGAGGTCGGCCTGGATGCCGGCCCCGCCGCTGGGATCGGAGCCGGCGATCGAGAGAGCTACGCTCTGCTGCACGCCCCCAGTTTAGCGGGCGCTCCGGTGTGGCCGCGCTATTGGACCGGCACGCTCACGCTGGCCGCGCCGGTTGGATTCGAGAGCGTGACACTCGCCTTGGCGATTTGGGTGACGTCGCCCGTGACGGGGAAGTTCGCCGTCAACTGGAACTTGCCGCCGAGGAGCGTGTTGGCCTTGTAATACGTGCTGAAGTCGCTGATCAGGCTGCTGCTGTCCATAGTGATGAGGCCGGGCGAGACCACCGTCCCGTCGGTTGCATAGAACTCGAACGCGAGGCCCGAAGTGGACTGCGACGCATCGAATCCCTGCAAGACGAGCTGAATCCCGCTGGCTGCAATCCCGAGCGTGGAAGAAGTGATTACGGGCGCGGCGGTTGCGGCGATCACGTACGGTCCCCACTGGGCCGACTTGTCACCCAACGCGGCTATCAAAGTGAAGGTGCCGGCCGTGGTGCCGGTGTCGAGGATGACGAAGTTCTGCGTGCCGAAGGCCGCGACGTTCGCGCCCGCGGGGACTGTGAACTGCTGCGCGCGCGTATCCTGCAGGTTGCCGTCGAGGAAGATGGACGGATCGTCGGCCAGGTTCGCGGCCGGTGTGAAAGTGAGCGTCAGGAGACCGCCGGCGAAGCCGCCGGTGGGCGCATTCTGGTTGAGAGTCACGCTGACCTTCACCTGGGAGTTGGACGAGGGTGCGGGTTGATCGAGGACCAGCGTCAATTGGACCGTTGACGGGACTACAGGCGCAGCAGTGCCAGCGATCGAGAAAACCATGCCCTGGGAGACTCCGGCGTTGGAGGTGGGGTTGTTCACCGTGAGGGTGACCGCTCCCACGGCGGTGAGCAGGCTGCCCGGCACCGAGGCCGTCAATTGCGTCGCGCTTATGTAGACGGTCGGCAGGCTTGTTGTCGTGTTCGCGAACGTAACGGGGTTCTCAGTGACCCACTGTACCTGCGAATCCGATTCGAAGCCTCCGCCGGTCAGGGTCAGTGTGAAGGAAGGCGCGCCGACCTGGTTTGAATCCGGCGAGAGGCCGGTCAACTCGGGTCCCGGCAGCGGCGCGGTGCCTGTGCCGTTGACGATAATCTGCGAGCCGGCAGCCGGCGGTTTGATGAGTGTGACCGTATAGCCGGAAGGCAGATCCTGCTCAGCGCTGACGCAGATGCTGGGGTTGGTGGTGCCGTTGTAAACGTAATACTCGATGTTCAGCGTGTTCTGGTACGTTGCCTGGGCCTGAGGCAGGAATTGGATGGGCAGCGACACTGCGAAATCCGGTCCACTAGCGGGCATCAGAATCCACGGTGTGATGATCTTGCCGGGCATGCTGAAAATGCCGTCATGGTTCTCGAAGTCGAGATTCAGAAGACACACGTAAGAAGTGGCGGCGGTATTGTCGATCTCGAAATCCTCCTGTACCGGGGTTCCGGCGGGAGTGGACGGCATGGTGATCGTACCGCCCACGTCCATGTTGGTCAGGGGGGATAGGACCTTAAGGTCCGGTGAGACCGGAATGGGGCCGAAGCCCTGCGGCCGCATGCCGGGCTTCCAGGCATATTGATGGCTGGCGGCGGTTAACAGGAGCCAGCCGCGGTCCAGGTGCTGGATCGAGTCCACCGCAGGCAGTCCGGCATCGGCCGCGAAGACG
>Ga0187851_10002955_pt1 | contig 14644 bp, 11 predicted proteins | sample June2016WEW_6_10_FD_132997 | JGI IMG/M metagenome (GOLD analysis project Ga0187851, IMG submission 132997) | Peatland microbial communities from SPRUCE experiment site at the Marcell Experimental Forest, Minnesota, USA - June2016WEW_6_10 | ecosystem: Environmental > Terrestrial > Soil >...
AGATTTTTGGTATGGGTGTTTCATGGCTACTATCGACATTATAGTTGGAGTTAAAAATGAAGAGGAATACATTGGAAGATGTTTAAAATCTCTTGAGAAACAAACCATTAAAGATATCAATATCCTAGTCATTGATGGTCTCTCGGATGATAGAACTAGAGATATAGTCTGTAATTTGATGGATAAAGATCCTAGAATAAAATTATTGATTAACAAGAAAGAAAAAATTAGCCCCGCACGTAACTTGGGTTTTAATGCATCTAAAGCAGATTTTGTAGCTTATTTAGATGGACATGCAATAGTAGCTGATGATTGGCTAGAAACACTTTATCATACATTTATAACTTACGAAAAAAAATCTAAGATAGCTGGAGTAGGTTCTGCCATTACTAGTCCTCCAGATGATTCATCTTTTGGAAAAACCATAGCATATTGTTTAAAAACGTTTTTTGGAGGATTCGGAACACAATATAGTGAAGAAAAAAATATACATCCTGTAAAAACGGTACCATTCGTGCTTTATAGAAGATCATTACTAGTAAAGGAAGGAATCATTTATAATGAAAACATGACTCAGTGCGAAGACACGGACTTTAATCACCAGATTATAAAAAAAGGTTATGTTCTATTAAAGCATCCGAAAGCCGTAGTTTATATGTATAGAAGAAAGAATCTCAGAGAATTTTTCAGACAGATGATTAAATACGGTGAAGGTAGATCCAAACTATCAATTAAATATAATGAAACATTAAATCTACAGCATTTGATACCAGTTTTAATTGTATTCTACCTTTTATTTATAATATTTAGTTTAATAATATCTACACTTAACCTTATCAATATTTACACTCTAACTCTAATTTTAATACCAATTATAATCTATATATTAACAGATTTAAGTTATACCATTATTATTATGATGAAATATCAAAGTTTAAAACATATTTACGCCTTTTTAATATTTCCAGCTGAACATTTAGGTTACGGAATAGGTTTTTTGAAAGGATTAATAGATGAAATTAAATAAATTAATATAAAAAATTTTTTGGATATTATTATAATGAAAATTTTAATTCTCGTAGATTCATTAAAAATTGGCGGTGGATCTGACAGAGTAGCTGCAATCCTAGGTAGTGCACTTCACGATGAAGGTTATGAAATATCCTATTTAACATTAATGGATGGAAACCCTAAATATAAATTTAAAGGTGATTATTACACTCTCAATGAAACTGATATTTACAGTGAAAATAATTTAAAACGATTATTTAATTTATTAAGATACTCCCCTAAAATAAAACGAATTTGTAAGGATTTAAATATTGATACTATAATCTCAGTTGGAGATCCAGCTAATTTCCAAGCTGTATTAAGCAGATGGTTATTCAAAAACACAGTTCACTTAATTATAACTCAACACATGAGCCCTGAAATACATTTAGATAGTAAAATAAAAGTTCAATTAATAAAATTCTTTTATCCAATGGCAGATGAAACAGTTTGCGTCTCCAAGGATATGGAAAGAATACTTAATGAAAGTTACGGTATCCAAAACACTCAAACCATCTATAATATGATGGATATAGAGAAAAACATCAAATTATCCATGGATGAATTACCTGAGAAATATAAAATATTATTTAATAAAAACTATTTTAACTTCATTAATGTGGGAAGATTAAACAGGCAGAAAGGGCAATGGTTTTTAATTCGAAGCTTCCGAAAAGTAGTGAATCAACATGAAAATGCGAGATTATTCCTCCTCGGTGAAGGCACCTTAAAAAAAGAATTAAAAGATTTAATAAACAAGTTAAATTTAAATGAAAATGTTTTTCTCATGGATGTTCAAGAAAACGTGTTTCCCTATCTTAAAAACAGTGATTGCTTCATTTTCACTTCTTTATGGGAAGGATTACCTATGACATTAATTGAAGCCTTATCAATGAATCTATCCATTATATCAACGGATTGTAAAACCGGTCCAAGAGAAATTTTATGTCCAGAAATAGATTTAAAAAAAGAGATTAATTACCCGTATTTTGGAGAATATGCTATTCTCACTCGTAATTTTCCCAATGAATTAATTTTCAATAATATAAATAAAACTCCCCTTAATGAATCAGAGGAAGTAATAGCTGATTTAATGATAAGAATGATAGAAGACCCTGATTTAAATAAAAATTATTCTAATGGTCTAATTATAGCTAAAAACTTTGATAAAGATAATATAATAAAAATATGGAATAAATTATTAAAAAAAATAAAGTAAAAAATATTCCATAAATAATTCAATCAAAATATAAAAAAATTTTTGGGCTACTATATATATGAAAAAAAGAATTTTAATACTAGTAGAATCATTAAAAGTCGGTGGAGGCTCTGAAAGGGTCGGCGCAACCCTAGGCACTAAACTTCACGATAAAGATTATGAGATTTCCTATTTAACCTTAATGGATGAAAATCCTAAATTCAAGTTTAAAGGTGATTATTACACATTAAACGAAGATGATATCTATAAAGGAAATAATTTAAAAAGAGGATTTAACCTTTTAAAATATTCATATAAGATAAAAACTTTTTGTAAGGATTTAAATATAGATACCATAATCTCAGTGGGAGAAGTAGCTAATTTCCATGCAGTTTTAAGTCGATGGCTTTTCAAAAACAATGTTCATATAATTATATCTCAACATATGAGTCCAGAAATATTTCTAGATAATAAAGTAAAGTATCAATCAATAAAATTCTTCTATCCACGCGCAGATGAAACAGTTTGTGTCTCCAAAGATACTGAAAGAATACTTAATGAATGTTACGGTATCCAAAACACTCAGACTATCTATAATATGATGAATTTAAAGGAGAATATCAAACTATCAATAGAAGAACTTCCCAAGAAGTATAAAGAATTATTCAAAGGAAACTATAACTTCATTAACGTAGGAAGATTAACCCGTCAGAAAGGACAATGGTTTTTAATCCGAAGCTTCCGAAAAGTAGTAGATCAACATGAAAATGCACGACTATTCATCCTCGGTGACGGTACCCTAAAAAACGAATTAAAAGAATTAATAAACAAACTTAACTTAAATGAAAAGGTTTTTCTCCTAAATATTCAAGAAAACGTGTTTCCATTCCTAAAAAACAGTGATTGCTTCATCTTCAGTTCACTATGGGAAGGATTACCAATAGTATTAATCGAAGCCTTATCAATGAATCTACCTATCATATCAACGGATTGTAAAACCGGTCCTCGAGAAATATTATGTCCAGAATTAGATTTAAAAAAAGAAATAAATTATCGTTATTACTGTAAATATGGAATCTTAAATCAACCATTCAATGATAAACTCTTATTTAAAAATTTGGAAGAAGCACCATTAGATAAATCTGAAAATATGATGTCAGATATAATGATTAAAATAATTGAAGATCCAATTTTAAGAAAAAAATATTCAAATGGACAAAAAATGTCAGAAAAATTCGATGAAGAGGAAATCATGAAAAAATGGGAGAAACTATTAAAGAAATAGCATTTCTTGGTTTTGTTCTTAAATAATTCAGACTTAAATTTTTAAAAATAATCATAATTTTTTTTTAATTATTAAGATTAATTAAAATAACAAAAAAAATGATAATTTAATTTTTAATTTAAATGTTTTACTTTGTATATTGGAGTTTTAAATCTCGTATACAAGTAAAAATAACTTGAGAAACTGAAATAACATAAATATTTTCATTGAATGGATTTAATTAGGGATTATTTTTATCTTTGTTTTTTAACATTGGGAATGATTATGTGAATAAGATAAAAATAGTTAAAATTTTTCATTTATGGTCAAAATATTAATAATAAATAATTGTATTTTTTTCAGGAATTATTGCACTCTATTTCCCAATGATAATCAAAAAAATTGCGTATTTATAGTAAGCGTGGTAATAACTAGCTAGAAAACCTAAAAATTATTAAACTATCAAGCTAAATCTATAAAACATCATAAAAAATTTGAAATTTAATTTTTTTACTTAAAATAAATATATAATTTATTTAAAATATAATTTGATTCAAAATGAATGCTACTCGAAGAATAGTGAAAAATACAGCTGTATTGACGGTTTCTCAAATAGTAAGCTTTATTTTCGTATTTTTTTATACAATCTATATTGCTCGTTATTTGGGAGCTGATGGCTTTGGTATTTTATCGTTTGCTATTGCAGTTTCCGGAATTTTTTCAATCCTTTTTGACTTAGGCTTAAGCACATTAACTGTTAGAGAAGTAGCCAGAGATAAATCTTTAGCTCAGAAATTTCTTGGAAATGCAATAATTATTAAAATTATATTGGCTGTAGTTTCATTTGGTTTAATCATATTAATTATAAATTTACTTCATTATCCTCAAGCGACTGTAACAGTGGTTTATTTTGTTGCATTGTCAACTATTTTAAACTCATTTTATTCCCTTTTTTATTCGATTTTTCAAGCTTATGAAAAAATGGAATTCCAATCAATAGGGCAAATTTTAAATAGCATTCTCATGTTTTCGGGTGTAATTATAGCAATAAAAATTGGATTAGGTGTTGTTGGATTCTCATCTATATATTTTCTTTCAAGTTTAATTACCTTAATTTTTGTCCTAATTGTATATGTATGGAAATTTTCTTTACCTTTAATTGAAATTGATACTATTTTTTGGAAAAAAATTTTAAAAGAAGCTATACCATTTGGGTTAGCAGGAATATTTGTGACGATTTATTATTGGATTGATTCAGTGATGCTTTCAATAATGGTGGGAAATGAAGTTGTAGGTTGGTACAATGCAGCATATCGATTTATTTATATTTTTCTTTCATTCCATAGTATTTTCATAATTTCTATTTTTCCGGTGCTTTCCAGTTTTTATAAAACATCTAAAGGATCTATAAAATTTGCGTACGAGCGATCATTTAAATATATGTTAATTGTAACAGTCCCAATTGCTGTATTTGTAACAGTATTATCAAGTAAAATTATTTTACTAATTTATGGTCCTAGTTATATTCCATCCGTAATTGCACTTCAAATCTTAATTTGGACCATAGTTTTCATGTTTGTTAATGGGCTTTCAAGTAATTTTTTAGGTTCCCATAATAAACAACCTATCGCCACTAAGATTACAGCAATCGGTGCAGTTACAAATATTATACTTAATATTTTATTAATTCCAAAATTTAGTTATGTTGGCTCAAGTTTTGCTACTGTAATTACTGAATTAATAATGACGCCGATTTTGATTTATATAGTATGGAAAAATCAATATACTAATTTAATTCCATTAATAAAAGATTTACCAAAAATTATTTTTTCAAGTTTAATTATGTTAATTTATATAATTTATTTCAATGATCTAAATTTGATTATATTAATTTTAACAGCTTCAATTATATATTTGGGACTTATATTTATCACTAGGACATTAGATGATGATGATATTTTAATTTTGAAACGCATATTGAAATTACAGAAAAACGATTAAATATTTAATTTTTATATAAATATTAGATTTAACGCAATAAATGAACGAGTGAAAAAAAATGAGATTAGGTATGCTTTCATGGATAATAGACAGGCAAAGAACAGGGGTGGATACATACCTTTACAATCTCCTTACAAGTATGATTGAATTGGGTAAATCCAATGATATATTCCTTATACACTATAAAAAAACTAATGATCGAGTATATACTCTGGCAAATGATATTATAGTTCCTAATGTACCCAGGATATTAAAATATTCTATTGGAATTCCTTATGCAATTAAAAAAGCAAATTTAGATGTTTTACATGCACCAATCCATTGGTATACTCAAATAACTCCGTTTTTTTTAAATTATAATGTAAAAAAGGTATTAACAATCCATGATTTAACTCCTATCTTATTTCCTAAAACTCATACAAAACAAACTGTTCAGTTATGGAATCCAACATTAAAGTTAATAAAAAATAAGATTGATATTATAATTGCTGATTCAAATAACACTAAAAATGATTGTATAAAATATTTAGGCATTCCTGAAGAAAGAATTAAAGTTATTTGTTTAGCTCCTAATGAAATTTTTACACCTCAAAAAAATAAAGAAAAACTTAGAAGTTATTTACAAAACAAATTTGATCTGAATTTTCCATTCATATTATCTGTGGGGACTTTAGAGAAAAGAAAAAATATCCCAAATCTACTTAAAGCCTTTTATAAATTAAAAAAAACGGATAAAAACCATAAATTGGTTATTGTGGGTGGTAAGGGGTGGAGATATGAGGGCATATTTGATTATTTATGTAAACTAAATTTGGAAAAAGATGTAATTTTCACTGGATATATTTCAGATGAAGATCTATTTAAATTCTATAATACAGCAGATCTATTTGTATACCCCTCTTTGTATGAAGGGTTTGGATTACCCCCTTTGGAAGCTATGGCCTGTGGATGTCCTGTTATCACATCTAACACGTCTTCTTTGCCGGAAGTAATTGGTGATGCGGGTATAATGATTGATCCCACTGATTCTGATGCATTATTTGATGCAATACATCGAATATTAAATGATGATGATTTAAAAGCTGAATTAAGTAAAAAAAGTTTACAAAGAGCAAAAATGTTTAGTTGGAAAAAAACTGCTAGAGAAACTTGGAAAGTATATGAAAAGGTTTTGGAATAGGGGATGTATGAAATGAAAATAGCAGTTTTCCATAATTTACCTTCTGGTGGAGGTAAAAGAGCATTATATAATAATGTGAATTATTTAGTTAAAGATAATGAAGTTGATGTTTTCGTGCCATCAACGGCGAATGAGGATTATTTACCATTAAAAGGTATAGTTGATAATTTAACAGTTTTTCCAGTGAAAAATACTATTATTGGTTTTTTAATATCAGTTATGAAACCATATTTTCTTTATAGGGTCTCTCTTATTGATCTTGAAAAAACTCAGAAATATATGGCTGAAGTTGTGAATAAGGGAGATTATGATGTCGTTTACTGTGAACAGGATCGTTATACGATGGCTCCTTTTTTTCTGAAGTATATTAACAAGCCTAATGTTTATTATTGTAATCAATCCATTAATTTTCGTAATGAAGTTTCTAAAATGCTTAATGAGAAAGCTGGTTTAAAACATAAAGATATAATAGGAGCTATTCATTCAAAACTTTACGGTAGTCAAATGATTAATATTGATAAGGAATATACTAATTACTCGAGATATATTGTTACAAATTCTTATTTTTCTAGGGAACTTATTTTGCGTAGTTATGGTATTAATTCTTTTGTTTCTTATTTGGGAGTGGATACAAATTTATTTAAGCGTTATGATGTCTCAAAAGAGAATTTTGTATTATCTGTTGGTCAATGTCTACCTGAAAAAGGATTTGATTTCATTATAATGTCTTTATCGAAAATCGATAGTAATATGCGGCCGGAATTTATTATAGTATCTGATCATGGTAATGATCTCTGGAGAGATCATCTTAAAGACTTAGCTAGCAAATTAGGAGTTAAGTTAAGAATATTATCTATGATTGATGATGAGGAACTTGTTTTGCTTTACAATAAAGCTAGGTTATTAGTTTATGCTCCTTATCTTGAGCCTTTTGGACTTGTACCTTTAGAAGCTATGAGTTGTGGAACTCCAATTGTAGCTGTTAAAGAAGGAGGTGTAAGAGAAAGTGTCATACATAATAAAACTGGAATACTTACGGAGAGGGATGAAGATTATTTTGCTAATGCTGTAGTTAAACTTCTTGAAAATGAAGATAAAAGCAATGAAATGTCTAAAAATGCATATGTAAATGTAAATAAATTCTGGACATTAGAACAAGCAGGAGAAAGATTTTCCAAGCATTTAAAACATGCTATTGATAAATACGTATAGGATGTTCAAAAGTAATATTGTTTATAATTATTTAAACTATTATAATTATTTAAAGCTGATTATAGATTTATAAATTTATGGAGACATTAAAATGATTTGGAAAGGAAAAAATGTGCTTATTACTGGTATAAGTGGGTTTGCTGGTTCATATCTTGCAGATAAGCTTTTAGAATATGATGTCAATGTTTTTGGGTTAATAAGAAAGAGAGCTGATGGAATAGCTAAGAACCTGGTTGATCATGGAATTACTCATAATGTAAATTTAATTGAAGGTGATTTAACGGATATTACATCCATTGCGAATAGTTTAGATAAATCAGAGCCGGATTTCATATTTCATCTTGCCGCTCAATCCTTTGTGCCTCGGTCATTCGAAAATTCTATGGAAACTCAAATGATAAATTGTATTGGCACTGCTAACCTTTTAGATGCTGTTAGGATAAAAGATTTTGATTCAAAAATAATTTTTGCAGGTTCAAGCGAAGAATATGGGTTGGTTATATCCTCTGCTGAACATTATGAAATAGCGAAAAAGGAATATGGAACTATATTCCCGGAACCTGAAAACATACCAGAGTTACCTATAACTGAAAACAACCCTCTAAGACCAATGTCACCTTATGCAGTGTCCAAGGTCTATGGGGATTTTATGATGAGGAATTATTATCATTCTTATGGTTTAAATACAGTTGTTTCAAGGGCTTTTAATCATGAAGGTGCTGGTAGAGGTTTAATGTTTGTAACTTCAGTGATAACTAGTCAAATAATGAAACTGAAATTTGGTGAATTAGATAAAATTACAATTGGAAATATCAATGCTTTCAGGGACTGGTCACATGTAAATGATATTATAAATGGATATATCACCCTAGCAGAAAACGGGAATGCAGGAGAAGTCTACAATCAAGGTTCAATGAGGACTAACTCTGTTTTAAGTTATATATTAATTGGTTTAGAAGAAGCAGGTTGGAAAATTGATAAAATTGAGACTATGAATGGTGAAAAACTTATTAAAAATCCTACTGAGATTGATAGTAGTCAGATCTTCAATGTTAAATTCGATAAAACTAAGGTTGATAGAATGATGCTTGAAGGTGAATTGGAATATTCGTTAAATGATGTTAAAATCTATGTATACACTAATAAGGGTAAAATATCCATTGAATTTAATCCTGATCGATTCAGGCCAGCTGAAGTTCCTATATTATTGTCTGACACAGAGAAAATTCAAAAGAAGGGTGCAGTTATCCGACATACTCTCAATGATATAATTAAAGATCAGCTGAATTATTTCATTAAAAAAGAAAATAGAATTTAATTATATGATATTATTCTCATCAGGAGAAAATTTATCTGCATTTAAAATTTAAAATCCGGTAAGTTATATGGAAACATTAAAATCTGAATTAAAAAAAACTCATTCTGCAAATAATCCTTTAGTTTCCATTATTACTCCGACATATAATCATGAAAAATTCATTGGAACATGTATAGAAAGTGTTTTAAAACAAACTTATCAAAATTGGGAAATGATTATAATTGATGATGGTTCTACAGATAAAACTGGCGTTGTTGTGGCTAAATACAATGATGATAGAATTAAATATGTGAAACAAGAAAATTTAGGTATTTGGAAACTTAGCGAGACATATAATAAAGCTTTAGATATGTCGATGGGAGATTTAGTAGCTATTTTAGAAGGAGATGATGCTTGGCCTAATTTCAAATTAGAAGAACAATTAAAGATCTTTGAGAAAAATAATGTAGTATTAAGTTGGGGCAGAAAGAATACTATAAATGATAAGAATGAAGTTATTGCATTTGACCTTTCAAGTCTAAAACAGTTTAGTATTATGTCTCAAGAAGAAATAATTAGAAATCTTATTATAGAAAATTTTATACAACCTTGCACTGTTATAATTGATAAAAATGCTTTATTATCGATTGGAGGTTTTTTACAAGATAAAAATACACCTTTTGTTGATTATACTACTTTTTTGAAACTTAGTTTGAAGGGCAGGTTTTATCCATTGGACAGAGTATTGGGCTATTGGAGGAAACATAAATCACAGGTAACCACTATAAATGAAACTGAAGTGAATAAAGCTTTTATGGTTTCTGTTGATTTTTATGAAAAATTAGATCCTTCAATAAAAAATAAAATAAATTTTAATATTCATGATAAATTAAATTTTTACAAGAATAAATTAAATGACCAAATTGCGGTATCCGCAAGAGTATCTTTAATAGAAGGTAATTGGAATGAAGCATTAATCCAATATAAAAGTTTATTCCGTAAAGGAAATTTTTTCATTAAATTACAATCCTTTGTTGGTATTATTTGTGTTATTTTTAGAAAAAATTTTGAATGGGTATCCGTAATATCATGTAAACCTAAGTTACGTGATAGTTCGGGGGAATGGGATTCAACATTATTTGATAAGAATAATAATTTATCTAAATTCTTCAAAATTCAAATTTTCGTTTTTAAAGTGTTTTTAAGATTAGATCCCAATGAGTATTTCATCGATTTTTCGGTATAATTTTGAACATTTTTTATCATAAAGGAGATAATGTAAATTTTAGTTTAAATCAAACGCTTTTATTATTAAACTAATTTTGATTCTCTTCATCTTCCTTTAATTCAATGTTTTCTCTTTGAAGAGCTATTTCTCTTACTAAGTGTGTTATTTCCTGTTCAATATTTTCTATCATATTATATATTTTGAAGATGAGGTAATAGCAGCCTATGATTCCTAGAATGAATATCAGATCTAGTCCTCGGCCTACACCGGTTAGGGTTGCAAATTCTCCTGTTGATTGTGGGAATATTGATATTATTATTATTAATATCCATATGATATTCCATACTAGAAGCATGCCCAGGGACATTTTTCCTTCTCTAAATCTTAATAAAGTGAATATTATGCCTATGATTCCTATTAGAACTCCGATGTATTGATATACCATTACCATTCTTAAAAACTCCTAGATATAAAATTTTTATTAATTATCTTAAGATTTCCCTTATCATTTTAACAAGTATTTTAAATCCTATTTTGGCATTAGTTCCTTTGGAGAGGGAATAATCCGTGTAAATAGTTTCAATAGGTACTTCTTCCATTCTAAGATTTTTGTGTTTAATTTCTCTTATAATCTCTGATGAAACTCCGTACTCTCTTGATTCTATATCAAGGGCTTTAGCTGCTTTATAATTAAAAGCCCTTAAACCTGATTGTGAATCTTTAACATTTGCATTGTAGAAAATTCTCGTGATTAAATTCATTATTTGATTAGATCGTTTCTTATGTTGAGGCATTTCATTAAAATCACGTATTCCTATGACGACATCGGCTCGTCCTTCTATTATAGGACGGCAAACTGGAAGTATATCTTCCGGGTTATGCTGGCCATCAGCATCAAATGTCACCATAATATCAGCGTTTTTCTTAAGGGCAGCTTCAATACCTGTTTTAAGAGTGGCACCCAGTCCTCGATTTATAGGATGTTGATAAAGATATCCTCTTCCGGGATGATCTTTTATTAAATCTTGAACAATCTGGTAAGTGTTATCCCGTGATCCATCATCTATTACTATCAGATTCAAACCCATCTTAAAGAGACGTTCTAGAACATCTCCTATAAATTTTTCTTCATTGTAGGCGGGTATAATCATCCATATCAGTAAATCTGATTCTGGAAATAATTTATAAGAATCAGGTTTTTTATCGGTTTCAATGAGCATTTTATTCTCCGAAATTTGATTTAAATTCGTTTTTATAGGTTAAATCAAATTTTAAGGATTATTTAGGTTTACAATTCTATATTTATATTGTTTATTCTATAAATTATTCAATATTTTTTAATAAAAATATAGTCATGAATGATATTTAAAGCAAAATTATCTATTTTTTTGTTAAAAAAAAAATTTTTATAAAAATTTACCATAAATTTTTTTATCTGAATAAATTATCTTTCAACCTGGATTTCTAAATAGTAACGGATTATTATTTAATTCTAGAGCTTATTAATTTTGTTGCCAGTTCAGCTACCCGTTTTCCTAGATTAATTGAAGTCTCTATTCCATGTTCATCCTGTTTAGTGTCACCTACTACTCCGCCCATGCCTGTTCCCCCATAATGGGCCAGTGGAGCGCCGTCACCAACTATTATAGCATCATGTATAAGCAGAAATTCATGCATAGCTGATATAGTCGTTTCTTGGCCACCATTCCTTGATGCACCTACACTAATTGCTCCTGCGACTTTGTCTCTGAGTTTAAAGTCAATTCTCAAGGGTCGTGAACGATCCATAAAGATCTTCATTTGTGAAGTTACATTTCCAAAATATACGGGACTGCCTAGAATTAATCCGTCAGCTTCCCCTAATTTCTTAATTATATCTTGCATATCATCATATATGGCACATTCACCAGTGCTTTTGCATATGTCACAGCCTATGCAGGGTTCAATTTCAGCTGAACCTAAATTTATTAAATCAGTTTCAGCACCAACTTCTTCAGCTGATTCCAAAGCTTTTATTATAAGAATTTCAGTATTACTTCCAGTCCTCGGACTTCCTATAACTCCAATGATCTTAACCAAATTTTCACATCCTCTATAAAAATATACAATTAATATATATGTTTAAATATATGTTTATCTTCTAAAACTTAAACGATTTCTTTAAATGATCAAATTTTTTTACATTTAAATAGTCAAAATATGATTTTAAGTTTTTAAATTTAATTAAAAAATTTATAAAATATTTTTTTTGAGTTTAAAATAAAGTTAATTTTTAAGAAGGTTAGAAAAGGTCATGAATAATCAAGTAAATATGGAAACCCTCACTTTACCAATAGAATTATTGAATATGGTAAGTAATTACTTCAAAAGGGAAAAAGAAGGAGATATAACTGCCAGATCTAGTGCTGTACAGTATTTAAAAAATTTTTTGATTGAAACTTCTGATGGATCTTATACTTTAAAGTCAGATGTAATTAATGGTTCTACAGAAACAATGCACACTCATCATGGTGCATTGGAGGAATCCATCCAGAAATATATAGAACCCTCCAAGCTTAGAGATAAAATCATTTCTAAAGATGAAATTCGAATATTAGATACTTGCAGTGGTTTAGGTTATAATGCTGCAGCTGTTCTAGATTTATGGCAATCTATCCCGAATAATTGTAAAATTAAGTTAGATATGGTGGAAATATCCAGAGAAACTTTAGCTATCACACTTCTTATTCCCAATCCTTTAAAAGCTTATGAAATAATTAAAAAGGCAGTAGAAGATGAACTATATAATGAAGGATTTCTCTCATCGAGATACGAGAAAAAGGAGACGCCGGAGAATGTAGATATCAACATTTATTGCATGGATATCCGTGAGCTTATAAAGAATTTACTAGAGAGTAAATTATCAAAGACTGAAAATGTTAAGTCTCTTATTGATGATGGAATGTATGATATCATATTTCTTGATCCGTTCAGTCCCCTATTAACGCCTGAACTTTACACTCTGGATTTTTTTAAAGCTTTAAAGCAGGTTATAAAAAAGGATGGTCTTATTTTAACTTATACTTCAGCAGCTCCGGTTAGATCTGCTTTTATTGAAGCAGGTTTCCATGTAGGTGAAGGTCCCCGATTTGGCAGGAAACGGGGTGGCACTATAGCTTCTATTTCTGCTGAATTAATCCTGAAAGACTTATTAATGGAAGATGAGAGGATGATTGCTTTAAGTGATGTGGGTGTACCTTTCCGAGATCCTAAACTTAATAATACTAGTCAATATGTTATGGAGTTGAGGAGTAGTGAACGTGAATTATTAAGGAATAATAAATTGAAATTTGCATCCACTGTTAAAACACCAATATACCTCTTAGAAGATTTGGAAGATGGTCGATTAAAACGTAGAGTACTGAAAAATCTTCATAAAATGGGTTTTGAGGATTTAAATTCACTGGAATTCCGGTATGTGTTATGCCCACAATACAATGAGTGTATATGTGGCAATGAATGTGAATCATTCGATAATTCACATGAAAGAATAATTGAAATGAGTCATCGATTGCAAATAGTGATTAAAAAAAAAGATAAATAAAAAATATTTATAAATAATTTTTAATTTATTTTATTCAATCATCTTTTTAAATCAGTATTATTGAAAATACTGTTTAAGTTTTTTCTAAAATTTACAAGATAAAAAAAAAATACTTTCGGAATATATAAACATGTATTGAAATGTGGTTAAATTTGGAAAAACTATTTTTAAATGATAAATTATAGATTTAAACAATAGAATGAATGCAAATTTTAGAATTAAAATTAATGGATAAAATATTAACATTTAATAATTAAATAAATCTTATAAAAAAAAATTGTTTAAATCAAATAGGTTTTTTTTAATGATTTTACAGTTCTATTATTATTATAAGCTAACAGATTTAAAACATTATTAACGTATTAAATCCTTGAAAATAAATCAACTGATAAAAATATCTTTAAACTGATCTAAATGTTTTACTGATATCTAAAATTTTGAAAATATTTTTTAAACTTATAAGGGTGTAAAAAAAATTGAATTTTGAAATTAAATATAAAGATGCTCGCGGAAGAGTTGGAGTACTTAAAACTCCTCATGGAAATGTAATAACTCCTGCTTTAATGCCAGTTATTCATCCCGGACGGCAAACACTGGATGTTAAAAAGTTCGGAGCAGAAATAGTCATAAC
>Ga0187851_10002956_pt1 | contig 14643 bp, 14 predicted proteins | sample June2016WEW_6_10_FD_132997 | JGI IMG/M metagenome (GOLD analysis project Ga0187851, IMG submission 132997) | Peatland microbial communities from SPRUCE experiment site at the Marcell Experimental Forest, Minnesota, USA - June2016WEW_6_10 | ecosystem: Environmental > Terrestrial > Soil >...
AGCCCGAACCCGTGATCGAGGCCCATCTGACCGCGCTGCTGCGGCGATGGCAGCCGCGGGTTCGCCACCAGCTCGAGACGGTCCAGGTCGGCGAGCTCGCCCTCGACCCCCCGGCTCGGCGCGCCCAGGTGGACGGCGCCGATCTGGAGCTGCGACCCCGCGAGTTCGACCTGCTGGTGGCGCTGGCGCGCTCCTCGGGTCGCGCCTTCCGGCGCCACGAGCTCCTGGACCTGGTCTGGGGCCCCCGCTTCGTCGGCGGGGTCAACACCGTGGACGTCCACATCTCCTGGCTCCGCCAGAAGCTGCCCCCCGCGGCGCGGGTCCGGATCACCACCCTGCGAGGGGTCGGATACCGGCTGGACGAGCTGAGCCGGCCGGTCGCGCCGGTGCCGGGCCCGGCCCCGGGCCCCGCCGTCGAGGGCGAGGGGCCGCCGGAGCCGGCCGTCTCCCACGAGACCGAGGCGGCCCGCTTCGAGGCGCCGATCCCCAACGGCGCCGCCGCTCAGGTCGAGACCACAATCCCAGTCTCCCCGGGCCAGCCGTAGGGTCACCAGCGCCGGGCGGCGGTTCTCGCCGTCCTTGGGGGTTGTTCGACGGAGCACGCCGGCGGGCTGATCGGCGACCATCCCTGCCCCGTGGCCTACGTGCTCGTCCTCACCGCTGTCACCGCGGTCTGGGGCTGGACCTTCGTGGTGATCAAGGAATCCATCGCCCACTACCCGGTGGCCCCCTTCCTGGGGCTCCGCTTCGGGCTCGCGGTGCTGGTCCTGCTGCTGATCACCCGCCGCCTCCCGGAGCGCCGCTCGCTCCTGATCGGGGGTCTGATCGGCGCCACCGTGGCCGCCGGGTACGCGCTCCAGACTTACGGCCTGCAGAGCACCGCGCCCGGGACGGCCGGGCTGATCACCGGCCTCTTCGTCGTCTTCACCCCGGTCATCGACCGCGCCTTCGGGGTGCGCATCCCTGCCCGGACCGCGATCGCGGTCGGCGTCGCCCTGCTCGGCACCGGCCTCCTCGCCGGCGGGGACCCGACCGCCCAGGTGGGGATCGGGGACCTTCTCGTCTTCGGCTCGGCGATCGCCTTCGCCTTCCAGGTGGTGCTGCTGGCCCGCCACAGCGCCGGCCTCCGCGCCACCGACCTCGCCCTGCTGCAGATGGCGGTGAGCTTCGTCGTCTTCTCGGCGGCCGGCTCGACCTCCTTCTCCGCGCCCAGCGGGGGGGTCTGGTTCGGCATCGTCATCACCGGGGTCTTCGCGAGCGCCCTCGCCTTCTGGATCCAGGCGTGGGTCCAGGCAAAGATGAGCGCCACCCGCGCGGCCCTGATCATGGCCATGGAGCCCGCCTGGGCGCTCTTCTTCGCGGTGCTCCTCGCCGGGCAGCACCTCAACCTGGTGCAGGCGCTGGGCGCGCTCCTGGTGCTGGGCGCGGTGGTGGGCCACGAGGCGGCCCCGCAGCTCGCCGCCCTGCGCCGAAGTCCGGCGTAGTCCGCCGGGTCCCACGGCCCCTCCTCGGCTCCTCCTCGGCTTCCGCGGCACCGAGGGCGAGCCGGTGGGCCGGCGCCGGCCCGGCGCGTCCCCCCGGGTACGGCCCGGGCGTGCGCGGCAGGGGAGGTGGAAGGCCGCAACGCGCCACGGGCCGCGGGGATGGCGAGCGGCGCAGCCCTAGCCGCCGCCCGGCCCGGAGGCCAGATGCGGGCTGGCCGCCTGAGCGCCGTCGACGGCCTGGAAACCGGCGAGCAGCCGCTGCATGGTCTGGACGATCCCGGTGCAACCGCCGTCACCGACCGCCCGGAGGGAGCCGGCCAGGGAGGCCGCCTGCCGTCCCAGGATTCCGCACTGCTCGCCCCCGACGCTCGGGTCGGAGAGCGCGGAGCAGCCGGCGCGCAGCTCACCCGCCAGGGAGGCGATCCTCCCACCCTGGCCGGTGAAGGTCAGCGAGCACTCCTCGAAGGCCCGGGTGACGACCTGGAGGGTCGGGGATCCGCTCACCGTCCCGCCGCCATGCCCCGACCGCGAGCCGCCTCTCTCATCGCGAGGGTCTCACTGGGCTCGCAGCGCGCCGGCGACGGCCTGGTCGTGTTCGTCATACGACTGGCCCGACCTCTCCAGCCGGGTCGCGACCGCCATCAGCGCGTCGTGGCACGTCTGGGCGGCCCGATGCCAGTCGGCGAAGAGGTCGCCGAAGGCGGTGGCCCCCATGCCGAGCCAGGAGTCGAGGAGCGCCTGGATGCGCTGCTCGGTCTGGGAGATGGTCTGGTCCATCTGCCCCGCCAGGCCCCTCACCTGGACCGCGTGGGCCTGGAGCTCGCCATTGCCGACCTTGAGAAGATCGCTGCTCGCCATCGCCGCGGTGCCTCCGGGAAGTGGTGCGGATGGTCCGGCCCGGACCGCCGGTCCGGAGCGCCACCGGCTCCAAGTCTTCGCCGTGGCCTCGGACATCCCGCGGACAACCACATGCGGATGAGGCCAGTCCGCATGGCCTCACCCGAGCGGCGCGGCGTCCTGCGCGATCAGGCGGCGCAGACCCCCCACGGCGACGTCGATGGCGGCGTCGACCGGCAGGCCCCGCGCGTCCGGCAGCCCGCCGACTCCCTCGGCGGCGCTGTCGATGACCGCCAGGACGGCTCCGGCGCGGACCCGGCGCACCGCCGCGACGGTGAGCACCGTCGCGGCCTCCATCTCCGCCGCGATGCAGCCGGCGCGTGCCCAGGCGTCCCAACGTGCCCGGATCACCCCCGCCTCCGGGAAGCTCTCCGGGTCCATCTCCGCGTAGAAGGCGTCGTTGCTGAGCACGACGCCCACCCGGTGGCGGTGGCCGGTGGCGCGCGCCGCGTCGCGCAGCGCCAGCACGACGTCGAGATCGGCGACCGCGGGGAAGCCGGCGGGCGCGTAGCGGTCGGGGGTGCCGTCGCCGCGGGCCGCAGCCTGCACCACCACCACGTCCCCGAAACCGAGGCCGGGATCGAGGGTGCCGCAGCTGCCCACCCGGACCAGCGTGCGCGCTCCCGCCCTCACCAGCTCCTCGACCGCGATCGCCGCCGAGGGCCCGCCGATGCCGGTGGAGGTGACGCTGACCGGCACCCCGTCCAGGCTGCCGGTGTAGGTGGTGAACTCGCGGTGCGAGGCGATCCGCCGGGCGCCCTCGAGCCGTGCCGCGATGACCTCGCAGCGGCCGGGATCGCCGGGGAGCAGCACATAGGCCCCGATCTCGCCGGCCTCCACCTGGAGGTGGTACTGCCGCTCTCCCACGATCGGCGAAATGTATCAGGGCTGGCCCCGTCTCTCCGCGTACCATCCCTGCCATGTCGACATCCAGCCGGGTTGCCGTCGGCAGCGACATGCGCCATCAGGTCGCCGATACCGTCGCCGCCAACCTCGAGGAGGCGGGCTTCGCGGTGATCCGCTGCGGCGCGGTGGAGGCCACCGCCACCCCCTGGCCCGAGGTGGCCGAGCAGGTGGCCCGGCTGGTGGCCCAGGGTGCGGCCGAGGCCGGGATCGTCTTCTGCTGGACCGGGACCGGGGTCAGCATCGCCGCCAACAAGGTGCCCGGCATCCGCGCGGCGCTCTGCAAGGACGCCGAGACGGCCCGTGCCGCCCGCCGGTGGAATGGCGCCAACGTGCTCGCCATGGGTCTCGACGGCGCGACCCCTGACTCCGCCCAGGCCATCGTCGACGCCTTCCTCGGGTCCGCGGGGGTCGAGCCCGAGGAGGCGGCCAACGTCGAGCGCGTCGCGGTGATGGAGCGTCGCTACTCCGGGCACGGGGGGGAGCGGCACAGCGCCGAGGTCTGACCCTCGCCCGCGGAACCGGCCCGCCGCACCCGCCGGCACCGCCCGCCCGACGCCTGCCCGCGACGCCCCGTCCGCGTTGCGTAGGATGAACCCGGTGACGGACGTTCGCATCCTCTGCGTCATGGGCTCGGGAGAGACCGCTCCGACCATGGCGCCGGTGCATCGCGAGCTCATCGAGCGGGTCGGCGGCGACGCTGCCCGGGTGGTGCTCGTGGACACCCCGTTCGGCTTCCAGGAGAACGCCGACGAGCTGGTCGCCAAGGCCCAGGAGCACTTTCAGCGGAGCATCGGGCACCCCCTCGAGCTGGCCAGCCTGCGCCGGGTCGAGGCCTCCTCGGAGGTGGAGCGGGAGGCCGCCTACAGCCGTGTCCACGACGCCGACTATCTCTTCTCCGGACCGGGCAGCCCAAGCTACACGCTCCGCCAGTGGCGGCAGACCGAGATCCCCGGCCTGCTCCGCGAGAAGCTGGAGCGGGGCGGCTGCGTCACCCTCGCATCGGCCGCCGCGATCACCCTCGGGGTGGTCTCGCTGCCGGTCTACGAGATCTACAAGGTGGGCGAGCCGGTTCACTGGCTGGAGGGGCTCGACCTGCTGAGCACGGCCGGCATCAGCGCCGCGCTGATCACCCACTGGGACAACGCGGAGGGCGGAACCCACGACACGCGGTTCTGCTACATGGGCGAGGGCCGCCTCACCCAGCTCGAGGCCCTCCTCCCCGAGGGGGCCGCGGTGCTCGGTGTCGACGAGCACACCGCGCTCATCATCGACCTGGGGGCCGGGCGGGTCGCGGTCCGCGGCCGGGGCCGGGCGGTGGTGAGGCGCCACGGCGCCGAGACCAGCCTGCCCACCGGCACCGAGGTCTCCCTCGCCGAGCTGCAGGCGATGCTCGCCGGCAGGTCCGCCACCGGCTCCACCGCTCCCCTCCCCGCCGCCCAGCCGGTGGCGCAGCCCCCGGAGCCCAGCGAACGCGAGGAGCCGTTCCTGAAGCTCCTCGGTGAGCGTGAGACTGAATTCGACCGCGCCCGCGACCGCAGGGACGTGGAGGGGATGGTCGCCGCCATCCTGGCCGTCGAGAGCACCCTGGCCGAATGGTCGACCGAGACCTTCTCGGGCGATGAGCGCGAGCGGGGCCGCGCGCTGCTGCGGCGGATGGTGACCCGGCTCGGGGAGCTCGCCACCGAGGGGGCGGCCGACCCCCGGGAGCGGGTGGCCCCCCTGGTGGAGGCGATCCTGGCGCTGCGCCGCCAGTTCCGGGACGAGCGTCGCTTCGAGGACGCCGACCGCCTGCGCGACCTGCTCACCGGATGCGGGGTGGAGGTGCGCGACGGCCGCCAGGGCGAGGCCAGCGGCTGGGAGCTCTCCGGCGTCGCCGCGTCCGGCTGAGGGCTCGGCCGCCTTCGCGGCGCTACCATCGCTGCCGCCGCCTATCGCCAAGGGCGCACCCGAGGGGTTGCCATGACCACCTATTACGAGACACCGCCCCGGCGCCTTGGGCTCTCCAGCATCAGGCTGAGCCCGCTCGGCCTCGGCTGCTGGGCGATCGGAGGTCCGTCGGTGGGCGACGACGGGCGGGTCACCGGCTGGGGCGACGTCGACGATGCCGAGTCGATCCGGGCCATCCAGCGCGGCTTCGAGCTCGGGGTGACCTTCTTCGACACCGCCGACACCTACGGGGCGGGCCACAGCGAGCGCCTGCTGGCCCGCGCGCTCGGCCTCCACAACGAGGAGGTGGTGATCGCCACCAAGTTCGGCTGGACCTTCGACGACGACGGCAGCCGGAGGGGCCACGGCATGGACGTGAGTCCCGCCTACATCCGGTCGGCCTGCCACGCCTCCCTGCGCCGGCTCCAGCGTGACGACATCGACCTCTACCAGCTCCACATCGGCAGCCTCCCCGACGCCCAGGCGGACGAGGTGGTGGAGACGCTCGAGAGCCTCCAGGCCGAGGGACTGATCCGCCACTTCGGCTGGAGCTGCGACGTGGTCGAGCAGGCCCGGCGCTGGGCCGACCGGGTGACCTGCTCGTCGCTCCAGTTCATCTGCAACGTGCTCCAGGAGACCCCGGGGATGATCGAGCTCTGCGAGCAGAGCCGGATGACCGCGATCATCCGCAGCCCGCTCGCCTCCGGCTTCCTGAGCGGCAAGTACGGAGCCGACGCCCGGCTCCCCGGCGACGACTGGCGGGCCCAGGCGGTGGAGCGCGGGTGGGGCGATCTCTTCAACCCCGACGGGAGCGGCAACTCGCGCTGGCTGGCCAAGCTGGACTCGCTCCGCGAGGTGCTCACCGACGGGGGCCGCACCCTGGTGCAGGGGGCCCTCGGCTGGCTCTGGGCGCGCAGCGGGGTCACCGTCCCGATCACCGGGTTCCGCACCGTGGCCCAGGTCGAGGAGAACGTCGCTGCGATGAACTTCGGACCGCTCTCGGCGGCCCAGATGGCGCGGATCGACCAGATCCTCGGCCGCTGATCCGCCCGGCCCCGGCCCGGCGCGGCCCACGCCTGGAGCTCGGCCCCGGCCTGGCGGGCCCCGCGCCTCGAGCTCGCCCCAGCCCGACTCCCTCCGTCGAGCCGGTCGGGCATGATGTGCGTCAGCCGCACCCCGGCGCCGGACGCTTCGACGAGGATGCGCACCCTTGGCGGTCAGCCCCACCTACCCCACGCGGACCGTCGGGCGGCGACCGGGGTTCCGGCCCCTGGACCTGGTGTTCGGGGCGGCGGTGCTGCTCCTGGTCTACGCCGTCCTCAGGCTGGGCAGGAGCGCGTCGGTCTCGTACACCCCCAGCTCGCTCTCCACCCTCAACACGTCGCCGGCGCTGCTCCCCTACTACGCCGCGCGCAGCCTGCTGCGGATGTTCATCGCGCTCTTCTTCTCCTACGCCTTCAGCTTCGCCTATGCGTACGCGGCGGCCCACAGCCGGCGGGCCCGCCGGGTTCTCATCCCCGCGCTCGACATCCTCCAATCGGTCCCGGTGCTGGGCTTTCTCAGCGTCACCATCATCTTCTTCATCAGCCTCTTCCCCGGTTCGGAGCTGGGTCTGGAGGCGGCCTCCATCTTCGCGGTGTTCACCGCCCAGGCGTGGAACATCACCTTCTCCTTCTACCACTCGCTGATCACCGAGCCCTCCGAGTTCGACGAGGCGAGCCGGCTCCTCGGTCTCTCGCGCTGGAAGCGCTTCTGGACCCTCGACGTGCCCAACGGTGCGATGGGCCTGGTCTGGAACGGGATGATGAGCTTCGGCGGCAGCTGGTTCTTCCTCACCGCCTCGGAGCAGATCAGCGTTCTCAAGAAGAACTACACGCTGCCGGGGATCGGCTCGTACGTGGGCGTGGCGTCCTTCCACGGGCAGCTGGTGGACGTGCTGCTCGCCATGCTCACCATGGTGGTGATGGTGCTGCTGGTCAACTTCGTCTTCTGGCGGCCGCTCACGGCGTACGTGGAGCGCTTCCGGGTCGAGCAGTCGGAGGCGACCGACAAGCAGCAGTCACTGGTGCTGAATGCGCTGCGCCACTCGCACTGGCCGGCGCTGCTCGGCCGGGCCCGCCATTCGGTGGCGCGGCCGGTGAATCGCGCCATGGGGGTGCTGACCGGGACCGACGACCGCTCGCTCACCGTCCATGAGGGGCGCCGCCGCGCCGCGGACGTCGGCTTCACCATCGCGGTGGTCGGGGCGGTCGGATTCGGCCTCTTCAGCATGCTGACCTACATCGCCTCGGGGCCCGCCGGCCTCGGCGTCCTCCCCGAGACGGTGTGGTTCGGCTTCCTCACGTTTGCGCGAGTCGCCATCCTGGTGGTGGTCGCCTCCCTCATCTGGGTGCCCGTCGGGGTCTGGATCGGGTTCAACCCCAAGGTCGCCCGCTTCATGCAGCCGGTCATCCAGCTGCTGGCCAGCTTCCCGGCCAACTTCCTCTTCCCCTTCGTGATCCTGGTGTTCATCGACCTCGGCATCAGCCTCGACTTCGGCGGCATCCTCCTGATGGCGCTCGGCACCCAGTGGTACATCCTCTTCAACGTGATCGCCGGCGCGAGCTCTGTGCCCTCGGACCTGCGCGAGGCCATGGACAACCTGGGGGTGCGGGGCTGGACCCGATGGAAGCGCCTCATCCTGCCCGGGATCTTCCCCGCCTACGTGACCGGGGCCATCACCGCGTCAGGGGGCGCCTGGAACGCGTCGATCGTCGCTGAGACAGTCGTGTACCACGGCACCGTCATCAACGCCCACGGGCTGGGCGCGTTCATCGCGGGGGCCACTCGGCTCGGTGACTTCCACGAGATCTTCGCCGGCATCCTGGTCATGTGCCTCTACGTTGTCGGGGTCAACACCCTGCTCTGGCGCCGGCTCTACCGGCTGGCCGAGACCCGGTACTCGCTGGGTTAGGAAGACCTCCCCGTGAGCTCGTCCATCACCACCCCACCCACCGCCGGCGAGGCTGCGCCCTCGCCCGCGGTCGAGGCGCCCCCGATCGTCCGCGTCTCAGACCTGACCAAGGCGTACGCGCTCCCCGACGGGAAGCTGCTCAAGGTGCTGGAGGGCATCGACCTGGAGGTGAGGAGCGGGGAGTTCGTGGCCCTGCTGGGCCGGAGCGGGAGCGGGAAGTCCACCCTGCTCCGCTGCATCGCCGGGTTGATCGCCCCCTCCGACGGCGAGGTCCTCTTCGATGGTGTGCGCGTCACCGGGTGCAACCGCGGGACCGCGATGGTGTTCCAGACCTTCGCCCTGCTGCCCTGGCTCACCGTGCAGCAGAACGTGGAGCTCGGTTTGGAGGCCCGCGGCATCCCCGGCCGCCCGCACCGCAAGAGCCCTGCGGGCGATCGACACCGTCGGCCTGGACGGCTACGAGTCGGCCTTCCCCAAGGAGCTCTCCGGCGGCATGCGCCAGCGCGTCGGCTTCGCCCGAGCCCTGGTGGTGGAGCCCGAGGTGCTGCTGATGGACGAGCCCTTCAGCGCGCTGGACGTGCTCACCGCCGAGAACCTGCGCGGTGAGCTGCTCGAGCTCTGGGAGGGCAAGCGCTTCCCCACCAAGTCCATCGTCATGGTGACCCACAACATCGAGGAGGCGGTGCTGCTCGCCGATCGGATCCTGGTGCTGGGCAGCAACCCCGGGCGCATCCATGCGGAGATCGTCAACCCGCTGGAGCGGCCACGGAAGCGCCGCACGCCGCGCTTCGACGAGCTGGTGGATCGGCTCTACGGCATCATGACCGACCGCCCGGAGCCGGCCGACGGGGGCGCGCCCACCCGCGCGCTGCGGGGGACACCGGGCGACACCCCGCTCCCGCACGCCACCGTGGACGGTCTCTCCGGGCTGACCGAGATCCTGCACAACCGTGGGGACGGTGCCGCCGACCTCGCCGACCTCGCGGAGACCCTCTCGCTCGAGGTCGACGACCTCCTGCCCCTGGTCGACGCCCTGGTGCTCCTCGGGTTCGCCGCTCTCGACGAGGACAACCTGCGCCTGACCACCGCCGGCGACGTCTTCGCGGGTGCCGACATCCAGGAGAGCAAGCGGATCTTCGCGCGCGCCGTCCTGGAGCGGGCGCCCCTGGTGCGCACCATCGCGAGCGCGCTGCGCGGCTGCTCCGACGGCAATCTCCCCTCCGGTTTCTTCGAGGACATCCTGCAGCGGAGCTTCGGCGAGGAGGCGGCGACCGCGCAGCTGCACGTCGCCATCAACTGGGGCCGGTACGCCGAGCTGTATGCCTTCGATGCCTCCCGCAACGTGATCCTCCGCGAGGATCAGACGATCCCGCTGCTCGAGGAGGAGGAGGAGCGCGAGGTCGGGCGAGGCAGCCTGCGCGTCTATCTCGGAGCCGCACCCGGAGCCGGCAAGACCTTCGCCATGCTCCGCGAGGGTCAGGCCCGGCGGGCCCAGGGGGAGGACTTGGTCATCGCCGCCGTCGACGCCCGCGGACGGCCGCACACCGTGGCCGCCATCGACGGTCTCGAGCGGGTGCCACCGCTCATGGTCGAGGTGGACGGCGGCGCCCGCGAGGAGATCGACGTGCCGGCCGTGCTGGCGCGACGTCCCCAGACCGCGCTGGTCGACGACCTGGAGCACGGCTGGGTGTCGGGGGACACGAGCCATCCCCGCTACCAGGACGTCGAGACCATCCGGGCCGCCGGGATCAACGTCATCACGACCCTCGACGTACAGAGCGCCGGCAGCGTCCGCGACCTGATCGCCGAGGTCGTCGAGGCGCCTGCGGAGACCGCGGTCCCGGAGAGCGTGCTGGCCGGCGCCGACGAGATCCAGCTCGTGGACATCTCGCCGGTCGCCCTCCGCAAGCGCCTGCGCCACGGCAACATCTATCCCGCCGGCCAGGTCGAGCCGGCGCTGCGTGGCACCTTCGACATGGCTCGACTCGCGGCCCTGCGCGAGATCGCGCTGCAGTTCGTCAGCGCGCGGGTTCACCCGGAGCCAGCCGCCGGCGGGCCCGCCCACGACGTCCTGGTGGCGGTCTCCGCTCTCCCCAGCGGAGAGCACCTGATCGGACGGGGCAGCCGGCTCGCCCGCCGCGCCGGGGGGAGCTGCACGGTATTGGCGGTCACGCCGCCCGGCACCGATGCCGACACCGATCCGCGGCTGCGACGCCTGGGCGACCTCGCCGCGCTCACCGGGGCGAGGTTCCTCGCCCGCGCCGGCGACGACCCGAGCCGGGTCATCGAGGAGGTCGCCCGCGAGCTGGTGGTCGGCCATCTGGTGCTGGGGATGCCCGCCGCCCCCGGCTGGGCCGGGCGGTTCCGCAGGACGACCCTCGTCGACCGCCTGCTCCGGGCCCTCCCGGACGTCGACCTCCACATCCTGGCCCGCTCCACCCCGGCCATCCCCGCCTCCGCCGGGGCCCTCGATGGTGGCGGGGGTGGCGACGGGGCCGCCGCCGGGGCGGGGGGTGCCGGCGCTGCGGCCGGCGGGGCAGCGAGTCAGCCCGGCGCCGCGCCGGCGACGGCTCCACCGGCGACCGCCCCCCGGGGGTCGCTCCGCGTCTACCTCGGCTACGCCCGCGGCTGTGGGGCGACCACGTCGATGCTCGACGAGGCCCACCGGCGGGCATCGCGCGGCGCGGATGTGGTGGTCGCGGCGGTGGAGACCCACGGCCGGCCCGCCGTCGAGGGCGATCTCGAGGGCCTGGAGATCCTGGCGACCGGCCCGGGTTCCGCGGCGGGGAGGGTCCTCGATGCCGATGCGGCGCTCGCCCGGCGACCCCAGGTCGTCTGCGTCGACGACCTGACCGGGCCCACCGCCTCGGGGGAGTCACGCCTGGCGGCGGTTCGCCGGCTGGTGGCCGCCGGGCTGGCGGTGATCGGCACCGTGCACGTGGCCGAACCCCCCGCATCGCCCGGTGAAGAGTCGGCCGGTGGAGCGACGACCGGTGGAGAGACGACCGGTGGAGCGGCGACCGGTGGAGAGACGGCCGGCGGCGACGCGACCGGCGGCGCAACCACCGCCGGGGGGATCCGCGCCGGCCAGCCGGCCCCGGACGAGGAGGTGCTCGCGGCCGCGGACGAGATCGAGCTCGTGGACATCCCCCCCACGGCGCTGATCGAGCGGGTGCGGGGCGGCCTGATCGCCCCCGCCGGCGATGCCGGCGCCCTTCTCGACACCGAGTTCGCCGCGGATCGCCTGACCGGCCTGCGCGAGCGCGCTCTCCGCCTGGTCAGCCAGTACGCGGACCGCCAGCTCGGCGCCTACCTGCACGAGCAGCGAGCCGATCGTCCCCTGGAGATCCGGCCCCGGGTCCTGGTCTGCGTTCCGCCCCACCCCGGGATGGACGCCATCCTCCACGCCGCCGCCCATCACGCGTCCATGATCGACGGCGAGTTCTCGATGGCCACCGTCTGCGCCCGGGAGGCGACCGGTCGTGAGGCCGCCGCGCTGGACCACTACGCCGAGGTCGGGCATGAGCTGGGCGCGGAGCTGGTGAGGCTCACCGGCTCGTCGGTGGCGGGCCAGATCGCGGACCATGCGCGGCGCAACCTGGTCACCGAGATCATCCTGGGGGGCCCCCGCAGGGCCGGGGGCGGGCATCGCACCGTCGTCCGCGAGCTGCTCCGCCGGGCGCCCAACACCGACCTCCACGTGATCCCGCTCGCGGGCGGCTGACGTCCGCCCGCCCGGAGCTCCCGCCTCCGGTTCCTGGGCGGCGCGGGCCGCGCGCTACGCTGGTGGCATGTGTCGCAGCATCAAGACCCTGCGCGGCGCAGTTCCGGAGCCCACCTCCGAGGACGTCCAGGCGGCGGCGCTCCAGTACGTGCGCAAGATCAGCGGCTACCGTCAGCCCGCGCAGCGCAACCGGGAGGCGTTCGAGACCGCCGTGGATGAGATCTCGGCGGCCACCGACCGTCTGCTGGCGCGTCTGGAGCTGGCGGCGCAGCGCTGAGCCGCCGCGCCGGCGCCTGGCTCAGACGGTGTCCGGCTCGCCCGCGTCCAGCACGATCGTGGCCTGATCACGCGCGATCCGGGTCAGCTCGTCGTCCCGGCCCTGCCACATCATCGCGATCATGCGGAGGTCGCCGCGCAGGCTCCAGAGTGGGTGCGTGAAGCTGGTCGGGCGGTTCCTCTCGACCGCGCGATGGCTGCCCCATGCCACCCAGCAGCCGATCAACGGGAGGGCGAGGATCCCGGCGGGCCGCCGCCTGACCAGGGCCGCCACGGCCACCACGGCTCCCAGGTGGGCGCCCGCGAAGTGGAGCCAGCGGGTGGCCGGCCGGCTGTGCTGGCTCACGTGGTGGGGGAAGTACTCCTCGAAGCTGCCGAAGAGCTTCTCCCCGGAACCTCCGCGCTGCGATCCCACCGTTGCAGGGTACGCCGCGGGCGCCGGAGCCGGTAACGAAGCGGTTGCCCGGTGGCGGCGGCCGCATGGGCGGGTGGGATGCTGGGTGAGCCCCGACCTTCCCTGTCCTCCACAGCCCTCCTCGGCCTCGACCACCCGGAAGGGACGGGCATCGGCGCTCCCCGCGCCCGAGCGGCGCGGGGAGCCCTCGCGCCTCCGATGTCATCGCCGCGCCGGGCGGCCCTCCCCCTGATCAGCGATCGGGTGCGCGACGGGCCTCGGCCAGGAAGATCGGGATCCCGGGCGCGAACAGCGGCCGCAGGCGCCAGGCGCTGAAGCCGGCGCCCCGCAGCAACGCGGTCAGCTCGGCGCGGTCGCGGTAGCCGGCTCCGTGGCGGCGCCCCCGCGGTCGGAGCAGCCGTCCGATGGCGCCGATGCCGAGCACGTCGGCGATCAGCAGACGGCCGCCGGGGGCGAGCACGCGGGCCACCTCCCGGAGCGAGGCGTCCTGCGCCTCCCAATGGTGAAAGGACATGGTGGTGGTGGCCACGTCGACGCTGGCGTCAGGGAGCGGGAGCCCTGCCGCGGTGGCCACCTCGAGCCGGACGCCCGGCTCGCCGGCCAGGCGCCGGCGGGCCACCTCCAGCATCCCCTCCGAGGGATCGACGCCGACCAGCTCCGCCTCCGGCAGGCGGCGGCGCAGGTCCTCCAGCAGCCGGCCGGTCCCGCAGCCGAGGTCGAGGATGCGGCGCGGTGCACTGCCGCCCGCCACCACCGCGTCGACGACGTGGCGGTGGATCCTCCGGAAGAAGGACTGCCCGGGGGTGCGGTCATAGGTGGCCGCCCACCGGTCGAAGCGCTCGACGTCGCCGTGGTGGTGGTGCGCTCTCCTCATCAGCCGCCTGCATCAGACCACAAAGCGGCGGGTCTCGCGTGCCCTCGGCCGCCCGCGCAACCCAGCCTGAGGAACGGCGCGGGGGCCGTCGTGGAGCTCGGCAGCTCGCGGCCGGCCTGCCGGTTCCCGCGTCGACGCCGGAGCATACTTCCGTGGTCGCGCATGCCCGCTCATGACGTCGTCATCCCGTCCCGCCGGCTCGCCCTCCGCGGTCACCTGGCCCTGCCGGAGGGCCCCGGACCCCATCCGGGGGTGGTGGTGATCCACGAGGTCTACGGTCTCAACGAGAACATCCGCGACATCACCGGCCGGCTCGCCGCCGAGGGCTACGCATCCCTGGCGGTGGACCTCTTCACCGGTCGTCACCGGGCGATCTGCATGGCCCGCATCATGGGCGCGGCGCTGGCCGGCCGGGACGGCTTCGCCATCACCGACCTGAGGGCGAGCGCGAAGTTCCTGAGCGCCCAGGCCGAGGTCGACGGCAGCCGCATCGGGGTGATCGGCTTCTGCATGGGCGGCGGCCTCGCCGTCGCCTGGGGATCCCGGGACCGGCGGCTCCGGGCGATCGCGCCCTTCTACGGCTTCAACCCGCGACCGGCCAGCGCGGCGCGCCGGCTCTGCCCGGTGGTGGGCAGCTACCCGGGTCGGGATTTCACCGCTCGTTTCGGACGCACGCTCGAGGCCCGTCTCGACGAGCACGGGATCGCCCACGACATCAAGGTCTACCCGGAGGCCCGGCATTCGTTCTTCAACGACCAGGGTCGCGCCTACGACCCCGCCGCCTCGGCCGACGCCTGGAGGCGGGTGCTGGACTTCTTCGACGAGCACGTCCGCGCCCGGACGGCATCGCCGCCGGCGTAGACCGCGGTCTGGCGGTCCCCGCGGTCACGCGGCCGCGCCGCCGTGGCGCCGTGAGGTCAGCACTGAGAGCACCGGCGGGTTGCCGTCCGAGCTCTCCTCGCTTAGGACGGCGGGCCGCGTGACGCGAGGGCCTTCGATCGGGGGCAACTCATGGCAAACTCGGCCGGTGCTCCTCCCGATCACGCCCGAGGTCCTGGTGGAGGAGGCGGAGCGGCTCGGCGCGGACGGTCACCGCTACACCTCCCGCCAGCTCTACTACGCGGTCTGCCGCGCGGTGGAGCGGCCGGCGGCGTCGATCACCGGGGGCCTGATCGGGCTCGGGTCGAT
>Ga0187851_10002962_pt1 | contig 14618 bp, 10 predicted proteins | sample June2016WEW_6_10_FD_132997 | JGI IMG/M metagenome (GOLD analysis project Ga0187851, IMG submission 132997) | Peatland microbial communities from SPRUCE experiment site at the Marcell Experimental Forest, Minnesota, USA - June2016WEW_6_10 | ecosystem: Environmental > Terrestrial > Soil >...
CAGCCAGGTGAGCCTTCCCGCCGCCGAAGGATCGGAAGGGGCGCGGCCGGGCAACGAACCTGGGCTTCCCCCCGAGCGTTATCTGGACCGGGAGGAAAGCTGGCTCAGATTCAATGAGCGGGTGCTCGAACTCGCGGAAGATGAGTCGATCCCACTGCTCGAGCGGGTGCGGTTCCTGGCCATCTTCGCGACCAACCTGGACGAGTTTTTCATGGTCCGGGTGGCCGGGCTGATGCGGAGGATGGTGGCGGGCTTCCCGGTCGAGGGGTCCGGCGTCAGGCTGCCCGGGCAGGTGCTCGACAACACGCTGGAGCTGGCCGGCCAGCTGACCGTGCGGCACGCCCGGGCGTTCAGCGAGCGGATCAATCCCGAACTGGTCGAGCACGGCATCGAGCTGCTGCGTTGGAAGGAGCTGTCCGGACAGGAGCGGGACACCCTCGGCGACCTGTTCCGGCAGCGGATCTACCCCGTGCTCACCCCGCTGGTGGTGGACCCGGCTCACCCGTTCCCGTTCATCTCCGGCCTGTCCCTCAACCTGGCCGTCATGATCGCGGATCCCAAAACGGACGCCACCGTGTTCGCCCGGGTCAAGGTGCCGCCGCTGCTGCCCCGCTTCCTCGCGCTGACGCAGAACCGGTTCGTGCCGATCGAGGATGTCATCGCCGCCCACCTGGGCGATCTGTTCGGCGGCGTTGAGATCATCAAACATCACGCGTTCCGGGTCACCCGGATCAGGGACCTTGAGGTCGACGAGGACATCACGGAAAACCTGCTGCAGGCGATGGAGCGGGAACTGGTCAGGCGGCGGTTCGAGCCAGCCGTCCGGCTCGAGGTCGAGGACACGATGTCGGCCGACGTGCTGGACCGGCTCGTCACCGAGCTCGGCATCGACAAGCGTGCGGTGTACCGGGTGTCGGGGCCGCTCGACCTGAGCGGGCTGTCCGCCATCGCCGACCTGAACATCGGTGAGCTGAGATATCCGGCGTTCGTTCCGTCCACCCGGGCGATTCCGCAGGAGACCAGCATTTTCTCCGCCATCGCCGAACGCGACATCCTCGTCCATCATCCCTACGACTCCTTCGCCGCATCGGTCGAGCGGCTGATCGACGAGGCCGCCAATGACCCGCGGGTGCTCGCGATCAAGCAGACGCTGTACCGCACAAGCGGCCAGTCGCCGATCGTGGACGCGCTCATCGACGCCGCCGAGGCCGGCAAGCAGGTGGTCGTGGTGGTGGAGATCAAGGCCAGGTTTGATGAGCGCGCGAATATCGCCTGGGCCCGCAAACTCGAGGAAGCGGGCTGCCACGTCGTCTACGGTTTCGTCGGCCTGAAGACGCACTGCAAGATGGCGCTCATCGTCCGCGAGGAGTCCGACGGGACGCTGCGACGGTACTGCCACCTCGGAACCGGGAACTACCACCCGACCACGGCCCGCCTCTACGAAGACTTCGGCCTGCTCACCGCCGACCTCACGGTGGGCGAGGACGTCAACGCCCTGTTCAACCACCTGACCGGCTACAGCCGGACGGGATCGTACCGCCGCCTGCTGGTCGCGCCGGAATCGCTGCGGACCGGCATCGTGGAGCGGATCGATGCCCAGGCCGAGCGACGGCGGGCGGGCCGGCCCGCCAGGATCGTGTTCAAAACCAACGCGCTGGTCGATGAGGTGGTCATCGACGCGCTCTACCGGGCCTCCCAGGCCGGGGTCCCGATCGACCTGTGGGTGCGGGGCATCTGCGCGCTGCGGCCGGGTATCCCCGGCTTGTCCGACAACATCAGGGTCCGCAGTGTGCTCGGCCGTTTCCTCGAGCATTCCCGCGTCTACGCGTTCGGCCCGGCCGAGGAGGAAAACGCGCAGGTGTGGATCGGCAGCGCCGACATGATGCACAGGAACCTGGATCGCCGGGTGGAACTCCTCGTGCAAGTAACCGATCCCGGCCACCAGCGGCGGGTACGCCGGTTCCTCGATCTCGGCGTGGACGACAAGACCTCCTCCTGGTGGCTCGGCCCGGACGGGTACTGGGGCAGGCATAGCCGGGACGAGACGGGCGATCCGCTGCGAGACGTGCAGGAGACCCTGGTCAGGGAGCGAAGGGTCCGTCCGGCTGATGACTGACGTCATCGTCGCGGCAGGCGCGGTGGTGTGGCGGCCCACGCCCGGCCCACCCCACGGGGACGGCGGGAGCGCCGGTGGCCGCGGGGTCGAGGTGCTGCTTGTGCACCGGCCCAAATACGACGACTGGTCGCTGCCCAAGGGCAAGTGCGAGCCGGGTGAGCACGTCGCGCTCACCGCGGTCCGGGAGGTCTTCGAGGAGACCAGCGTGCGGTCACCGCTCGGGCCGCGGCTGCCGTCGGTGCAGTACCAGAACGGCGCGTACCGCAAGGACATCGACTACTGGTCGATGCGCAGCCTCGGTACCCAGGCCGCCGCCAGTCACGAGGTCGACTCGGTGTCCTGGCTGCCGCTGGCGCAGGCCAGGGAGCGGCTGAGCTACGCGCGTGACGTGGCCGTGGTGGACGGCCTGGTGCCACGGGAAACGGTGCCGCTTATCCTGCTCAGGCACGCCTCGGCGGGAGCGAGGGGAGAGTGGCCCGCAGACGACGAGTCGCGCCCGCTCGACGCCAAGGGAGTGACGGACGCGCACGCGCTGGCCGGCTTGCTGTCCTGCTTCGCGCCCAAGGCGCAGGTCCTGAGCTCGCCCGCGCTGCGCTGCACCGAAAGCGTGCGTCCCTACGCGGCCAGCTTCGAAGGCGAGGTGGAGGCCGCGGACGCACTGGCGCTGCCGGGCCACTCGAGTCTCGTGTTTTCCCGAACGAACCGTGGTGATGCCCTCGCCGACCTGGTTCGTCAACTGGTGGCCGACGGCCGGCCGGCGGTCCTGTGCCTGCACCGCGAGAACCTGCCCAAGGCGCTCGCCGCGGCGCGCACCGCGCTCGGCGCTCCGCCGTCGCCCGGACCCTCGGCGCTGCCCAAGGCCGGCTTCTTCATCCTGCACATGGCGCCGGGAGAGCTAGTCGCCCTCGAGCGCTACGTTCTGTTAGCCCGCTCGTTCTGTTGGCCCCGGTTGGCTCTGGTCGGTCGTTTTCAAGGCGCCGTTGGGGCTCTCGGGCTCGTGGGGGGCGGTCTCACGGGTGTCGCTAGCCTCGTGCTTATCGCTGGTCTCTTTGGGTGCGGCGGGCTGGTGGCGGTGGCGGCGGGTGCGCATCCGCCGGATGATGTAGGCGGCGAGCAGGACCACCGCCGCGATCAGTAGGTAGTAGGAGTACTGCGTTATGTCGTGATAGATCGTGGTGATGTGGTTTCCGGCGAGGTAGCCGAGGCTGACCCAGGTGCCAACCCACAGGGCGGCACCGAGCGCGTTGAAGGCGAGGAAGCGCCACCAGCGCATGCCGCTGATGCCCGCGATGATCCCGTTCGCCTGGCGCAGGCCTTCGATGAAGCGCGCGACCACGATGATCTTCCCGCCGTGCCGTCTGAAGAAGTGCTCGGCGCGGTTCAGCCGCTCCTCGGTCAAGAACACGTACTTGCCCCACCGCAGGGCCAGCGCGCGGCCGCCGAAGTGCCCGATGGCAAAGCCGATGTTGTCGCCGAGGGTCGCCGCGATGAAGCCGACGATACCGAGGGCCACGACGTTGAGCTTGCCCGCGCCCGCGTAGATGGCCCCGGCGATCAGGATCGTCTCGCCGGGTACGGGGATGCCGAAGTCCTCCACCAAGACCAGGAGGGCGATCGCCCAGAGGCCGTAGTGTTGCAGAGGTGACGCCAGGGCGTTGAGAAACCCGGGTAGCGTCGGTGAACTGCTGGCCAGCGTGGCCGCGGTCATCAGCACCGGTTGGTCACCTCTCGGGTTCGGCGGAGCTCCCCAGGATAGGTGCCTCCTTCACCTGCGCCGGGCCATCGCGCATGGCGCGGACGATCGGTCCGGCGGTCAGCTCGATCTGCCAGGGCCGGGCCCCGTAGCCGGCCAGGGCCTGCGCGACGGTCTGCTCGTCGCAGGGTTGCGGGGGATCCCAGCTCAGCCTGCGCACCGCGTCGGGGGAAATCAGGTTCTCGATCGGCAGCCTGTTGTCTTCCGCGATGGACGTCACGGCCGTGCGCGCTGCGGCCAGGCGGGCCGCGGCGGCCGGATCCCGTTCAGCCCACCGATGCGCCGGCGGCGGTCCGTTCGGGACCGTCCCGCCGGCCGCCTCAGGCAGCTCCTCATCGGCACTGCCTCGCGCTCGTGAGACCGCGGCCAGCCATTCTCGCTCGTGCCGCCTGGCCTGGCGGCTGGTGAACCCGCTGATCTTGATCAGCTGCGCGTGATTCGCGGGCAACGTCCTGGCTGCCTCGACGATCGCCGTGTCGAGCAAGATGCGGCGTGGAGACAGGTCAGCGGCCTGGGCAATTTTGTCCCGCGTCGTCCACAGTTCGCGTACGGCCGCCAGCCCTCGCCGGGACTGCACCCGGTGAATACCCGAGGTCCGCCGCCACGGGTCCGCCCGCGGGGTAGCCGGCCTGGCCGCCAGCACGGCCTCGAACTCCTGCCGGGCCCATTCGGTCTTGCCTTGGGCGGCGAGTTCCGCGGCCAGGGCGTCTCTCAGCTCTACAAGTAGCTCGACATCGAGCGCCGCGTAGCGCAGCATCTCCTCCCGCAGCGGGCGGGCTGACCAGTCGGCGGCCGACTGCCCCTTCTCCAGGTGGTAACCGAGCACCTCCTCAACCAGGGTGCCGAGAGCGACCCGGGGGTACCCAAGCAGCCGGCCGGCCAGTTCGGTGTCAAAGAGCCGCCGCGGCCGGAAACCGATCTCGTCCAGGCACGGCAGGTCCTGCGACGCCGCGTGCAGCACGGCCTCGGCGTCGCTGAGCGCAGCGTCCACGCCGGACAAGTCGGGGCAGGCGATCGGATCGATGAGCATCGTGCCGGCCCCGGCGCGGCGCAGCTGGACCAGGTATGCGCGCTGGCCGTAGCGATATCCGGAGGCACGTTCTGCGTCGACCGCGACCGGCCCCTCGCCGCTGACCAGCCTGCTGATGACCTCGGCCAGGGCCGCATCGGTTTCGGTGACCGGCGGCAGGCCGTCCCGGGGCTCAAGCAGGGGGACGGAACCTGAGGCCTTCTGGACCTCGGCTTCCTCCTGGCTGCCGTCGGGTCTCTCAGCCTTTTCGAACCCGTCAGGTCTCCCCGCCTCGGTGCCTGCGCTCACCCGTACCCCGGCTGCCGAAGGGCCCGTGTCCCCGGCGGCTCCAATCCCGCCGCAGCCGACAGGCAGTCGCACCAGGCCGCTATGTGCGCAGAGAAGTCGAGGGCGGCGGGACTGCTCTGACCCGATCCGGTAGCACTGGCTCCGCCGGGCCCGGCTGGTGACCATGAAGCACGAAGTTCGAAACCGGTCAGCGGAAGCTCGTCGCGCTTGGCGCCGAAACCCTCGGTGATGACTCTGGTGACCGTGCCGCTCGGTACCGCGTAACCGGGCACGTGCGCGTCCAAAGCCTCCGAGAGCCAGCTCCAGCCGACCTCGCCGAGCAGTGGATCCGCCGCGATTTCCGGCTCTACTTCGGCGCGGATGTAAGCCACCAGCCGGTAGTAGCCATCCCAGCCTTGCTGGCCGTCCGGGTCATAGAGCAGGACCAGCCGTCCCCAGGCGACATCGGCGTCGTCCCGCTGAACGGTCGCGGCGATAGCCGTGGCGTACGGCGCCAGCCGTTTCGGCGCTGGCACGTCTTCGAATTGCAGATCCTGCCGCGCCTGAGCGTGCCGGGCCGCCATGAAGGCCTCCGTCACCTCGGCGAACGTCTTCTCCGCGGCTGAGCCCTGAGCCTGCGCCGGGGAGCCCTGAACTCGCGCCGAACCGGCAGTCCTAGCCGTTCTGGGTTTTTTAGCGGTCGTCCTGAGATTGCCTGTCGGCGTCCTAGGCGCGCCGATCGGCGTCGCAGGCACCTCCGGTGCGCCGCTGGCAGCCTCGGCCGCAGCCGGACGGCCGGACGCCGCACCCGATCCCCTTGACGTCCTCGATCGTGTGCTGCGCCGGTCCTCTGGCTCGTCAGCCGACCCCATGACCCGAGCGTACGTGTCTGTCATCCCGGTTCTCACGCCGCGCCATTTATTTTCATGCCGAAACACCGATGTTTCATGCTATTTCGCCTGACTAACTTCGGGCTAGGAGGAGCGGGAACCTGTCCCGGTCACATCACGCCGCCTGGGACGTGCTGGCGCGACTGGCCTCTGCGCGCAGCGGAAGACCGATGATCAGAGCGTCACCGCACATTGTGCAGGCCCATTCCTGGCAGTCACCGTCCGGGACATCCGGGCAGTCGACGGGCTCCGCGTGGAACTGCTCGAAGAGCCGCTCTTCGCTGCATCCGGTGCAGTACTTGCTCAGGTACGCCATCGTGGCGACCTCCTCGTTGCGGCGCATCAAGGGACTTACGGTGTCGGCTCAAGGGACTTACGGTGTCGACATCCCGAGGGCTTAACAAGCCCGATGCTGATGTTGGCACGCTCCCGCGCCGATTCGTGGGACCTCAGGCGGCGTGTCTCCCCGCGGCCACGGTCCGGTGGTGTGAGACGATCCCTGACGTGACCGTAAGCCCGTCGAGATCCCCTTTCCTGCAGGCGTGCCGCAGAGAGCCCGTGCCCTACACACCTGTGTGGTACATGCGGCAGGCGGGCCGATCGCTGCCCGAATACCTCAGGGTGCGCGAGGGCACCTCGATGCTCGACTCGTGCACCCGTCCCGAGCTGATCACGGAAATCACCCTGCAGCCGCTGCGCAGGTATGACGTGGACGCGGCCGTCTTGTTCAGCGACATCGTGGTACCGCTGCGTGCGGTGGGCATCGATGTCGACATCAAGGCCGGGATCGGGCCGGTGATCGGCACTCCCGTGCGGACTTCAGCGGATCTCGCGCGGCTGCGCGCGCTGGTTCCGCCGGACGTGCCTTACGTCACAGAAGCGATCCGCTTGCTCGTGACTGAGCTGGGTGAATGCCCGCTGATCGGTTTTGCGGGCGGTCCGTTCACGCTTGCGTCCTACCTGGTGGAAGGGGGACCTTCCAAGAACCACGACAAGACCAAGGCGCTGATGTACGGCGCTCCCGAGCTGTGGCACGCGCTGCTCGGGCGGCTGGCCGACATCACCATCTCGTTCCTCCAGATCCAGGTCGCGGCGGGCGTTTCGGCTGTCCAGCTTTTTGATTCCTGGGTCGGCGTGGTCAGCCCGGACGACTACAGGCGCGCGATCCTTCCGCATACCAGCCGGATCTTCGCGGCGCTCGGGCCGTCCGGCGTCCCGCGCATTCACTTCGGGGTCGGAACCGGCGAGCTGCTCGGACTGATGGGGGAGGCCGGGGCGGACGTGGTCGGTGTCGACTGGCGCATCCCGCTCGACGAAGCCGTCCAGCGGGTCCATCCGGGGAAGGCTCTCCAAGGCAACCTTGACCCGGCGATCCTCCTCGCGCCCTGGGAGGTCATCGAGAAGCGGGCCAAGGACGTCATCGTCCGCGGGCGCGCCGCCGAGGGGCACGTGTTCAACCTGGGGCATGGCGTCCTGCCGGAAACCGACCCGGCCATGCTGGCCAGGCTGGCCGATCTGGTCCACGCCGAGTCGGCCCGCACGCCCGCCTGAGCCGGTCTGGCGCATCATGAGCTTTCCGGTGCGGCCGGCTGGGCGGGGAGCCTGCGGCGTATCAGCCAGCGTCGGCCGCGGAAGACCAGGTAGAAGGCCAGGATTCCGATGGCGGCGAACGGTGCGAGCGCGCCTAGGAAAGCGAGCGTCCAGGACACGGTGATCCGAAGCGCCCGCCAGCCGGCGCCGAGGCCACCCGCCAGGCTGGGCGGAGCCTTGGGGTGATGTATCAGCGGCTCGGCCTTGGGGCCGAGAATCGTCAGGGTCACGGTGGCGTAGGAGACTTCGTGGTTGAGCGCACGCTGCTGCGCCTGCATCGTCTCGAGGCTGGATTCCTCCACGTTGATCTGGTTCTGCACGCTGAGGAGATCGCTGACCGAGCCTGCGTGCGACAGCAGGGCGCGAAGCTGGGCGATGGCCGCCTCATCCGAGCTGACCTGGCTGTTCACGTCCGCCACCTGCTGGGTGACGTCCTGGGCTTGCTGCTGAAGGGACAGCTGCGTGCCCAGGCCGTCTTCTAGCTGGCTCAGTGTGGCCTGGTAAGCCGGGACAGGAATCTTGACCTGCACGCTGGCGGTGGCCTGGGACGGGTGGTCGGGGTCGGCCGAGGTCGTCTCGCTGGAGACATAACCGCCGGCGCTCTCGACAATCCGGGCGGACTTGGCGGCGGCCGAGCTCACGTTGGCCGCCCGGACGGTCAGCTGTGCGGTGTAGATGATCTCGCTGGCGGGGGCCAGCCGGGCCGTCGTCGTGCCCGTACCGGCCTGCTGGTACGCGGGGTTGCCCGAGGCGGCCGCGCCGGCCACACGACTCACCGGTGCAGGCGCAGCCAGCTGCCCGGAGGCGGCCTTCTCGGCCCCGGCGGTCCCGGTGGAGCTGGCTGACATGCTTGAGGTGCCTGCCGAGCAACCGGCCAGCAAGGCCGTGCCGGCGAGCATGACGCTGCCGATCACGAGGCCGGCCAGAGCGCCGGGCCGTGTGCGCCCGGTCCGCGTGCGGACCCAGGCCGACTTCGCTGTGTTCAGCATGCCGATGTGACGGCGGGCGGGACCTGGGCGGTTCCGTCTTCCTGGTCACGATCTCGCACCGGCCCGGCCGCGTGCGGGTTACGCGAGCCTGCGCCAACGAGGACTCTCTGGCGTGTTAGTCGCCGGGATGTGGTGCGGAGTTCGGGGCTCGGTGGTGGATCGGATGCCAATGGGCCCGCTGGACAGGCCGCCGGAGGCGGGTCCCTCGCGGTCGTGCCGGTGGCGCGGTGGCTGCTGGGGGTGGTGATGCGAGGTGCATGCCGTGCCTGGTCCGGCCGGGCGTGATGCGGGCCGGGCCGTCCGGTTTCGCGTGGAAGATCGGGCTTCTGCGGATAGTTTGGTACCCGATAGGGTACCAAAACTTCCAGGTAAGCCGAATATTCCACGATCTTTTTCGATAGTTGTGACGGATGGGTTCCGGGTGCGGGGAGGGGCGGCGGGGGTTGGCGGGGACGGCGGCTGGAGTGCGGCGCTTCAGGCCCTCAAAGCGTGATCGTGCTCCAGGCACGGGTGCGGGCGGGTCGGGGGCTGGGAGGCCTGATGTGTGGAAGTACCCCGGGCGGCGTGCGATACAGCGGACGGTGTCTGCCAGGCTGGTGGGCATGAACCCTGCGAACGCGCAGCCGCACATCGTGATCGTGGGCGGCGGGATCTCCGGGCTGGCGGCGGCGTTTTTCCTCGGAGATCATGACGTGCGAGTGACGCTGCTTGAGGGGTCGCCCCGGCTTGGCGGCAAGCTTTCTACGTCGGAGATCGCTGGTGTAGCGGTCGATGAGGGCGCCGAAGCGCTGCTCGTCACGCGGCCGGAAGGAACCGATCTGATCGCTGCGGCCGGACTGGCTGACCAGCGGGTGGCGCCAGGCACCACCTCGTCGGCGATCTGGACCCGCGGCGCGCTCCGGCCGCTGCCGCGGCGTCAGGTTATGGGCGTGCCCTCGGACCTGGCCGAACTCGCCAAATCCGGAGTACTGTCCGGCGAAGGTCTCGCCCGGGCCCGTCAAGATCTCGACCTCGCGCCCACCGCTCGCGACGGCGACGTGCCGGTGGCGCGCTACATCGGTGCCCGTTTCGGTGACGAGGTGGTGGACCGGCTGGTCGATCCGTTGCTCGGCGGGGTCTACGCGGGACGCTCCGCGGAATTGTCGTTCGACGCGACGCTGCCCGCGTTGGCGGCCGCGTCTCGTCAGCACCGCTCGCTGGCCGAGGCGGCGCGATCCCTGCTGCCATCCCCGGCGCCAGACCCGGCCCGGACTGGCGACAAAGGCCATCCGGGCACCCGGACGGGCGGATCGGTGTTCACGACGCTCGCCGGAGGGCTGGGAACGCTGCCCGACATCCTGGCCAAGACGTCGACGGCAACGATAAGGACAGCCTCGATGGCCAGGGAACTGTGCCGGACCGAGAACGGCTGGCGGATCACCGTCGGATCGGCGGCGGCGCCCGAACAGATTGACGCGGACGCGGTCATCATCGCCGTCCCAGCGCGCCCCGCGGGCCGCCTGCTCGCCGAGATACCTGGCGTGTCCGCGGCCGTCACGGCGTTCGGCGAGATCAGCTACGCCAGCATGGCGATCATCACGCTCGCGTATCCGCGATCCGCCTTTCCCGGACCCGGGCACGCACCCGGACCTGGGCTCAGTGCCCTGGGCTTGAGCGGGTACCTGGTCCCGGCCGTGGACGGGCGGGCCGTCAAGGCGGCTACGTTCTCCACCGTCAAGTGGCCGCACCTGGCCGGCCCGTCGGCACGGCCGGCGGGCGAGCCACTGGAGATCATCAGGTGCTCGGTCGGCCGGATCGGAGAGGAAGGGATACTCCAGCGGGCCGACGATGACCTCGCCGCGCTGGCTGCGGCGGAACTCGCGGAGGCGACCGGGGTGCGGGGCGGTCCTGTCGCGACCCGCGTTACCCGGTGGGGCGGAGCGCTACCCCAGTACACCGTCGGTCACCTGGACCGGGTGGCGAGGATACGCGCGGCGGTAGCCACCCAACCCGGGCTCGCGCTCTGCGGCGCGGCCTACGACGGGCTGGGCATACCCGCGTGCGTGGCCACCGCCCGGTCGGCGGTCGACCAGATCCTGGCCTACCTGCCAGCCAGGCGGTGACCCGGTCCGGTGCGGTGAGCGGCGTGGCCGACAATGGTGGCATGGCTGACGAACATGAGATGACCGTGCCGAGCGGCCCGAAAACCGCCGCCGAAACCGGGACCGCCGGGACCGCCGAGGCGGAACGCAAGCCCAAGGCCCGTGATCTCAACGATCTAATCCGTTACACGATGTGGTCGGTGTTCCGGGTGACCGACCGGGCCGCGCTGGAGGCGGGCGGACTCGGGAACGCCGCCGCCGACGTGGACGAGCTGCTCGAGCAGGCCGCGGGCAAGGGCGTGGTGACCCGCGGCTGTTACGACCTGCAGGGTCTGCGGGCCGACGCGGACTACATGTTCTGGTGGGTGGCCCCAAGTTCGGATGATCTGCAGGACATCTACACCCGCTTCCGCCGGATCCGGCTCGGCCGCTGCAGCGAGCCGGTCTGGTCGGTGATGGCGTTGCACCGCCCGGCGGAGTTCAACAAGAGCCACATTCCCGCCTTCGTGGCGGAGGAGGAACCTCGCGCGTACGTCAGCGTGTACCCGTTCGTGCGCTCGTACCAGTGGTACCTGCTCGATCCCGCGGAGCGCCGCAGGTTGCTCGCCGAGCACGGGATGATGGGCCGCGAGTACCCCGACGTCAGGGCCAACACCGTCCCCTGCTTCTCGCTCAACGACTATGAGTGGATACTCGCCTTCGAGGCCGATGAGCTGCACCGGATCGTCGACCTCATGCGGCACCTGCGCGGATCTGAAGCCCGGCTGCACACCCGGGTCGAGATCCCGTTCTACACCGGCCGCCGCAAGCCCGTGCACGAACTCGTCGCCAGCCTGGCTTAGTCCGGGGTGCCTACCGATCTCCGGGTGAACGGCTGGCTGCTGATACCGGACAGCGAACTGCGCGAGCGGTTCTCCCGGTCATCCGGGCCGGGCGGCCAGTCGGTCAACACCGCCGACAGCCGGGTTGAGCTTTCCTTCGACGTCGAGCGGTCGCCCGCGCTGCCCGAATGGGCGCGCACCCGGGCCGCCGAACGGCTGGCCGGGAGGCTGACCAGCGGAGTACTCACGGTGGCCGCGTCCGAACAGCGCAGCCAGCTCGCCAACCGGCAGGCGGCCCGGGCCAGGATGGCGGCCCTGCTGCGGGCCGCCATCGCGCCGCCGCAGCGCCAGCGCGTCCCGACCAAGCCGGGACGGCGGGCGAACGAGCGGCGGCTGGAGACCAAGCGCAGCCGCGGCGCGATCAAGCGGGCCCGCAGGTACGACGGCCGTAACCCCGAGTGACCGACGGCGTAGCTTACGACGGGCCAGAAGGTTCCAGCTGGAGGGACACCGAGTTGATGCACCAGCGCTGGTCGGTGGGCACGTCGTAGCCCTCGCCGGCGAACACGTGGCCCAGGTGGGAGTCGCACGCCGCGCAGCGCACCTCGGTGCGGATCGCCCCGAGTGAGCGGTCCTCGATGAGCACCACCGCGTCGGACTCGGACGGCTGGTAGAACGACGGCCAGCCGCAGTGTGACTCGAACTTGGCGTCGGAACGGAATAGTTCCGCTCCGCACGCCCGGCAGCGGTACACGCCCTCGGTCTTGGTATCGGTGTACTCGCCGGTGAAGGGGGCCTCGGTGCCTGCCCGGCGCAGGACCGCGTATTCCTCTGGCGTCAGCTGCTCATGCCACTGCTCGTCGGTCCGGGTGACCTTTTCCATGACAGCAGCTTAATGAATCGGATGGGATACTCGTCATCATGGGTCTACGGGTGTCAGCCGGGCGGATGGTCGGGCGGGACGACGAGCTCGGCCGCCTGCTCACCCTGCTCGACGACGCTGAGGCGGGCCGCTCGGTGGCCGCGCTGGTCAGCGGGGATGCGGGCGTGGGCAAGTCGCGCCTGGTCCGGGAGGTCACCCGGCTCGCCGCCGGACGCGGTTTCACCGTGCTGTCCGGCCAGTGCGCCGAGCTCGGCGACAGCGTGCCGTACCTGCCGCTGGCCGACGCGCTCCGCGGCGCGGCCCAGTCCACCGGAGTCAGGGACGCGCTCAGCTCACGCCCGGCCCTGGGCCGGCTGCTCCCGGACAGCGGGGACGGGCGCGTGCCCGACGAGGACCGTTCGGGCCTGGCCAGGCAGCAGATGTTCGGCGGAGTGCTTGGCCTGCTCACCGAGCTCGCCGCCGCGGCGCCGGTGCTGCTCGTGCTGGAAGACCTGCACTGGGCCGACGCCTCCACCCGGGATCTGGTGACCTTCCTTTCCCGGATGCTGCACCGCGAGCGGGTCGCGCTGATCGGCACGTACCGCACCGACGACCTACACCGCCGCCACCCGCTGCGGCCCGTGGTGGCCGAACTGCAGCGGCTGCCCGGCGTCATCTCGGTCGACCTCGCGCCGCTTAGTCCCTCGGCCCTGGCCGAGCACCTGACGGCGGTCGCGCCGGGCCGCCTGGACGCGACCGAGCTGAACGACATCGTGGCCCGGGCCGAAGGCAACGCCTTCTACGCCGAGGAACTGCTCGCCGCCTCGGTCAGGAATGACCCCGCTGACCGCAGCGCCCTGCCCGCCGGGCTGGCGGCCCTGCTGCTCAGCCGGGTCGAGCAGCTCTCCGACACCACCCAGCGAGTCCTCCGCGCCGCGGCCGTGGCCGGGCGCAAGGCCGACGACGACCTGGTGCGCGCCGCATCCGGCCTCGAGGCCGCCGAATACGAGGGCGCGGTCCGGGAGGCGGTCACCCACCAGCTGCTTGTTCCCGACGGTACCGAAGGTTACGTCTTCCGGCATGCCCTGCTGCGCGAAGCCGTCTACGCGGACCTGCTGCCGGGGGAACGAACCAGGCTGCACGCCACCATGAGCTCCCTGCTCGCTGACCCGCAGCGGCTGACCGTGCCTGGCACGGCGGCGGAGCTGGCTCAGCACTGCCTGGCCAGCCACGACATTCCCGGTGCCTTCGCCGCCTCCGTGCGCGCCGGGGAAGAAGCCGAACGACTCGGTGCACCCGCCGAGGCGCACCGCCACTACGACCAGGCCCTGGCGTTGTGGGAACGGGTTACCGAGCCGGAGAAGACGGCCGGCCTGGCTCGCGGCAAGCTCGGCCTGCTGTCCGCGGACAACGCGGCGGACAGCGGCGACATCGACCACGCCGTGCACCTGCTCCGCCGGCTGCGGCGGGCGCTGCACGACCAGGCGGACTCCGATCCGGCGGCCCAGGACGTGAACCTGGCCGGCCGGATCGGCGAGCGGCTGGCGTTCTTCCTGAGTCAGCTGGATGACCCCAAGGCCGTGGCCGAGGCCATCGAGGTCGCCAGGACCACGGTCGAGGCGACCCCGGCGGACCCGCCGACGTGGCAGCGGGCCCGAGCCATGTCCACCTACGCCAATACCTTGCTGACCGAAGACGACTTCACCGCGGCGCAGGAATGGGCCTCCCATGCGCTCACCGCCGCCCGCGACGCCGACGCGCCCTGGGTGCAGGCCGACGCGCTGGTGACCCTCGGCTTCATCAGCAACCGCGAAGGCCATAACGACGAAGCCATCGAGCTGCTGACCGATGCGCACAAGCAGGCCCGCGAGGCCAAGGTGCTCGGCGTCGAGCTCCGGGCCGCGTATCACCTGGCCCGGGCCCACCTGGAGCGGGGCGACCTGGCCCTCGGCGCCGAGGTCGCCCACGAGGGGACCAAACGGGCCAACCAGACCGGGCTCGGCATGGCCCCGTTCGGCCTGGACGTGCAGCACCTGCACTTTCAGTGCCACTTCGCCGACGGCAAGTGGGACCACGCCCAGGAGATCGCCGACGGCTTCCCGGTCCGGGTCACCAGCATGGCCGAGGCCTACTTGTCCTCGATGGCCCTGTTCATCGACGTCGCCCGGGGCGACCCGGCGGTGGCGGAGCGGCGCGCCTGGATCGAGCCGTTCTGGTCC
>Ga0187851_10002963_pt1 | contig 14611 bp, 13 predicted proteins | sample June2016WEW_6_10_FD_132997 | JGI IMG/M metagenome (GOLD analysis project Ga0187851, IMG submission 132997) | Peatland microbial communities from SPRUCE experiment site at the Marcell Experimental Forest, Minnesota, USA - June2016WEW_6_10 | ecosystem: Environmental > Terrestrial > Soil >...
CTCCAGCACCCTCGGCGGGAACAATACCAGTATTGGCATCCCCTTGGGCGTGGCCGTCGACTCGGCCGGAAACCTCTACGTATCCTCGTTCAACGAGCCGAGCACCTCCTCTCTGGTCCTGGAGTTCGCTCCCGCAGCCACAGGCAATGCCGCCCCCACCCGTGTGCTGACCTCCGTCGCCTCCTATACGCTCTCCGGACTGGCGGTCGATGCCCTCGACAACCTCTACGTCTTCACCCAGGCTCCCACGACGAACCTACTGGCCATCGACGTCTTCACCCCGGACGAGAGCGGCAGCACCGCTCCCATCGATACCATCACCGCGACCTCATGGACCGCCTCCAACTACGGTCAACTCGCCGTCCGTTAGACTAATCGTGGTTTTTGCGTAACCGCACAAGGCGTTCATGGCAGACCTGATCCACACGATGCGTCTCTGGAACAACCGCCAGCGCAACCGTGCCGTCTGGTCCGCATTCGCAGTCGTTACGCTGCTCTCCGCCGCCCTTACGTGGAAGCTCCGCTCTGTATTTCAGGAGTCGGATGCAGCCCAGTATCTGGCCATGGCGAACCATCGCAAGGACCTCATCATGTTGCCGTTCGCCTCCCGGCAACTCGGCATTCTTATCGTTCAGGCTTTTGCGCATCTGTTTCATCTCTCGATCGACCATAGCTTCTTCCTTGAAGGTGCCCTGTGCTTCGCTGTCTTCCTGGCAACGGTCCTCTATCTTCTCGTCCGCTCCGGCGCGCCGCGATGGATGCTCCCCGCAATCGCCGGTCTGTTCTTCTGGACCCAGCAGCTCGAAGACCTGCTGCTGCCCGATCTTCTCTACGCAGCGTTGATATGCTGTTTTCTTCTTCTGCTGTGGCGCGGGCACATGATGTTCGCCGCACTCATGATGTTGCCGCTGATGGTCGCGCGCGAGTCAACGCTGTTCACCCTCGTTTGCTTCCTCATCGCTGGCGGGCGCCGTCTCCGCCTCCGCGAGGCCGCCGTGTCAGTCCTCGCAACCGTTGCTGGAATCTTGATCGTCCATCGCCTCACTCTGGATGCGCAGCCCAACCATGAGCACATCTCGCCCATCTTCTACATGGCGGCGAAGATGCCCTGGAACTTCCTCAAGAACGTGCTTGGCCTGAATCCCTGGGCCAACGTCTACCGCGCATGTGAAGTGCCCCGGTGGCAGATGCCGCTGCATCTGGGGCCGCTGCACGCAGTCGGTCTCTGCGCCGCCGACTTCAGCTATCCTCTGCGTGCCATCGCCGCCGCACTGGCCAGCTTCGGGCTCCTCCCATTGCTCCTCTTCCAATTGCGCCGGGTGCGCATCGAGCCAGCCAGCCGGCTGGGCCGCAATGCGATCTTCCTGCGCTTTTGCGTCCTCTACGGCGTCGCCTCGTTCCTTCTCACCCCGTTGCTCGGCGAATCGTTCCTGCGCCTGTACTTCTACAGTTGGCCGCTCTTCCTGGTTGCAATTCCCATCCTGATCGGCGCGGCAAGGGCACCTCTCGCCTCCACTCCAGCCGCCCTGCTCTTCCTCGCAATGCACCTCTCGCTCTCATGGATGCTGCTGCAGAACAACTTGTGGTTGACGATCCTGGTAGCTCTGGCCGTCTACCCGGCCGGTTGGCTGCTCCTTCGGCACTCCTGGCGTACCAGCCCGGAGCCATCCTCCTGACTGAACCCGAGCGAAGCGGAAGTCCGGAATCTCCGCATTTTGATCGAAGCGCGACACCCACCGAGGTCATCTCTTCCACCCCCCGGCAACACCCCTTGTTTTCAGCCTGTTTAAGCCCTCTTTTGCACCGAAATCCGCTCCCAATTTCACCCTCCCAAATGTGCTATAATCAAATGGTAAACAGAAGGCGGTATTTTGCTGAAAACACTGATTTGGCGCGCCTTTTCTGATCTCTTCGGGCCAGCTTCCAGCCCTCGTTTCTAGTCCCTGTTTTTTGCGGCCGCCGCACCGCCGCATGGAGTGTGAATGGCATCGACCGCAACCAGCCCTGAAGTAGAACTCCTGGAGTCACAGCCCGACAAGATGATAGCTATTCCTGACGACCCGCAGGACGATCCGAAAAAGGACGGCAGCGGCTACTCCGCCGAAAACATCACCGTCCTCGAAGGCCTCGCCGCCGTCCGTCTGCGTCCCGCCATGTACATCGGGTCCACCGGCGAGATGGGCCTCCACCATCTGGTCTACGAGGTGGTCGACAACTCGGTCGACGAAGCCCTCGGCGGATACGCCACGCGCATCGACACCACCATTCACGTCGACAACTCCATCACCGTCGTCGATAACGGCCGCGGAATCCCGGTCGACGACATGATCACCAACGGCGAAAGGATGCCCGCCGTACAGGTTGTCCTCACCAAGCTCCACGCCGGCGGCAAGTTCGACGCCTCCAACTACAAGGTCTCCGGCGGTCTGCATGGCGTCGGCGTCAGTTGCGTCAACGCGCTCTCCGAGGAGTTCGACGTCGAAATCTGGCGAGACGGCTTCGCATGGGAGCAGGACTACGCCAAGGGTGCGCCCATCAGCAAGCTGCGCAAGATGAGCCCCTCCAAGCAGCTCGGCACCAAGGTCCACTTCCTGCCCGATAAGTCCATCTTCACCGTCACCGAGTTCAACTACGACACCCTCGCCCAGCGCCTGCGAGAGCTCGCCTTCCTCAACAAGGGCCTCGAGATCACCCTCACCGACGAGCGCGTCACGGACCCCAAGACCGGCGAATCCAAACAGCAACTCTTCAAGTACTCCGGCGGCATCGCCGAGTTCATCAAGCACCTCAACCGCGGCAAGCAGGTCCTCCACGACAAGCCCATCTACATGGAGGCAGAGCGCGACGGCGTCGCCATGGAGATCGGTCTGCAGTACAACGACGCCTACTCCGAGACCGTCTTCACCTTCGCCAACAACATCAACACGGTGGACGGCGGCACACACCTCTCCGGCTTCAAGACCGCGCTCACCCGCACCATCAACGCCATCGGACAGTCGCTCGGCCTCTTCAAGGACGTGAAGGAAAATCTCTCCGGCGACGATGTGCGCGAGGGCCTGGTCGTCGTCATCTCGGTCAAGCTCTCGCAGCCGCAGTTTGAGGGCCAGACCAAGGGCAAGCTCAACTCAGACATCGCAGGCACCGTGCAGGCCTTCGTCAACGAGCGCCTCGGCGCGTTCCTCGAGCAGAACCCGCAGGTCGCCAAGAAGATCATCAACAAGGCCATCGACGCATCGCGCGCCCGCGAGGCCGCCCGCAAGGCCCGCGACCTCACCCGCCGCAAGGGAGCGCTCGATGGCGGCGGCCTGCCCGGCAAGCTGGCCGACTGCTCCGAACGCCAGCCAGACCGTTGCGAACTCTACCTCGTCGAGGGAGAATCCGCCGGCGGCACCGCCAAGCAGGGCCGCGACCGCCGCTTCCAGGCCATCCTGCCCCTCAGGGGAAAGATCCTCAACGTCGAGAAGGCACGCTACGACAAGATGCTCGGCCACGAAGAGATTCGCGCCATGATCACCGCGCTCGGCTGCGGCATCGGCAAGGACGACTTCGATGTCACCAGGCTGCGTTACGGCAAGCTCATCCTGATGACCGATGCCGACGTCGACGGCGCGCACATCCGCACCCTCCTGCTCACCTTCTTCTTCCGCCACATGACCGACCTCATCCGGCGCGGCCACGTCTACATCGCGCAGCCCCCGCTCTTCAAGATCAAGAAGGGCCGCAAAGAGGAGTACATCAAGGACGAGCGGGAGTACGTCAAGGTCATGGTCGAGCGCGCCTCCGAAGGAATGGTCCTGCGTTACGGCGACGGCGGTGCGCGCATCGAAGGCGAGGCCCTCACCAAATTCATCTCGCGCCTCAACGACTACCTCGGTTACTTCGACAAGGTGGAGAAGCGCCTGCGCAACCGCTCCGTCACCGAGGCCTTCGCCCAGATCTTCGCCCAGGAGGGCAAGGACTCCGCTCGCCGCGTCGACTTCGAGTCCCCCGCCAAGCTCAAGGAGATGCAGCGCCGCCTCAAGGACCTCATCAAGCCCTTCCACTTCCGCGATGTCAGCGATCTCCTCTTCGACGAGGAGAAGAAGCTCTACTCCGTCACCTTCACAGACTCGCAGGGAACCGTCCGCAAGATCGACTGGCCGCTCGCCACCACCGTCGAGAGCCGCCAGATGCTGGCCAAGCACGCACAACTCAAAGACCAGCTCCAGCCGCCCTTCTACATCGAGTACGCGCAGAAGTCCGCGAAGGCCGATTCCGAAGCCGAGTCCGAGGAAGCCGATTCCGATTCCGAACCCACCAGCATCGACGGCCTCGCCGAAGCCGCCGCAGCAGCCGTTCCCGCCACCATCGTCGAGGCCAAGCCCGCCAAGCGCGGTGGCAAGGTTTCGCACGACCCGGTCGAGAAGCAGACCGCCCGCGAGGTCTTCGAGTACGTCATCGAGCAGGGCAAAAAAGAGTACCAGGTCCAGCGCTACAAGGGCCTCGGCGAGATGACCTCCGCGCAGCTCTGGGAGACCACGATGGACCCCGACCGCCGCACGTTACTCCAGGTAAGGCTCGAAGACATCACTGCCTGCGAGGAGATCTTCACCACCCTCATGGGCGAGGATGTCGAGTCCCGCCGCCGCTTCATCGAAGAGAACGCACTCGACGTCAAGAACCTCGACATCTAACCTCGGCTGAACTTAATGCACTTTCACTATTTGTATAGATGTAAATGAATTGTCATTCTGAGCGCAGCGAAGAATCCCCGTATTTCTCCCGCGCCGCCTCAGAATCCGGTCGGTGGCCGCATCTTCGCCTCGTCAAACGGCTCCATCGGCTTGCCCCAGTCCTCGCTCAAATCGCGCCAGGTTGGATTGTGCTCGACGATCAACGCAATCTTCTTCACGCGCAACCAACCCTTGATCTCGGTTTCGCGGCGGATTGCATCCTGGATGTACTGGAACCGCTCGAAGTACACAAGCCGGTCGATGCCATATCGTGCGGTGAACGAACTTGGATTCTTAGCGCCCTTGTGCTGCTTCACCCTCACCATCAGGCTGTTGGTGACGCCGGTATAGAGGCGATGGAACGTGTTGGCGAGAATGTAGACGTAGTACTCGTGGTCGCGCATGGGGCAGACTTGAAGTGTAGTGCAGCCGCCTGGCGAAATGCGGGGATTCTTCGCCTTCGGCTCAGAATGACAACCAAGGGGCTCGCCTTTTGCTCGTCATTCTGGTGCAGCACCCACAAGTCGTCATTCTGGCGCAATCCCCACGCATCGTCATTCTGGCGCAGCCCCCACCAGTCGTCATTCTGGCGCAGCCAGAATCTCCGTATTTCGTCTTTGCCTGTTCTTGCTTGTCATTCTGAGCGTAGCGAAGAATCCCCGCATTTCGTCGTTGCCTGTTCTTTGTCCGAACCACCAAAACTCTGTCATCCTGAGCGGAGTGGCTCACGGCCTCATCGTGAGCCACTCAGTCGAAGGACCTGCGGTTGTCTGTTCTTGCTGTCATCCTGAGCGCGTCTTTCGAGCGCGAAGGACCCCGACGAACCCCAACCCGCCTCAACCCTCCGCCTTTTTCTCCCACAACTCCCGAACTTCGTCCTTCTTGTTTGTCATTCTGAGCGCAGCGAAGAATCCCCGCATTTTGCCTGCAACGCGATACATTACACCATCGCTGAAACGCTCTAACCACGACGGTTTTGCTATTTCCCTTTTTCGCGGAACGCAAGGCCTGCGCTGCCGCCATCAGGTACTTTCACCGCCTTGGAATGTTTATAGGCAAGATCAAAATCTGTATATATATGATCCGGCTTCGTTGCCGTAACCGCGTAAATCCCAGGCGCCACAGGGATGGAAAACTTACCATCTGAACCTGAGACAGTGGAATAATTTCCATCGGCACCAGTTGCGACGATGCGTACCCCCTCATCGCTGTCGATCATTTGTCCGTAGAGCAATCCGCTGTGCCGAGTTGGCAGCTTACGAATCTCTGCAATCGTTGCCGATGCCTTGGCAAGCGGCGACGAGTTGCCACAGTTGTCTACGGCGAATTCTCCCTTTTGTGCTGGATAGTGGATCGCGAAGATCAGGAAGCGCCGCCTAACCTGATGTCCTTCTTCGGCTTCAAGTGGGAACCGTCCGCTATCGTCTCCTGAGTAGGTGTGAACAAGATCGCCTTGCCGGGCTTTACCCCTAAACACTCTATCCACCCGCCAGGTAAAGTTGTGTCCATCGTAAGAACCGTCCGGCGTCAGACCAATCTTTTGATCGGTAACAATCGTACCTGCGAACACCAACTCGCTGACGAAGAATTCATCATCCACACGAATCTTTGGTTCAAGGCAGAAAGCATGGAGTCTCGGCGTTGCGAGAATCGCCAACGCAAGCAACACAACGCAACTGACGATTCGGTTCTGCATCCGTCACCTCTACTTCGCCGCGCCACCCATATGCCGCACAGTCATCTGCAGGATGCGCGCATTGGGCGGCTGCGAGCAGGCGAACACGATCGTGTCCGCGACCTCGCTCGGCTCCATCATGTAGGAGTCCTTCACGCCCTCCTCGGTGCGTCCATGGCCCACGGCGAACTCCGTCTTCACGCCGCCGGGACAGATCGTCCCCACCTTGATGTTGTGCTTGCGCAATTCCGCGTCCAGCGACTGCGCAAAGCCGATCTGCGCGAACTTGCTGGCGCTGTACACCGACTCGCCCGCGCAGCCCTGCAACCCCGCCACCGACGAGATGAACAGAATCTCCCCGCTCTTCTGCTCAATCATCCCCGGCGCGGCGGCCCGCGCGAAGAGAAAACTGCTCTTCATGTTGGAGTCCATCAGCGCTTCGTACTCCTCCACGCTGGTCTCCACCAGGTTCTTGTAGTTCCCCGCCCCGGCGTTGTTGATCAGGATGTCCAGCCGCCCGAACTCGCTCACCGCCAGCGCCACGCAGTCCTCTGCCGTCGCTTCGTCGCTTGCGTCGCCCGCGATAAACACAGCCGTTCCGCCGGTCTGCTTGATCTTCTCGCACAGCTCGCGCAGCCGTTCTTCGCGCCGTGCCGTCAACACCAGGTTCGCGCCCTTCGCCGCGAACGCAAGCGCCGTCGCCCAGCCGATCCCCGAGCTGGCTCCGGTGATAAGTACGCTCTTTCCCGCAAGGCTGGTCGCATCCGGCATCGCTGCACCTCTCTGAACGAATAATGTAGCCGCGCTCCGCAAATCGCAGCGGACCGCCATAGGAATGCTACCATTTTGCCTATGACTCCCTGCGCCGCCGCCACCGCACAACCCAGCGAGTCAGCGCCGTCGCTTCCGCTCCCACTCCCGATGATTGAAGCGCGCGGCCTTATCAAGGAGTACGCCCGCCACGACGGCATCACCCGCGTCGTCGATGGCGTCTCCTTCGCCATCCAGCCCGGCGAAACTCTCGGCCTGGTTGGCGAATCCGGCTGCGGCAAGACCACCGTCGCCCGCATCCTGCTGCGCTTGATCGAGCCCACCGCGGGCATTGTCCTTTTCGAGGGCCAGCCCCTCCCGCCCGGCTCATCCGCGCAGATGCGCGCGCTGCGCCGCCGAATGCAGATCGTCTTCCAGGACCCCTACGCCGCACTCAATCCGCGCATGACCGTCGAGCAGATCCTCGCCGAACCCTTCATCATCCACCGCGAACCGCCGCCCGAAGGCCTGCCCGCGCGCCTCGCGGAACTCCTCCGCTCCGTCGGCCTCGACACGTCAGCCCTCGCGCGCTACCCGCACGAGTTCTCCGGCGGCCAGCGCCAGCGCATCAACATCGCACGCGCCCTTGCCCTCCGCCCGCGCCTCCTCGTCCTCGACGAACCGGTCAGCGCCCTCGATGTTTCGGTCGGCGCGCAGATCGTCAACCTGCTGCGCGACCTGCAACGCACCCTCGGCCTCACCTATCTCTTCATCTCACACTCCATGCCTCTGGTGCGCTACCTCTGCGACCGCGTCGCCGTCATGCGGCGCGGCCGTCTGGTCGAGCTGGGCGACTGCATCCAGGTCTGCGACTCGCCGCTCAACCCCTACACCCGCCAGCTCATCGCCGCCACCCCCAGGATGCCGTCCGCCGCTGACTCGCTGACTCGCTGACCGCTGTCGCGCTGACTCGCTACAATGAACAGAAGATGGTTCCCAGCCTCAGCGCGCATCTTCCCTACCTCTGGCTGGTCACGGCCTCGTTGATCGCAGGTGCGATGAATGCGCTGGCCGCCGGAGGCTCCTTCATCTCATTTCCAGCGATGATCGCCATCGGCGTCCCGCCCATCCAGGCCAACGCCACCAACACCGTCGCGCTCTGGCCGGGCCAGCTCACCTCCATCTGGGCCTTGCGAACCGATCTCCGCCGCGACCTGCTGTCCGTTGTCGTCTCCGCCGCCATCCTGGGCGGCATCGGCGGCGCCGTCGTCCTGCTGCACACGCGCCCGCGCACCTTCATGCACATCGTCCCATGGATGCTGCTCGCCGCGTCGTTGCTCTTCTGGATCAGCAGCCCGATCTCGCGCTGGCTGCGCCGCCGTTCCGACACACCGCACGCCGCACGCACTCCGGCCATGCTTCCGCTATTTTTCGCACTCCTCGTCGTCAACTTCTATATCGGGTACTTTGGCGCAGGCGCAGGCTTCCTCGCCATGAGCGTGCTTTCCCTCTTCGGCGTGGAGGAGATGAACGCCGTCAATTCACTGAAGGTCCTCGGCGCATGTCTAGCCAACTTCTGTGCAGTGGTCACCTTCATCTGCGGCGGAGCCATCGTCTGGCACTACTGCCTGGTCTCCATGGTCGCCGCAGCCATCGGTGGGTACACTGGAGCGCAGTACGCCCGCCGCATGAACTCCGAAGTCCTGCGCGCCATCGTCGTCATCATCGGCTGTACCATGGCCGCATACTTTTTCTGCAGACCTTCCTAAGAAGTGTTTGCAATTCGCACAAAGTTTTTGTTTGGAGTCCGCAATGAGCCTTATCCTGCAATCCGCCGCAATGCACCTCACCAGCGCGCGCATCGACGACCTGGGCTACGCCGCCGCCCTCCTCACCACCGCGGCCTACGTCCCGCAACTGGTGCGCGTCATTCGCCTGCGCTCGGCCCGAGACATCTCGCTCCCCACCTTCCTGATGTTCGCCGTTGGCGTCTTCTTCTGGCTTCTCTACGGCATCTACACCGGTTGCATGCCCATCATCGTATCCAACGCCGCCAACCTGTTTCTCTCCATGAGCATCGTTCTTCTCAAGCTGCAATTCGACCGTCACCCAACTGAGGAACTCCATCCATGAGCCACGAAGGAATCCGATTTGTCTCCGCCGAAGAGGTCTTGCGCGACTCCGCGCAGGCCGCCGCCCATCAAGGCGAAGGCCTCTCCGTCGACGCCGTCACGCCGCTCAAGGTCCGCGTCAAAAAATCCGAAGGCACCGGCGTCGAGATCGACTGGCGCGACGGCCACCAGAGCTCCTGGAACTTCCGCTGGCTGCGCGACGCCTGTCCCTGCGCCACATGCAACGCCGAGCGCGAGACCACCGGCCGCGCCACGGGCGAGCCCAAGCCGAAGCCGCAGGATCCACTCGCCCTCTATCAGGCCCCGCCGCGCCCCGACGAGGTTACCCCCGTCGGCCGCTACGCCCTCAGCTTCAAGTGGAACGACGGCCATCAGTCCGGCATCTACTCCTGGACCTACCTGCGCAGCGTCTGCCAGTGCCCTCGCTGCAATCCCCCGAGCAGCAGCTAAACAATCCCCAGCATCCCCAGCGCCTCATCCACCGTCCGCGCCACCAGCACAATCTCCCGCTTCTCCTGCGTCAGCATTCCCTGCTCCACGCACTCATCCAGAAACTTCAGCAGCGTGTCATAAAATCCATTCGTATTCAGCAGCAGAACGGGCTTCGAGTGCAGCTTCAGCGTCTGCCACGCCAGCGCCTCAAACATCTCCTCGAAGGTCCCAAACCCGCCCGGCAGCGCGATGAACGCATCTCCGCGCGCGCCGATCGTCGCCTTGCGCGTGTGCATGGTATCGACCACATGCAACTCGGTCAGCCCCTCGTGCGCCACTTCCATGTCCACCAGCACGGTCGGAATCACGCCCACCACGCGTCCGCCCGCAGCCAGCGCGCCCTCGGCGACCGCCAGCATCAGTCCCACCTTCGCCCCGCCATACACCACGCCAATCCCGCGCTCGGCCAGCTTTCGCCCAAGCTCATCGGCTGCCGCGCGGTACACAGGATCAGCCCCATCGGCCGAAGCGCAGAAGACGGCAACATTTTTAATCGTGGATACGTTTGTCGCAGAGACGGCATTCATAGAGACAGCGCTCAGGGGTGGCATATCTATGATTATCCCACCCCGAGCGCCGTCAGTTCGTTCGAGAGAAATTGGTTCAGTCAATGGAGAATGTTGCGTCCTTCATCTCTTTCGTGAACGAGAACAATTGGTCGCCCTTAGCGTGTCCTTTGCATACGCTGTCGGCGTAGACGGCCGTGCCCAGCGGGGCCTTGATGGTCAGCGTCTGGTGCGCCGGCACGGTATAGACCTGGCCCTCCACCTTCAGGCTCTGGTCCTGCTTGCTCTTGTTGTGTACCTGGACGCTGATGCGCGTCTCTTGAGTCTGCGTCGCGGCTGCGCTCGAATTAGCTTTTTTGCCCAACGGCCAGGCGTTGGCGGTACCCGGAACCATGGTTCCTGCAACAAGAAGAACAGCGATCGAACTAGCGATAATGCGTGTGATCCTCTGCATTGTGTGACCTCGTATTTCAAGTTGGTGGCCGGATTCCCAACCACGTTTCATGGAAATCTCGCCGCACTCAACTCTACGCGTCCCTCTCCGTTTCTGTTCCATATAATCGCAAAAAAATATCCGCGCGTCCCAAATTCGCTATCCACCGCCATCGCAATTAACATAGAGCCTGGAGTCCCGCCGTGTCCCGTCTTCTCGACCACATGAACCCGCAGCAGCAGGAAGGCATTCAGGCCGTCGATGGCCCCGTCCTCCTGCTCGCCGGCGCAGGCTCTGGCAAGACGCGCGTCATCACCCACCGCATCGCCTATCTAATTGAAGAAAAGGGCGTTCCAGCCGACCAAATCCTCGCCGTCACCTTCACAAACAAGGCCGCCACGGAGATGTCCGAGCGCGTCGACAAACTCCTCGGCTCCAGTTCGCTCGCCAAGCCTCTGCTCTCCACCTTCCACAGTTTCTGCGTGCGCGTCCTGCGCCGCGACATCGAAGCCCTGCGCATCCCGTCCGCCAGCGGCAGCAGCACCGGCCTCACTCGCAACTTCGCCATCTACGACGAAGTCGACCAGCAGGCCGTCGTCAAGACCGCCCTCAAGCGCCTCGGCATCGATAACAAACAGCTGAAGCCCTCCGTCGCCCTCGGTAAAATCTCCTGGGCCAAGAGCCACATGATCGACCCGCAGGAGTACTTCCTCGCCTCCACCAACCCGTTGGAAGAGAAGATCGCGCACATCTTCGAGATCTATCGCAAGGAATTACTGAAGGCCAACGCGCTGGACTTCGACGACCTCCTGCTCGAAGCCGTGCGCCTGCTCAAGGCCGTCCCCGAGGTGCGCGAGCGTTACAACCGCCGTTACAAATACATCCTCATCGACGAGTACCAGGACACCAACCGCCCGCAGTACGAGTTGATGAAGCTTCTCGCCGGTCCCGCGCGCAACGTCTGCGTCGTCGGCGACGAGGACCAGTCCATCTACAGTTGGCGCGGCGCCGACATCAAAAATATTCTCGAGTTCGAGAAGGACTTCCCCAACGTCCGCACCATCCGCCTCGAACAGAACTATCGCTCCACGCAGATCATCCTCGAAGGCGCATCCGCCGTCGTCGCCAACAACACACAGCGCAAGGGCAAGACGCTCTTCACCACGCGCGAGGGCGGCTCCATGATCGGCTTCTATGAGGCCCCGGACGGCGAAAACGAAGCCCTCTTCATCGCCGACCGCATCCAGCAGTACCTCCGCGAGGCCACCTCCAGCCCCAGCGATTCCGACGCTCCGCCCCGATGCGCCGTCTTGTATCGCACCAACGCGCAGTCGCGACTCGTTGAAGAGGCCCTGCGCCGCTATCAAATTCAATACCACATGGTCGGCGGATTCTCCTTCTACGACCGCGCAGAAGTAAAAGACATCCTCAGCTACATGAAGCTGGTCCTCAACCCGCACGACTCCATCGCCCTCGCCCGCGTGGTGAACTCGCCCCCGCGCGGCATCGGCAAAACCACAATGGAGACCCTCGAACGCATCGCCCTCACCACCGGCATCAGCACCTGGGACGCCATCCATCGTGCCACCCAGGACCAGCTCCTGCCCGCGCGCGCGCTTCAGGCCCTCGCCAAATTCCGCCGCCTCATCGAGGACGCCCGTGCCATGCTCGGCCCCAACTTCGCCTCCAAACTCGCCGCAGACCTCGCCCCCGAAGACAATCCCGCCGCAGAATCTGCAACCGAATCCGCTACAAATGAAGCAACCGTCCCAGAAACTACGCCAGACACCAGCTTCAACTTCGGCTTCGACTTAAATCCCGACGAAGAGGTCTCCGCGATTGCAGCGGAGAGCGCCGCCCACGCCATCGACTCCGCGAACACAATCCACTCCGCCGCCTACAATCCCTTCGCACCAGTAGTCCTGAAGCACAACAAGCGACACGCCGCCTCCAGCACCACGCAAAACCCCGCGGACCGCGCCGCCGAGCGCATCATGGCCGACGAGCGCACTGCAGCCAGCGACGAACCCTTTCGCGCTCCCGGCGACCCCGCAACCCTCCCCGAACTCATCAAGTTCCTCAACGACCGCAGCGGCTACATCCGCGCCCTCGAAGACGAGGCCACGCCAGAGTCCTTCTCCCGCATCGAGAACCTCCGCGAACTCGCCAACGCCGCGCAGGACGCCGAGGAGCGCGGCGAATCGCTCTCCGACTTCCTCGACCACGCCGCTCTCGTCTCCGACACCGATTCCTACAGCTCCGACGCCCGCGTCACCCTGATGACCCTGCACGCCGCCAAGGGCCTCGAGTTCCCTCTTGTCTTTCTCACTGGCTTGGAAGAAGGCCTCTTCCCCAACTCGCGCTCGCTGCTCGATCCCACCGGCCTCGAAGAGGAACGCCGCCTCTGCTACGTCGGCATGACCCGCGCCATGGACACGCTCGTCCTCACGCGCGCCCGCTACCGCCGCCGCTACGGCTCCGAGATGCCCGACGCCAGCATCCCTTCGCGCTTTCTCGAAGAGGTCCCCGCGCGCCTCATCGAAGACCTCGGCAGTCCTGCCGCGCAGCCTCAGTTCTCCTCCTCGCAGTTCTCCGGCTCCGTCTACTCCACGCCCTACCCGCAACGCAGCCGCTTCGGCCACCACAACCACTCCGGCGACGAGGCAGGCGATCGCCACTACAGCTACGAAGACGAAGACCAGACACTCTCAGGCAGCACAAGCCCACGCGCCACGGCCAGCAAGTTCTCCACCACGCGCATCGCACCCGGTTCGCGTCCCATCGCGCGTTCCGCCGCCACCGGCAGCTCCATCGACAACATCGCCAGCTTCTTCGCCGCCCGCGGCCAAAAAATTCCTGCTGGCCAGAACTTCCCGCGCCCAAAAATTGACCTTTCCGCCCCCACCGGCAAGACCGGCCTGCGCCAGGGATCGCGCGTCCGCCACCCCAAATACGGCGTCGGCACCGTCTTTCGTCGCGAGGGAGATGGGGATGACGCCAGGATTACAGTACAATTTCAACAGCACGGCGTTAAAAAGCTGGTCGAAAAGTTCGCCCAGCTCGAAGCTCTCTAGCCACATCGTCTGGAGTTCATCGCCCCGAACCTATCTTCAGGAAAGCACACACCACTCATGGCAGATACATCCAGCATCACCGATAAAGTCGAGCGCAAGAAGATCAAGCGCGCTGCACGCAAGGCCGCTCCGCCCAAGGGTCCACGCACCGGAGCGCGCGGAGAGAACAAGGCCAAGGTCAAGAAGGCCGCGCGCGGCAAGACCAAGCGCTAACGCTTCTTCGCAACTCTGAGACTCGGGTGCCCCATCCATTCCGCGCACTTTGCGGATTGGATGGGGCTCAACTGTGCGCTCTTCGCGGCAGCGCCTCCTCATCTCGGAATGGTTCTGCACTGCTGGCCACGCTCTATTCAGGAGTTCGCCTCTGCCCAGGCAAATCTTCGCCACTAAGTCTATCGACAGGCTGATCGCCGATTCAGAGCGGCCCGATCGCGCCCTGCGCAAATCTCTCGGCCCGGTCTCGCTCACCGCGCTCGGCATCGGCGCCGTCATCGGCTCGGGAATCTTCACCGTCATCGGAGTCGCCATCGGCGGCAATCCCGCCGCGCTGGCCAAGTGGGCAGACTCGCCCGTCGTCGACCTCATCCTCGGCCTGCTGCACCACACCAACGGGGCCGTCGCGGGCCGCCCAGGCGCGGGCCCAGCCATCGCGCTCTCGCTTGTCCTCGTCGCCATCGTATGCGCGCTCACCGGCCTCTGCTACGCCGAGCTGGCCAGCATGATCCCCATCGCCGGCTCCGCCTACACCTACACCTACGCCACCATGGGCGAGCTCGTCGCATGGATCATCGGCTGGGACCTCATCCTGGAGTACGCCTTCTCCAACATGAGCGTCAG
>Ga0187851_10002968_pt1 | contig 14601 bp, 8 predicted proteins | sample June2016WEW_6_10_FD_132997 | JGI IMG/M metagenome (GOLD analysis project Ga0187851, IMG submission 132997) | Peatland microbial communities from SPRUCE experiment site at the Marcell Experimental Forest, Minnesota, USA - June2016WEW_6_10 | ecosystem: Environmental > Terrestrial > Soil > Wetlands...
CAAATGCCGAGAGGGCATAGGCGGTCACACGTTTCATCGCAGCTCCCGTGACCGAAGCAACCAAACGACCGTCAGTCTTTCAATACCTGGAATGATCCGGCACATCCCAGCCGGGATATCCATATTTCTGGATTTGATGGAGCGATGATACCGCTTCCGAAAGGGGAAGCGCAAGTTTAAATTTGCACTAGTGACGTAGATTCGATTGTGTGAAAGGCAAACGGGGCAAGGTGGCTTTGGCCTGACGAACCAAAGCCAACCTGGAAAGGAGCCTTACACCCGTGGAAAAGATTGTATCGATCAGCGAGCATTTTCAGCGTTTTCTCAACGATCTGTACGCGCCGGCCCTGTCCGCGACCCATGAGCGAAGACTCTTTGGAAACTGTTCGTGTCTTCTCCGTTGCGCGGAGTCCTTCAGGGTCCTTAGCCACCCGCCCCCAGGGCTACTTACACGAACTAGTGGCTGATACCGTAATTCTGACCACGTAATGCAGCCAGGATTGGGCACCAGGTCCGTCCGCTGGCGGATCGTCCTTCGCATCCCGCCCTGCTCCTTCGGCGCGCTCAACCTTGAATTTAGTATCGACTGCAAGAACATTAAGCGCGCTATCGTAAACCAGGCTTGACTTAGGCTTGGTATTGCCTGGGTTAGCACTGGTAACTTCAATCGATGAGGAGCAGTATTTTGTTCCTACATTCAGGGAGCATCTTCTTGTTCCCGATCTCGTGGCTCCACTATTGTCGGGTGGAACATCCCATTCACAGAATTGATCCTGAAAATGCCACGGTCCGAAGACCTGGCCGGCAATGGTCGTCACCACACCGCTTGGAGAAACCTCGCGGATATTGTCTCCTTCGAGTACAAGCACATTTCCTGCACTGCTGGTGGCAACAGCCATGGGTTCTGAGAACCTCGCTGCTCCGCCCATGCCGTCGTACTCAGCGCTTTCGCCCGCCTTTCCAGCGATTGTTGTCACCTCTCCAGTTGGGGTGATCTTGCGGATGGTGTCATTGTCATAGTCCGCCACATAAACATTACCCGCTTTGTCGGTTGCAACCCCGTGGGGGGAGGAGAAACTTGCATCTGCGCCAATCCCATCCGCGTGGCCGAACACGCCTGCCTTGCCAGCCAACGTCGTCACTACCCCCGCCGGTGTTATCTTGCGGATGGTATGGCTGGACATCTCAGCCACGAAGACGTTGCCTGCGCTATCGGTCGCAATGCTGTAAGGGCGAGAAAAACTCGCATTTGCGCCAATTCCATCTTCGTTGCCAGAGACGCCGGGCGTACCGGCCAAGGTCGTTACTACCCCGTTCGGAGCGACCTTGCGGATGGTGTAGTTGCCATAGTCCGCTACATAGATGTTGCCTGTGCTATCGGTGGCAACGCCGACAGGACTATTGAAACTTGCGCTTCCGCCAATTCCATCCGCATGACCCGTAACGCCCGCAGTGCCAGCCAATGTCGTAACTACCCCTGCCGGCGTGATCTTGCGAATGGTGTTGCTGACCTTGTCCGCCACGTAGACATTGGCTGCGCCATCGGTCGCAATACCAATAGGGTATATAAAACTTGCCGCGGAACCAATGCCGTCGGCGTGCCCCCTCACGTCTGGCGTTCCAGCCAATGTCATTACCACCCCCGCGGGAGTTATCTTGAGGATGGTATTGTGCGAATTTGCTACGTAGATGTTGCCTGTGCTGTCGGTGGCAATGCCGGTCGTGAGACTAAAACTTGGAACAGAAGCAAACGCGCTCGGCTCCTGCTGCGCGTTTGCAGAAATTCCGGACATGGACGCTGATACGATTCCAATTAAGGCGAAGGCACTGACCCAACCTCTGCATGTCACCTTCATCTTGCTTGTTCCTTTCCCCCTGAGAACTACGCATTCCGAACGCGCCTGAGCAGAATTGAGGTGCACCGGTTAATCCTGGACAAGCACGATGGCCGCCTTCGATTCAACGGCATGGATGTCGTCTCCCCGCCGGAATCGGCGGAACCCTTGCACGCCTTATCGGCAAAGCGCAGCCGTTCACTACATTCTATAAGCCGCAAAAGGCCCACCGCCACGATGGACCTTTTGCCGGCAACTCAATTCGATGCGCACGTGCCAGACACCGATACCGGATTATACCTTTTGTCAGGCCAACGTCCTGTGTCTCAGGTCTCGTCCGCCGCGGCGGAGAGACCTGAGACACCTGGCTATCAATTTCAACTACACAGGCCGGAGTCACCCGCCACCTCAGAAGATCAGCTTCAGAGCCAATTGCACTTCCCGGCTGGGAAAGTAGGAAGTGACTACGCCGTAACCAGGGTCGGTTGCGACGCTGTCTGGAGCTTGTGCGTTGGAATGATTGAAGACGTCGAAGGCCTCGGCCCGGAACTCCAGACCGGCCTTCTCAAAGCCCAGGGGAAAGCGCTTGTGCACGCCAAGATCGAGGTCGTTGTACGCGGGGGCGCGGGCGACATTGCGCGGGCAGTTGCCATAGGGCGTGTTGGCCGCGGTAGGGACGGAGACGGCCGTCGGGTCGAGATACTGGAATTGTCCCGGCTGACCCGCGATGGGGGTCCGGCTGCCCTTGCCCAGAACCGGCGTTCCGACCAGATTCGGGCGGTAGAGGAAGCTTGTCTCCGTACTTAGCTGCTGAGCCGTAGTCGGGGAGTAGCTGATGTTGATCGGCAGTCCACTGATGTAGAAGTTGAGAGCAGTCAACTGCCAGTTGCTCAACACGAATTGCATCGGCGCCGCGGCATGCGAGCCGAAGTGCATGCCCTTGCCATAGGGAAGATCCCAGACAACGGCAAGCGAGTCGTTCAACGGCCGGTCATATGCAGAGCGGGTGTAAGACCCCATCATGTTGTAAAGGTCCACGACAGGGCTGTCGTTGTTATTCAGTTCCTGATTGGCGGCAGCCACGTCCTGCGCGTGCGACCAAGTGAAGGAGTCGGTAATGTAAATTCCATCAGCGTAGCGCTTCTCCAACTTCGCTTCCAGGGCGTTGTAGCGCGAGGGACCTTCATTGAAGGATTCCTGGATGGTGCCGTAAGTCTGTATGGGGCGGCGCGCTGCCAAGGTAAGCGAACCGCCGGCCGCGTTGGGCAGAGCCTCGTTATAGTCCTGCACAATCTCCTCGTGGACGCCATAGTTGCCGACATAGCCTACATCGAGAAAGGTGCGGCCGGGCAACTGCCTTTGCACGGAGAGTTGATAGCTCTGGACATAGGTGGTCGGGGTCCGGGCGGGATCGTAGGTGGTGGTCGTGGACAAGGGGGAGTAGTTCGACAGAGAAAGGTAGTTGTTCACGTAGCCAAGCTGAGTGGGCTGGAAGCAAAGGAGCGGATTTGCCGACAACGAGGCGCAGACAGCCTGTCCTGTCTTCGGATAAATTGGCGCGTACTGCGTGATCAGGTTGTCGATGCTGTAAGGGGCGTTCTGCGCCAGTTCATTGACCACGGCGGCGCGGAGGTACTGCTGATAGCCGATGCCGTAAGCGCCGCGCACGACGGTCTTGGAATCGACGCTGTAGGCTAGGCCAAACCGTGGAGCAAAATTCAAATCGTTTCGGTTGATGAGAGCGCGATTGAAGATGGAACCGCCGCTGGCCACAACCAGACCGCCAGTGGGACTGGTGGCGGGGTTGAAGTTGGAGAGCTGATTGTTGGTTTCGAAGGGCGGCGTCGCCAATTCGTAGCGCAGGCCCAGGTTGAGAGTAAGCTTGCGCGACATGCGCCAGTCGTCCTGGCCGTAGAAGAAGTGCATCCGCTGGTTGTATTCGACCACGTGGTGGGCGCTAATCTCGTACTTGCTGCGCGCGCCGAAGATGAAGTCGGCCAGGTTCCAGGCCAGCGCATAGGTGGGGTCGGCGTTGCCATTCGGCAAGGTCGGTGCCTTGGCCGTGCCTGCAGAGAACTTGCCGCCGTAAGTGTCGGAGCCGAAGATCGGCTTGAAGTTGCTCACAACCTGAGATTCATGAAGGTATTCATAGCCGAACTTGAAGCTGTGGTGCCCTTTGAGCCAGGAGTAGTTGACATTCGGATCGTAGACAAACGGATTGACCACGGTCGGCAGTTGGGTGTTGCGTCCGAACTGTGAATAGCCGGTTACGGTGACGGTGTTCAAGCCGCTGGCGAAGGACGGATCGGATGGCACATTGGGTTCCCCGGCGGCGACCAGGAGGTTGGGCTGCCCGATCGAAGTGGGGTTCTGCGCGCCGGCGTTCCAGGTGAAGCCGATGCGCGCATCGAGCGCGGAAACGGTGGTCAGCTGAAAAGTGTATCCCGCCGCCAACTGTTTGTTGTCCTGGTTGATGTTGCCCTTCGCGGTCGAGTTGATGGGAGCCGGAATGGGCGCCGGATCGAGCGCGTTGAACCTGCGCTGACTGTAGCGGGCGAAGGTGGTAATGCGCGGACTGATATGGTAATCCATGCGCGCATCGCCCTTGTCGGAGTCCTCCGTTCCCAACGGGAACGAAGTGTAGTTATTGCCAACACCCGAGGTCTGGGTGGTCAGGGAGCCGGTCGGCAGCAGGCCCAGGACGGTCATGCTCAGGGAGCTGATTTGCGGGGTCGATGTTCCCGGAAGCATCGCCGCCCTAAGTGCAGAGACAGGAACGACGCCTTTGTAAGCGGCTTTGGTGTAGGGATTGGTGATAGGAATGAGGTTGCCGCTCTCGTCGGCGAATGTGATGTTTCCTGATGAATCCGGGACCGCCCACGATTGGGGGGGGAGGGTGGCTTGCATGGGAGCGCGCAAGATGCGGCGGAAGCCTTCGTAGTCGCCAAACAAGAAGATTCTTTCCCGGCGGATGGGACCGCCGATGTCGGCGCCAAACTGATTCTGGATAAGCGTCGATTTCTCGCCGTTGGCCGGCGGAATAGGCCCATTGGCATTCAAGACCGTGTTGCGCAGGTAATCCCACGCGTCTCCATGGTAGGCGTTCGTTCCGCGGCGCGAAGCTTCGTTGACCAGGCCGCCTGCCGATTGGCCGAACTCCGCGCTCTGATTGCCGGTGGTGAAGCGAAATTCGGAGAGTGCATCGGGACTAAGTTGAATCTCCTGATTCGAGAAGCCCAGATCGTTCAAGCTCCAACTGTTGTTGTCCAACCCGTCGAGGAGGAAGGAGTTTACCTGGTTGCGCAGGCCGTTGACGTTGTACGAGGCCTCGCGGCTGGTAGCGCCTTCGATTTCGAGAAAGGACTTGTTTACGCCGGGGACCTGGAGCGAGAGGTCGGCCGCATCTCTGCCGTTCAAGGGCAGATTGACGACCTCGGTCGGATTGATCACCATGCTACGATCGCTGCTGTCGGTTTCAAGCAGAGTGGCCGCCGCCGAGACGAGCACTTGCTGGGAGACGCTGGCGGGAGAGAGAAGCAGATCGACTCTCTGGCGCGCGCCCACGGTGATTGTGAAGACGGAGGTGGATGTGTCCTTGAAGCCGGCGTGCCGCGCCCTGACGACATAATCTCCGGGGAGAACGCTCGAGAATGTGTAGTCCCCCACGTTGTTGCTGGTGGTTGTTTTCGTGATGCCGGTGCCCAGGCTCTCAAGCGTGATCGAGGTTTCCGGCACAGCACCGCCGGTTATTTCGCGAACGGTGCCGACGATGCTTCCGCTATCGAATTGAGCATTCAGGACGGTTGCTGAACAAAGGAGGACAAGAACCAAGAGCAGACGACGCGCACAAGACATAGAGCCCCTTTCGTAGTACTTCCCGGGGATGGAGAGTCACTACCTGCCGTAAACGGTGGTACCCGGAATGGTAGGCACTATAGTACCCTAAAATGACCATTAAAGTGGTATTACTTTAGTGCATACTGCGCGTTGCTACTTTAGTGTCTATGGCGCGCTGCTTGGGCGCAGACGGCCACTTGCCGGGCAACGGCAGAGTTGCCGATATGCCGGTGCTCCCACGAAACGTTTGGCGGAGAGGGCTAGGTTGCAGTTGGGATTGGCGCGATCCGCGAAAACGGCCAGCCGCAACAGTAGCGCCGAACAAGCTGGTCACGCTTGGCTCCCGATGAGTCTACAGGCGAAGACGCCGACACTCGAAGAGATCATGTAACGAGTCGAAAATGTGTTGCCGGTCTTCTCGGGAAGCACATCGGACGGTAAAGAGATCGATTCTGGCAAGCTGCGAGGTTGCTGAGCGGCCCAATGCAATCGATGCGTCAAGAGACGGAAGTCGTAAGAGTTTCATAAGGAATTGTCTATCAAACAAATCCGGCCGTACTCCCTAAGTACTGCGATCCATGTTACCAGCAAGTACCGCGTCGCGGGTTACTGACGGGCCACGGAACTGGCCTTAAACTGGGATTGTTCTTGCAAAGGCTTGTTCAGGATAATAAAACCTTGATTGCAGTTGAACTGCTTGCATGAAATCAGAGAGGAAGTAACTCAATCATGATCGACACGAATGAAACCGAATGGAAAGAGATTGTGATCCGGTTCGTCACTGGAACCATCACATTGCTGGTTGCCTTGGTTATTCTCGCGTTGGCGCCTCTGTCTGTTTCAGCGCAGCAGAAGCCAACAATCGCCGGAGACTATGCAGGAACGCTCGGCCCCCTGCACGTGAATTTGCATCTGAAGGTTGACGCCACCGGCAGAGTGACAGGCACTCTCGACAGCCCCGATCGAGGGGCGATCGGCATTCACTGCGCCAACTTCCAAATTGATGGACAATCTCTCGCTTTCTCCGTTCCCGCTGTGCATGGGGCGTGGAAGGGAACCGTCGCTGCCGACGGAACCCTCAGTGGAACCTGGGATCAGGGCTATTCTCTGCCCCTGAACTTCGCTCGTGATACTGGCGCCCTGGCGGAGAAGTCCTCAAAAACCGGAGAGACCCTTTAAGATTGGCGCAGCGACAAGGAGTCTTAAGTCCCTCCCGTAACTCAACCGTCAGGCTGACGGTTGTTGAATGTGCCCGCATCCCCAAGGTTCCATTACCGTCACCACGCAGGCCGGTGGGCTGTCTCGACGGCGGATGACTGTTGTCATCTGGCTGCTGTCAGCCGTCTCGGCGGCCTCAAGGCACTCTTCGGCCCTGACAGGCCATCGCATCAATTGGGAATTGAACGCGGGCTTCAGCTCTGGATTTCGCTCTTAACGGACCGTTTGCCAGCAACAGGGCCGGGCTTGTTTGCGGTCCTTGCGAGCAACTTCGCGGCGCTGGGGCTGGGGATTGCGCTCAGATCCACTTTGCCCTCCGCCAGTTGCATGAGAAACTCCTGGCTGGAGAAGGGTTTTGCATCCTTGAGCGTCTTGAGGGCGCGCAGGTAGCTGCCGTCGGCCTGCTGCAGGCGGGCCTTAACCGTATCGGCCAGATACGCGGGCAGAATCTCGTCGTGAATGCGGGCCAGGGCGGCCGGATCGCGAACCGGGAAGACCACCTCGCAGCGCTCGAAGAGGTTGCGCGGCATCCAGTCCGCCGAGCCCAAGTAGATTTCGTCGTTGCCCCCGTTGGCAAAGTGGAAGATGCGCGAGTGCTCCAGGAACCGGCCCACGATCGAGCGCACCCGAATCCGTTCCGACAATCCCTTGACGCCGGGACGCAGGATGCAGAGGCCGCGGACGATCAGGTCCACCTCGACCCCGGCTTGCGAGGCCTTGTAAAGCGCTTCGATCACGCTGGGTTCGAGCAGGGAGTTCATCTTGGCGACGATGTGCGCAGGCCGCCCGGCCTGGGCGTGTTCCTGCTCGCGGCGGATCAGCCCCAGAAAGCTCTCCGCCATGGTCAGCGGCGCCACCAGCAGCGGCCGGTAATCGTCGATCTCGGCGTGCGCGGTGAGGTAGTTGAAGACCATGTGCACCCGCTCGGTGATCTGCGCATCGCTGGTCAGCAGGCTCAGGTCGGTGTAGAAGCGGGCGGTCACGGGGTTGTAGTTTCCGGTGCCCAGATGGCAGTAGCGGCGGGTCACGCCATCCTCGTCGCGGCGCACCAGCATGGCCAGCTTGCAATGGGTCTTCAGCCCCACCACGCCGTGGAAGACCTGCACCCCGGCGTCCTCCATGCTGCGCGCCCAGCGAATATTCGAGGCCTCGTCGAAGCGCGCCATCAGCTCCACCACCAGCGTGGCTTCCTTGCTGGCCGCCGCCTCGGTCAGCGCCTCGAACATCGGCGAGTCCTCGCTGGTGCGATAGAGGGTCTGCTTCATCGAGACCACGGCATGATCGTCGGCGCCCTGCTGGATGAAGTCCACGACTGGATCGTAGGAGTCGAAGGGGTGGTGGAGCAGAATATCGTGGAGCCTCAATTCGTCGAAGATATTGCTCGACTTGCGGCTCAAATGCAGCGGCTTGGGCGTAAATGGAGGAAACTTGAGATCCGGCCGCTTCACGTCGCCATAAAAGAACATCAGCCGGGAAAGGTTCACCGGGCCCTCGCCGCGGAAGACCTGATCCTCGTCGAGCTCGAAGTTCACGCGCAGCCGTTCGATAATCTCCGCATCGGCGCCGGTCTCGATCTCCAGCCGCACCGCATCCCCTTTGCGGCGATTGTGCAGCTCCACGCGGATCGACTCCAACAGCGAGCGCGCTTCTTCCTCTTCAAAGTAGAGGTTCGAGTTGCGGGTAACGCGGAAGGCGGCGTGAGCCTGAACCTCATATCCGCGGTACATGCCGGCCAGGTTCTGCGCGATCAGATCCTGCAGCAGCAGGTAATCGAACGCGCCCTCCGCCGCGGGCAGGCGGACAAACCTGGGCAGCGTGCGCGGCACCGTCACCACCCCCAGAACCTGCGGCCCCGAGCTGCGCCGTTTGGCCCGGAGCAGCAGCGCCACGCAGAGCGCCTTGTTCAGCACCCTAGGAAACGGGTGCGCCGGATCGACCGAGATGGGCGTCAGCAGCGGATCGACCTCGCGCTGAAAGTATCCTTGCGCGTAGGCCTGCGCCTCTTCGTCCAGTTTCTTCCACTCCAGCAGCCGGATGCCCTGCGCCCGCAGTTCGGGAAGCAGCATCTGGTTCCAACACTCATACTGGGCGGCCACAAAACTGTGAATATCGGCGGTCAGCGCGGCCAGCGACTCGTCCGGCCGCAGCCCGTCGTAGCCCGGCTCGCGGAAGCCGTCTTCGATGCGCTGCATCAGCCCGGCCTGGCGCACCTCGACGTATTCGTCCAGGTTGTTGGCTGTGATGGCCAGGAACTTCACCCGCTCCAGCAGCGGGTTGGTCGCGTCCTCGGCCTCCTCAAGCACACGCCGGTTGAACTGCATCCAGGAGTGGTCCCGGCCGTTAAACAGCTTTTGTTTCTTCGTGCTTCGGGCCATCAAAGTGGTTCGGGCCATTGAATTCGTCCAGCGCGCCGTGTTGGCAGTCTACAGGATTTGCCCCGCCCCCGGCACGCGAGTTTGCGCGTGAGGCAAAACTCCCCATCAGGCAATCCATACAGCATGCACTGCGGAATGGATGTTAACGGCAGGCAAAAACCTCGGCCGGGGAGCCGCGGTCGAATGGGCTGTCGTCAGTCGCGGGCAGTCGCCGTGACGGCCTGCCGGCGCGCTTTGATGTCCCGCATCGGCGGCTGGCCGAAGAGCCTGCCATACTCGCGATTGAATTGGCTTGCGCTCTCGTAGCCGACATCGAAGGCGGCACTGGGGCATCCAGGCCATCTGTGAGCATGCGCACCCGCGCGACATGCAATCGCAGCCTCTTCTGATATTGAAGGGGGCTCATTGCCGTCAGCGAGCGGAAATGATGGTGCAAGGTGGAGACACCCATTTGCGCGACCGACGCGAGTTCCTCGACCCGCAAGGGCTTGGCGTAGTTCTCTTTCAGCCAGGCGACGGCTTTGGCTGTCCGGTTGCTCTGTTCTCCCAGCGTGGCGATGGCGCGCAGGTGCTTTCCCTGCGGTCCGCGGAGCAAGCGGTAGAAAACTTCCCTCTGAATCAGATTGCTGAGAAATGGGATATCCTGGGGCGCATCGAGAAGATCGAGCAACCGGGAACATGCCTCGAGCAATTCGACCGAGGTTTCTCCGACAGCCATGCCGCGCGTGCCGGAAGCCGCTTCGGGCGCATGAAACTCCTCCTGGCTGAGAATCTCCCGGACGGTCGGCATTTCTAGCTTTAGCAGGAGGGCCAGGATCGGCTCTTCCCTCGACGCCTTTGTCACCTGGCTGACCACCGGCAGATCGATCGAGGTCAGCAGGAATGTGGACTCGTCGCAAACGAGCGTTGTTCCGCCGACGTTAATGCGCTTCTCTCCCTGAACGAAGACAATCAGCTCAGGCTCGTAGGCCGCGGAGGTGCAATCCGACGGAGCGCTCTTTCGGTAGAGGCTCAGGCCCGGCACGACGGTTGACTCTCTGCCATCCAGGTGAATGTGACCAGCGATCTTGTGGGCTAGTTCAGCCCGCATCGCCACCGCCGGTGACCGGGATTCTGCTCTTGCATCGTTCAGCTTTGTCATTGGAACTCCGCTTGAATCCGTCATGATCAGCGTACCGCTGAATCAGCCGTGCATGCACAGAAAAACCGTGGCTCGACAGAAATAGGCAATCAATAGGAAGGATCGGGATACCGCTGCAAGGACGCCCTGGCCTATTCTTTGGACTGAAAGGAAATGCGGAATAGGCCGAAGACCAGACGCTGACGATGCGAAGCGGTTCGGTCCAAGACGGTCCTAAACAATTGGCAGGAGAAACAAATGCAGAAGCGCAAATTGGGAAGTAGCAATCTGGAAGTATCGGCTCTTGGGCTCGGCTGCATGGGCATGAGCGCCAGCTATGGTCCAGCGAAAGACCGGCAAGAGATGATTGCGTTCATCCGGGCAGCCGTCGAACGCGGCATTACGTTCTTTGACACGGCTGAAGTCTACGGTCAGTTCACGAACGAGGAGCTGGTGGGGGAAGCTCTTGCGCCGTTTCGTGGTCATGTGGTGATCGCAACCAAGTTCGGCTTTGCCCTCGATCCACAGACGGGGCAGCGACTGGGAGGCTTGAACAGCCGTCCCGAGCACATCAAGGAGGTAGCGGATGCCGCGCTCAAGCGCCTCAGAGTCGATGCAATCGACCTGTTCTATCAACACCGCGTCGACCCGGAGGTGCCGATTGAGGAGGTGGCAGGAGCCGTGAAGGACCTGATCCGGGAAGGCAAGGTCAAGCACTTTGGACTTTCCGAGCCCGGGGCCAACACGATCCGCCGCGCTCACGCAATCCAGCCCGTCACGGCGGTTCAGAGCGAGTATTCCCTATTTTGGCGAGGCCCCGAAGCGGAAATTCTGCCGGTCCTCGATGAACTCGGAATCGGCTTCGTTCCGTTCAGCCCGCTGGGCGCGGGTTTCCTCACCGGTAAGATCGACGAGAATACGAATTTCGATAGCAGCGACTTCCGCAGCATTGTCCCTCGCTTTACTCCAGAGGCCCGGAAGGCAAATCAGGGGTTGGTCGATCTGGTTGGCGGGGTTGCGGAACAGAAGAAGATAACATCTGCTCAGGTTGCGCTCGCGTGGATGCTTGCGCAAAAACCCTGGATCGTGCCGATCCCCGGTACAACGAAGCTTCATCGCCTTGAAGAGAACATTGGAGCCGTTTCAGTCGAGCTTACCTCCGACGATCTCAGAGAGATTGATAGCGCAGTTTCAAGAATCAAGGTGCAAGGCGCCCGATTGCCTGAAGGTGCACTGCAGTTGACCGGGCGCTGACCGAAGTATCATCACAGGGAAGGCGAAGGACAGCAGCATAGTTCGCCACTGTCTGAGGCATGCCATCAACCATTCTTCGGGACGGCTCAATCGGTTAGCACAAAGGCAACTTACCTTGTTTGAAAAGGAGTAACAAATGCAAAAGCGCAAATTGGGAAACAGCAACCTGGAAGTCTCCGCAATCGGCCTTGGCTGCATGGGAATGACCTTTTCCTATGCTCCGTTTCCGGAAAGAGAGGATTCGCTCGCGCTTCTTCGCGCGGCCGTCGAGCGCGGCGTCACCTTCTTTGACACCGCCGAGGTTTACGGGCCATTCAACAACGAAGAACTCGTAGGGGAAGCTCTCGAGCCGTTCCGCGGTAAGGTTGCCATCGCCACCAAGTTCGGCTTCGATATCAATCCCGACGGAAGCCGCGGCCCAAAACCAGTGAACAGTCAGCCTAAGCAAATCCGGCAGGCCGTGGAAGGCTCGCTCAAGCGGCTTAGAACCGATGTCATCGATCTCTACTACCAGCACCGCGTTGACCCAGAGGTGCCGATTGAAGATGTTGCCGGAGCCGTCAAGGACCTCATCCAGCAGGGCAAGGTCAAGCACTTTGGCCTCTCCGAAGCCGGCGCAAAAACCATCCGTCGCGCCCATGCCATCCAGCCCGTCACTGCCCTTCAGAGCGAGTACTCGCTCTGGTACCGAACGCCCGAGGAGGAGATCATTCCCACGCTTGATGAACTTGGCATCGGCTTCGTGCCCTTCAGCCCCCTGGGCAAAGGCTTCCTGACTGGAAAAATGGACGGAAGCCGGACGTTTGAAAAAACCGACATCCGCAGTTCGATCCCGCGCTTTGCCCCGGAAGCCATGAAGGCAAATCAGGCCCTCGTCGACCTGTTGGGCGTGATCGGCAAACGCAAGAACGCAACGCCTGCGCAGATCGCTCTGGCCTGGCTGCTCACCCAGAAGCCCTGGATTGTTCCTATACCTGGGACGACGAAGCTTCATCGACTTGAAGAAAACATTGGGGCGGCTGCCGTTCAACTTTCTGCGGACGATATTCAGCAGATCGAAAGCGCTGCATTGATGATCCACGTGCAGGGTGCGCGCTATCCTGAGCACCTTGAGAAGATGACCGGGCTCTGAGTGGCCGATCAGGACGCTAACTGAAACAGGAGAGAGGCAGGAATGGAGATCAAGCGAATCGGCTCCCAGCCTTCGGGCAAGGGACCGGCGGACTATTTCACGGGCTCGGTGCGCGTCGACATGTTGTTTGACGCGCCCGATCCAGCGCGCGTGGTCGGCGCCAGTGTCACCTTCGAGCCCGCCGCGCGTACCGCCTGGCACACGCATCCACTCGGGCAGACGCTAATTGTCGTGTCGGGCTGCGGCCGGGCGCAACGCTGGGGTGGTCCAGTCGAGGAGATCCGTCCGAGCGATGTCATCTGGTTTGCGCCGGGCGAAAAGCACTGGCACGGAGCGGCGCCAACGACGGCGATGACCCATATTGCCATTCAGGAAAAGCTCGATGGCAAAACCGTCGATTGGATGGAGCAGGTGAGCGACCGGCAATATGGAGGCTAGAGCAGTTTCGAGTTGAGCGGCTACATGCCCACCCTTGCCGGTCGCCGCGGCGACCTCAGCCCAGGAAGACAGCGAATTTAGGCCTTGGCCAGCACGCCGCCGGTGAGGCGCTCTTTCAGGAGTTCGTGGGCGTGGGACAGGAACTCGTCCAACGGAATCTTGCCCGCGTCCACATCGGCTAGAATGGCGCGCTGGGCGGCGTACTCCCGGTTGACGATGCCGGCCTTGGATTGCAGCATCCGCCAGGCCTTTCGGCGCTCGACGCAGAACATGACTAACTGGCGGCTGATGGCGTAGAAAGTCGTCTTGCCGGATTCGTCGGCGACGGTGATGTAGACGCCGAAGTCGGGGATGAAGGCGCGGTGGGCGGGGTCGAGATAGCGGCGATAGACCACGTCCTGCTGAGTGATGCGGACCAGCATGTTATCGAGCGGAATTTTTTCCTGGCTTTGGTCCGGCTTTATCTTCTTCAGATGATTCCGGAAGCGGGCTTCGGTGGTGCACCAGTGGGCGACGGTGTAGCTCTGGGTCTCGCCGGTGGTCTTGGATTTGGTCTCGTACCAGTCGAGATCGATGGAGGGATTGCCCTTGAGGTCGAGCGCCTCCTGGTAGGTTTCGCCGAGGCGGGGATTGAAGACAAACTCCGGCGCGCCGCGGCTGTCGCGCACGCGCTGGGCCTGGAAGAGGGCCATGTCGTCGGGCACGCCGTGCTCCGGCTGGCAGGTGGTGAAGGCCTGGATGAAGAGGGTGCCGCGATACTCCAGGCCGTCGAGGATGGCGCGGTAGAGCTTGGGCGCGTTGGCCATGGAGACCTGGGCCACGAAGGGCGAACCGTGCCCGGCGAGGAAGGTTTCGGCCACCGTCTTCTTCTCGGTGTTCTTGCCCTGGGTAGCGGCGCCGAAGACGTTCATGTCGTTGCCGCCCAGCATGGGAGTGGAGTCGGAGTTCTGGCCGCCGGTGTTGGAGTAGACCTGCGTATCGAGCATCAGCACCTTGACGTTGGGCCGGTTTTGCAGGATCACCTTGGACATATTCTGGTAGCCGATGTCGCCCATGCCGCCGTCGCCGCCGACGGCCCAGACCTTGGGCAGTTCGACGATCTCGCGGTCTGTCATCAGCGCATCGGTGAAGTGGCTGAGGTGGTAATACTCTTCGTCGGTGATGACGCCGGTCTCGCGGGTGAGCAGCGCATCGGCCAGGCGCTCGGGAATGACTGAGCGGCGGGCGTGATCGACGATGAAGCTCTCGCCCATCAGCCAACCCACGGTAACGCCGTCCTGGAAGAGCGAGTTCATCCACGGGTAGGGGTGGGGGTTGTTGGGCGCGGTGGAACCGTAGACGGTGTTGCAGCCGGTGTGGGCGGCCATGGCCATGATGGACATGCCGTTGGCG
>Ga0187851_10002969_pt1 | contig 14600 bp, 24 predicted proteins | sample June2016WEW_6_10_FD_132997 | JGI IMG/M metagenome (GOLD analysis project Ga0187851, IMG submission 132997) | Peatland microbial communities from SPRUCE experiment site at the Marcell Experimental Forest, Minnesota, USA - June2016WEW_6_10 | ecosystem: Environmental > Terrestrial > Soil >...
AAGGGTGGGTGCGCGCGGGTTCTGTTTACCTGCCAAAATATTGCTCACACTTGCCTTGGAAATAGACAGCATCCGCGCCACATCCGCCGGACGATAGTTTAAATCCTCCAGTTTCCGCATCAGCGCTGAAAACTCCTCCTGCCTCAAATTTTCGTACGTCAAACTCACGAGTTCAAATACTTAACTTTTTATGTTGACAGAGTTTTGCAACTAAACTAACGTTTCGTTAGCTAAGTTAACTTGTAACCGTGAAGACTGATTCTGTCAATTTAAATTCATTCCGCGAGGCCGCCGCCCGGAAGGGCGACTACAAGGTGTCGCAGATCGCGCGCCGCGTCCGCAAAAGCCGTTGGGCGCTCTACCATCTGCACCTCTGCCCGCTCGTCGTGAAAGCCTTGAAGGAGACCTACAATGTTTGATGCCGACCAAATAATTTTTGAGGCCGCGTGGGAAACGTTGGGCCATGCCGCACATGAACGTCGGCGGCAGATTTTAGTGGCACTGCGCAGAAAGTTGCGGCGCGACCATCCTGCTCAAAAAAACGTGTGCGCTCAACTCGCCATGCTCGACGGCTTGGACAAACTACAAGAGGAGCTGCCTTTCAAAAAGGACTCACGATGATTTCCAGCCTCCACATCCCGAACCGAACACTGCGCCCGCTGACAGACCGGGAACCGTCTGTCACCACGGAGGCCGCATGAGCGCTACGAACTCGGCGGCAATGGAGCTTCGGGGTTTGAGTCCGGCAGAGCTTGCAAGGCTTGACGCCAAAGTGCGCGAGCAGTCTTTTGCCAATGCGTCGTCATTATTACGGCAATTACTTGACGACTATCGGCGGGAGGTGGAACCCCTTCTCGCTTCAACTGGTGGCAAAACGCCAGGGCCGCTTCCGCCCGCCAATGGAGAAACCATTTCTGTTCCAGCGTCAACGGAGGCAGCACGCGCCACTGTAAAAAAGCTATTACGACAGTTTGGGTATCGTCCGAGCCAGCTTGCTCGGATTCGATTATTTTTTCTATCCGTTCCTGGTGCGAAAATCCTCGCCACGCTTTTGGCATTTCGTCGGTGGTTGTGTCGCGCGCCAGTTGCTCAAACTGCCCAATCAACAAATCCCACGTCATCCGCCAATCGTAAATCGGCAATCGTAAATCGCAAATCCCAAAAGGAGGCCGCATGAACGGTCGCTTCAAATACGTCATCGTGCCCGGCCCCATCGGCAACTGGGCCGTTCTGATTCCTCCCTGCGTCGAGCATTGCGACGCCGTGAAAGCGGGCAAGGCCATCAGCGCCGGATTTTGCGTCATTGAAAATGGCCACGTTACCGTGGATGGATTCAGCGCCTCGCTCGACCTTCATTCCCGACCGGAGGACGTGAAGATTATCAAACTCTCCCTGGCGCAAGCCGCCTCCGCAAAAAAATCCCACGACGCGTCCAAGTCAGACGTTGGAGGGAACCCGCAACCGTGACTGCTCAACCCACCATGCAACGCAGCCTGCCGATGGAGATCAGCGCACGCATCGTGCTGGTCACGTTGGAGGCGGTTCGGATGGAGCGTGGGTGCGATGCTGAGAGCGTTCTCAATTGCGTGGGCGACGCCACGCATCCGAAATTTCTGCGGTGGGTATTCAACGTGGCGGTCAAACCGGCGGGCGACATCCGCGAGCTGCGTTTCTGGAAGGACGAAGTCATCGGCGACGTGAGCAAGTGGGCCGAGCCAAAAAACATCATCGCAAAAATTCTTGGCACCCGCCGGACTTTCCCGCGTGGCGAGATTGAAGTCCAGTGGACCGTCAACGCCATGACCATCTCGCGCCTGGTGCGCACCGGCGAACTCACCGAAGTGAATCGAGAGCTGACCCGCGCCAGCCTCGCCGCGTTCCTCGAACGGAGGCTCCAATGAGACAGCGCGACACCATGTTCGATTTTCTGCTGGAGAAATTCGTTCGACTATTTTCCGCGCCCCAACCATCCGGTCTTAGCGCCGACATGGATCAAGGCCAAGTGCCGGTTGCGGCGCGGACCATTTCAGAAACGGAGGTGCCACATGGCGCGGTCGCTGGCCGGGAAACGCAAAAGCGCGACATGGTGGGGCGCGTGGGCGAGGAAAACCGGACGCAAGGCTGCCTACAACAAAAACAACGACTGACATATACCGTGCCGGCTGGAACAGCAGCCGGCACGTCCCTTTCCCGCTTCAATCCACAACTGCTGCGGAGGATGTCATGAGCGCAACCGACAAGATCATCACAATCGCTGAAATAGACGAGGTCGCGGCAGCCATCAACATTTGCTTCGGCCAGTTCGACGCGCCGGGCAAAGCTGCCGCTCTCCGGCTGGCACTCATGCTCTCGACCTTGCGGCGCAAAATACAGGAAGAGACGCCACTGTTAAAACTCGCCGCAAAAGCGGAGGAAGCTCTCAAAGTATGAGCTACGACATCACCACCAAAATAATCAATGCCCGCTCACGCGCCGATCTGCGCGCGCAACAGGAGATGGATGACGCCGAGCGCGACGAGTTCATGCGCGGCTTTTCCAAGAACATCACGCTCACAGAATTTGAAGCAAGCTTCGTCGAGAACTGGGCCGCCTCGCCGAAGTCGCAAAAATGGTGGACGCCCAAGCGCCGCGACGTAGCGGACGAACTGCGGAGGAAATGCTCATGACATTGCAATGGATGCAGCAAAAAAGCACAGGCCACGAACGGTGCGCGCGTTGCCAGGGAAAGATTCCCGGCATGGATTTGTATCACCGGGCAACGTTCGACCCGGATGGGGTGGATGAGTTCGGTTACGATGTTTGCGACCACTGCCGCAGGTTGCTTCCTTTAAACGGACCACCGCCAGCAAAGGAAAGCCTCAACTCATGAGAACCCTGCGCTACATGCTGGTGGACGACGCGAGCGGCATTGCCGAACTCAATAAACGCACCGCGCCCAAGGCGCGGATCGTCGAAGGCATCATCATCGGCGCAATGGTCGGCGGAACTTTCATCTGCGTCTTGGTCGCGGTTCTCACCTGCATCCACTTCTCAAAATGAGCGACGACCCAAAATTTCATGCCGCCATCGAATGCGAAGTCGTCTGGAAGGACGCCGAGGTCCGGCGCTTCGCCGTCGAACTCGTCGAGCGTGCGCTGAATTCCTGCGAGCCGAAGTTCACCACGGACATCGTGCCGGACAAACTGCGCGGCACCGGCACCGGCATCGCCGGAAGCGTCGTCCAGATTTTGAAGACGGCGCACGTCATTGAGCCGGTGGGCGTGACTGTGGCCGGGAAGTTTTACCCGGACAAAGTCATCAGCCAGCGCGAGGGCCGCAACTCATCACCCATCGGCGTCTATCGCCTGGTCTCGGTCAACATCGCGCGCGAGTTCCTGCGGCGCAACAGCAGCCGCGTGGCTGCGCCAGTGCAGCAACCGGAATTCTTCGCGCCAGCGTCAAACGCCGCCGCTGCATTTGCTTGAATTTATGAACCAATACCAATATAGAGATACCGCAGCACTCACCATCCATCCGGCGCTCAAGTCCCAACCACGCCTGGCATTGGACCATCCGCAAATGCTCGCCTGGCGCAAGGGCATGAAACGCAGCGGGCCGGATGCCCATGAAATCCTCATCACCGCCGACAACGAAATCGTTGACGGTCGCCACTGGTGGTGGAATGCCAAGGCGCTCCAGTGGGAAAAAGTCCGCGTGCGGATCGTGGCCGACAACGAGGTCAGCGCGGTCATCATGGAAACCCTCGTCAACCGCCGGCACTACACCAAGGGCCAGCTCGCTTACGTCATCGCGCCGATGCTCGACGACATTTTTGCCGAGGCCAGGAAGCGTCAACTCTCCGTTTTGCACTCAGTGCAAAACGAACCCTCTGCACTCAGTGCAAAGGGTATCGAGACGCCCGAAAGCATCGCCGCAAACCTCGGCGTTTCCTACCGCGTGCTGATGCAGGCCAGGGAGATTCACGCCCTGTTCAAGTCGGACAAAACCAAGCGCACGATGACCGACCGCGACGACGTGACCGAGAAGGGCGTGACGCTCCAGGAGTTTTTCGAGCCGCGCATCCTGCTGGTCGAAGACCCCGAAGCACCGCGCACGCGCGCCTACGGCCTCGGCGCGGTGCTGGCCGGCGCGAAGGCCGTTGTCAACATGGAGACCAAAGGCAAGGAGCACGGCGGCGGTCGCCCGGAACGCATCGAGCAGCAATTGCAATTGTTCGGCGACGCGATGCGCGGGATGAAGGCGAAATTCATTTACTGGAACAAGTGGGAACCGGAGACGCGCCAGGCCGCGCTCAACGAACTGCCGCCGGTTGTGGAACAGATGCCCGACGATCTGCTCGCCGAATTCGCCAAGGTCATCAAAACCGAACTCAAACGGAGGGAAAAGTGAACGCCACGCCTCTCCAGATCGGCGACCGCGTAGAGTGGATGCATTGCCGCAGCAACGGAACTTCCCTGGGGTTCTCGACCCGCGAAGGAAAAATCGTCTCCTTTCTCGGCAACACAGCGTGCGTGAAACAGCGCAATGGCAGAAAGCAATGGGTCGGGCTTGAGGACTTGACCAGGGATGGCGAAAAAAACGGAGTCACAAAATTGTTCGAGACGCTGGCGGGAACTGAAATTCCAATCCTCGGCACAGCCAACTGCACCGGGCATCCGCTGCCATCAGACGCGGAGACGACCAAAAACGTCGAACAATTCTTGGCCTCAGAAAAATCGTAAATCTCATCATGGACTACTTCATCAAACCATTTCACCCGGCGACGCCTGGAGCAGACGCCAAAACAACCTCACGCGCGCCCGCCACGGAAGCCGCGCCGTTGACCACGCCCACCATGCCGGTGATGAAGCGGCTTGCGCACGACAAAGGCGCGGAGTGGTGTCGCATCCTGCGCGATGCGCGGCAGAAGGACGCCAACGGCAAATCGTATCTCGACAAGCACAGTTTGGACGAAGTGGCGCGGATCGTCGGCACATCAGCACCCACGTTGAGCCGGCTGGTGAAAAAATTCGGCAAGCTCACCGATGCCGAACTCACGCCCGAACGTCTCGCTCCTGTGAAGTCCGGCGGCCGGGAATGTAATTGGGAGTTTCTGTTGAAGGATGAAGGTGTCAAAAAAAAGCTCCTTGAACTGTACGTCGCTACGATGGGCGCCTCCAGCGCGCTCGCGGCAAACGACCGGCGCACCTCCAAGATCGCCACGGCGCTGCGCAACTTCCCTTACGAACCGGAGTGCCCTGAAACTTTGAAGGCCCGGTTGCTCAATGGTTATCAGCCGGTGCCGTTCGTTAATTTCCTCCGCGCCGCAGTCACGCCGGAGATGGAAGCCAAAATCCGCGGGCCAAAACATTATCAGATGTACGGACCGAGCAGCGTGCGCGACTGGACGTGCCGGCTGCCGAACGGCGACCGATTCGAGATGCCCGCCGCCTACACGTTGTCAATGGACGACATGAGCGCCAATCATCCGTTCTTTGTCGAGCACCAGAGCGAAATCATTTTGTCGCGGCAAGGGCTGTATGCGCTGTGGGCCAAGCACAAGGTCTGGCAGTCGGTCGAACTCGTCGCGCGCCTGCGCGAAAGTTACACGGCGGCGGACATCCTGCGCACGTTTTACCGGCTGTGCCTGGCGTTGGGCGGCGTGCCGCAATACGTCGAGTTTGAGCAAAGCATCTGGCGCGCAAAGATGATTTCGGGATGGCGACAGGATGGTGAATGGCTCGTGGAAGAAACCATCCAGCGCCCCGGCATGGCCGATGCCGACAAGGACAACATTTCCCAGGGACTCGGTTTATGCGGCGTCAAGGTTCTCTACAAAACCAAGGCCCACCAGAAGCACATTGAGACGCACTTCAACGCACTCCAGAACATCCTGGCCATCGTCGCGCGGCAATACCAATGCATCGGTCGTTACGCCGGGGAATACGAGCACCCGGGGAAACAGCTTCGGCGCATCCGCGCCGGCAGCCATCATCCGAGCGATCTTCATTTTGCGTCGCAGTCGCAGTTGGCGGATTGCATCGCCGAGGCGTTCCGCCGCACCTGGGAAATGCCGAGCGCCATTGAGGGCAAGACCCGCTACGAGGCGCACTGGGACGATTTGAACAAGGTCGGGTTGCTGCCGCTCACGCCGCGCCTGTTCGCCGCGTGCCTGCCCGGCGAGCTGCGCAAGACCACCATCGTCAATGGTTACATCAACGTGCAAAGCCGTAACCGGGTTTTCCAATATCGGCACGAGGATTTCGCCAAGCTCGGTGACGGCTACGAGCTGTATTACAAGTTCGACGACACCGATCCAAACCTCGGCGCGGCCATCTTCAACCGCACGTCGCAGTCCAACTCGGCCAATTTTCAGGGCTGGCAGCCGGGCGAGTTTATGTTTTGCGCGCCGCGCGAAATTCCCGGCCCGAAACTCGAAGTCAACAGCGCGCCAGCGGGAGTGGAAATCAAAACCGTCGAGGAACGTTACGGCAGCGGCGCTGTGGATCGCGGCGACAGCATCCGGCGCAAGCAGGACAAGTTCAACGCCACGCAATTCCGGTCCATGCCGCGCCCTGGTCAAATCGCCGTGCGCTCCGGTGCCGCCCGCGACGGTCGCGGCAACGTCGTCGAAGTCACGAATTCCTCGCCCGCTGGCGCGGGAGAGGATGTCCGCAGGACAGGTGAGGGTCGTCGGGGAAACGCTGAATCCGCACCGGCAGACGCCTTGCCGCCTCGTCCCACCACCGCGCGTCCGGCTGAGTTGCCGTACTCGCTGCGCAAACTTTTGAAGGAGCAGCACGACGCTGCGCCGAAATAACCAACCAACCAAATCGGAGGAATAAAAAAATGGATAACGGGCACGCAGTAGAAGTTAACGACCTCGTCAAACGATTCATCGGGCATCAGAAGGCATTGGGCCTATCCGATCTGAAGTTCGCCACGCGCTACGAAAAATACCTCGGCAGCCACAAGACCTGGATAAAGCTCAAGGACGGCTCGTGGCCCGGCCATGTGAATGAAGTGCGCATCCTCGAAAAGCTGAAAAAGTTTGCCGAGCAAATCGAAGGCGCGCGCAGTTTTGATTCCGAACAGTTCAACAACGAGCTGCCTTACGTCGTCCAGATGAACGCGCAGTTCGAGCGGTTGCTGGCATCGCCGTTGGACATCCGCATGTTGATCTCGCTGGCACCGCAGGGCGTCGGAAAAAGCTGGTGGGCCAGCGGCATCCTGGGTTCGGAAAAATCGTCGGCTTACTTTTACCGCCGGATGCTCCATTCGTGGCGCGAAAAATCGTGGCAACTCGCTTGCGCCATTTCCGACACGCTCGGAGCTTCACGCACCCGCAACCCCGGCGACCAGATGGGCGAGTTGATCAATCACGCCCGCTCAATGGGTGAGATCGTCCTGATTCTCGACGAGGCGCACAACGGCGGCATCGTCCTGTTCAAACTCATCAAAGACCTGATTGACGAAACGCCCATGCGGATCGTGTACCTGGGATTTCCCACCGAGTTTGACGTGATCGTGGGACGCAGCAGCAGCGCCATCGGCGAAAGCCGCCAGACCTTGCGCCGCTGCCTCCAGCCGATCCACGACGACTACCGCGACGGCATCATGACCGAGGACGTGGTTGAATACCTGGTCGGCCAGGGCTTGCGGAAAACCAAGGAGCTGGAAACCGTGGCGCAGGACATCCAACCGCTCATCACCGCCCGTTACAACTTGACCACGCTGGCCACTGCTGTGCGCGACGCTCGCAAGCAGGCCGACGACGAAGACGTTTCCCTCTCGCTCGGCATGGTCACCAACGCCGTCAAGGCGCTCTGTTCAACCGCCGCCCAACGTCGCGCCGGCATGTTGCAGATGAAGGAGGCCAAGTGAAAATTATTTCCCCGTCTCACGTCCTCGAAACACCAATTCACGGAGAGCACGGTCGGGCGTTGCTTCGCCTGATCGAGCGCGCCGCGCGCACCTGCTACAAGAGCGAATGCAAAATCACGGCGGAAAGCGCCGGAGAGTTCGTTCGTAAAATCAGCCAGGTCAAGAAACACGTCTCGGTCATCGAGCACGCGTCCATCACCGTGCGCTTCATCTGCGACCGTGGTGTCACGCATGAGATCGTGCGGCATCGCATCGCCGCATATTCCCAGGAGTCAACCCGCTACTGCAATTACGGCAAGGACCAGTTCGGCAAAGAGATCACCGTGATACGGCCGCCGTTCTGGTCGGAATGCGACCACCGATACCAATTCTGGCTTACTGCGTGCCAGGCGGCAGAGGTCGCCTACTTTGCCATGCTAGATTACGGTGCTACTCCCCAGGAGGCACGGAGCGTTTTGCCGAACAGTCTCAAGACCGAGATTGTCATGACTGCCAACCTGCGCGAATGGCGGCATGTGATGCAGCTCCGTTGCAGTGAGGCCGCGCACCCACAAATGCGGCAACTCATGCTGCCGTTGCTTTTGGATTTTAAGGCATCGCTGCCGGAAATTTTCGACGACATCCATCCACAAATCACCAGCGCCCACGACACAGTTTGAAGGAGGCCATTATGAGTTACAAACGCATGGGCTACGATGGTGAAATCTGGATCGAAGATCGTGCCTACAACGATGCCGCGCTGGAAATCGGCCGCTTGCGAGGATTAGTCGAAGCCAAAGACCAGGAGATTGCGCGGCTGTCAAAGCGGGGCGTTCAGGACTTTCAATCATTCCAGGATCGCATCGAAGAATTCCAGCGCAGCCGGTTCCCGGACCAGAAGCTGGCCGGCAAGTTCGCGCACCTGGCCCGCGAGGTGGACGAGCTGCGCGCCAATCCCGACGACCCGATGGAGTGGGCTGACGTGTTCATCCTGTTCCTCGGCGCGGCGGCAATGCATGACCTTTCCGTAACCGCGCTGCTCGTCTTCGCCGACTCCAAACTCACCATTTGCGAAAAACGCAAATGGGGACCAGCCGATGCCGACGGCGTCCACCACCACATCGAATAGTCAACCCACCAACCCAAAGAAAAAACCGACATGAGCAAATCCCGAATTAAAGTAAATCTCCCCACCATCGCCACGCGCGACGAGGCCGAGCAGACCATGAACGAGCTGGCGGTCAGTGCCAACAATCTTCGGCACGTCATCTCAGTGCGCGACGGACGCGTATTGGAAATAACCGAACGGTTCGCGCCGGACATTGCGAAGCACGAGCAGGCCATCAAGGAAAACACGGACGCGCTGCGCGCCTGGGCCGAGGCCAGCCCGGAACAATTTCCGAAGGACCGCAAAAGCATTGACCTCGCAGCCGGCACGCTCGGTTTCCGCACCGGCACGCCCAAGCTTGCGTTGCTCTCACGCGCGTGGAACTGGCAGAAGGTTCTGGCCAAATTAAAATCGTTGCGGATGGTTCCAAGTTTTGTCCGCACCTCAGAGGAAGTGGACAAGGAATCACTCATCGCACACATCCGGGACGGCGGTCGCCTCGGCCTCGCCGAACAAATCGGCGTCAAGGTTGTCCAGGACGAATCGTTCTTCATTGAGCCGAAGCTCACCGATACCGACGCCCGTCAAACCGTGGAGACCAAGTGAAAGCCATTTCCCTCTGGCAGCCCTGGGCATCGGCCATTGCCAACGGCGTCAAAAAAATTGAGACGCGCGGCTGGCGAACGAATTATCTCGGTCCTATTGCCATCCACGCCGCGCAAAAGCGGACGGCTGATCTGCGTTTGCACTTTGAAACCCTCCTGGAAGAGCATGATGAAATCCGGTTCGCTTTTACTGACGGACTCGACCTTGATTTTGACACGCTGCCATTCGGTGCCGTCATAGCCACGGCCACCTTGCGAGCGGTGGGTGATATTGAATTTTGGTCCAATTCCGTTTCGCCGGCAGAGCTGGCATTGGGAGATTATTCACCAGGTCGTTTTGGCTGGTTTCTAGCTGACGTTAAAAAACTTCCGTCGCCGATCCCCTGTCGCGGTGGCCAACGCATCTTCAACGTCAACCTATGAAATCTGGACAAATCGAAATTTACACAGAGTGGGATGAGTATGGGTTCATCGCCACGTCACCGGATTATCCGGGGCAGAAATCAGTCCATTGCGCTGGTCCGCGCGATGCGGCGGAGAATCTGTGCGTCGGATTGTTTGGCATTCACTACGAGATCAAGTTCGTCCGCCGGGGACATTATCTGGTCACTCAAAAACCATGAACCTGCCCACCGCGAAACGTTACGCCGAGCAGTTGGTTAATTGGGTCATGCCCCACGCCTGGCCGGCGCAGGTTGCTGGCAGCATCCGCCGCGACTGCCCGGTGTGCAACGATGTGGACATCGTTTGCATCCCGAAAATCCACGAGCGTCGCGACCTGTTCGGGACGGTCATATCCAGCACCAACTTGTTGCACAAATTCCTCCAGGAATATGTTGCAGCCAGCGGCGGCAGGGCGCGGTTTCAATCCGGTGGCGACCTTCCCGGCAAGTCGGTGATCCTGCAACTGCCAAAGTGCCAGTTGGACCTTTGGTTCGCCACGCCGGAAACGTTCGCCACGCGGTTGCTCTGCCGCACTGGTTCCATGCAGCACAACATCTGGCTCGCCTCGCGCGCCAAGCGCCAGGGTGATAAATGGACTCCATACGAGGGCGTTCTGACTGGCGGTCAATGGCGCACGGTCGGCGAGCGTGATGAATACGTCAGCGGCACGTTGAAACAGTTCGGCACTGAGGCCGAGTTGTATGCCTGGTTCAGCCTCCCGTTCATCGAACCAAAACAGCGCGAGCACGACTGGCTCGTCAAGAATTTTGGAGAGGCATGACTATTCAAGCTGTGGATTTATTTTGCGGCGCCGGCGGAACATCCAGCGGCATTCTGGAGGCTTGCGATGAAGACTTGCGGCAGGCCGTCAATCTGACTGCGGTCAACCACTGGCCCACGGCAATCAATACCCACACACTCAATCATCCGCGCGTGCATCACATCTGCGAGCCGGTCGAAAACCTCTGGCCGGCGCGCGTCGTAAAAGGACGCCTGCTGCATCTTCTGGCGGCTTCGTGTGAATGCACCTTCCACAGCAATGCGCGCGGCGGTGGTCCATGCAACGAACAGTCCCGGTCGCAACCCTGGCAACTCGTGCGATGGGCGTCTGACTTGCGCGTCGAAAACATCCTGATGGAGAATGTCCGGGAGTTCAAAGGTTGGGGACCGCTTCACCAGCGCACCAAGCGCCCCATCAAAAGCCGCAAGGGCGAATACTTCAATGCGTTCCTTAACGCGTTGCGCAATCTCGGCTACCAGGTGGAATGGAAAATTCAGGTCGCGGCGGATTTCGGCGATCCCACCAGCCGACCGCGCCTGATGCTGATGGCGCGGCTTGGAAAAAAAGTCGTGTGGCCGGCAGCCTCGCATGGTCCGGGCCTTTCGCCGTGGCGCACTGCGCGTGAAATAATTGACTGGTCACTCGTTGGCACGAGCATTTTCAACCGCAAAAGACCGCTCTGCCAGAACACGCTCAATCGCATCGCTGCCGGCCTGAAAAAGTTTGGTGGACCGGCTGCCGGGCCGTTCATCATCCATCTGACCCATCACGGTGAGCATGGGCGGCGTTGTCATTCGCTGAACAGCCCTTTGCCTAGCGTCACTGGTTCAAAAGAAATGGCCTTGGTCGAGCCGATCATCATCCAGACGGACCAGACCGGCGGCAATGGCATTTATGCCCGGTCTGTGGACCAGCCTATCGGCACGGTCGTGAGCAAACAGAACATGCTCCTGGTCGAACCTCTGATCCTGAAGTATTACCGCACCGGCCGGTGCTGTCCGGTGGACGAACCTCTCGACACCATCACCACCAAGGCGCGGTTCATGTTGGTTGAGTGCAAATCCGGGCGGCGGGTTGCCGAGTTGGATATTCGCACCCGGATGTTGCAGCCGCACGAGCTGGCCGCAGCCCATTCCTTCCCGGCCAGTTATCAATTCACTGGAACCAAAGAATCTCAGACCAAACAGATCGGCAACTCGGTCCCGGTAAAACTCGCCCGCGCTCACGCGCTCGCCATCCTGTCATGACCACCGCGCCAGCAATCACACGCCCCGTCCTCCGTTACCACGGCGGGAAGTGGATTCTCGCGCCTTGGATCATCAGTCACTTCCCGGTCCACAAAATTTACGTCGAGCCGTTCGGCGGGGGGGGGTCCGTGCTGCTGCGTAAGGACCGGAGTTTTTGCGAGGTCTATAACGACATGGATGAAGAGGTCGTGAATTTGTTCCGCGTTATGCGGGACAGCGCCAGCGCGCTGCGTTTGTGCGACCTCCTGTCCATGACTCCGTTTGGCCGATTGGATTTCAAAGCCGCTTATGAATTGAGCGACGATCCGATTGAGCGTGCGCGCCGCCTGGTGGTCCGGTCCTTCTTTGGATTTGGATCGGGCAGTTTCAACCGTGACTACTCGACCGGCTTTCGCGCGGCGTCAAAACAAACTGGCCGTCCGCACGCGAACGATTGGGCAAATGTCCCGGAGTGCTTATGGCATGTCACGGAACGGCTCAAGGGCGTTACCATCGAATGCCGCGACGCCTTCGAGGTTATTCGCCAGCAGGATCACCCGGAGGCTCTTTTCTATCTCGACCCGCCGTACTTGCAAACGACCAGGCCCACGTCGAACCGGAAACAGTATCGTTTCGAGCTTGGAATCTCCGACCATTTTTCGCTGGCCAAGTTGCTCAAAAGCATCAAGGGCAAAGCCATCCTGTCCGGCTACGCCTCGGACCTTTACGACCGCGAACTTTATCCCGAATGGCGGCGGGTGGAAAAGGTAGCGCAGGCCAGCGGACAGTTCGGTCGCATTCAACGCCTGGAAGTTTTGTGGATGAACTTTTAGCCATGAACCTTACACGCGCAATCTGGTCTGTTGTAAACGTGCCGCCCATGTTGGCCATCTGTCTGCTTGGCGCGCTGGCATCGCTGTGCGCCTGCTGGCTGCACAAAATCAATCGCACCCGGCCTGATACCTTATGAACTGAAACCCATCATGAAGACGAACCGAAAACTGCGAATTTTCACCCACATCATGACAATGTTTTACATGGAAGGCAACCCCGCTGCGTCCCTGGTCACCAACACGGGCGGCTTGCGCCAGGAGAGCATCATGGAGTTTCCTAAAGCTGAGGCCGCGCTGGATTGGTGCCGGCAGAATTCCTGCACGCTCGTCTATTCACCCGTCAACCTCATAAACAGTTGATACCGACCAACTCCATCACGGATCAGGAACGCAGCGATTTCTTGCGCAAGCTCGACGGCAGCGAACTGCTCGTTTCCGACTGGGAGGCGCAGTTCATTGAAAGCTTTTTGCGGGAGTCAAATCCTGCGCACTGGTTCACGCCCGGCCGTCGCGTCTCGGCGGACAAAATGCGTATGAAGTACGGCAACGAACCGGAAATCAAAATGCCATTCTTTTCGGAGCGGGTCGCCGCGCCCGTTTTCGAGGATGCCGACCCCATCGGCTGCCAGTTTATGGTGCGTGACGAAGACCGTCGGCAGCGCCCTTGCAATGACGTGGCAACGTGGCAGCGGCTAAATGGGTTCCGCTACTGCGAATCGCACGCCGAGGCCGTCAAATCCGATTTGAAACGCCGTGGAAAGATGCTACATTTGGTCGCATTCAAATGAACTTATGAGAACCTTTCTGGATAACCTCAAACTACGGCTCGACTCTGATCCAGATGCTTGTATCGAAGTTGGGCGGGCGGAATGGGAAAAGAGTGGTTTTTTCATCCCTAAATACAAAGAATATCCGTCTTTCCGCCAGTTAATGTGTTGGGCTGAGGACAATGGTTATCAAGCCTACCTTCGCCAGGAGAATTTTAACGTCGTTATCAGCAGATGAACGCGGGACAAGACAACAAATACTGGCGGCGCTGGAAACAGGTGTGCCTGGCGAACCGTTGGGCATGGGTTAAAGGCCGTCTGGTGGATACCGCTGTGAAGGATGCAGGCCAGCACCACGTTGCCGTCTGGCGACTCGCCGGCCAGTTGGCAGACCAAAGCTGCCGCGCCGTTGTTGCCACCGATCTGCGCCACGCCTGCCACGTCCACGCCTTCGGTCGCGACGTGAGCCATACCCATTTCGATAATGCCCAGTTCGACCGCTTGCTTTTGTTGTGGGGCGACGAGCGGCAGATGCGCGGTCTGCTGATTTTCCCCGAAGACATCAAGGCCCAGGTGCTTTGGGACGATCCAGAACAGGCCAAGAAGCTCTCCCTGATCCGCGCCATCAAAGCGCAAGCCCCGGATGAATACATTTGCGCCATCACGCGGGACATTTGGGGAACCGACTTCTGGGAAGATTTGGACTACGCCGCGATGCTCGGTCTAAATCGAAAGCTCAAAGGCGCGCGTCCGTTTTCTCAACCCATTTCAGCGGTTGCATGACCCATGAAGATTCTTCCATCAGCAACCTCTGAAACAAAACCTTGTAAGTCATTGGTTTTGTTGTTGTTTGTGCCTCTTTCCCCTTGATTTCTATGGTTGAAGGTTCTTTGCGCGGATTCCTCTTCGCAAAACGCGGGGGGGGGGGGGGGGGGGATAAGGGAGCGGGGAGAAAAAAAAAATAAATTGGTTAAAAATTAAATAAAAATAATAA
>Ga0187851_10002970_pt1 | contig 14598 bp, 6 predicted proteins | sample June2016WEW_6_10_FD_132997 | JGI IMG/M metagenome (GOLD analysis project Ga0187851, IMG submission 132997) | Peatland microbial communities from SPRUCE experiment site at the Marcell Experimental Forest, Minnesota, USA - June2016WEW_6_10 | ecosystem: Environmental > Terrestrial > Soil > Wetlands...
CCAACCTCAACACTCCGGACTTTTTTCAGTGCATCTCCTGCTCAACGGGCTCGCCGGGGGCAGGCTCGCCGGCAATCTGAAACTGCTGGGGAATGCGAGCCGTCGCGGCGCGCGGTTAAAGGCCAAACGGTTCCTGTTTCAACGGCCCGCCGCATTTGATGAAAAGGGCCGCGTGGTCCATTGCCAACCCTGCCCGGACGCAGTGGTGAAGGACGGTCGTATGGTGCCGTTGTGCATTTCCGACTGTGTGGCAACGACTATTCCCGCATTGTCCACTGGACCTCGGAAATCAGATCTATTGCGCGTATGACCAAGATTCAGGCGCCTATGCGTGTTACATTAGTTTACCCCTCGATGGGCGGACGGATGCGAGCCGTCCAGATGCAACCGCTGACAATGGCGGCGCTGGCAGGTCTCACCCCGCAAAACGTGTCGCTCTCCTTTTACGACGATCGCATCGAGGAGGTTCCCTACGAACAGCCGACAGACATGGTCGGCATATCGGTGCAAGTTTTCACGGCTAAAAGAGCCTATGAAATCGCCGCCGAGTTTCGCCGCCAGCGGGTTCCGGTGGTCCTTGGGGGATTCCATGTGACATCCATGCCCGAAGAGGCGGCGGAACACGCCGATGCCATCGTGATCGGAGATTCAGAAGACCTCTGGCCGGACGTAATCGAAGACGCGCGCCGGGGCCGGCTTCAGCAAGTTTATCAATCGGATAAACGCCCCTGCCTTCGAGGACTGGTTTACCGCCGGGATATATTTAATGGGAAACGATACCAGCCGGTGCATTTGGTCGAATTCGGACGCGGCTGTCCACACGCCTGCAGTTTCTGCTCTGTTGGTGTGCATTTTGGGCATAGGAAAACCTGCCGGCCAGTTTCTGAAGTGGTCGAGGAGATTCGGACTTTGCCACGAGGAAGAATACTCTTTGCCGACGACAATCTGATTGGGGATGTCGCCCGAGCCAAGGAATTGTTCCACGCCTTGATTCCATTGAACGTCCGCTGGACTGCTCAGGCAGGTATTGAGATCGCTTTCGATGACGAGCTGCTCCAATTGGCAACCGCCAGCGGCTGCGAGGGGCTGCTCATCGGTTTCGAGTCACTGAATGAAGGCAGTCTTCGACAGTTGCGAAAACCGATGACGAATGGGCCGCAAAGATTTGACGAGGCGGTCCGCAAGATTCATGGTCAGGGGATCAAGATCTGTGCCTCGTTCGTCTTTGGGTGCGACCACGATACTGCTGAATCGTTTGAATCCACGCTCGCCTTCGCGAATGAAAAGAAATTCCTTCTGGCGTTGTTTAACCATTTGACGCCCTATCCGGGAACACCGCTTTATGACGAGCTAAAATTGCAGAGCCGGCTTCGGCATGAAAAATGGTGGCTCTCGCCGGATTTCCGCTGGGGAGATGTGGTGTTTGATCCGAAGAATTTGACTGCGCAGACTTTGTCGGAAAGCTGCCGGCTGAACCGTCGAAAATTCTATGATCTGGCCAACGTTCTCCGGAGGATCAGTCTCGGAGCGAACCGGCGTTCGCTTCTAGGCTCTCTGGCGCTAAACTTATTGGTGCGACGGGAGATTCGCGAAAAGCAGGGGTTTCCTTTGGGTCATGACCGTTCCCGAGGCCGCAGCTTCAATATCAACACCGATGATTATACTTCGGGCTGCAACGGAGTAGGGCCGCAAACTAAATCTGACGCTGGTAGAATTTCATAATGCGCATTCTTCTCATCATGCCTGACGCCCACATGCACAAGCTGCGGATCGGCCCGTTTGTTCGTTCGATGCGCGAGGCGCCGCTGACCCTCACCACGCTGGCTGCACTGGTCCCGGATTTTCCCGGGGTTGAGATCATGCTTGTGGACGGCAGCGTGGACCCGATTCCCTTAAACGAACCAGCCGATCTGGTGGGGATCAGCGTCATCACCGGCTGCGCGCGTTCGGCCTATGCGTTGGCCCAACATTTCCGCCAGCGCGGAATCCCCGTTGTGCTCGGCGGCGTTCACGTGACGATTCTACCCGGCGAGGCAATACAGCACGCCGACAGCATTGTCATTGGGCGTGCAGAACGGACCTGGCCCAGGCTCATTGAGGATTTTCGCCAAGGCAAACTTCAACGAATCTACCGCGAGCACGAGTTGACTGACCATGTGCTCGCCGAGGTCCCCTCTCCTCGAAGAGACTTGCAGCGGCGCAGCGGTTACATGCTGCCCAACACGGTTCAGGCGACGCGGGGATGCAAGCGTATTTGTGATTTCTGCACCGTCAACGCTGTCTGGCCGCGCTACTTGAAGCGGCCAATTGCCGATGTGGTCCGCGATGTCCGCGATATCCAGGGAAGACATTTTGGTTTCAACGACGTCAGCCTGGTTGATGATGTGGACTACGCGCAGGAATTGTTCACCGCCATCGCCCCGCTCCGCAAACGCTGGGGCGGCCTTGTTACCGCCGACAGCCTGCAAAATACTGAACTGCTGGACCTCATGGCGCGGAGCGGCTGCGTTTACCTGTTGGTCGGGTTCGAATCTGGCGACCAGACGACACTCCAAGGCATCCGGAAGAATTTCAATAAAACGCCGTACTACCACGATTTGATCCGCTCCCTGCAACGGCGTGGCATCACCGTCCAGGGATGTTTCGTGTTTGGGTTTGATCACGACGACAACAATGTATTTGAGTCCACCGTCCAACTCGTGCAGGACCTCGGTGTGGACATCCCGCGCTACTCCCTTTACACGCCTTACCCCGGCACACAGTTGTTTGCGCGGATGCAGGCGGAGAATCGGATCCTCAGCTACAATTGGGACGATTACGACACCATGCATGTTGTCATCAAACCCATGCAGATGACGCCCGATGAGCTTTACCGCGGATTCAAGTGGGCCTACAAAGAAACTTTCCGGCTGCATCGCGTGGTCAGACGCGTCAGTCACTTGGACATACGGTGCGCCATCAATTTCGTGGGGAATTTGGCCTACCGGATTTTTGTAAAACGGCTCTACTCCGAACCTCGTTTTGCCACGCCGTATTCAGTGGAAGATCCCGGCAGGCCGCCTAAATCCGGCGATTGGACTGTGCCGCAGGAAGAGGAGGAGGCTGTATGCGCCGGTTGACGCTGATCTATCCGGCGATTGGCCGCAAACCGGGCAAGCCATTCGTCAGGTCATGGCAGCTTCAACCGCTGGCCATGGCCCGTCTGGCGGCCATGACGCCCCCGGCTTGGCAGGTCAGTTTTCTCGATGACCGACTGGAACGGATTGATTACGATGTGCCAACGGACTTGGTGGCGTTGTCCATCGAGACCTATTCCTCCAAGCGCGGTTACGATATTGCCGCTCGATTTCGCGAGCGCGGTGTTCCGGTTGTGCTGGGCGGATACCATGCGACCCTGTGTCCTGAGGAAGCCAGGGAGCACGCCGATGCGGTCTGCATCGGGGAAGCGGAATCGGTCTGGCAGAAGATATTGGATGACGCGGAGCGCGGACAACTCAAGGCATTCTATCGGGGCGACCGGACGCGGCCATTGCAGGGCCTTCAGCCGGACCGCCGGATTTTTCAGGGAAAAAATTATCTTCCCGTGGCGCTGGTGGAAACCAGCCGAGGGTGTCCGTTTCAATGCAATTTCTGCTCGATTGGCGCCGTCTTCCAAGGCACTTATCGGCGGCGGCCGGCGCAGGAAATTGTGGAGGAACTGCGCGGCGTTCACGACAAGTATGTATTTTTTGTCGATGACAATATTGTTGGCGATCCGGCGGGCGCCCGCGAACTTTTCGAAGCCATCACGCCGCTTGGAATCCAATGGATGAGCCAGGGCAGCCTGCACGCCTTGAAGGATGAATCGCTGATCCGTCAAATGGCCCTTAGCGGGTGCATGGGATTGCTGATCGGTTTCGAGTCCCTCAATCCTCAGAACCTTGCGGCCATGAGCAAGCGCATCAACAAAGTGGACGACTACCGGGCTGCATTGGATCGCTTGCGGCGGGCAGGTGTATTTGTATATGGCACATTCATATTCGGCTATCCCCATGACACGGCGGAGAGTTTTGGGGAGAGCGTACGGTTCGCCAAGAAGGAGAATCTTTTCCTCGCCGCCTTCAATCACTTGGTTCCATTCCCCGGCACGCCGCTGTACCGCGACCTCGACGTGGCCGGGCATCTGAAATATCGACAATGGTGGCTTAATGAGGAATACCGCTTTGGCCAGGTTCCTTTCCATCCTGAATCCATGCGCGCCGCGGAGGTGGAAGAAAAATGCCATCGCGCTCGAAACTCATTCTATACCTGGAGATCCATCTTCCAACGCAGTTTGGAATTCAGGTGCAACAGTCCGACGCCAGGCCGTGCCTGGGCCTACTGGATGCTCAATTGGATGTTGCGCCGGGAGTTGTCGCAAAAGGCCGGCATCCCGCTCGGAGGCGCTCCATGAGTACCGGCATTACCTGCGCCTTGCGCACTCCCATGGTGGCGCCTGTTCGCACAACCAACTTCCGCTTCGAACTGGCGACACCGGCGGACAATGAGGAACTTCAGCGGTTCAGCCGCAGTGCTGAAATGCCAGGCTCGATTCACTTTTCATTTGATCGAAGCCCAGATTATCTGGGTGCGCTCTGCGTGGAAGGCCGGCAGTCAGAAGTCCTCGTTTGTCGTAAAGCGCAGACCGGGCACGTGGTGGCCACAGGTCATCGATCAGTCAAGTCGATGTTTGTCGACGGTCAGGCCATCCCCGTCGGTTATCTGAGCGGTCTTCGTTTGGACCCGTCCTTCAGGAACCGGCAGATTCTTGCCCATGGTTATGCGTCGCTGCGCAAACTTCACACTTGCCGGCAGGTGCAGCTTTACCTGACCACCGTCATGGAAGACAACCGTCCGGCCAAAGCTGTCCTGCTTTCGGGGCGTTGCGGCCTGCCCCGCTACCACGATTTTGGCCGATTTTGCTGCATGGCTCTCAGCCTGCAAAGCAGGAACGCCGGCAGCAGTGGTTCAGAAACCCGCACCCGGCATGCAAGTGCTGCTGACGGCACGGCGATCGTCGAGTTTCTCAACCGTGAAGGACGTTCCCGGCAGTTCTTCCCCGAATACCAGGTGCAAGATTTTGGCGTGCCAGGCGGCCTGCTGTCGCATCTCCAATGGGAGGATGTCTACCTGGCGTTTCGAGGCGATGACCTTGTTGGTATTGTTGCCGCGTGGGATCAAAGGGCTTTTCGGCAATGGCGCGTGACGGGTTACGATGCCTGGCTGGAATTCTTGCGAGTGCCATTCAACTTGGTGGCGAGGCTTAGAAAAATGCCAGTGCTGCCAAAACCGGCTGTGCCGTTGGATTATTTCATTCTGTCTTTGGCGTGTGTCCGGGACAACGATCGCGCCGTTTTCAAGGTCTTGTTGGAGGAAGTCATCCGGGAGAAGCGGAAGCATTACAGCTTTTTCCTGGCGGGGCTGCATGAGCGCGATCCGCTGCTGCCGGAATTGCTGGCCCGGCCGCATTTTCCTCTGCCAAGCCGGCTCTATGTGGTCGCCTGGCAGGAGGACGCAGGGGCGGTCGAAAAACTGGACCGAAAATTGGTTCCTTATCTGGAGCTTGGATCACTTTGATGACTCTGGAATCACAGACTATCCCGGTGAGCGCATTGCAGCCCGATTGCATTGCGCAAATGGAGCAGTTGATGCGGGCGCATTACGACGGCGTCTGCGAAATTCAATTCCGAGCCGACCTGTCCGCCAAACAATGGGTCATCCTTCTGCGGGATAATGGCCAGTTATGCGGATTTTCGACCCAAGTTTTGTTCGATTACCCGCTGGCCGGAAGGCGAGTGAAAATCCTGTTTTCTGGAGATACCATCATCGAAAAAAAGCATTGGGGATCGCTGGCTTTGCCGGTGGCCTGGGGGCGGTTGATGCTCTCGCTGTGCGCCGCTCATCCGGAGTCGGAACTTTTCTGGCTGCTGACCAGCAAAGGTTACAAGACCTACCGGTTTCTCCCGGTTTTTTTTCACGAGTTTTATCCCTGCTGCACGAGCGAAACGCCGGCCTTTGAAAAGGCCTTGTTGGAGGCTGCGGCCAGCCAGCGATTCGGCAAACGGTTCGACCCAGCATGTGGCGTCTTGCGGGCGGAAGCGGGCGCTCAACGGCTGCGAAATGGGGTTGCCGAAATCGACGCCATTCGGTTGCGCGATCCGCATGTGGCATTTTTCCAGAAGAAGAACCCGGGTCATGCGCAAGGCGATGAATTGGTCTGCCTGGCTCGTTTCCACGTTGAAAACCTGAAACCCTATATTCGCCGCCAACTTTGACATGTCTTTCCGCACGCTCACCTGCCACATGATCAATTCCGCCTGGATGGCGGCATGTTCCCGCGAGCACGCCCGATTCACCGCCGCCCTTGATCGAGTGCCGGAAACGCAAACAGGTTACCTTCTTGACTTGCTCAAACAAAATGCCGCGACACGGTTTGGAACAAAACACTGCTTTGCCCACATTCGCTCCGTGGAGGAATTCCAAAACCAGGTGCCGATCACGGGATATGACGCGCTCGCAGAATCGATTGCAGCCATCGCGGGCGGTGAAAACGGGGTGCTAACTGCCGACCGGGTTAAACTCTTCCAGCCGACCAGCGGCTCCTCCTCGGCCACCAAGCTGATTCCCTGGACAGCCACGCTCGGACGGGAATTCCGCCGGGGCATCTCCCCTTGGTTATTCGCACTTTACCACCGGAAGCCCGAACTTCTGCTAGGAACAGCCTACTGGTCCATTTCGCCCCCGGCCGCGGCTGTTGAGAAGCGAAGCCAGGTGCCTGTGGGGTTTGACCACGATGCCGAATACCTCGGCTTCTTTGGAAAGAATCTATTTTCGCTCGTCAGCGCTGTGCCTCCCGAGTTGGTGCATTGCAGGGACATGGATGAATTCAAAACGAGAACACTGGTAGCGCTGCTGGCCGATGAGAATCTGAGGCTAATTTCGATCTGGAGCCCGACATTCTTGACCACCCTTCTCGATGATTTCATGGCGCGGCGCGGGGAGATACTGGACGCCTTGAGCCGGAGCGGGCGATATAGAGCGCGCCAGCGTGCGGAGTTTGTCCGGCAGGTGACGCAGAAAGCTACAGGACAATCCTCGTTTGAACGGGTGTGGCCAAAGCTCCAGACTATTAGTTGCTGGACTCACGGCCCCAGCGAGTTATATGCCGAAAATCTTCGGGGCCTGTTTCCCAATACCGACTTTCAAGGCAAAGGACTGGTCGCCACAGAGGCTTTCGTCTCGTTGCCATTTCATGAAAACAAGGACCCTGTCTTGGCTGTCAATTCCCACTTCTTTGAATTTCAGGATACAGCCGATGAAGAACTATTTTTGGCCCACGAGCTTATCCTTGGAAAAACCTATCGCGTCATCGTCACCACCGGGGGCGGTTTGTATCGTAATCCGCTGGGCGATCTGGTTAAGGTCACTGGTTTCATTCAAGACGCTCCCTGTGTGCGGTTTGTCGGGCGTGAAGGCAACGTCTCCGACCTGTTCGGTGAAAAGCTGCAAGGCAACTTCGTTGAGGACGTGGTCCGCCGGGCTCTCTCGCAACAAGATATCAAGCCACGATTCTTTCTGCTTGCGCCGGTAACCGGAGCCATGCCGAAACCGGCCTACACACTTTTTCTCGACACTGAGTCCATCCTGGACGCCGTTGTTCTTCAAAAACAACTCGAAGAGGAGTTGGCCGAAAACTTTCACTATGGCCATTGCCGCCATTTGGGACAATTGTCCGAGGCAAAGGTCTTTCGAATCAACAAAGATGCACTATCTTCCGAGATTGTCTTTCAACAAGAGATGCTGGCTCGCGGTATCAAGCTCGGAGACATCAAGGCGGAGCCTCTCGATGGTCATTCTGGTTGGGAATGGCGCTTCAGGGGACGTTTTGTTCCTTGAATCGATTCGGCTGTAGTCTGCGCTCTGCCATAGACGGGAAATCCACAAAGGGATTATTTATGAGAACTGGTATTACACCGGGCGGTCGGCATGCGCATCCTTCAGGTATGGCGGAATGGAGCAATTCTTGCTCTCGCCTCCAAATGATTTATAATTAGCAAATTATGCAATCACGGATAAATGGCCAACACCCCAGATTTTTAGTCTGGGGGAAGCCTTTGTATCCCGCGTGGCTGAAAAGGGGGCCAAAACCGTCCAAACGAGTCCCGTCTGTCAAGAAAGTGATGAACTCCAGTCCGTTGTTGTCCAAGTGGTTACGAATGAGTCACTTGCAGTTGTCAAAACGCGCATCTGGCGTGGCTGCGCTCCATGACTGATTCCCGATTCGGCACCGAGCGCGATTTCCTCAGCACTCCACATTCAGGCGGATTTGCTTGAATCCCGAAGGCCGACGCGTAAGCCCTTCGTTCCGACGGATTCATGCAGAATGTCGCGTTTTGACCATCGAAAGCTCCAAGGACGGCACGCCATGAGACACCCTGAAACATGGAGGCACATTATACTACTTTTTATACTACTCCCGCCTTTTCGAAAAACGGAGTTTACGTAAGTCGTTGATACTGTGGCGCACCCAGAAGGAGTTGAACCTTCAACCTTCTGATCCGTAGTTGTATGAGAAGTGTTTCACGGAGTTTCCTGGTGTTTCAGGATGTGCCAATAAGCCATTGATTGCCAACGTCTTGCACCGAAAAATGCAACACGTTGCTACACGCTGAAACATCCTGAAACGTGGAGCACCGTTATACTACTTTTTATACTACTCATCTGGGATTTCCCATTTGATTTCTTGCCCGCGACCAGCGTGGGCCTTTTTGTTGATTCTCTTCCCACTCCATAGATTTGCAAGTCATTTTTTCAGTCCGCTCTCGGTTTTTCTCTGGCAGAGGGGGTTTTTCCCTTATGGCGCTACGATGGACGCTAACTCTTGCTTTTGCGAGAGCAAGGACAAAGCCACCGAATGCCGATATAGACGCACTTCGGACAAGCCTCCGTGACAGAATAGATGGACATTAAACACGACCGCCTGGAAAACTGCCCGACGATTGAGTTGTTTTCATCTACCACCAATCAGTTCCCGGTCGGTGGCGCTTTTCCAACTGAATTGTTACGGCTTAGGGTGAGAGGAGGAGACGATAGTATCGCTGCGAGGCGTTGGTGGCGGAATCGGTGGCGGTAACGGGCAGGCTGTTGCCGGGATAGACCGGACCCCAATTGGTCCATTGGTCCTGACTCAAATTTGTGGTGCATTGCAGTTGATAGTTTACGCCTGCGGCCGTGTTCCAGGTGAAACTGACCGTGCCGTTGGTGCAAGCGACGCATTGGAGCTGGCGGACCGAGACGGCAACCGGGAAGACAGCGATGTCGTCCAGGCCGAGGAAACTGGGATCGTCGCGGAAGCCGAAAATCAGTGTCGTATTGGAAGCCGTGGCGGAGACCAAGAATTGGAGGTTGGTCCAGAGGATGCCGGGGACGTTTGTTTGGTCGAAGAGCGCGGCGCCATTCCATGCGACGGAGAACTCGTTGGGGACCTGTCCGGAGCTAAAGAGCCAGCAGGAAATCAGATACACCTGTCCAGCGGTTGTAGGCAGGGTTTGGGAAAGATAGCCCAGCGATCCCGGCGGGCCAAGTTCCGCCCCGTAAGAGCCGGAGTGGACGTACGGCGCGGCAGTTGTCACATAGCAGTCCTCAAAGTTCCCGCTGGACGTCCAATCGGCAAAAGTGCCAAGTTCGAAGCTGCCATTGACCACCAACGACGACTGCAGGACGGTCAGAATGGCATTGGAACTTGGCGCGGTCCCATAGGCGTTGCTGACCAAGCAACTGAACTCCGCTCCCGAATCGGACAATTGGACATCGTTGGTGGTGTAGTTGGTGAGGTTGACTCCCCTGGCCCCGGTGATGATCGCGCCATTGCGCTGCCAGAAGTATGTCAGGGGCGGACTGCCCGTGGCGGCCACGGTGAAGGTCGCCGTGCCGCCCACAGTCACGGCCTGACCGAGAGGCTGCGTGACGATCATGGGTGGATACAATGAACTTTTTAGCGGCACCAGACGGAAGACTGTGCCATTGCCGCTGGAGGGCGCGCTGTCGTAACCAATGCCTCCACTCGCGGTTGTGCCATAAAAATTCCCGTCCGCTCCGGGCACGAGGGAGGCCTGCGGACTGCCGCCATCGTGTCCCGCAAACGAGTAGAGAGCGGTTAGCGCGCCGTCGGTTGTCACTTGGAATACCGCCCCCTGGCCGTTGCTTCCGCCCTGGGAAGTGGTGCCATAGAAACTGCCGTCAGCGCACACCAACGCCGCAAGGGGTGAACCGCCACTGTCGGAGTTGTCGAAGGAAGCCAAGAGCGTCAGCGTGGCATTTGTCCCATTGCCGGTCAATTGAAAAACCGTGCCCCAGCCGTAAACTCCACCGTACTCCGTCGTGCCGTAATAATTGCCATCCGCGCCCAGCACGAGGGCGGCGGCGGGACTGGCGCCATTGGTGTAGTCAAACGAAACGATTGTGGCCAGCCCATTGTTGGTGGTGAACTGGAATATCGTTCCATAGCCATTGGTCCCGCCGGACTGTGCTGTGCCATAGAAACTGCCGTCAGAAGCCTGCACCAGCGCCGCAGTGGGAGAAGCGCCGAAATTGGAGTAATCAAAGGAAGCCAGCGTGGTCAGCGCGCCGTTGGTGGTCATTTGGAACACCGTTCCGTAGCCGTTGCTTCCGCCGGACTGGGTCGTGCCATAGAAATTGCCGTCAGTCCCCAGAACCAACGCAGCCATGGGAGAGGCGCCGTTGCCAAAGTAATTGAAAGAAACAAGGGTGGTCAACGTGCCGTTGGTACTCAGTTGGAAAACTGTGCCGTCGCCGTTGGTCCCGCCGGACTGGGTCGTGCCATAGAAATTGCCGTCGGCACTCTGCACCAGCGCGGCGGAAGGATAAGCGCCGAAATTGGAGTAATCGAAGGAAAACAAGCTGGTCAGTGCGCCGTTGGCGACCATGCGGAATACCGTTCCATAGCCGTTGGCCCCGCCGTACTCGGTTGTGCCGTAGAAACTGCCGTCAGCAGCCTGGAGCAGCGCGGCTTCCGGCAAGCCGCCGTCAGGACCGTTAAACATGAAGACAGGTCCCGGAGCGTTGGTCGGAAGCACGTTGAGGATGGCGGCGGAACTGAGGGCGGAGCCAAGACTGTTGCTGGCGAGACAGGTAAATAGCGAGGCGGAATCAGCCAGCGGCACGTTGCTGAGGGAGCAGGTGGATTGAGTTGCCCCGGCAATCGGAGAACCGTTTTGCCGCCAGAAATAACTGAGCGACTCGGAAGAGGAGGCCGTGCAACTGAAGGCCGCCACGCCGCCGACGGGCACGGTCTGGCTGGCCGGTTGCGCCGTAATCGCGGGCGCGGCCTGCCTGGGGGCGAGAAGGAGGCAGAAAACAGTGCCGTCGCCGCTGTAAGTGGAGCCGTTATAGCCCAAGCCGCCAGAAGCGGTCGTGCCATAAAAACTCCCATCCGCCCCCTGCATGAGGGAAGCCTGCGGATCGCCGCCATTGCCGCCCGCAAATGAAAACAAAGGCATTAGCGCGGCATTGGTTGTCATCTGGAAGACAGTCCCGTCACCTTCCATCCCGCCTTGGGAAGTGGTGCCGTAGAAACTGCCATCGGCGGCCTGGAAGAGCGCTGCATCAGGAGCGGAGCCGGTGAAATCGTAGTCGAATGATGCCAAGGGGATGAACACACCGTTGGTGGTCAATTCGAACACCGTGCCGTCACCGTTGAGTCCGCCTTCTGCCGTCGTTCCGTAAAAATTGCCGTCGGCCCCCAGCACCAGCGGGGCGGCGGGATTGTAGCCGTTGGTGTTGAAGAACGGGGGGGGAAAGATCGGGATCAGCACGCCGCTCGGCGCCGGCAGTGGGGGTGGCGAGAACCACGAGACCAACGAGACCAGTGTGGTCAACACGCCGTTGGTGGTCATTTGGAACACCGTGCCGCCGTTGTTGGTCCCGCCGGACCGCGTCGTGCCATAGAAATTGCCGTCAGGCCCAAGCAACAGCGCGGCAGAGGGATTCGCGCCGTTCGAGAAGTTGAAGGAGACCAAATTCGTCAGCGTGCCATTGGTGGTGATTCTGAACACCGTGCCATACCAGTTTGACCCCCCGCCAGAGGTCGTGCCATAGAAAGCGCCATCAGGGCCTTGCACCAGCGCGGCGGCGGGATTTGCGCCGTTGCCGTAATCAAAGGAAGCCAGCGTGGTCAGCGCGCCGTTGGTGGTTATCCGGAAGACCGTGCCGTCACCGTCGGCTCCGCCATATTCCGTCGTGCCATAGAAATTGCCGTCCTTGCCCAGCACCAGCGCGGCGGCGGGATTTGCGCCGTTGCCGTAATCAAAGGAAGCCAGCGTGGTCAGCGCGCCGTTGGTGGTTATCCGGAAGACCGTGCCGTCACCGTTGGCTCCGCCATATTCCGTCGTGCCATAGAAATTGCCGTCAGCGCCCAACACCAGCGGAGCATCGGGACTGCCGCCGTCGGGTCCGCCGAACGAGTAGAGTGCGCCCGCAACGACGAGGGATGCGACGGAACTGTCCACCAACCCATAGGCATTGGTAATCTGGCAGTAGAACCGACTTCCAGCGGCGGATTGCGCGCTCACTGTCAAGCTGGGTCCGGTCGCGCCAGCCACGGGGCTGCCGTTTTGGAACCAGCAGTAGCTCAAGGGCAGACTACCCGTGGCGAGAGCGGTAAAAGTTGCGGTGCCGCTGGGAGACACGGTTTGGCTGGAAGGCTGGGTGAGGATGATAGGCGGACTGGCCACATTGGTGTAGCCTGACACGGCAACGTCATCCAGCCCGAGGTAACTCGGGTCATCCTGAAAGCCAAATTCCAGCACACTGCTGGCGCTGGCGGCGGTCACCGTAAACTGGAGGTTGGTCCAGCCCAATGCGCCGAGATCGGCTTCATCGAAGAGAACGGTTCCATCCCACTCCACGATGAATTCGTTCGGTGCCTGGCCATCCGGGCTGTCCAGCCAGGCGGAAATCACATAAGCCGCGCCAGGAACTGTAGGCAGCGTTTGCGAAAGGAAGCCGAGCGAGCCGCTCGGACCGAGTTGGGCGCCATACGACCCGGAATGGACGGCGATGGCATTGGTGGTTACGGCAGTCAAGTTGGTGTTTCCGGAAAGAGTCCAGCCGGAGAAGTTGCCGGTTTCGAATCCGCCGTTTTGAACCAATTGCCCGCCGCCGGGGGAGTCAACGGCGAGAGCAGCGCCCGGACAACTGACCGCTCCGAGGCCGTTGCTCACGATCACGACATAGATGCCGGCATCAGCCTCTGTCACATTACTGATGGTCAATGTGCTGGTGGCGGAGCCGGAAATGCGGCCGCTATCCGTCAAATTGCCGCCGTTCTTCTGCCAATAATAGAAGAGAGGCACGCCTGTTGCGCCGACGCTGAGGGTGGCCTCTTGCCCCGCCAGCACTGATTGATTGGTGGGCGGCATGGTGATGGCCACGCGCACGTCCGCCACTTCCAGACCGAACACGCGGCTTTGACCGAAGCCAGTGTTCAAATTTGTGAACCAGACCGTTGTGGTGTAACTGCCAGCGGGCAGGTTGCTCACCGCCGAATTCAGGCTGGCGGTGACGACGAAGGGCGTTCCCTCGGGTTTAAGCTGGCCGCCAGTTGCGTTCACATTGAGCCAGGTGGAGGTGTTGGCCAGAGTCCAGTTCAAGGGTGTGCCTCCGGCATTCTTCAAGGAATAAGCCTGTGTCGTGGGACTGAAAGGCCCCCCAGGAGGGCCGCTCGCGGCGGAGCCCAAGCCCGGCCGGATTTCCAGAGGATCCGACGGCATCACCAAGGCATTGATCAAATTGCTGCCGTTGGGCGTGCCCCAGCCGGTGCAGAGATCGTAGCCGGGAACGGCCATGAACAGGCCCGAAGTGCTGCTTGGGAGCGCGTTGCTGCCCGTGGTGATGTCATGCAGGCCCTGCGTATAGCCCGCCTCCAAACCCAACGCGTAAATCTGGGGATTCATAAAGCCCACTGACGACCAACCATTGGAGGCGGCTTGCTGATTGATCAGGGCCGTAAAGGCCGCCCACAGGGGCGCCGCGCAACTGGTGCCGCCCCCAAACCAATCATTCGTATCCGCCCGCACATAGATGCCATCGGCGATCAGGGCCACGTCCGGCGTATTGCGCATCGTCGTTGATCCGCGGCAGGCTGTCATGTTGACGCCCGCCTGCCAGCTTGGAATCGAATACGCGGTGCTGATTCCTCCGCTGCTGGCAGGCCCAAAGCCCCAGTTCCAAACGGTTTCGGACACCCAGCTTCCGGCGGGACCGGTTGTGGTCAGGGTTGTGCCGCCCGTCTGGGTGATATAAGGCGAGTCGCCCGGGAAATCAATCGGCCCCAAAAGTGCCCCGGAATCGCCCGACGCGTTGAAAAACGACTGGCCTTGAGCTGCCATCTCCTGCCAAATCTGGTCGGCCACCGGATCCGGGCCGCCGCCGGGAATATACCACGAGCAACTGAGTTGCTTGGCCAGGTTGTCGGTGACCATGCGGTTGAGAATATCGTGCCACTCGCCGGGCGACTCGTAAACGATCACTTGCGACAATCCCGGCGCCATCGAGATCGCC
>Ga0187851_10002971_pt1 | contig 14597 bp, 14 predicted proteins | sample June2016WEW_6_10_FD_132997 | JGI IMG/M metagenome (GOLD analysis project Ga0187851, IMG submission 132997) | Peatland microbial communities from SPRUCE experiment site at the Marcell Experimental Forest, Minnesota, USA - June2016WEW_6_10 | ecosystem: Environmental > Terrestrial > Soil >...
CAATTCGATGGCCCGGTAAGGTGTAAGGGAAGGGGCAACGGTGGCGGACACTCTTCTTGTGGTCACGGCACCATTCTACAGGTCGCACAATCTGCGGCGGCAGGAACCGTCAGCCCTTAGATCGGCCGCCACATCGCAATGCTGATAACCTGCGGCTGGCCTCTTTGACGCGACGGGCACCACCGCGATCAACATTCTTGCCGAGTACTGAGCGATCGATGCGCTCAGGCGTGCGCTCAGTTCTGGATCGCAGCGAAGAACCCCATCACCAGGAAGAACCTCACCACGATCAGGATGCCTACGAGAACCGCGCGCTGATACTCCTCGGGCGGTTGGCCACTCTCGTTGGGCGGATGCGTTCGGCTCCAGTTCAGCAGGCGATCGACCTCCACTACGCCCAGGCGGCTTCTGGCAATCCGACGTTTCCGCCGCGCACGCTGATTGCGCTGGCGAGTCCCATGAAGCACTCGGCGCGGTGGAACCTCCGACGATCCCGGAAAACGTCCCGCGGCGCGAGTTCGTTGGGCGCAACGCAGCGGAGATCAGGACCGCATAGAATAGGGCCGTCCTGTTCGGTCATGATCGCGGGCAGGAGACCTCTGAGGGCAAAGGATGAGTGAATCAGGGATGACTTGACATCCAACTGACCAAGGATCCGAACGAGACTAGGAAAACCAAAACCGGAATCCAGAAGACGAGTACATGCTGAGCTAACACGAATGGGTACGTGTTTAGGAGCATGCGGTACAGGCTCCTTTTCTTGGTCATATACTTTTGCATCTCGTGGCTGATCCGATGAACCGGTGCCTCCGGTCTCAATCCACTCAATCGCCGCGCCTGCACCTCGTCCAGAGCTGCGGAGACTGCACTATCAACCGTGAACACCGCACTCTCACTGGCTTCGCTCGATTTGAAATACGTTTCGATCGCGTGACGCATCTCATGACGCCATTGCACAAAGTCGGTCATGGCTGATACGACGAATGCCAGGAGGAAATAGGCCTGAAGAATTATGGCCATCCAGACGAGGCGGTGCTGATCGGAGCCTGAAAACGTAATTCCGAGGGCGGATATCTGAGTTGGGAATGCCCCGGTAAGCCGCACGGCAAGGCAAACCGACGACACTGCCAGCAAGGCGCGGCGGTTTCGCCGGGCCTCTTCCCGAATCGGCTCTTGCAATATGGCGCTCGCCGGATGCGCCGCTCTTATCATTTCGGCCATGGGCCCAAACGACATTAGATCAGAACTGACGCGACTAGGTTACGACGTCGGGCCGCAAACAGGCTTGTCGAATGATGGTCACGCCCTCATCAGCATCAACGGGCACATGCTCCGTTACGAGGACGCATATGCCCTGATAGCGGGGGAGAAACTGGAAGATGTGATCAAGCGCCGGGCTGGAACTGCTCAACCTTAGTACCTCATGACGTTTTAGAGGAACGGCTCGTTTGCGCAGCCTCACGGAAGCGGCGCACGCGGTGACTAAGACCGTGGCCGAGTGAGCGTGCGGCGAGGTACAGCCGTCCGTGCGCCAGCTCGGCATGCTGGCCAAAGCTCACGGACGGCCGGTGGAGGCGCTGTTCCAGCAGGGGGGTGAGGACCAGGCGCAGCCTGCGGCGTGAATGCCCTGGCGCGCGGCTGATGTTATCCAAACCTGCCCCATAGGTGGCAAACGGCAACAACGTGCGCCGCTTCAGTGGCGCGCTTATAGCCCTCCTTGACTATCCGCCACAGGCGATCGTACTCTTTCTTCGACGATTCCTCCTCTGTCGTGCCCGGAAGGCTACTGAATGTGGCAGTCGCAACGATCTCTCCTGCGAACTTCAATCGGATTTCTGTTCTAGTGGCGCCGCGCCGCCTGATCTCGTTCAACTCGAACGTACCGGCGACACCAGGCCGGAAATTCTCGACCGCATATCGCGCCGCTTTTAGACCGAAGTGGCCACCAACGTCGTTGCGAACACCGCTGAGGTGATGTTTGTGTTGCCTGAAGAATTGGACCGACTGCTGCCAGATACTTTGGATTTCTTCATTGAAGCGGTTTCGGATGATTGCGAAATCAGCGAACCTGTTTAAGCTCACGAGCGCGCAAGAGAACTCTTGCAGTGTAGCGATTGACCGCCGCAGGAAGTAATAGCGCCGGCACCTCGCATCAGTACCGTCCAGCTCGCCCATATCCTCTTCCCCGGCACCCAACACTTCGATTCGAAGGTCTTCATACAATACGCACAACTGGGCGATGTGGGCGTAGAGGTCGGATGGCATGTCGGACTGGAAGACCGACCTGAGATTTTTCGATCGCGAGGTAGACTTCAACGCTCATTCCTCCTGCGCGCATCGATCAGTCTACGCCAGACCGCCCCCTTCGAGCGCCGTTCCCTCACAGTCATTCGCTCAGTCACGCCGTGGTTGGCGGTGCGAGGGGGGGAGGCAAGAACAGTGGCAAAAGTGGTGGCAATGCCGGTGGACTCTCGCCCCGTATTCATGGACGGAGTAGCACGACGGCATTCGTAGGTGTTTGAAGAGCAAACGCCATGGACGGCATGGACGATCCTCCAGCCATTTCGTAATCAGCAGGTCGCCGGTTCAATCCCGGCGGGTGGCGGTGGGTCGAGTATTACGCCTGGCAACTCGTCCTCCGCACGTTGGCGGCCGGAAGGCGCTCGGCACCGATATTGGCACCAGATTGGCACCCAAACGCACCAGACCGAGCCGAACACGGACCGATCTGAAGCGGACCGAATGGACGCCCTAAGCCGCGTTTTTTGTAGCACTAACCGGCATGTGCCGACATCAAACCAGCACCAGCAGCACCGGCCCGGTAGGCATTGCTAAACCGTCGTAGGCCTTTAAAGTCTACCGAGAGTTCGAATCTCTCCCTCTCCGCCAGTTCTACTAAACATTAGATTTGCGCGTTGGCCGGCTGTCCGATTGACAGCCGCGCCCTGGCAACTGCGGCCTGGCCACAATCGGACGGCTGCACCGGAGGGCGCGTGAAACTGCAACGGATGGGTAGCAGTCCGCGGGTCCTTTTTCGCGGTGGAAGCGCGCGCCGCGGAGAGCGGAGTCAGCCCGTAATCATCCCCGGCCAGCCGCGCGTTGCGCTCATGCCGGAGCCCTATTCACCGCGATCTACCGTTTTCGCGCGGTGGATTTGTGGTGTTTGTGCGGTGCGGGCGCGGGGCTGGCGCGGTGTTTCGCGGGCGCCGCCGGAGCATCCGCGTTCCAGATATCCGCAACGGCTTTCCATGCGCCGATGGGCTGCTTCTTATAGACCGTGACGAACTTGCCTGTTTCTGTGACCACTTTCTTCGTCTTTGGGTTGGTCATGGTCGCGGTATAGGCGCCTTGCGAGTAGGCCAGGTCGCCGGCCTTGGAAACTTCCACCTTATCCGCCGAGAAGGTGAGGGAAAAGTTCTTGTCCGCAACCATCAGCTTCAGCGCGGCCTTGATCGCCGGACCTCCCGTGATCACGGGCGCATCCGGCATGAAAAGCGACGCGTCGTCGGCATAAAACCCGCTGATCTTATCCACGTCCTTGGTGGTCCAGGACTGCACACAGGCGGTTTCGACATCGCGAATCGCCTTGGCGTCCGCGGCACGGTTATCGGGGGCAGGCGGCGGGGCCTCGCTGCAGCCCACGAGGAAGACCGCGATCGCGACCGCGGCCGGCACAGAGTATCGTTTTTGCATGTTTTCCTTTGACCAGGATTCTCGATTGCGGCTGGATGGCCACGGTCGATTGTACATCTACACGCCGGCGAGCGTGAAGGGTCTTCACGCCTTCCATTGCCAGCGGAGGCGGCCCACAACACGACCGCTCCGTGTGGTCGCGGCCCGGAAACACGCGCGGCTCAGGAACGGCCGCGGGGCGGCGGCGGCAGTTGGGATGACGGTTACGCTTTGACGAAGGTGGTCAGGCCGCGGCGGCTGCGCTCGCGCAGCTGGCAGGTGCGCAGCTCGTCGGCCAGGGCTTCCAGGCTGGGGATGCCGTAAAGGTAGAAGTTCGTCAGCTCGGCGTCGGAAGAAAACAGATGCAGCGAGGATTGTCCGACGAGCCGCATGCCGAGCGGTTTGTGCAGTTCGAAGTGATCGATGCGGAACAGTTCCAGGCTCTCCTGCAGCTGGGAGAACAGGCCGTGCTGGAGTTTGATGCGCTGGGTGGTGATCTCGTAATGGGTGCTGACGCTCTTCAGGTAATAGCCCAGGAAAACGAGCGCCACGAGCAGGACGAAGCCTAGCGCGACATACTCCGGCGGCGCTTTCGCTACGAGGGCAACCGCGGCCGCGGCGAGGACGAAGAGGAAGGGCAGCACCTGGCCGACGCTGTAGATCATCGCCGGGTGGCCGACGTACAGATCCTTCTCGACTTCCGCCTCCTTGGTGGCCGCGAAAGCGGCGAGATCGGTATTGCAGAAGCGGCACTTGACGGCGACGGCCTTGATGGTTTCTCCGCACACCGGGCAGGGCTTGGTATCGGCTTCCATGCTAGCTCCTCTTTAGCTAAGGTATACAGCGTTCACCGGGCGGAGGCAAACGGGGTCCACAGGGCACATGGCGGTTGGGGTGGGGCGCGGGGACACACCTACGGCGTTCTCGGCGGACGCCTTGGTGTCGCCCTCGGGCTGTGGGCTTGGTGGTCGTATTCGAAGCTGAGTTGGCCTCGGTGTTCCCCGCGCGCGAGGCCTTTTGCGCGGCACACCGCGCGTGGTCAATGCAGGAACGGGTTGAGTTCCTTTTCGCGGCCGATGGTGGTTTCGGGGCCATGGCCGGGGAAGACGTCGAGGTCTTCGTCGAGGGTCAGCAGGCGGTTATGGATGGAGCGCAGGAGCTGGCGCGAATCGCCGCCCGGCAGGTCGGTGCGGCCGATGGAATCGCGGAACAGCGTGTCGCCGGAGAGGAGTTTGTTTTCGGCGGGGACGAGGACGCACAGGCTGCCCTGGGTGTGGCCGGGCGTGTGCAGCAGTTGCAACTCAGTTGCACCACAGAGAAGAGTGTCGCCGTCGCGGGCGGGGCAGTCGATGGCGGTGGTCGCGGGCGTGGGCAGGCCGATCCACGAAGCCTGCATGTCGAGATGGTCGTACAACTCCTGGTCGGCGGCGTTCATATAAACGGGCGCGCCGGTGGCCACCTTCAGCTTGGCCGCGCCGCCGATGTGGTCGATGTGGGCGTGGGTGATGACGATCGCTTTCAGGTGCAGGTCATGCTTCTTCAAAACCGCGAGCACGCGCGCGACATCGAGGCCGTCGCCGGGGTCGATCACGATCGCCTCGCGGGTGGCCTCATCGCCGAAGATGGAACAATTGCACTGCAGAGCGCCGACGGTCAGAATCTCGTGGATCATTCGAACATCAGTATAGAAGGGTTGCGATGGACTTCACTTTCGTCTTGAACGTTTTGCTGCGGTGGGCGCACATAGCGGGCGCGATTATGGTGCTGGGCGGGCTGTTCCGGGCCTACATATCGGGGCTGTACGCGGTGGACAAATACAGATACTGGCTGACGGCGGGCGCGCTGGCGCTAGTCGTGAGCGGCGGGTGGCAGTTCATTCAGAAAATGAACGCTGCGCCGCGCGGTTGGCACATCTTGATGGGCATCAAGATCCTGCTGGGCTTGCACGTGATCGCGGTGTCGCTGCTACTGGGCCGCGAGGGGCTGGACGAGGCCAAACGGGCGCGGATGGTGCGCGGCGCGGTGATTTCCGGATGGATCGTGGTGCTGCTCGGCGCGATCGTGCACAACCTGAAGTAGAAGTGGGGACGGGCTCGGAGGTGGATGAATGGCAATCACCGACGGATACCGCGCGTTGCGGGAGACGGCGGCGTGGTTCGATCTTTCCGCACGCGGAAGGCTACGGGCGACGGGCACGGATCGCAAGCGGCTGCTGCACGCGTTGACCACCAACCATGTGGAAGGCCTGGAGCTGGGCGAGGGACTGTACGCGTTTTTTCTGAACGCGCAGGGGCGCGTGCTGGCCGACGCGATCGTGGTGTCGCGGGCGGAGGACCTGCTGATCTCGACCGAACCGGAGACGCGGGAGAAGGTGGCGAAGCACATCGAGGGCTACATCATCGCCGACGACGTAACGCTGGAAGACGCGACCGCGACGACGTGCGAGATTGCGCTGGAAGGGCCCGACGCCACGGCGCGGCTGGTGTTCCTGGAACTGCCGGTGCCGGCCGCGGAGTACAGCACGGCCGAGGCGGATGGGATCACGGTGCTGCGCGCGTCCACGACGGGCTGGCCGGGATTCCGGCTGATTGGCGCGGCGAACCGGAAAGAGGAATTGCAATCGCACTTCAGCGTCTTCGCGCCGGAGGCCGGCGTGGACGACCTGCGGGCGGTGCGGCTGGAGAACGGGCGGCCGCGCTATGGCGAGGACATCAGCGAGCGCTACATTGCCCACGAGACGGGGCAGATGCAGGCGCTCAATTTCGAGAAAGGGTGCTACCTGGGGCAGGAGATTGTGGAGCGCGTGCGGTCGCGCGGGCTGGTGCACCGGCAACTGCTGGCATTACGAATTGAAGGCAGCGCGGTGCCCGAGCCGGGCGAGAAAGTGCTGGCCGGTGAGAAAGAGGCCGGCGAGATCACGTCGGCGGCGTGGTCACCCGCGGAGCAGTCCGTCCGGGCACTGGCCTATTGCCGGGTCGAGGCCGGATTGGGGGGAAAGCTGCGCACGGCCGGCGGCCAGGCGGCGCAGGTCGTCGAGAACCGCGGGCGGCACGCATAGACGGCCGTTGCCGCGGCCGGGCAGGATGCCGGGAGTGTGGTCGCCGTGGTAGTCGGAGCCGCCGGTGCGGAGCAGGCCGCAGCGCGCGGCGATCTCGGAATAGCGGCGTTCGTCGGCCTCGTCCTGGTCAGTGTGCCAGACCTCGAGAGCGTCGAGGCCGGCCGCGGCCCAGCCACTGATGAGCTGTTCTTCGCGCGCGGCGTAGGGCTGATTGAGACGGGTGGGATGGGCCAGCGACGTGACGCCGCCGGCGGCGCGGACGCGGCCGATGGCCTCGCGCACGGGCGGATCGTCGCGTTCCACATAAGCCGAACCGGTTTCACCGAGAAAGACGTCGAAGGCTTCGCGAATGTTGGCAGCGTGGCCGCGGCTGATGAGCAGCGAGGCGAAGTGCGGACGGGCGGTAATGTTTTGACCGAGCGCCTCGGCATCTTCGAGACGGATATCGATGCCCATGGCTTGCAGGCGGGCGGCGATGGAGCCATTGCGCTCGCGGCGCTTCAGGCGCAGGCTGAGCAGCCAGTGGCGGAACGCGGGGCCGGGGTCGTCGAAGAAGTAGGCCAGCAGGTGGGCGTTGCGGCGGCGGGGGTCGGTCTCGTCCTCGACGCGCGCGCTCAACTCGATGCCGCAGATCAGCTCCAGATGCTCGCGGGCGGCGGTCGCGCGCACAGCGTCGAAACCGGCCAGCGTGTCGTGGTCGGTGATGGCCAGCGCGTGCAGGCCGGCAGCGGCGGCGCGGCGGACGAGTTGCTCGGGCGTGTCGGAACCGTCCGAAGCGGTGGTGTGGGTGTGCAGGTCGATCATTGCGGCGCCGCCCATTGAAGAAACGCGGAGACGTCCCGTTTCATGGCGTGCAGCGAATCGAGATTGATGTAGTACATGTGCCCCGATTCGTACTCGTGGCGGCGGATGTTGGCCTTGGCCGCGGCGGGCAGCGCCATGTGGTCGAGCGTGTACCAGGCGGCGAAATAGGGCGTGGCCATGTCGAAGTGGCCGGCGCCGACGTAGAGCTTCATGTGCGGGTTTTTCTCGAAAGCCAGGCGCAGCGATTCGGTGACGTCGGCATAGCGGTTGTCGGAGGCGAAATCCCAGCCGGTGACGCCGCCGCCGAGGATGTGATAATCGTCGTCGCTTTCGTAGCCCAGTTCTGTGCGCACGTAGTTGTACCAGGCGGCGGTGTAGGGCGGGCGGATGGTGGTCATGCTGGGGTCGAACTCGATATCGATGGTCGCGGCGCGCTCGCCGGGACCGGTGAGGCGGCTGTCGAGTCGCCCGACCACTACGTTGCGGTCGCGCAGCAGTTCGCGCTGGAAGCGCTCCAGATCGACCCTCAGCTCGGCGCGATCGATGAAGGCGGGGCTCAACCCGGTCAGCCGCGCGAGCTTGGCCACGGCCGCCTGGCGCTCAGCCGGAGTGAGGCGATCGCCGGCGTGCAGGGCCTTGACGTAGCCATCGGCGGCGTAGCTTTCCGACTCCTTCAGGGCCGCGTTGAGGTCCTTCTCGAGATCCGCCGGGAGACGTTTGTGATACCAGGCCGTAGCGGTGTAACTGGGCAGGATCAACGCGTAGGCGAGGTCGTTGAAATGGTCGAATTCGAGGGTGCCGAAGTTGAGCACAGTCGATATCAGGCAGATGCCGTTGAGCGCGATGCCGTGCTCGACGAGGTAGCCCGAGAGGCCGGCCGAGCGCGTGGTGCCGTAGCTTTCGCCGGCCAGGAACAGCGGCGAGAGCCAGCGATTGTTGCGGGTCAGGTAAAGGCGGATGAATTCGCCCACGCTGGCGATGTCGCCTTTCAGGCTGAAGAACTTTTTGTTGAGGTCGGGCTTGGTAGCGCGGCTGTAGCCGGTGCCGACGGGGTCGATGAAGACGAGGTCCGCGTCATCGAGCCAGGTGCCTTCGTTGGGCACCAGCCGATACGGCGGCGCGGGCAGCGAACCGTCGTCGTTGAGCTTCACGCGCTGGGGTCCGATGGCGCCCATCTGCAGCCACACCGACGACGATCCGGGGCCGCCGTTGAAGGCGAAGACGAGCCGGCGCCGGGAGGGGTCGGTCACGCCGTCGAGCGTGTAGGCCGTGTAGAACATCTGCGCCTCGGTCTCGCCCGCGGCATTGCGGATGGGCATCCGGCCGGCGGTGGTCTTGTAGTGCAGGGTCTTACCTTGAATGGTGAGCTCGTGCGGGCGCACCACGGGCGCAGGTTCGGGCTTGGCGGCCGATTCGGAGTCGGGCTTGGGCGGCGCGGGTTTGGCGTCCTTCTCCTGCGCGGCTGCGGCGCAGAGGGCGATTAGGACGAAGAGCAGGGCGCGCGTGGGGTGTCGCATAGGGGGAAACTCTCTATGCTACCGGATCGGCGGGGGGTGGATGTGGGCGGATCGCGACAGGCAGGGTGATCTCGTGGTTGTCTTCAAAGCGATCGAACTCTTGAGGAGACCGCTCCCTGTGGTCACGGCTCGGTCAGGATTACTGGCTGCTGGAAGCGGGGGCCGGAGGACGGGTCTTCAATTGGCCGGGGGCGTGCTCGCCGCCGACCTGATATTCAAAGACTTCAGTGCCTACGTTGACGACGAGCTTTCCCGTACCGATGGGTTTGCCCTGGGTGGGGAAGAAGATCGCGCCGTCGGTGGATTCGGCGGGCTTGAGGCGGGTGGTGACGAAAGCGATGGCCGAGGCTGCGGCGGCGGCCTTGAGCCGCTGGCCGTACAACTCCGCCTGCGCGTTTCTGCGCCGGACCTCGTAGCCGTTGGTGCTGCGGAAGCGGCCCATACCGTAGAGGCCCAGTTCGTAGGTCGAAATCAGCTTGATGACGTCGTTACGATTGCCCTTTTCAAGGAACTCCTCCACCACGGCGGGCGCGGGGGTGGCGCGCACAACGGTTCCGTCGGGACGGATGAAACGGAAATCTTCGCCCTTGACGGTGCGCCCGGAAGGCGAGCCGTTGGAGACGGCGACCTGCAGGACGGCGTACTCACGAATCTGGACGGGCAGTTCGGCGAACATGATGGTGATGCCCGCGCGGGTGAGCGTCTGGTAGTGCAGCCCGCCGGTTTCGAACTCGATGGACTGAGCGCTCAACCCCGCCGCGGCGCAAACGAGCATGCCGAGCCCGCGCCACCACAGGCCGCGGGCTACTCGGGGCAAGCGTTCCATACCCTCATGATAAGCTGGACGATGTTGATCGGCCTTTTGTAACTTCTCCGTCGAAGCCTCCACCATCTAAATTTTCTTAAAGGCATTTCATTGCATGAGCCAGCTTGGAGTCTATCGAAGTCAGTACGGGTTGGAAGATCTGGGGGTCCGGGCGGCGGCGCGCGAACTGGCGGGGCGTTTCCGCGACAACTTCGCGCGGAAGTTTGAGAGACTTAGCGCCGGCATCGCCGCTGCCGGGCCGGTGGCGGATTAGGCGGCGAGCGGCCGGGCGCGCGAAACGCGAGTTCCATTTGAACTAAACTCACTGGTCGGAAGCTCTTTTCGGCCGGTGCCGGGCCTGGTCTTCAAAACCAGCGGATCCCCTTTCAGGCGGATCGGTGGGTTCGACCCCCACGAGCTTCCGCCAGATTAGCCGATTAATCGAACCAGTGGCCCCGCTCACTTTGCGGGCGCGGCACGGGGCATCGCCCCTCAAGGGGAAGGGAGCCGGGAGATCGGTTCGGGTGAGTCCGCAGTTTCCGAGGCAGTTCGAAGCCGCCGGCGAACTCGCTCATCGCGCTGCGCCGCTCCGGCCAGCAGCGCGTTGCGGATTGCGGCAATCTGAAGGAAGCATGGTAGAGCGCAGCAATCCGCAGCGGCTCATCGTCGCCATCACCGGCGCATCGGGCGTGATCTACGGGATCCGCCTTCTGGAAACGCTGGCGCGCGACCGCGCGCTGGAGACGCATCTCATCCTGACGCCGGCCGCACGCGCGACCATGGCGCAGGAGACCGACTGGAAGCCCAGGGAGGTGGAGGCTCTGGCGAGCGTGGTCCACCCGAGCACGAACATCGGCGCTTCGATCGCCAGCGGGTCGTTCGAGACGCTGGGCATGATCGTCGCTCCGTGTTCGGTGAAGACGCTTTCCGCCATCGCCAACTCGTATTCCGCCGATCTGGTCGCGCGCGCCGCGGACGTGCAGTTGAAGGAAGGGCGCCCCGTCGTATTGCTGGTCCGCGAGACGCCGTTGCACGCCGGCCATCTGCGCTTGATGCAGCAGGCCGCGGCGAACGGCGCCGTGATCATGCCGCCCGTCCCCGCCTTTTATGGCCGTCCAAAGACGCTCGACGATGTGATCAACTCGACCGTCGGCCGGGCTCTGGCGCGGCTGGGCATCCACAACCGCCTGTACTTCGAGTGGCTGGGCATGGCCCATCCCGCATCAGGCGAGCCCGCGGAGACCGAGTAGTCTTGCTCTAGTTTTCCGCGCGCCGCGGATCACTTCTCTTGATCAGGCCGGGCCACGCGAGGCTCAGCGCTCTTGCCACCCATATAGACGTCGAACTTGCGAATGCGCGGAATGCCGAGCGCGCCGCGCACTTCCAGCACCAGCATGTCCACCGTTACCGGCGCGAAGATGTCGATCTTCTTGTGACCGACAGTCGTCCCGCTCGCGATGGTCCGCATTTCATTTCCTACGCGGCCCAGAATCGCGTATTTCCGAATGCGCTGCCCTTCGGTGAGGTCTTCCATGATCACGGCGCGGTCGAAGGTGGCGGGTTGCGGCATCCGCAGGACGTACTGGCACGCGTTCTCCGGGCCAATACTGGAATCCGGGTGGCCGGAGCCTGCCAGATTCTCCGCCTTCAGCAGGCCTTGCCCATAGATCCTTTTCACCTCTGCGCCGAACTCCGTCAGCCGCTGCACATCCACGTCCGGCAGCAGCCCGCGGTTGTCCGGCGCCAGGCCCAGCACCAGTTGCGCGCCGCGGCCGACGGTGTGGTGGTAGATCTCCATCAGCTTGTCGAGCGGCTTTAGCTTGTCCTCGGCGTTGGGATGCCAGAACCACTGCCCGTCGCGCAGCGGCGTGTCGGCTTCGGCCGGACGCCAGCGCAGTATCTGATAAGCATCGACGACGTTCCAGTTCTCCTCGTTGGCGGTGCCGTCTTCATTGCCCACCCAGCGAATATCGGCGTACGGCAGCAGCCCGACATCGGCGAAGATCATCGTGTTCGGCTGATACGTGCGCAGCGTGCGGATGTAGCGCGTGAAGTCGTAGACGTGCCCCTCGCTGCCCGCTCCGTCGAGCCAGAACTCGGTCAGTTCGCCGTAGCGCGAGGCCAGTTCCTCCACCTGGTGCGCGTAGTGCGTGTCGTAGGCGACGTTGTCCTTATACGCCGGCTCATGGCGATCCCACGGCGAAAGATAGACGCCGAATCGCAATCCATGCTTGCGGCACGCCGCGGCGACTTCGCGCACCATGTCGCCCTGGCCGTTGCGCCAGGGGCTGGAGGCCACGCCGTATTTCGTCTCGCGCGTCGGGAACAGGCAGAAGCCGTCGTGGTGCTTGGCCACCAGGACCAGGTACTTCGCGCCGGCCGCCTGCGCCGCGCGGACCCATTGTTCGGGATCGAATTGCGCGGGGTTGAAGACCGCCGGATCCGCCTTCCCGTCGCCCCACTCGCGGTCCATCCAGGTGTTGGGGCCGAAGTGGATCAGCACGCCGATCTCGAGATCCTGCCAGACCAGTTGCTGCGGGCTGGGACGGACATCGGCGAACTGCTGGCCTTGCAGCAGCGCCATTCCCATGCATAGGACCAACAAAGCGCGCTTCATGCCGGGATGCTATCTCGGGCTTCTCATAGAGCGCAAGCGGGCGGCCTCGACGAGGAGCGGATACACAGGTGAGGAGACGGCTGAAGTCCCCACGGCGCGGTGCCGCGAGCCGCTATTGCATCTGATTGATCACGCCGTAGATCGGCTTGAGTGTCGGGTAGAGGACGCTGTAGACCTCGTAGCCGCGCTGATAGACGGCCGATTCGTGGGGCGAGGGGATGAGGCTGTCGACCTCGCGAATGCAAGCCGCGCAAACCTCGTCGACGCTCTTATATGGACCGTCGCCAGCGAGTGCCAGCAGCGCCGCGCCGTAGGCCGAGCCTTCCGTGTTGGCGAGCGTGGCAACGCTGGTCGAGAGGATATTGGCCAGCATCTGCCGCCAGAAGAGACTGCGGGCGCCGCCGCCTGAGACGCGCACGGAATGGATGTCGAGGCTCATGTCCTCATGGATGATGGAGAGACAGTCGCGCAGGCTGAAGCTGACGCCCTCGATGAGCGCGCGCAGCAGGTCGGCGCGGGTGTGCTTGTTGGTGATCCCGATCCAGCCGCCGCGGGCGTAGGGATCCAGATGCGGCGTGCGTTCGCCCATGAGGTACGGCAGCCAGTACAGGCCGTGGCTCAAGGGCGGCGCGGTGGCGGCCTCGGCGGTAAGCGCGTCGTAGTCCGCGCCGGGTGCCAGTTGATTGCGGAACCATTGCAGGCTGAGGCCCGCGCCTTGCGTCACGCCCATGACGTGCCACTTGCCTTTGACGGCGTGGCAGAAGGTATGCACGCGCCCTTTGCGGTCATATTGCGGCCGGTCGAGGAACGCGAAGACCACGCCGGACGTGCCGATGGTGCAGGAGGCGATGCCAGGCGTGACGATGCCGTTGCCGATACCGCTGGCGGCCTGGTCGCCGGCGCCGCCCACGACGGGCGTGCCTTCCTTGAGACCGGTGGCTTTGGCGGCGGCCTTGGTGATCTTGCCAGTCACCTCCACGGACTCGTAGAGCTTAGGCAGCAATTCCTTGTCGAGCTTCAGGCGCTCGATCATTTCGTTCGACCAGCGGCGGCGCACGACGTCGAGTAAACCGGTGCCGGAGGCGTCGGAAACTTCGGTGGCGTGTTCGCCGGTGAGGCGGAAGCGCACGTAATCCTTGGGCAGAAGGAGCTTGCGCGCCTTCTCGAAATTGGCCGGCTCGTTGTCGCGCACCCACAACAGCTTGGGCAGCGTGAAACCGGTCAGCATGGGGTTGGCGGTGAGCGTGACGACGTCGTCGCGGCCCACGGTCGAGTTGACGAAATCGACCTGGGCCTGGCTGCGCTGGTCGCACCAGATGAGCGACGGGCGGATGACCTCATTGGCCGCATCGAGCAGCACGAGGCCGTGCATCTGGCCGGACAAACCGACCGCTTTCACGTCCTCACCCTTGGCGCCGGCGGCCTGCAGAACGCCCTGCACGGCCTTCTGGGCTGCATCCCACCAATTGCGCGGGTCCTGCTCGGCCCAGCCGGGGCGCTCCATTCTCATGTCGTCGTGAGGGGCGGTGAAGCCGGCGGCGACCGCGCCTTTCTCGTCGATCAACAGCGCGCGGCTGCCACCGGTTCCGATATCAAGGCCAAGCCAGTACATGGAAATGACTCCTTTGCGCGTCGCGCCAGGAAATGTCTGAACTCAAGCTCCGGTGGGCTGAGCCGCTTCGAGAAACGGCAGATAGGCCGCGCCGTACAAACCTGCTTCATTGCCCAGCAGCGCCTTCTCGATGCGCGTGTCGGTAGTGCGGAAAGTGAAGCTGCGCCGGCGGGCCTCGGCCAGCATCGCCGGAGCAAACAGATCCCACGCCGGCAGCGGACCGCCGCTCAACAGATACAGCGGCGCGTTGAAAATGTTGACCAGGTTGCCGATGGCGATGCCGAGCGCGGTGCCCATGGCCTCGAACACGCGCCGGGCCTTGTGCGCTTCCTCGCCGTTGTCCTGGGTGGCGATTCGAAAAACCTGCTCGGAGGTGAGATTCTCGCCGAGCTGCAGCAGGCGGGCCATGGTGGAAATCGCGGTGGCCGAGGCGTGCTTTTCGAGGCAGCCGGTGTTGCCGCAGCCGCAAGGATTGCCGCTGGGCACGATGGTCATGTGGCCCAGCTCGCCGG
>Ga0187851_10002975_pt1 | contig 14583 bp, 9 predicted proteins | sample June2016WEW_6_10_FD_132997 | JGI IMG/M metagenome (GOLD analysis project Ga0187851, IMG submission 132997) | Peatland microbial communities from SPRUCE experiment site at the Marcell Experimental Forest, Minnesota, USA - June2016WEW_6_10 | ecosystem: Environmental > Terrestrial > Soil > Wetlands...
ACTCAATTAACAATGGAGAATTTGTATAGTAGTTTGTTAGATTCAAATAATCCATTATTATCTTCTGGTAGATATGATATTACTCATAGTGGATCTTCTCCATTTGTAATTTCAATAAATACTATTGGAGAATGGGTAATTACAGTACCAACAGGTACTCCTGGACCTATAACTTTAACAACAATAGTTAATGGTGATACAGGAGTTGAAAGACAAGAACCACTTAGATATGGAAATAAATCTAAAGTTAGAATGGAGATACGTTATGGTAAAGATAATTCGCTTTTTGAATTAACACAATTATATGTTGATTATATAAAAGCTCCACAATACATCAGATTAACACAAGATGAAGTAGATGCTGTTGAGGATAATTCACAAATGTTAGAATTTCCTGATTATGTAGTTCAAGAAATTATTAATGAATTAGTTAAATTATTATTGGAAAATTCAAGTGATCAAAGACTACAAACAAATATTCCAATTAATAATTCAATTGCAAATCCACAACAGGAAGAGCAGCCACAGCAATCTCGAAGAAGAAAATAGATAAACATTTTTAATTAATAAAAATTATACAAGATGTATCAATTTACGACCACAACAGTCATTAATTCCAATTTAGATTCAAATGGTACAACTGCAAAATATGCAGGTAGTGCTTTAGGTTTAAACGTAACTCGTTTACCTTTTTATAAAAAAAATAATATAGTAAGCTTATATAAACGTGCTTACCAGGCTGGTGCCAAAGAAGTTGCCCATGTTACAGTTCCAACTGTTACAACAGGCTTAGTAATTAGATTATATGTAGATGTTAGATTATCTCAACAGACTGAATCTGAATATGCAAATACTTATTTGTATTTCAAGAAACCAATTGCTATTGAAGTTATTGCAACCGGTACAGCCGCTACAGATGCTGCTGCTTTGATTGCAGCTCTTAATGCTATTAAAACTGAGTTTGGTTATCAATATATAGTTGCTAGTACAGGTGGGGGAGCTGTTATTAATTTAACTGCTACAAATAACAACCAAAGATTTTATAATGCTCAGATTCTTCAAGAACAAGATAATGTAACTTATCCTAACTCGATGGTTGATCCACAGTATACAGATGTTACTGGTGGTACATTTGCAGTTACAAGTGCTGGAGTTGTAGGTTTTGGAGATGATGAATATATGATTCGTTCTATTATGTTACCAACTCTTGAAAACACAAGATATTTTGGTATTAATAAAGAAGAAAGACCAATAATTGGTGGAAACTATTCACAATATACCTTACGTTATTCTCTTGTAAAAGATGGTGATGATGGTATAGTAGGTGGAAGACAATCAATTACTACTCATGTATTCTATGTATTATCAAGTTTGGTTACTGGATTTGAAACAGCTTTAACTAATGCTGGAATTACAATTGAAGCTAGTATTCCTGGAGCAGGTGGATTTGTTTTAACTGCACCTAATACTAATATTTCAGTGGGTGATACTGTTCAACTTGCACCAGTAGGAGCAATTGGAGCTGTTACCTATGTATCTGCAACAACTGCAACTGCAACTGTAGCAAATACTGGTTTAGTTACTTCAGTAGCAACGGGTACAACTGTAGTTACTGCAACTGATTCAACTGGATCAACTGCTGCAATTACTATTACTGTATTTGCATAGTATTTCAAAGATTAATGCTTAAAAATCAAATAAGGGCAGGCAGGAAAACTTCCTGTTTGCCTTTATTTTTATAAATATAATATATGATACACAAATTAGCATCAGCTATTTATAATGATATTGTTGGTGGCTTAAGAGGATTTACCGGTACTCCAAATATGTCTATTGATCAATTAGAAGATGAGATCATAAACGAGCGTCTACAGATAATTAAAGAGTATGCTATGAAAGGATTAATACCAAGAAATGATTTATTAATGTCTATTAGTTGTATATCTACAGATTGTCAATCATTAGATCAATGCAGATGTGGAGAATCATACTCAAAACCAGAATTACATTTTGAGATACCACAATTAGTAAATGATTTGGAAGCTGATTCAATAGAATATCTTGGTTCAGTAGATAAACTTCAAGAATTTAAAATATACACTAATATGAATTTTCTGTATCATAAATATAAACGCAGAGGTGCAAGTCAGCCATTTGTATATATACAAACAACTCCTAATGAAAATAATATGTATGATGGGTGAGTATTTAATGCTCCATTACTTAAAAAATTGTCTATCATAGCAATTTTTAAAGATCCTCGTCAATTATCATTTTATGAATGTTGTGCAGGAGATGATATTGAAAATTATTCATTCCTTTCAACAGAGATTCATAAGAGGTTGGTAGAGAAGAAATTGAGAGTATACCGTCAACTTGCTCCACAACCAACATCTAACACACAAATTCCACAGTAATGAGAAACCTACCATTTAATATGGCTTACACACAAATGTCCGATCTATATGGTTGTGAATTAAACACTGATGAATTCGAATCAATTGGATTAATTGCATGGAATAAGATTGGAAATAAGGAATCTAAATTATATAAATATGAAGCTATTCCTTGTAGAACTAATAAACAAGATAATCATAAAGGTCATCAATTTCAAAATAATGCTTTAGATGATGATTATTATGATCAATTTCGTAATATACATGAATTTTATATAGACCTCCCTTGTAATGTAGATAGTATAGAAGCTGTAACTACTAATTATGAGGATTATCAAAAAACAACACCAACAACATTAGCTGGAAACAATCAAAATGGTTGGATTGAAGGTTATATTGAATCAAGAAAATTTAATACAGGTACGCTATATTCTTCTGGCAAATTTGTAAAATATAGACAAGAAGGAAATAGATTATGATTATCAGATGCTTTTGAGATAGTATATGTTTTATATAGAGGAACAGTAGTAGATGAAGAAGGATTACCACTTCTTAATGAAAAAGAAGTAGATGCTATTGCAGCATTTTGTGCTTATAGTCATGACTTTAAACAAGCTAGACTTACACATGATAAAACTGTTTTTGAGATTGCTCAAGCAATGGAACAGAAATGAAAAGTATTATGTACTCAAGCAAGAGTACCAGATTATATTAATGAAAATGAAATGGATGAAATCTTAAATGTATCTACCTCATGGGATAGAAAACGATTTGGGAAGTCATTCAAGCCTCAACGCTAGAGAATGAGAATATTATTTAATCATGGATTAACTCCAGGTGAATTATATAGTAATACTCCTGAAAGAGTATGTACTAGAAAGTGAACATGAATAACTAAGACATATGGAAAGACTATGACTTATGAAGATGCATTGGCAGATCCATTCAGATATTGTTTTGGATTAATATTGAATAGAGTTATAGATGATAGAGTTAGATTTAGAGTTCCTGTTAAAACAGAGGGTTATATAGATTTTGAAATAGTAGATGGTGATAAATTTGAGTTCCAAAGACAAAATGGAAGATTTTCAGAAATAGATTTTATAGAATCTGATTTTACAGGTTATGCATTGAATTATTTCTATAAAACTAAAGCATATCAAAAAAGAATGCCTATTTATATAGGCGGAGAATTAAAAAAGAAATTCTTAGAGAATATTAATTCAGGAGTTAAATATTATACTATTAAAGATGTTACAATTAATGATTTTATTGATCCTGTTCATGAAAAATTTAATACATTTACAAGAGCAGAAATTAAAAGATTATTAATACATGGATTTATGAGAATGCATTCCGCAATTAAATTTGGTTGTGTAGTCTCAATAATTTCATCTCGTCATATTAATTGTTTAGCTTATATTGGTCAATTAAGTTTGGTTCCAGAAAAGCAAATCAAGGAATATAGTATGAGAAAAGATAAGAAATTAAGAAAGATTGAGGGGTGAAAAAAAACACCTTTTGATGGATATTATTATATAGGTTTAAATCCTAAAGGATTAGAAAACTGATACAATTTAAATAAAGCTAATAGAGTTATTACTATATTTAAAAATATAATTCCTCGTAAAATAAAAGAAGAATTATATTACAAAGATAAAGAGATGTGAATCTTTAGATTTAAAAGAAAAACCTTTAAAGGATGATCTTATTGAGCTGAGGATTTAAAAATGAGAGATTTAGAGTATTTGGGGAAATCTTATGATAGGAAATTCACTCCTTCTACTATGACATGACAAGAATTAAAGAAAGAATATGAAAAAGGAATCAGGAACCAATAACTTTTCTAACGGATTAGTGAGTGACCTTAATGCTCTTACAACACCAAATAATGTACTCACAGATGCTCTTAACGCTGCTATAATTACTATGAATGGAAATGAACTTTCTCTACAAAATGATATGGGTAACATATCATTAGTAGATCCACATGGTGGCACTGTACAATTAACAAATGGATTTATACCAATTGGAATTAAAGAAAATGGAGGAATTATTTATGTAGTTTCTTATAATCCTACTACACTACAAACAGAGATAGGAAGTTTTCCATCGCCTAGATTTAGCCCTTCTACTGATGCTAGTAATACTGATGATTCAGCTAATATAATTGTTGCAGGAACAGATCCTTTAACAACTAATCAGATAGGAGTAACATTACCATTATCTACTAAGACTATGAATGTGGGAGATCCTTTTATAGTTAATTTATCATCTATTACTGATACAGCATTATTAACTGATTTAAGTGGAACAAATAGGAAATTCTATATCCCTAAACTTATAGATATTACAAGTACAGGAGAAATTGATATTACAAGTAAAGTAAAGATTCAACAATGTTTAGGAAGTACAACAAATAAGTTCTGGTTTTGACCAGGAACTCTTTCTCCAACCAACTTTCAAACCTGTATTGGTAATAAAGAAGAACAAAGATTTCCTAATATAAAAACTGGAGTTTTAGGAATTAAATTTGATTTAGAAACTATTGATAAGTTTTTAGTTGCACCTGATTCAAATGGAAATAATTTTCCTACATTAAATTATATTCATGGAGATTCTTCTCCATATAAATTAGATTTTGTTGGATTTTATATTTTAGAACCAAGTTCTATTAAATGTGACACTATTGTTTTAAATTATACAATATATGATAATATAACAGGATTAGCTACAGCAGATAATATAACAATTGTATTATCAGGATGAACTTTAACTAATAATATAACAAGTTTAGGATTTCTTATTTCTTTATTAAATAGTAATCAAACTATAATTTATACTATTATTCCTTCTAATACATATTATGATTTAATTTTTAGTAAATTAATTATTAATAATAGATTAGACTTATCGAAAGATCCTTTAACATGAGGATTACATCCTTATTTAGATGTAATAAGTACTATTACTATGTTAGAATTAATAGATACAACTCTTGCTAATTCTTATATATTTACAACCATTGATACAGGAACAGTAGTATCAAACGCTGTTAGAACTAGTAATTCACAACTAAACAATTGAACAAATGCCAACTTAAATATAAATTATATAGTGCAAGCTAGTAGCTTTGATGTTAATTTAACAACTGATTCATATGATCTTGTAAATGTTACAGTAACCATTACAGCAGAAGTATTTGAAGAAGGTATTTCTATAGGATCTAGTGTAGTTGCAATTCAAACACCTGCCGGATTTAAATCTAGTGATAGTGTAACTTTTGCATCCACAATAAAATCATTTGTGGCTCAAAAGAATTTGCATTATCAAATCATATTTACTCCAACAATAAGTGGTACAGATGCAAGCCATGTCACTATTAGTTCAACTACTATTCCTTCAACAATAACATGATCACATTCTAATTATACAGGATATACAATATATCCTTTAGTAGGCAGATTTGGAACAATTAATGGATTACCAGTTCCTTTAGATATTAATGATAATATTTTAAATTCAACAGAACAACTTATTTATGAGTATGCTCATCCTTATGGAATAGATACTACCACATATGATAAAGAAGGGACATTTACTATAAATACAGATAATACAGCAATATTTACAAGTACACAATCACCAGCAATTATAGAATTAGACAAACCAGTGGTTAGATTTGTAGCATCTGGAGGAGGAGACGAATAATGAAGAATTTACCAAACTTAACAATATCAAAACAATTATATCTTGAACAAATTGCTCAAACGGGTAATTTAGTTAATAGATATAATCCATTTCAGAATTTATTAGTTGATGGAAAACTTCAATCATTTCAAACAGCTAATTTAGAATTAGATTTAAATTCACCAGTTAATATTGAAGTACAACCATCATTTGATGGTAGTGTCAATTTAATATTGAATAATGATTCAATGAATCCAAGATTAATTAACTCTAAATTCTCAGTACAAGAAGGAAACACATTTGCAGTTATAGATCAAAATGGAAATAAAGATACTAATATATATGATGATACTCAATTAGATTTAGATACAAGACTATATAAAACAATTAATAAAATACCTACATTAGAATTTGAAGGATTATCTTTAAATGGTAAAATGAAATGTGGGAGTTATAACTTTTATTTTAAATTTTCAGACAATGATGGAAATGAAACAGATTTTATATCTGAATCAGGAGTTGTAGTTTGTCATATTGGAAACATTAATGATCCTCAATCCATAAGAATGGGAATGAGTGATGAAGATTCTAAGAAATCAATTAAGTTTAAGTTATCTAATCTAGATACAGCATATGATTATATTAGGGTTTATTATACAAGAACTACATCAGATTCTACACAACAAAAAGTAGTAACAGCACATTATATTGATGATAAATTTCAAATAGATAATGATTATTGTGAATTATTAATTACAGGATTTGAAAATCATGTTGATATAGATGCTACACAAATTAATCCTTTATACGAAATAGCTGACTCTGTAAAAGCACAAGCACAATGTCAAGATATGCTATTCTTTGGAAATATAAATAAACCAACTATTCCATATCAAGATTTAGCAGATTTAAGTTTACATTTTATTCCAAATATTATAAGTAGTGATCCAATAGGTAATTTAGATGGTAATTATCGTGATCAATCAGGTCAAAAACTTTATGAATATTATAATGCTAATAATATATATTCTAATCTTGGTTACTGACCAGAGGAATACTATAGATTTGGAATTATATATTTATTAAATGATTTTACTCTTTCTCCTGTATTTAATATTAGAGGATTAGATCTTGATTCTGGATTAATTTATCAAAATTATCCTATTTATAAAACTGTAGATAGTGTACAATTTAGAAATTATATAGGGATTGATGAGAATAATTACCTTATTAATAAAGTAAATGCTTATGAAAATTCTGATGGTGTTATAAAACTAGGTAAACAGCAAGTAATATATAATAATGGTGTTAGACCTTTAGCAATTCAATTTAATGTACAAGATGTTAGATATTTATCTGATGGTGTTACAATTGATACAACATATATAACTCCTGGAGCTGATACATTAGCAGAATTAGCAAAGTATACTAAAGGATTTTTTATTGTAAGGCAAGAACGGGTACCAACTATATATGCACAAGGTGTAGCTATTAGTAAAACTAACGATGGATTTGGTAATTTACCTTTACTAAAGTCTGATAATAATTGAATTATTGAATCGTTTTTATCTGGAGAAGGGTCTACTAGAATATTAGGTGATACAATGTTAACCTTAGCAACTTCAACTAATATATCACAAAAAGCTGCACTTATTCCAGAAGCTGAATTAAAATATAGCATTTTTAATCAATTATTTACATCTACAAACTATTTATTAACTTCTGCTTATGAACAATCAGCAGATTCTAGTGGAGTATCATCAGGCCAGTTTATTAATTATGGTTACAATAACTATTATTTAAATAGAAATAGTACGAGTGTAAATCAAGATATAAATACACAATCACTTCTTACATTAGTAATGGCTGGATTAAAGTTAACAACTAATGGAACTGATTATTTCTCATCAAAAGCTGGTGATGAAACAGAAGCATGACAAACTGAGGATGTAATTTATCCATGAAATTGAACTAATCAAACTTCTCCCACAGGAGATCAAAAAATTAATCAAGATCTTACATTAAGTAATTCTTTAATTAGAGGTGCATTTGGAACTTATATAGGATTATCTAACGGAAGTTTACCATTTGGAACTATTTTTAATGTTAGAGATAATGATTATAGTACTTCCGATGCATATAAATTAGATATGTTTAAATTAAGAATGGATTCTTCTGAACCTTATTCGGCAGTAAGCGATAGAATTTCATGAAATAACTTTAGTAATTCATTACAAGTATTTAGAGGTGACTGTTATGTATGTAATTTTAGTCATAGAATGCATTATAACTTTATTGATCCAGATTTGCCATCTAATGATAATATTATTGATATAAATACTTGAAATAAAAATTATGCAGTTTATCAAGATGCATCAATACTTCCTGGAACTCCAGGAGATGATACACTAAGATCATTAGCAACAAATAGATGTTTAATAACATATAAAGAAAAAAATTCAGATGCTACAAGTATTATAGAGCCAACAGCTGCTTCTTATGCTACAGCAGGAACTAGTATATTAACTGGTCTAGGAGCATTATTTGGAGGTTCTGATACTCCATATACGGTTAGAGGTTGTGATAAAATAAATAGAGCTGATGTTAATGCAGTTCCACTTGGTCATTGGGCTACATTTAAAGTAATGTCAAATATTAATCTTTCAATGAGAGATATTGACTTTGATCATTCTGATGAAGAAGCTTTAATAGGACATAAAAGAAGTTTTTATCCATTACAATCTACATCAAATCAAGGTACATTTAAATTACCTGATTCTAATAATATTAATGGAGGAAATAATGTAACATTATCCCAAAAGAAATATTTTGTAGTTCCTGATGTACCATTTATTAAAAATAATTTTGATACAAGGATTATTTATTCTGATACTCATATTACTGATGCATTTAGAAATGGGTATAGAGTATTTGAAGGTGGTCATTATCAAGATTATACTAAAATATATGGTAGTATTGTAGATTTAAAAGAATGGATGGGTAATTTATTCTGTACAATGGAACATGGATGTTTATTGATACCAGTAAATGAACGTGCTATTGCAGCAGAAGGAAAAGGAGGATTAGCTTATATTAATACTTCAAATGTCTTACCACAAAATCCTAGGGTTATTTCAGATTTATTTGGAACTACTTGGCAAGAATCAGTTATTAAAACTAAATCAGGAATTTATGGAATTGATACTGTAGCTAAAAAGATTTGGCATAGTGATGGTCAGAAACTCGATACTATATCTGATTTAAAAGTTCAGAAGTTTTTAAATGATAATATTACACTAAAAGAATCTGATAAACTTCCAACAATGGGATTACGTAATGTTAAATCACATTATAATAAATATAAAGGTGATATAATGTTTACATTCTATGATGGAACTACACAATGAAATCTTTGTTATAATGAAAATCTTAAAAAGTTTATTACATACTATTCATGAATCCCTAGTCATTCTGCTAATATTGATAATATATTCTTTAGTTTTGATGTGAATGCTAGCAAGAGTAGTTTAGATTTAGATTCTAATGGAAAAATAATATATCAGACTGATGGAACTATGACAGTTCCTACAAGTGGAGTTCTTCCAATTAATTTTTGGAAACATGGTGAAGCTGGTATTTATGATTATGCAGGAGTTATTCAACCTACAAACTGGTATGGTAATTTACAACCTTTTGAATTTGAATTTATAGTTGCTGACTTACCGATAGTTCAAAAAATCTTTAATAATTTAAAAATTATAAGTAATAAAGCAGAACCAAGTTCATTTGAATTTGAAATTGTTGGAGAAAGTTATGATTGAAGAGAATATAAAGATATAATTGTTTGAATTTCAAATAATGCTCAACAAATTAATAGTGATCTACATTTACCATCAACAGATAATTATATTCAGGACGCATATATATACGTTTTAAGTAATAATTTATCTACTATTAGTACAAGTTATCCAAGTTTTCCATCACTACCTTGAAAACAAGGAAGTTATATAATTCCTAAATTACCTTATTTACCAAGGTATAGAAGTACTTATTCAATATCTACTGGACTAGATGCAATAGTAGTTGATCAAAATAACTATGAATTGAATACAAGTAATACTACCTTATTAGTAAATAGTCAATTAACTGAGGATAGAATTCATACTGAACAACTTGGAAATAATATTAAAAAATGTGGAAGAGTTAGAGGAAACATGGAGTATTTAGAAGATGAATGAGATGTAGAAATAAAGCCTTTTAATTTTAAATATGCTTATATTTCAAATGGAGTTTTAGCATTTACGAATGCAAAAGAAGCAAGACTAAGAGATAAATATTTAAAAATTAGAGTAAAATACTCTGGGAAGGATCTAGCGATCATTCAGGCAATAAAAACTTTTTTTACAATATCATATGCCTAAAAAATTAATAAAAAAGTATGGATATCCTAGTGGAGGTATTACTCCTATCACTGATCAATCTTCTGACTTTTCAACTGATTGATTATCTAATTTAATGAAGCAAAATCAGAAAAAATATGCAGCAGATATTCCAGATAGTGTTACAACAACTGCTCCAAGTTATATGGATAAGTTAAATTTAGATTTTAAAAATAGTGTTATTGCAAATAATAATAAACAAAATACTATTGATAAAAATGCTATGTTAGCTAACAATCCTATTGGTTCAGATGATAAATTTAAAGGAGATAATTTTACTCAATCTAGTGGAGATTTTTTAAAAGGAATGGGTAAGAATTTTGATTTAGTTCAAGGAGCTGGAAATATAATTGGGGGTTTAGGTGGTTATCAAACAAAAGCAGGAGATCAATTAGTTGATACTATTGCTTCTACTGCATCACAATTTGGACCCATTGGTGCAGGAATTGGAGCTGGATTAGAAGTAGTTAAAACTTTAGGTCAATTAACATCTAAAAATTATAAAGGATTTGATCAGACAGTAAGTTCCTCTTCATATGGTAATACTACTCCAGTAGCTGATAATCAATCATGATTTAGTGGAATCTTTGGAGATAGTGCTTCTCATAAGAATCAAGTTAACACTGCTAAAACAGATTATGCATCTAAACAAATAAATGTAGATGCACAACGTAAGAAATCTAATGCTGCATTAAATTATGGAAATCAAATGAATGTTAAGAATCAATATTCATTAGCAGGAGGATATAATCCTGATTCATTATTAGCTAAAAATGGTGCTAAGCTAAAGACTATTAAGAATAAAGTTCATAATGAATTAACTAAATCTTACCAGAAAAAGATTGTAGCAGAAGAAAAAATATCACCAGTTATTTCACAAAAACCAGTAACTATTAAACAAGGATTCTCAATTTTAAAGAATGAATCTAAGAAACTTGAAGATGGTGGAACTATTCCTAATTTAATTCCTAGTGGTGCATTACATGCAAGATTGAATCATTACGAAGGAGAGTTAGGAGATGCAGTTACAAGTAAAGGTATTCCAGTAGTAACAATGGATGAGGGTGGAGAGATCACTCAGCATGCAGAGGTGGAAAGGGAAGAAATTATTTTTAATAAGGATGTAACTTCTAAATTAGAAGAAATGCACAAACTTTATAAATCTGGAGACGAATCAGTATTAATAGAAGCTGGTAAATTATTAGCTCACGAAATTCTGGAGAATACTACTGATAATACCGGATTATTAAATGAAGTTAATGCCTAATTCATGTATTTAAAAAATTATTTACTTTATAGATATTATATGAAAATAATTTACTATTTTTGTAGTATCAAATAAAGTAAATAATTTAATACAAATTATTCACAATAGTAATATGAAGAATATAACAAAAGAATCAATAGAAACAGTTAATAATCTGGTTCAATCCTTTAAAAAAGGTGGTATACATATTAAAAAGGAGAATGTAGGGAAGTTTACTGCCACAAAGAAGAAAACAGGTAAGTCAACTGAACAATTAAAACACTCAAAGAATCCTTTAACCCGTAAAAGGGCAGTCTTCGCAGCTAACGTGAAGAAGTGGCATCATAAGGATGGTGGATCAATAGAATTCTTAATGCCCTTAATTAATCAATTTAAACTTGGGGGAATTATAGAAGAGTTTAAAAAAGGTGGGCATTTAAGTAAGAAATATATAGAAGAGGCAAGAAAGAAACCAGGTGGTTCAAATGTAGGTAAGAAAACATTTGCTAGTGGTAAAAAACGAGTAGGACCTTATGCAGGTCCATCAGGTGGCGCACCTAAAGGTTCTTATCCTATTGGTGATAAAGCTCATGGTCGTGCAGCTCTTAAATTAGCTCATAATGCTCCTAATCCTAGTGGAATTAAAGCAGCTGTATATAGAAAATATCCAGACTTAAAGAAACATCAATTAGGTGGAAAAATGAATGATTTATTAAAATCTTTTAATATGTCAGGAACAGTAGATAATCTTAATAATTATAAGTCAATAGATTTAAATCTTGGAAAAGATGATTCTAAATTTGGTGGTGGATTAAGTATAGTTAAAACAAACGATATTCCTTATACGAAAATTGATCCTAATATGTATTTATATGGTAATTTAGGATATTCCCCAACAAAAAATGATACTTTTTCTTTATCGACTCCGATAGGATTTAAAGATAGTTCGATATTTTCATATACAAGAAAATTAAGTCCCAAATCTAATTTGAGTCTGGATTATACTACTGGAAATAAAAAAGATAGATCTTTTGGAGCAACATACACACTTAACTTAAATGATTAAAACAATAATCAAATCAGTACATAAAGAATCTCAAAGATATGAAACTCTTGGAGATTACTATTTTGAAGATGGTGTACGGACATTTGTAATAACTAAAACAGGTAATCCACTATGGGACGATTTGATTTTTATCCATGAATTTATAGAGGAAGTATTGACAAGGAATCAAGGAATTACAGAGCCACAGATACTTGAATATGATCTTGAGTTCGAAAGAAGATTAGAAAATGGAGAAGTAAATAAAGATGCTGAACCAGGAGAACAATCTGATTGTCCATATAAAGTACAACATAGTGTTGCAGAGAGTGTAGAAAGAATCATGCTAAATCATTTAGGAATTAGTTTTGGTGAATATAATGAAACAATAATGAAAATATTTGAAAATGCCAACAATTAAAGACATACCACAGGAACTAATAGTAGATTTAAAAGAAAAAACAGTTATTTGTTATGACAATGGACTTTTCCTTGAATTTGCTCGTGAATTAGCTAAATCCTTTAAGAAAGTATATTATTATATGCCTTGAAAGAATGGATTTCCAAAATCTAATCAATATATAGTAGGTGAGGGTATTACAGGAATTGAGAGAATTCATAATTTCTTTGACTATGTAGACGAAGCAGACTTGTGTTTTGATAAAGAAACAGAAGTTTTAACAGATAATGGGTGAAAACTATTTAAAGATTTATTAAAAGAAGATTTAATAGCTACATTAAATCCAGATACACACTTTTTGGAGTATCAAAAACCACTTAGATATGTGGAAAAGAATTGAGCTGGGAAAATGTATAATTATGAATCTGGTTTAGTGAGATATAATGTAACTGAAGGACATAATTTATATATTAGAAAACAAAGAAAAGATAACTTTGAATTAGTTAAGGTAGAATCAGTATTTAATCAAGCTAACTTTGAATTTATTAAAAATTGTAATTATATAGGTAATGATATACCTACTTTTGTATTACCCTATTATAAGAATGAGTGGGTAATAAATAGAAAAAAATTACGTGGAAAAGCTAATCCTAATTATAAACATGGTGGAAGAGTAGTAGAGATTGAGGAAGAAGAAGAGGAAGAATATTACACTATTAATAGATGTTTAGAATATCAAGAAAAAGAACTTGATATGATTAATTTTATGAAATTTTTAGGATTTTATATTGCGGAAGGATCTATAGAGAAAAGAAATGGAAAACCTACTTCTGTAAGAATTGGTCAAAATTTTGATAGATATTATGATGCTATTTTAGATATTATTAAAGCTCTTGGATTTAGATATACAGAAAGAAAGAAAAATAAAACCTTCGGAATAATTGAGATTTCAGATTGTCAGTTAGCTAATTATTTAGATCAATTTGGAATAGCTGATGAAAAATTTATACCAAAAGAATTAAAACAATTAGATAAAAAATACTTAGATGCGTTTTTAGAGTTTTATCTATTTGGTGATGATAATAAAGTGGGTGGATTTAGTACTGTATCTAAGCAGTTATTTGATGACTTAAATGAATTAATTTTAAAATTAGGATACTCTACAAATATTAATATTGGTGGTGATGTTGATCTTGTTGCTCCAAATATGAAAACATATCATAATAAAGTTGCATATATTGGACATATTAATAAAACAAAAAATACCCCAGAAATTAGAAATGAATATTCTCATAGAAATATAATAGAAGAATATAATGATACAGTATATTGTGTAACTGTTCCAAATGGTATAATTTATACTAGATATA
>Ga0187851_10002982_pt1 | contig 14564 bp, 12 predicted proteins | sample June2016WEW_6_10_FD_132997 | JGI IMG/M metagenome (GOLD analysis project Ga0187851, IMG submission 132997) | Peatland microbial communities from SPRUCE experiment site at the Marcell Experimental Forest, Minnesota, USA - June2016WEW_6_10 | ecosystem: Environmental > Terrestrial > Soil >...
GATGGCGACGGCAGATCGAGATATCGCGCCAGCGCCGTCATACGCGCGTCTATAGCCGGACGGTTGAATGCTAGGACGTAGGGCATGACGATCGCGATCGTGAGGCCGTGATGGGAATTCAGCAGCGCGCCGCACGGATGCGACAACGAGTGCATCGCCCCCAGGCCTTTTTGGAACGCCGTCGCTCCCATGGTAGAGGCGACCATCATGTGAGAGCGCGCTTCGATGTTCTGGCCCTCGCGGACGGCGACGGGAAGCCATTGCTTGACTAGACTGATCGCCTCCAGAGCGACTCCCTGAGCGATGGGGTGGTAGAACGGGCTGCAATAGGCCTCGAGGTTGTGGGAGAGAGCGTCTATCCCCACTGCCGCCGTGACTTTCGGCGGTAAATCTAAGGTCAATGCTGGGTCGGCGATGACGATTTGCGGCATCATCCTCGGGTGAAATATGATCTTCTTGGCGTGGTCGCTTTCGTCGGTGATCACGGAAGCGCGCCCGACCTCGGAGCCCGTCCCCGACGTCGTCGGAACGGCGACGACGGGCGCCATGCTCTCCACTTTGACGCGCGTCCACCAGTCGTCCCTGTCCTCGAAATCCCAGATCGGCCGGTCCTGTCCAACCATCAGGGCGATCGCCTTGGCGGCGTCGAGGCCGCTGCCGCCGCCGAAAGCGATGACGCCGTCGTAGCCGCCGGCGCGGTAGGCGGCGACGCCCGCCTCGACGTCCGCGGCGGTCGGATTGGGCCGGACGTCGGCGAATAATCTCGCGGGCAGCCCCGCCGCCGCCAGCAGCGCGAGCGTGTCGGTCACGATTGGGAGCTTGGCGAGCCCCTTGTCGGTGATCAGCAAGGGCTTGGCGATCCCCGCTTCGCGGCACGCGTCCGGCAACTCGGCGATGCGCCCGACGCCGAAACGGATTGCGGTTGGATAGTTCCAGTTGCCTCGCAGGGATTGCACGGCGGTCATAAGAGTCCTCGCTCAGATCTTCACACGCAAATGGAACGACTTCGGCCGGGTCAGGTGTTCGTAGCCCAAGACCGAAAGAGAACAGCCGCGCCCGGAATCCTTCACCCCCACCCAGGCCAGTGCGGGATCGAGGTAGTCGCAGCGGTTCATGAATACGGTGCCGGTCTCCAGACGCGAGCCGATCGACTTCGCCGCCTGCTCATCGGTGGTCCACACCGAAGCGGTGAGGCCGTACGCGCTCTCGTTCATCAGCGCCAGCGCCTCCTCGTCCGAGCGCACCTTCATGACGCCCACCACCGGGCCGAAGGTTTCCTCGGTCATAGCGCGCATGGAGTGGTCGACGTTCACAAGGATCTGGGGAGCGAGATAGGGCGTGCCGGGCCTGTCGGCAGCGAACAGGGGCGGCTCGATGAGCGCACGCGCTCCTTTCGCCACCGCCTCGGCGTTCTGGGCGCGGACGAAGGCCGCCGCTTCGGCGTTCACCATCGGACCGAGGTTGACGTCCGGCCTGATTGGGTTGCCCAGGCGATACGTGCGTGTCAGCGCCGCCGCGCCCTCGACAAACGCGTCGTAGAGCGAATCGTGGACATAGATCCGTTCGACGCCGCAGCAGGACTGCCCGCTGTTGAAGAACGCGCCGTCCACCAGATTCTCGACGGCGTACGCAAGGTTGGCGTCGGCGCGGACATAGGCCGGGTCCTTGCCGCCGAGCTCCAGGCCGACGCCGATGAAGCGGTCCGCCGCCACCTGTTGCACCCGGCGTCCTACCGGCACCGATCCCGTGAAGGCGATGAAGTTTACACGCGGATCGCGGATCACCTGCTCGGCGTCGGCGCCGCCGAGGTGCAGCGCCTGGAATACCCCCTCAGGCAATCCCGCCTCGCGCCACGCCGCGGCGAACCGCTCGGCGCACAGGAGCGTCTGCGTCGCCTGCTTCAGGATGACTGCATTGCCGGCAATGATGGCGGGCAGAACGGCGTTGACGGTGATCAGATAGGGATAGTTCCACGCCCCCACGACGAAGACGACCCCCAGCGGTTCGCGGCGAATGAAGCGGTCGAAGCCCTCCTTGCCAGCCGGGCGAATGTCGCCCAGGCCTTCCGGAGCGAGCGCGATCATGGCGCGACCGCGCTCTTCGAACCCACGCACCTCGCCGGGCGTCTGGGAAGACGGGCGTCCCATTTGCCAGGACAGCTCCAGAGCGATCTCCGGTCCTTTTGCGACGAAGGCATCGACGAAGCGAGCGGCGATCGCCTGCCGCTCGGCGAGGGGCGTCTGGCGCCAGGACTTTTGCGCCTTGGCGGCTGCGGCGATGGCGGCGTCCACTTCCTGCGCAGAGGCGGCGGCGCGTTCCGCGTAGACGCTGCCGTCCACCGGGCTGATAATTTTGAGAATCCGGCTCACGATTCAAAACTCCGATCAGATCATTTCGAAATAGCGCCTGAGCTCCCAGTCGGTCACGTGCTTGCGGAACTCGCGCTCCTCCCATTCGCGCGTGGCGGCGAAATGGTCGACGAAAGCGTCGCCAAACACTTCGCGCGCCTCGGACGAGGCCTTGAACGCCTGCGCCGCGTCCCACAGCGTGCGCGGCAATTGCAACGCGTCGGGCACGTCCTGGAGATAGGCGTTGCCAGCCATTGGCGGCGTCGGTTCGAGTTTGTGTTCGATGCCGTAGAGGCCGGCGGCGAAGGCGCAGGCCAGCGCGAGGTAAGGGTTACAATCGGCGCCAGGGACGCGGTATTCCACCCGCTGCGCCTTCGAACCGCCAGTTATGGCGCGGATGGCTACGGTGCGATTGTCGGCGCCCCAAGTGGCCGCCGTCGGCGCCCAATAGCCCGGCACCAGCCGGCGGTAGGAGTTGACCGTCGGCGCCGCTAAGGCGAGCCAAGGCGCGGCGAAGCACTGAACGCCGCCGATGAAATGGCGCATGGTTTGGCTGATCGCGTGGGGCTGCGAAGCGTCGTGGAACACCGGCTCGCCGGACAGGCTCTTCAGCGAGACATGGATATGGCCGCCTTGCCCCGGCATTTTCGGGTCCCATTTGGCCATGAACGAGACGTTGCGCCCCTGTCGCTGCGCCAACACTTTGGCAAAGGTCTTAAACAGCGCGGCCTTGTCGCCCGCCGCAAGGGCCCTGTCGACGGAAATGGCCGCCTCCAGGGCGCCCGGTCCGGTTTCCTCGTGGAGGCCCTCGAGGACGATGTCCATTTCCTCGCACAGATCGAGCAGGCCGCGATAGAATTCGGTATTGACTGAATTGCGAAGCACCGAGTAGCCGGCGTTCGAAACGCCCATCGGCGCCAGACTGCGCCAGCCTTTGTCCTCCAACGATTCGGGCGTTTCCTCGACAACAAGAAACTCGTATTCGCATGCGGCGTAAGGCTCGAAGCCACGCTCGCGCACCTTGGCGATCACCCGGCGCAGGACCCCGCGCGGGCACAAGGGCTCGTGTTTCCCGACGAATTCGCCCAGGAAGAACACCATGTTGTCTTCGAGCGGCAGCTTACGGCAAGAATCGAGCAACAGGCGCACCTGGGCGTCGCCGAAGCCGAGGTGCCAGCCGGTGAGCGTGGCGTTGTCGTAAAGCTGGTCTTGGCAATCCCAGCCGAGCACCACATCGCAAAAACCGAAGCCGCCGCCCTCGAGCGAAGACAGGAATTTGCTGCGCGCCATGTATTTGCCGCGCATCACACCGTCGATGTCGAACACCCCGACCTTGATCTGCTTGAGCCCGCGCTCCTCCAACAGTTGGCGGACATCGTCTGTTGTCGCCACTTGCCTTGGATCCATGATGCGCCGTCTCCCAATTCCTATAGGCCAGGCTCGCGCCGACGCGGCTTTCTACACTTTTGCAGGCGGTTTCAAAACGCGACCGAAAGTCCTGCATTTCGACGGCGACGGGCTTCGCTCGGCTGGGAACACACGTAACGCCGACAGGTCGCGCCGCTCTCGACCATCTACCGCTCGCCGCCCCGCGGCTCGAAGGCGCGCCCGAGGGGCTGAATTCGCACCCCCCGCCTAAGTCGAGAATAGCCGAGGCGCTCGGGATCGGCGACGTTCTCGCCGGGCGCGACCACGATCAGGATTTGCTCGGCCAGTGGCGCGAAGTCGGCGCGGAAGTGGACTGAACTCTTCAGGGCGATGATCCGATGGCTGGCGGGATCGATCCCGACATGGCGAAGCATCTCACGATCCGCAGCCTGCTGGCGCCGGCTGGAAACGACGACTCGGATTCCCCCGATGCGAAGCTGCGCCATCGGCCCCAACTGCATCCGGCAGCCGCTGTAAAACGGCCCTGTTCCGACAAAATTGCCATCGCCGAGACGCTCGACTCGATAGGTCGCGACAACGCTTTCCTCCTTGGAGCGCCCGCTCTTGGCGCCGAGCGCGATCGTGATGTCGGCCCCTTCGCCGGCGGCGTGAGCCGCCGCCGCGGCTTCGGGATCGCAGATCACCGCGATCACTGCGTCCGCCACGCGGGCCTCGATCATGGCGCGAAGAACGCCCACGGTGTCGGAGGTCGCGCCAGCGCCAGGATTGTCCTGGGTGTCGGCAAGGAGCACCGTGCCGCGCACGGACCGCGCGCGTTCGAGGGCTTCCGACGGTTCCAGCAGTTCTCCCGCGAAGGCGGGCTCCCGTTCGAGGAACGCCCGCTCGAGACGATCCGCCGACGCATCGACGGCCTCGCGATCGTTGCCGTAAACGACGACGGCTGGGCCGCATTCGTCGAAATCGGCGAGGGAGAACCCCGCCGCGAGCGCCGCGGACGTTATGCTTGGCGCCCGCTCCGCATCTTTGACGATCGCCATCATGCTCGCCATTGGTTCTGCGAGGGTCGATTGCCAATGAAGCGGAATGAGGTAGGGGAGTTTGCGAAAGGCCTTGTAAGGACGCGAGGAGGCGTCGACCAGCAGCGCCGCCGCGCGTCTTCCCGTCTCCTCCATGTCCACGTGCGGATAGGTTCTGTAGGTGACCAAAAGGTCGGCGGTCTCGACCATCAAGCGCGTGATGTTGGCATGGAAGTCGAGCACGACGACGATCGTTACTTCCGGCCCCAAGGCCTTGCGAACTCTGCGAATGATTTCACCGTCGCCGTCGGCGACATGCTCGCACACCATCGCGCCATGGAGATCGAGAAACACCGCGTCAACTCGCCCTGCCACCGCCAAGCGCCCGACGAGCTCGCCGACGATCGACTCGAAAGCCGATTGCGTCACGAGGCCGGAAGGCGATGCGGAAGCCCAGATTGTCGTGACGAGATCGAATCCGAGCGTCTCGGCTTGGGCTAGGAACCCTGCCATGGGGAGATTGAGCCCGCGCACAGCTGGCGAGATCTCGTCACCTCGGACGATGCCTGGCCACGCGTCAGGGGTGGCGAAGTCCGCGTAGCTGGTGTGACCTGCCGCGAAAGTGTTGGTCTCGTGAAGAAAACCACCGACTGCGACCCGCATCTGCAAGCACCATGTTTCGAACGATTGAGCCCACAAGGCCGCCGAACGAAGGGCTATTTTCGGGCGACGACCGCCCGCACGGCTCTTACGTCTTCAGGCACTCCATGTTCGGTTCGCTCCAGGACTCTGAGAGATTATAACTTTCAGCCGATTCGAATGGAAAGAAGCGGGAGTCAGACGGGAAACCAGTATAGCGTTCGAACGAGGCTCCGGCGAAGGGCCTATCAATGGTCAACCATCAGTGGCGCAGGCCATCGCCTGTTGGCCGTTGAACGTCCGCTCTTTCTTCCGATCGTGCGAAAACTGGCGTGCCGCCCCCGACCAATCACCTCCGCTTCGCGCCCGTTGCAGCGGTTCCCAGCCAATGCGGCGGTTCTCGAAAGCGGACTCGATGTCGGCGACGCCGAGCCGCCTCCTCTCGATTAGACAAGCCCCTCGTCGTTGCGCATGATCCCGTTGGGGGGTGAAAGGCGCCGCGGATGGTCAAGGACAGCGCCGGCGAGGCCGCGTTGCGCCCGCTCGATCTCAATCCCGAACGCGCGGGATGGACCGATCGCGCGCCCTACGCCATCGTTGACATCGGCTCGAATTCAGTACGGCTCGTCGTCTATGACCAACTCGGCCGGGCGCCCTTGCCGCGCTTCAACGAGAAGTCGCTTTGTCGCCTGGGCGACGGCCTCGCGCAAACTGGCGCGATCGCGGCAGAGGGCTTTCGCCGCACGGTCGAGGCGGTGCGGCGGTTTCGCGCCATCGCCGATGCGATGGGCGTGACCAAGATCGACGCGACGGGAACCGAAGCAATTCGACGCGCGTCGAACGGACCGGCGCTCGCCGCCGCCATCGCCGCCGAATCCGGTCTCGAGGTTCGTATCCTCAGCGGCGCGGAGGAAGCGCGCTTCGCCACGCTGGGCGTGATCTCCGGCTTCTTTCGCCCGGTTGGATCGGTCGGCGACATGGGCGGCGGCAGCCTTGAAGTCGCCGAGGCGCTCGACGATCATGTCGGCAATCGGTGGGTCAGCCTGCCGCTCGGAGCTTTGCCGGTCGAAGCGATGCTTGCCGACGGGCTGCCCGAAGCCAAGCGCCGAATCGACGCGATGCTGCACGCGAACGTTCCAACGGCGCTCGGCAGGCCGGTGTTCTATCCGGTCGGCGGCGGCTGGCGCGCGCTGGCCAAGGCGCACATGGAAGCGGTCGAGGCGCCGGTCAAGGTTGTTCACGGCTATTCGCTGGCGACCGAGGAAGCGCGTGGCTTCGCAAAATCGCTGTTGCGGCTGACGCCCGCCAAACTTGCGGCGACGCCCGGCGTGCCCGAACGGCGCGCCCGCACATTGCCGGCGGCGGCGCTCGTGCTCGATCGCGTGCTGAAACGGCTCGCCCCGAAGCACGTCGTGTTTTCCGCGCTCGGGTTGCGCGAGGGCTTTCTCTATTCGCAGTTGAGCAAGCTGGAACGCTATCTCGACCCGCTTGTCGAAGGCGCGCGGCTTGTCGGACTGCCGCTGGCGCGTGTGCCTGATTTTGCGCCCGTGCTGGCAGCCTGGACGGCCGATATCTTCCCAAGGGAGACCCCGGGCGATACGCGCCTGCGCGTTGCGGTCTGCGCGCTCTCCGACATCGCTTGGCGCGATCACCCGGATCTGCGCGCCGAAGAGAGCTTTCGCCGGCTGCTGCAATTTCCGTTCATCGGCGTCGATCACGCTGAGCGGGTATTCATCGCGACAGCGATCCACGCCCGTTACGCCGGCCGGACGGACGCGCCCTGGCTCAGCCCGGCGGACCGTCTCCTCACGCCGGCGATGCGGCGTCGTGCGCAGATTCTCGGCCGGGCGATTTTGCTGGCTTACCGGTTTTCCGGCGGCGTGCCAGCGGTGCTCGCCAGCGCGCGCCTGCGCATCGAACCCCACTGCGTTCGGCTCGAAGTCGGCGCCACCGCCCGCGCGCCCGATAGCGAAGTTGTCGTCGACCGCCTGAAGCTCCTCGCGGCGGCGATCGGCGTCCGGCGCAGCGAGATCGTCGTCGTTGAAGAGAAGTCGTAGTTCGAACGCTGCCTATCCGGTCAAGATCCCCGCTGTAAACAGGGCCGGCCTGGCGCCTCATGCGGCGTCAGCAATGCGCCCAAATCAGCTGTCCGATGGTTAGCGGTGGCGGTTCCGTAGCGGACGTCGCGGCGGCGCTTCGCCATGACGTTGCCGCGTGGAGTCGCGGCAAACACTCGCGGCCGGATCGCTGCTATGAAGGGGCATTCACCAAGCGCTTTCGTAGTCGGCGCGTGCCTAGCGGCGGGCGTGACCGCGCGTAACGACGTGACGTTGTGAGAGCCTTGACAGACGCCAAGGCGTCGCCTTCGTCGCCTCTGGCCGTTCTTGTCGGGTGCTGCCGCCGGGGCCGTCGGACGCGGTGAACTGTTCTGTAACGCCGTCTGCCGTCCGACTTGCGGCTGCGTCACAAACGCGCGTCTATTCAGCACTAAAGCTGTGTCCAAACCGGCCTCGCTCATGGCGATGCCGCTCGCCATGATTTAACGTCGGGAGCTGCGCCTCGTGCGCCCCCGGGAGGACAGCATGCGCAAAGCCATTCTGAGCGTTCTAGCGGCTTGTGGCGTGGCGGCCGTCATCGCGTTTTCGAGCGCGCCGGCCTACGCGAAGACCGTCAAAGAATGCGACGCCGAATACACCGCGAACAAGGAGGCGATCAAGGCGTCGGGACAGAAGAAAGCCGACTACGTCGCGGCGTGCCGAGCCGGTACTGCCGCGCCGGTCGCCACTCTCGCGGCTGCCGCGCCCGCGGCGCCTGCTCCTGCTTCTGCGGCGGCGCCGGCACCTAAGCCGACCGTTGCGGCTCCGCCGCCAATGGCTCCCGCCGCCGCCCCGGCGAAGCCGCGCGTCGCCGCTCCCACGGGAGCCGGCGGTTTCGCTGCGGACGCCCAGGCGAAGGCGCATTGCCCGGCCGACACCGTCGTGTGGGTGAATGCGAAGTCGGGCGTCTACCACTTCGCTGGCACTCACAACTACGGCACAACGAAGCAAGGCACGTATATGTGCGAAGCGGACGCGAAATCCGCCGGCGACCGCGCGGCCGAGAACGAAAAGCACCCGTGAACGATCAAACGTTTGGGGCGCGGCTCTTGTCAGGCCGCGCCTCACGTGCCCACGCCGCATCGCTTCCATGAGCCCGGATCAATGCCGGCAGGCGCGCGACCTCCTCAAATGGTCGCGCTTCGACCTCGCCAAGGCGGCCGACGTGCCGCTGTGGTTCGTCGCGCTGTTCGAAGACGGCAAGGAGATTCGGTATTTCTATATGGACTACAAAGGCTCGATGCAGAAGATGCTTGAGGCGCGTGGCTTCGAGTTTCCGTTTGGCCTGGTCGACGGCGAGATTACGCCGCTCGAACTCGTCTACGCGCCGAGAAATACGGCCGGTTCAACGTAGGACGACTCCCGAACCTTATGGGACCATAGCGCCGAAGATTGCCGCGCAAGTCTCGCGCTAGGTTTGCGTGGTAAGGGAGCGGCGTCGCTCAGATGAAGTGACCGAGGACTAGCAAGAGGCTTCCGATGGCGGAAGCAGCCGAAGGCTCGACGGCCCTAGGCGCATCTGTCGCGCGAGGCCGCCGCTACGTCGCCTACTATCGCATGTCGACAAGCAAGCAGGCGCGCGAGAGCTTCAGCCTGGAGGCGCAACAAGCCGCGATTGCGAATTACGTGGTATCCAACCCCGGCAAAATCATCGCGGAATATGCGGAGACCAGGAGCGGGACGAAGCGTCACCGCCCGAAGTTAGCGGAAGCCGCGCAAGTTTGCCGAATTTTCGGAGCCGTGCTGCTGATCGCGCGCCTCGATCGGCTGGCCCGCAACGTCGCGACGATCGCGCAGCTGATGGACAGCAAGGTCGATTTTGTGGCGATCGACTTTCCGCATGCGACCCGGTTCACGCTTCATATCCTCGCGGCGATCGCCGAGCACGAGTCCCGGTTGATCTCCGAGCGCGTGAAGCTGGCCCAAGCGGCCGCCAGGGCGCGCGGGCAGACGTGGTCGCACGGAAGACCACACCGGACGTTTCCGCCCGGATGTGGAGCGGAAAGCGGCCGCGTGCGGCATGCTCGATCGCAGATGCGCATCAAGGACCTGGCCCCCCTCGTCTGGAAAGGGATCGCCGAAGGAAAGTCGTACGCGATGATCGCCAACGAATTCAATCGGCGCGGAATTCGACCGGCGATGAAAGCGCAGTGGCAGCAAGGCTCGATCGGAAACATCGCCAGGGCGACGCGCGACGCCTTCGCCGCAACAGCCAAGAACCGCTTGTTCAGTCCCCCAGGACTGCGGCGGACGAAGATGCTCGACCGCCTCGAAAAGTTCGGGCCGCTGTTGCTCGAATGGAAGACCCTGGGAATGAACTACAGCGCGATGGCGCGCGAACTCGATCGCCTCGGTTATGCCGCGCCCTATGGCCGAGGCTGGGGGCCCGTCTCGACATGGCGATACCTAAAGCGGGCGATTGCCGTCGCAACGGCGAGTGTGCCGTATGAGGCCAGCTCATGAACGAGCAGCCTCTGGTCGGCTACTATCGCGTTTCGACGGCGCAGCAGGGAAAGTCGGGGCTCGGTCTGGAAGGTCAGCGGCTTGCGGTCCGTCGCTACGTCGAAGCCTGTCCCGGGGAGCTGATTGGCGAATTCACCGATGTCATGAGCGGTCGGCGGGATGATCGGCCGCGGTTCCAACAGGCGCTCTGGCATTGCCGCGTTTATGGAGCGAAGCTGGTGGTGGCGCACCTAGACCGAATGTCGCGCAGCTTGTCCCTGATCGTCGGCCTGATGGAAAGCGGCGTCGATTTCGTCGCCGTGAATATGCCGTACGCGAACCGTTTCACGATCCATATCTTCGCGGCCGTGGCCGAATACGAGGTGAGCCTAATGTCGGAGCGCCACAAGGCCGCTATTGCGGCAACGAAGGCGCGCGGCAAGACATTCGGGAACTCCCGCTCGAAGAACTTTCGGCCGTCGCTGGAATCGATAAGAGCGGTATGTCGAGAGAATCGGGAGCGGGCAACCGGCCGGGCCCGCGAGTTTGCGCCGCTACTCTGCGCGCTGCGCGATCAAGGCGCGACGCTCGAAGGCATCGCCGAGCAGCTGACGCTCATGGGTATTGCGACTCCCCGTCACGCGCAAAGGTGGAATGGCGACACTGTTCGAATGATGTTTGAGCGCGCTGGCGAAACGAAACCGAAATCAGGTCAGGGCCGGTGGCGTGACGGGACGGGACGGCTCGTGAACCCACAGATTCCGTTGTTCCTTGGCACTATGAACGGCCTGCATCTCTGACGCCTTCCCCCGTCGCTTTGTGGGCATGATGGCGAGAAGTGAACAAGCGTCGAAGATTGGCCAAACGAAGCAAAACCAATCAAAAGGACGCGACGTCGATCGGCGCTCCCGTGCGTTGAAAACATTGAACGTGGAGGGCATCAGACGGCGAAGCCGAATCACATCCGGAGCCAGCGCCGAACCACAACAGTCCGCTCCGATAATTTGATCTCTCGAAGCCCCCATTCCGCTCTCGGCCATGAATTGCTAATCGCCGTCGGCGGCTTCGCGCCCATTGGGGCTAGTCGCGGTCAACGCGGCAGTTCTCAATTGCGGCCGCGACGCCGGTGACGGGTTTCCTACGACATGAATTGTCAGTCTGCACTGAACTGGCCCCGCCATAGGCGGCATCCAATACATTGATGCGTCGCAGGAATTGGCCGCGGCGTGACGGACCTGTGATCGCCCTTGAATCCGCGAGCCAACGCCGAGAATGGAACGTCAGGCTGTCGCGCCCCAAGCGATCTTTCCGAGGATTGCCTCAACTGCCTTCGCGCCTGCCTCTGTTTGCGCGATCGTGAGTGGAGCCTCACCGAGAAGTTCAGCAAGGGGGTGACGAAGCCAACGATGCGCCTTCTCCTTATCCGCGAACGTGTCCTCAGCTAGGGTTTGAATTCGCAGGAGTCGCTCGGCTTCGCAAGGCCCGCTCCGGGTCACAGACAACGTGATCTTCTCCTTCAGCTCGGCAATCTGCCGCAAGTATCGTCGGCATGTTGCCGCATGGCAAGCAGGCAGATGAGGCGCATTGTTGCGCAAGCTTCAGGCTAAGTTGGTCGATTAGATGCGCGCGAGACGATCGCGTCCCATAGATGCGAATTGTGAGACGCACGCGCAATTGATCATCAGCGATGACGCCATGCCGACCGAACTTCACGACCACTTGGGTCGAACGCGCCGCTACGTCGCCTACTATCGGATGTCGACGGGACGCCTAGATCAGTTCGCGTTCGGCTTCGACGCCCAGCGCGCTGACGTCTTGCGATACGTATCAGCCAATTCTGGACAACTCGTCGCCGAATTCTCGGAGACAGTGAGCGGACGGAAAGTCGATCGGCCAGAACTCGGTCAGGCTCTGTACCTCTGCAGGCTTTTCCATGCTGTCTTGGTCGTTGCTCACCTCGATCGACTCGCCCGAAACGTTCACATGATCAGCCGGCTCATGGAGGCCGGAGTTGAATTCGTTGCGGTCGATTTTCCGCAGGCCGATAAGTTTACCCTTCACGTACTGGCGGCCATCGCCGAATACGAGTCGCAGTTGATCTCGGATCGAGTCAAGGCGGCCTATGCCTCGGCGCGAAACCGAGGCGTGTCGTTGGGGCCCCGCATCAAGAACCCGAACCCAAAACTGGGGCCGGGCGCCGCGGAAATCAGCGCTCGAAATCGGCGCGCTCGTAAGGAGGCACGCGCGCACGACCTCGGGCCGCTCATTTGGAAGGCTAGGGCCGCAGGCAAAAGCAATCGAATGATCGCCGAAGAATTCAATCAAACCGGCGTGCGACGTCGCGGTGCTGTGCCGTGGAACAGTGAGTCAATTTGGACTGTCGCAAGTCAGTCCTATCAAGAGTTCGGTGCGCCTCTCGGACTGCCGCCGCCGACAAATCAGCGAGAAACAATGTCTGCGATAATAAGAGACATCGGTCCGCGCTTGGTCGCGTGGAGACGACAGGGGATGTCGTTCGCGACCATGGCTTCTGAGTTAAATGCCCTTGGCTGTCCCACACCCCGCGGGGGAATTTGGTGGGCCAAAACCGTCAGGCCGTATTTTCGCAGGATTCCGCCCCACTCGCTTCCTGGCAGGGCTCCGAAGGAGACAGCATGAACGATCAACCGCTCGTGGCCTACTATCGGGTATCGACCCGAATGCAGAAAAAGTCTGGCCTCGGGCTCGATGCGCAGCGGATTTCGGTTCGCAACTATATCAAATCGCATCCCGGCAAACTGATCGCAGAATTGACCGAGGTGGAGAGCGGTCTGAAGTGCGATCGCCCTGTGATCCAGGAGGCGCTGTGGTACTGCCGGGTCTACGGCGCAATGCTTGTCGTGGCGAAGCTCGACAGGTTAGCGCGCAGTACCGCCCTGATTGCGGCGTTGATGGAAAGTGGCGTCGATTTTGTCACTGCCGATGTGCCCATGGCGAACCGCTTCACCCTCCACATTCTTGCGGCAGTGGCCGAATATGAAGCCCGGCTGATCTCGGAACGCACGAAGGCGGCTTTTGCCGCCGCCAAGGCAAGAGGGACTCCATTACGCAGCTATCCGCGCGGCGGTCCGCCGGTCCCAGAAGCCACATTGAAAGCCGCAACCCGTGCGCGGCATGAGCGATCAATTGCTCGCGCGCGCCAGTACGCGCCATTGTTCTGCGCGCTGCGCGACCGCGGCGAGACGCTCGCTGGGATAGCGGCTCATCTCGCGTTGATGGGCATAGAGCCAATCAATCACGGCCGAACGTGGTATCCCAGCGTGATAAAGAAGATATTTCGAATCGTTGGAGAACCGCCGCCAAAACCTCGCCGGGGTTACCGCCCAGATCAACGGGGCATGCAATCCCCACCGCTATTGCCGCACCTCACAGGCTCTTTTGACGAACTCAGAACTGAAAGGCAGTTCCAAGTTCCGCCGATCAGGTCGACTGAAGGCATGATTGCGACCTCTAGATGATAACGCGCAAAATTCGGTTTCCACTTCTTGCGGCCATTGCGTTTGCGTCATCATCTGGCATGGCGGCTACGCAGTGGACATTTTGCGTCGCTTCGCACGCTGGAGCGAAGGACGTTTGGATGACGCAGGTCTTTTCTGCCTACGCGCGACGCGAAGTCGTTGAAAGCGAATTGGAGGCATTCCTGAAGCGGGAAAGCCTTTCCGGCTTCGTTGCACAATGCCCGCAGCCCTCGCCTAACAAGGTCGCGGTGGTCAATGCTCAAACGACGGCGATCGAGTTCAATCGGAAGCTTGGCGCGGTTATGCATGAGTTGCGAGAGAAGGAATTTCCGCCACACCAATAGCGCTTCGGATATGCGGTCGAGCGCGTCGGCTGCGGCGCAAAGCTACCTTGCAACCATGTCGTCGAGATCGGGCGGGAGACTAATACCAAAGGCCCTCATTTGTGACCGACGTGGGCCCAATCGCGCATACCGATCGAGGTGATGAGCGCCGGTTGGGCGGTGAGCCTGTTCCAGGCTTCGCAGGCGGCGTCGATGATGTCGTCGTAGGTCTCGAAGACACGGTTGGAGAGCCAATTCTGGCGCAGATATTGCCAGACGTTCTCGACCGGGTTGAGCTCCGGCGAGCGCGAGGGCAGCCAAATCGGCGTGACGTTGGTCGGCATTCTCAGCTCGGGCGTCGTGTGCCAGCCGGCGCGGTCGAAGATGAGAACGGCCTGCGCGCCGGGAGCAACCTTGGCCGCGATCTCGTCGAGATGGAGTTGCATCATCTCAGTGTCGGCGAAGGGCAGCGCCAGCGCTGCGCCCTCGCCCCGAGCGGGGCAGATCGCGCCGAAGAGATAGGCGTTCTCATAGCGCTGATCGGCGGGCTGGCGGGGCCGCGTTCCGCGCCGCGCCCATTACCTGACAAGGCCGTTCTTCTGGCCGATGCGCGCTTCGTCTTGGAACCAGATTTCGATCGGCGTTCCTTCGGGCAAGTCCCGCAGATGCGCGCTCAGGACCTCGGCGAAGTTTTTTTGAAAGCCGCGACGATCCGCTCGTCTTGCTTGGGATGGCGAGGGCGCGCGCTGATATGCGAGAAGCCGAGCGCCTTGAGAAGCTTGCCGACGCTCCGCTCGTGATACGCGACGCCGAA
>Ga0187851_10002984_pt1 | contig 14558 bp, 11 predicted proteins | sample June2016WEW_6_10_FD_132997 | JGI IMG/M metagenome (GOLD analysis project Ga0187851, IMG submission 132997) | Peatland microbial communities from SPRUCE experiment site at the Marcell Experimental Forest, Minnesota, USA - June2016WEW_6_10 | ecosystem: Environmental > Terrestrial > Soil >...
AGACGAAGCGAGGGCCGCTCTGGGATGCAGCGAGGATGAACCGTGCCATGTGTATCTCGAATTAAGCGGCCTTGAAAACAGCGCCACCCGCGTTTTTCTAAGCGGGAATCTGCATACAACCAGCACCACTCTGTCATCCATCCTGCTGGTTACCGAAGACGGCGGCCGCACGTGGCGCGAAGCGTGGAGGCGAATCCCCTACACCGCTCTCGACCAGATCCAGTTCCTCGATTTCGAGCACGGCTGGATTGCGGGCGAGAACGTGCAGACGGTGGCGCGCGATCCATTTCTCCTTGTCACCGAAGACGGCGGCCAAAGTTGGCGGACGCAACCGCTCTTCGAGGAAGGTCAACCAGGCTCGATTGAACGGTTCTGGTTCGATTCGGCGAAGACCGGGACTCTCCTGGTGGATCGTGGCGCGGGCAAGCGTTACGAGCTCTATCGCACCCAGAACGGTGGTGCGACGTGGGAGCTAAGGCAGGCCAGTCGCGATCCGGTACGCTTTTCCGGGGGCCGCGCGAAAGAGGCCGCATCCGCATGGCGTCTGCATGCCGATGAGCGAACGTCTTCGTGGCAGATCGAAGAGAACCGCGACAACATCTGGCGGCGCGTGGCGTCGTTTTCCACCGATGTTGCGGTTTGCCATTGACACAGCGGGTGCGCGGTGTATTCTGAGACCTTAACCGCGGCGTGCAGATCTCTCTCGTCAACGAAGCATCGGAATCGGATCGGTATTATCGCGCCCTTGCTGGCGAGAAGCTGCCGGAACGTCTCAAGGTGCTGGAGTCACGTGTGCGCCGCAAAGGCCTCGCCTCGCTGGACCCGTCTCGCAATAAGTTGATCCCGCTGGGCATGGAAGTTGATGGCGGGAGCCGGGTGGTGAAAAGCGGCTATGGCGTCTTCAACCTCGCCTGGCAGGCGGCTATTGAGCCGGAGTGGCCCGCCATGATTGCAGCCGAAATTGAGGAGATCCGCGAACGCATCCGGCGCGCGCATGGAACACGGTTGCGTTTTCTCATTTGGGTGGGGATGGGCGGCTCCGCCGAGGACAAGCACATGTATAACAGCGTCGGTCTGCTGGACCACGGCGTGCGCTGTTATGTGCTCGATTCCACCGACCCCGCCAAACTGAAATACATCCTGGCGGATATGCAGAAGCGTTCCGCGCGGCATCTGCACGACGTGCTGGCAAGTACGCTGGTAGTGGCCATGGCCATGGGCGTCACTTCGTTCGAGCCGGTGCTCAACCTCGAGCAACTCGCCACGCTCTACGAGAAAAACAGTATCAATTCACGGACCAACTTTATCTACATGGCGCTGCGCGGTTCGTTGCTGGAGCAGTTCGCGTCGCGTCGGGGTTACCGTCGCGTGGACGTGCAACTGGATGGCGGCAATACCACGGCAGGGCGTCACACCGGGCCGCTCACTCGCGGCAGCCTTTATCCGCTGGCGCTGTGCCGTAACGACCTGACAGCGTGGGTCGCCGCCACCGAACTGAGCGCCGAAGACATCGATGTGGCCTGGAAGCTGGCCGCGTTCCTCCATGCTCAGGGCGTGGCCGGGCGGGACAAAGTGACGCTCACTCTTCCCGTGGCGTGGCGCGCAGCGGCGATGTGGGTCAAGCAGGATTTTGAGGAGAGCCTGGGTAAGAGCGAAGAGCTGGGCATCAAGATCGTCATCGACGAGAAGCCGCGGCTGGCCAATTACCACGCGCCGAAGGACCACCGGCAGGATCGCATTTTTCTTGCCGTGCATCGCAAAGGCGAGAAACCCGCCGATGCGGAGAAACTCGCGATGGTCCGCCGCGTCGGATATCCGATCGCAAGCGTTACGTTCGACCGTGGCGCGTGTCTTTCGCGCTGTATGCAGTTCATCCATTACGCTATGTTCGGCGTGGCGTGGTTGCGTGGGATGAATTTCGTCGTGCCGCCAAACCTGGAGTTATGCAAATCGCTGGCAAGCCGCATTTACGAAAAAGCGAAGCGAGCCGGCGGCCTGGAGAAAACAACCGATTGGAGCCAGTTCCGCAACAACACGTCGCAAAGAAAGTGGATTGGCGGGGTAACTCTGCACTGCGTTAATCAGCGCTGCGACGCCGGGGAAAACGCTACTGCCGCGGCTGTGTACGCGTCCACGCTTAGCCGGCTGATTGCCGCGGGCCGGGTGGAATACGGAGAACTGACCTTCTTCGGCGACACCCGCTATGCGCCGCAAGGGCGGGCGCTGCGCAAGGTGTTGGGGCGCGCCGCCGAATTGCTATTCCGCTCGCGCCTGCGAATTCCCGTCGACGTCTATGAAGGCCCGGCGATGAATCACTCCTATCACGAGATGATCGCCGGACACGGCCGCTGCTTTTCCACGATTGTTCTGGCGGACAAACACGAAACGATACCAGGTCTCGATTACTCACCCGATTATCTGCGTGCGCAGTTTCTGGGGACGATCCGGGCGCTGGAGCAGCGCGGACGCGATGTGATGGCCATCACGCTGCGCGACCTGGAACCAAAGACGCTTCTCGCCCTCGATCGATTTTTCCGCGAGGCCGCGCGGCTGGTGCGCGAGGCCGGACGTTGCGTACCGGGTGCTGTGGCACACTGAAGGTTCGCGCGTCAATCAATGGCAAAATTCAAACCGTCCAGAGGAGCCACGAAGACTGGCGCGACCTCCGCCACCTGGCGAGGCGGCGTGCCGTGCCTTGTGGCTCTGGCAGCAGGACTGTTCCTTTTCATTCTGCTCGTCTATTATTCTTTTCAGGGAGGCTGATGAGAAACGGGCAACGCCGTCCAGATCAGTTGCGGCCAGTGCATATCGAAACCAATTATCTGGCCACCGCCGAAGGTTCGGCGCTCATTGCGGCCGGGAATACGCGCGTGTTATGTACCGCGTCGGTGGAAGACAGCGTTCCCCAATTCCTGCGCGGCAGCGGCAAGGGCTGGATCACGGCGGAATACTCGATGCTTCCCCGAGCCACCATTACACGTACGCCACGGGAGGTGACGCGCGGGCGACCCTCCGGCCGCACTCACGAGATTCAACGGTTGATCGGACGGTCTCTGCGGGCTGTTGTGGATATGGAAAAGCTCGGCGAACGCAGCGTGTTGATCGATTGCGACGTTTTGCAGGCTGACGGTGGAACGCGGACCGCGGCGATTACCGGAGCTTATGTAGCGCTGGCCATCGCCATCCAGCGGCTCGTGCGCTTCGGCACACTGCGTGCCTCGCCGTTGCGCGACCACGTGGCCGCTACCAGCGCCGGGATTGTGGATGGCGCACCCATGCTCGATCTGTGTTACGAGGAAGACTCGCATGCCGATGTCGACATGAACGTGGTAATGACTGGCGCCGGGCGTTTCGTCGAGGTGCAGGCCACTGCTGAGAAAGTTCCTTTCGACGACGAGCGTCTCGGGGCGCTGCTGTCGCTGGCCCGGGCCGGAATCGGCGAACTGATCGAATTGCAGAAACGGGTGCTGGCGGCGTTTGCGTGAGGATCTACTGCGCGACATCGAATCCTGGCAAATTGCATGAATTCCAGCTAGCTATGCAGGGCGAGTTTGAGATTTTGCCCGTGCCCGGCTTGGCCCGCATCGCGCCGCCGGAAGAGACCGGTGCAACGTTCGAAGCGAATGCAATCGAGAAGTCCATCTACTATTCGCGTTTCTGTGGTGAACCGGTATTCGCCGACGATTCCGGGCTCGTGGTGGATGCGCTGGGCGGCGCGCCAGGCGTGTATTCAGCCCGATATGCCGGGCCGGAAGGCGACGCTGACGCCAATAACCGGCTTCTTTTGGAGCGCATGAGCGGCGTCTCGAACCGGACCGCGCGTTTCGTATGTGTGATCGCGCTGGCGCGCAGCGGCGAAGTTCTGGAGACATTTCGCGGCGAGGTGCAAGGAGCGCTCGCCGAGGAGCCTCACGGCGACGGCGGCTTCGGATACGATCCGCTGTTCTACTATCCACCCTTTCGCTGCACGTTTGGAGAAGCGCCGCTGGCGGACAAAATGCAGGTCAGTCATCGCGCCCGTGCTTTGGCGCAACTTGGCGAGTGGCTAAGAAGAGAAGTTCAACTCTGACGATTGAGCGCGGGGGCGGTGGCCGATCGCGAATCTGCGTCTTGCGCAGGCGCCATCGGAAGCCCGCTATAGAACTGCAATCGGCAGAAGATGCAATGGTAAAGCTTCGCCCCCGTCTTTCTTCGCCACCACGCCAGCAGGCCGCCGTCGTAGCGATCGATGTGATCGAGCTTCTTGCGAATTACCAGCCGGGTTGTGCCGCAATCAGGGCAACGCGCCACGCGCTCCTGCGTCCTTCGCCGCCGCATTTTCCGAAACTTACTCCACATCCCGAAGCTTACTCCACATCCCGAAGCTTACTCCACATCTCGAAGCTTACTCCACATGAGATATCCGACAATCGTCTTGCCGTCGATGATCCGGCCTGTGCGAATCATCTTCTCCATGTTTTTGCGCGAAAACCAGCCGACTTCAATCCGTTCGTCTTCCATATTGTGCGGTTCCCCGGCAGTGAGCTTCGTAGCCACGAAAATGGTCATGCGCTCGGCGAGAAATCCGGGACTCGGATAGAAGGAAACCAGCTTTTTCCATTTTCTTGCGCGATATCCCGTCTCTTCCTGCAATTCGCGTTTGGCGGCCTTCAGCGGTGTCTCGCCGGGATCCAGACGACCCGCCGGAAGCTCCCACAGGTACTGGCGCGCAGGCAGGCGGTATTGACGGACCAGCAAAACACGCTTCTTCTCATCGGCGGCAAGCATCACAGCAGACCCGCTGTGCTGCACAATCGCGCGCCGGATCTCAAAACCGCTGGGGTCCACCGCGTGGTCCTGAGTGACATAAAAAACGGGGGTTCGCAACGTTTCTTCGGAGGAAATGAGTTTCATTTGTGTCGGATTGCCTCGGCAAATTCGGCCAGCGGAAGAGTGTTCATGACGTCGGACGCCTGCAGCCATCCCCGCCGCGCCGTCAAAACGCCGTAGGGCATGTTGAGCAGATGTTTGGGATGATGCGCGTCGGTATTGACCATGAACTTCACTCCCCGTGCTCTTGCAGTCCGTACCTGCGCACCACCCAGATCCAGCCGTTCGGGGCTGGCGTTGATTTCCAGCCATACGCGCCGTTCCGCTGCTTTCGTGACCACCGCGTCGAAATCGAATGGGTACGCCTCGCGGTGAAGCAGGATTCGGCCGGTAGCGTGTCCGAGCAGCCGGATTGACGGCGATTCCACCACGCGCAGCAACCGGTCGGTCATTTCCGCCGGTTCGAGATTCATGTAGCTGTGGACGCTGCCAATGACGAAATCGAGTTCCGCCAATGCGTCCTCGGCGATGTCCATTGACCCATCGCGGCGAATGTCGCACTCAAGTCCCGAGAATACCCGTATGCCGAGAGCTGCCTGATCGAGTTCGCGCACGCGCTTCGCAAATGCCACCACGCGCTCTTCGTCAAGGCCATTGGCCATGGCCAGAGCTTTGGAGTGATCGGTGATGGCCATGTACTCGTAACCAACTGCGCGAGCCGCTTCGACCATCTCTTCCAGGGTGGCGCGGCCGTCGGTCTCGGTAGTGTGAATATGCAGGTCGCCGCGAATATCGGTGGCGCGCACAAGAGACGGGAGCCGCCCCTCCAGCGCTGCTTCCACCTCACCGCTGTTTTCTCGCAGCTCGGGTGGAATCCAGGGGAGGCCGAGAGCTTCATAGATTTGTTCTTCGGTCTCGCCCGCCACGCGCGTTTCGCCCTCTATCCGGACAAGCCCATATTCATTGAGCGAGAGGCCCATTTTCAACGCGCGCGTCCGCAGCGAGACATTGTGTTCTTTGCTTCCGGTGAAATACTGCAGCGCTGCACCGAAGCTCTCCGTGGGTAAAGCGCGCAGATCCACCTGAATGCCTTCAAGACCGAACTTCACGCTGGCTTTGTTGGCGCCTTTGCCGAGCACTTCGGTTACGCGCGGATGTTGCACGAAGCGATCGAGGGCCGACGCAGCGCCTGGCCCGGTGGCCAGCAGATCGATATCACCCAGCGTCTCGCGGCCCCGCCGAAGGCTTCCGGCTGCCGTGATTTTCTCGACGCCCGGCGTTTCCGCCAGCCAGGGAGTCAGCTCGTTCACCGTCTGATAGCCGAAGTTAAGCAGAAAGCGGCCAGCGCTTTGCCGGTATTGGGCGATTGACCGCAGCACCTTCTCTTCTAGTTTCGCGCCCATGCGCGGCAGCTCGCGCAGTTTCTGCTCGACACAGATTCGCTCAAGGTCGTCCACCGTGCTGACCCGGTAATGCTCGAACAGCAGCGCGATGCTCTTGGGGCCGAGGCCCTGAATCTTCAGGAGTTCCAAGGCCGTCGGCGGGTATTTGGCCAGTAAAATGTCGCGGCGTTCGAAAGATCCACGCTCGGCCACTTCACGCAATACCGCGGCCAGGCCTTTGCCCACGCCAGGAATCTCGGTAACATCGCGCTCGGGGTCGGAAACAATGTCGGCGACGCGTTCCGGATACCCAAGAATTGTCGAAGCCGCGTTGCGATAGCTGCGGATGCGGAAGCCATCCTCGGCGGCGATCTCCATCAGGTCTGCTGTTTCCGAAAAAAGCCGGGCGATTTCGGCGTTCTCCATCAATGCCACCTCCGCCTGATTCCACGACCGGCGCTTGGGCGAACCTCATCGATCACATCGAGCCCGTGCGGCTCCACGTGCACCAGCACATCGGCCACCCAGTCCAATCGCTTGCGAATCTCTTCGCGAACGGCGGTAGCAATGTCGTGCGATTCGAGCACAGTCATTCCGGGATCCACTTCGAGATGCAGGTCCACGTGATATTGCAGGCCAGTCTTGCGCGCGTAACATTTTTCGATGCCCAGGGCGCCGGGCACGGCGAGGGCAACAATGCGGACCTGATCCATCAGGTGCTCATCGGGCATGGTGTCCATGAGCTGGAATGCGGTATCGCGTATCACGCGAATGCCCAGCGCAAAAACGATCAGCCCGACCGCGCAGCCGCCGAAATTATCGGCCGCGGCGAGACGCGCCGGATTCCACAATGCGATTCCGATCGCCACCAGCGCAGTGCCGGCGGAGAGCGCGTCCATCGCATCGTTGGACGCATCGGCCACCAGCGATGCGCTGCGGATTCGGCGGCCGTAGCTCCGTTTAGTAACGCCGAGGATGCCCTTTGCCCCGATCGAGATCAGCAAAGGCCAGATCGCCAACAGCGCGGGCGCGGACCTCGGGCTTCCCACATGCTCGATGGCGTGCCATGCGATCACCGCTCCCGACGCGGTAAGGATTGCGCCGACACCGAGGGCTGTCAGGATCTCGAAGCGGCCATGTCCATACGGGTGCTCGCGGTCGGGCGGTTTCGACGCTACCAGCAGGCCGAGAAACACCAGACCGGAGGTAAACACATCGGCCACCGATTCGAAGCCATCGGACACCAGCGCCGTCGAATTAGCGCGAATTCCAATGGTGATCTTGAGTGCTGCCAGCATCGCGCTCACCAGCATGCTGGCCACGGCTATGCGCCGCCCAATCTTGTCGGAGGGACCCACTCATGAAAAGGATAACAACGGCGGATGCGGGACGGCGGTGGCATGCGGACCGCGGATTACCGGTATCCTGTATAGCGTGTTGCAACGAATCACCCTAATTTTTCTCACCGTCCTTCCGGCTTTCGCCGAAGTGCGCACGCTCACTCTTCAGCAGGCGCTGGAACTGGCGCAAAAACAGAGTCCCGACGCGATGATCGCACGGCTTGACGAGCAGAAGGCGCAGGCTGCCGTTCGTATAGCTCGCGACCCCTTCACGCCGAAGGTCTACGCCGGCAGTGGCGGGGCGTTTACCTGGGGCTATCCGAGCGCCATTAACGGCCAGCCGCCGTCCATCGTCGATGCGCAAACCATTATGTCGGTGTACAACCGGCCACGGAGCTGGGAGGTCGCGCGAGCCCGGGAGAACGCGCGAGGCGCTGCTATCGATACTCAATCGAAAACCGATGACGTGTTGTTCCGAGTGGCCTCACTTTACGTGGATGCGGCGCAGGCGGCCCGAACCGCGGAGTTTGCAAACCGCGAAGTGGAGGCTGTCAGCAGCGCGGCTGACGCGGTGCAGGCGCGGGTCAGCCAGGGATACGAGTTGCCCATCGAAGGGAAGCGCGCGGAATTGAATGTGGCGCGCGCCAGGCAACGGGCCGACGGCGCCAGGGCCGATCAGGATTACAATGAGGCGGCGCTGGCAATGGTGCTGGGTTTTCCCGACACCGACCGTGTCCGCGCAGCCGCGGGATCGGGCGAGGAGGAGCGTGTTGCGGAGCTGCAGCAGAGCGTCCCGCCTGACGAGAACACCGCGGTTGAGACTGCGCTGCAAAACAGCCGTGAGTTGCGCCTGCTGCAATCGCAGCTACAGGCGTCGAACTTCGCCGTTCGGGAGCAAAAGGCGGAACGTTTGCCTCAGATCGACCTGGTTGCCCAATATGCGTTGTTTGCAAAATACAATTACGAAGGATACTTCACAAAATTCCAGCGAAATAACGCGGAACTGGGGCTCTCCGTCAAGATTCCGGTATTGATTGGGTCGGCCGCGGGTGGGGCCACGGCCGAAGCGGAAGCCGATATGGCGAAACTTCGCATTCGGATGAACAGCGCCCGTGGCCGGATCGCGGCGGACACGCGTAAGAGCTATGGCGAATTGAAGCAGGCTGAAGAGGGCCGGACCGTGGCAAGGCTCGACCTGGACGTCGCCCGCGATCAGCTCTCCGTTCTGTTGGCGCAACTGGATGAAGGCCGCGCTACCCGGAAGCAGCTTGACGACGCGCGCTTTATCGAGCAGGAGAAATGGATCGCGTTATATCAGGCCGATTACACTGTGGAAAGGGCCCGCCTTTCGTTGCTGCGCCAGACCGGCAAACTCTCGGCGGCTCTCCAACCGTGAATGGCCCGCTTGTATGAGACTCCTCACTGTGCTGAAGTGTGTTGTATAAGCCGTATGAAACCGGGAAAACTTCCGCGCCTGGCGCTGGTACTGCTCGTGGTGCTGGCTGGCTGCAGCCGCGACCCAAAATCGCTGGTGGCGACCGGCAACAAGTACTTCGACCGAGGCAAATACAAAGAGGCGTCCATCATGTACCGGCGCGCCCTGCAAAAGAACCGGAAATTCGCCGATGCGTGGTACCGGCTGGGTTTGGTGGACGCGAAGCTGCAGAACTGGAACGAGGCGATGTCGGCTTACCAGCGGGCGGTTCAACTGAACCCCGGCAACACGGATGCCACGACCAAGCTAGCCGATTTGTACCTTGCCAGCTATATTTTCAACAAAGCCCATCCGAAAGAGGATCTCGCTGAAAGCAAGGATCTCGTTAATACGCTCCTGAAACGGGACCCGAATTCGTTTGACGGTTACCGTCTGGCTGGCTATGTAGCGTTGGTGGAAAACAAACGCGAGGAAGCCACCAGGTACCTGGAAGCTGCAAACCGGGTACGTCCATGGCAGCCCGCGGTGGTGCTGATGCTGTGCGAATTCCGCACGCTCGCCGGCCGCGGACCCGAAGCGGAGGCGATGGCTCGGGACATGATCGCCCACGACAAATCATACGGCGATATTTACAACTTTCTGATGCAGTACTATTTCAGCAATAAACGCCCCGCCGATACCGAAGCGGTGCTTCAGGAGAAAATTGCCAACAATCCGAGGACTGGCCAGTACGTGGTGGAGCTGGCCCGGTTCTATCAACTGACCGGACATGGCGATAAAGTCGCTGCGACCATTCAGCGGCTAACATCCAATACCGGTTCTTACACCAATGCCTGGATGCTGGCTGGCGATTTTCATCTGAGTAGCGGCGATCTCGATACCGCGCTGCAGGACTACGGCAAAGGCGAAACCGCCGATACGAAGAACAAGGTCGCTTATCAGAAGCGGCGCGTTGAGGCGCTGTCGGCGAAGGGCCAGACGGCGGAGGCCAACCGGCTGGCCGATGAGATAGTGAAGGCGAATCCTGACGATCCGGAAGCGACGGCATTACATGCGGTGGTCGGCATTCAGACCGCGAGGATGGAGCAGGTCCAGAAGTCTATTGACGATCTGGGCCCGCTCATCGGCAAGTATCCGAATGTCCCGGCCACTCCGATGCTGCGTTACAATTTGGCGCGAGCTTACGTTGCAAAATCGAAACTTGAAGCCGGCGATTCCGACCAAACCAAGACAATTAAAGATCTCGATTCCGCGCGGATTCAGTTGGAGCAGGCTTTCGCCAGTGGAGACTTCAACCACACGCCCGCCCGGCAGCTTCTGGCGCAAGTGGAAATGGAGCGCCACGATTACGGGCGCGCGGCGCAGACTGCCGACGATATTTTGCGTACCCAGCCGGGGAATCTGAGAGCGCGTCTTTTGCGAACCGACGCCCTGTTTCGAATGGGCGAGATGGATAAGGCGGACGCAGAGTTAAATCAGGTCCTCGCCGCCAATCCGAACATTGAAGAAGCACAATTGCAACTCGCGCGGGTGGATATCGCGGAAAAGAAAGACGCTCCCGCTGAGGCCATCCTGGAGAGATGGCAGGACGCCGACCCACGCGCCTTCAAGGATTTGGTGAGTTTGAAGGTGGCGGAGAAGAAGCACGGCGAGGCGATTCAGATTCTAAACCGTCAGATAGCCGCACATCCAGGCAGCGGGACCCTGCTCCGTTTTGCTCTCGGTAACGTGGAGTACTTCGCGGGGAACTACGACCAGGCTATTGCCGCTTACCGCCAGGTGCTCAATGGCGCGCCGAACATGCCCGCGCAGGGGAAGGCACAAGTGTATTTGCGAATCGGAGAGGCACAGGAACACGCCGGGGATTCCGGTGCCGCGCTGACCAGCTTCACGGCGGCAAGCAGGCTTGTTCCAAACGAGGCGAAGCCGCTGGTATTCGCGGGGCTGATTTATGAGCAATCGGGCCGAACGGAGCTGGCCCGGGCCAGCTATGAAAACGCGCTCAAGCTGGATCCCGACGACGCGCAGGCGATGAATAATCTCGCTTATCTCAAGGCGAACGAGCAGGTGGATCTCGACCGGGCACTCTCGCTGGCCCAACGCGCGAGGCAGAAGATGCCCGACAGCATCGACGTAGAGGATACTTTGGCGCTTGTCTACGTTCGCAAGAATTTGACCGACGAAGCGCTGCGCATGACCCGCGAACTGGTGGGCAAGCAACCGAACAATCCCATATATCACTATCACCTCGCTCTTGCGCTCTATCAGAAGGGCGACAAGCCAAGCGCAAAGAAAGAACTGTCGACCGCGCTTTCGTTGAAGCCCTCGCCGGTCGACCAGGCCAGAATCCGCACGTTTATGGGGAAGATTGGCTAAGTGACGGAATCCCTGGAACGCGGGCACCGCGCACGTGAAACCACCGGACGTTATGTGGCGCCCTTTGCGGTTTTTATCGGCTTTCTTGCGTTGCAGGCGGTGCTTCCGATGCCGCCACGCATCGATTTTCCTTTGCGTGTGATCGTCCTCGCCGCGATACTCATCTTTTATTCGCGGCCCGTAATCGAACTGAAGCCGCGTCACTTGCTGGCCAGCGTGGCGCTCGGTGCGATCGTGTTCGTTATCTGGATTGCGCCGGACATGCTGATCCCGCATTACCGCCAGTCATGGCTCTTTCACAACGCGCTGACCGGCGCGGCGGCGAGCTCTCTGGCGACACGTCTGAGGGACGACCGTTTTGTGCTCACGTTTCGCGTGCTCCGCGCCGTCGTCATTGTGCCGATTGTCGAGGAACTCTTCTGGCGCGGCTGGCTGATGCGCTGGCTGATTGATAACGATTTCCGCAAAGTCCCAATGGGCACCTACGCGCCACTGTCGTTCTGGGTGACCGCCGTGATGTTCGCCTCAGAGCATGGGCCGTACTGGGACGTTGGCCTGCTTGCGGGCATTCTCTACAACTGGTGGGTGATCCGCACAAAAAGCCTGGCCGACTGCATTCTCGCGCACGCCGTGACGAATGGGGTACTGTGCGCCTGGGTGATTCTCGCGGGGCACTGGGAATATTGGTTGTAAACGCTCAGCACGGTCCGTCCTTGTTCGATATCCATCCCAGTTGTAGACCTTCGTCTGCTCTGGTGAGCATTTATGTGGAACACCGGAATCGCGCGAAGTAGACCTGGTCAGTCCGCAACTTCAATGGTTGGCTTGCGCTCGCCGTTCACCTGCTCGACGCGCGCCTCCACCTCGCGGGCCAGAGCGAGGAAATCGCGCGCGTGGGGATTGTCCTCACCGGCCAGGGCCACGGGATTTCCGCTGTCGCCGCCCGCGCGCACTTCGGGATCCAGAGGGAGGCCGCCCAGGAAGAAGATCTCCATTTCCTGCGCGGTGCGCTGTCCGCCGCCAGTGCTGAACACGTCGATCTGCTCTCCGCAATGCGGGCACTTCAGATAGCTCATGTTCTCTACCATCCCGATAATAGGGACTCGTACCTGGTGGAACATATGAACGGCTTTGCGGGCGTCTTCCAGCGAAACGTCGGACGGCGTGGTCACAACAACGGCGCCGGTGAGCGGTGCGGTCTGGATGAGTGAAAGCTGCACGTCACCTGTGCCGGGCGGAAGATCGATGAGCAGGTAATCGAGTTCGCCCCAGTCGACGTTGCGCAGGAACTGCTGAATCACGCTGTGCAGCATGGGACCGCGCCAGATCAGCGGCTTGTCGCCGGGATTCAAAAATCCCATGGACATGACGCGAATGCCGTATTTCTCGAGTGGCTGGATGCGTTCGCCGAGCGCGTGCGGCGTGGCGCGAAGCCCCATCATCAACGGCACGTTGGGACCGTACACGTCGGCGTCGAGCAGACCGACCTTGTGGCCGAGCTGTGTGAGGCCGATAGCCAGATTCACCGAGACCGTGGTCTTGCCGACGCCGCCTTTGCCGGAGCCAATCGCAATCAGGTTCTGAACACCAGGAATGGGCGGCTTCGGAAGCTCTGCCGCGCCGGGATTTGCAGCCATCCTTTCGATGGTAGAACATCGGCGTCCACGGACATGCTACGGCAACCGCGTTCACGCGAGTGACATGCTCGCTTTGGCTTTGAGCGTAAAATCGGCAAACTCGCGTCGCGCGAGCTTTGGGAATGCCGCGGCGGCGATCATCGCGGCGTTGTCGGTGGAGAGACCGGGCGCGGGGAAGAACACACGGTAGGGAAGGGAAGCTGTTCGCGCGGCTTCCCGCAATCCCGCGTTGCAGGCCACGCCACCGGCAATGATCGCGCTTTGCGCCCCAATCTCCTCGGCGGACACGGCCACATGCCGCAACAGCTCCCGCACCACCGCGTGCTGAAATGACGCCAGCAGGTCCAGTGTGTGCTGCGGTGTCGCGCTTCGCAATTCATCAAATCCAGCGTGGACCATTCCTCGGCGCGCCGCGATTTCATCGGCCATGTCATGCTGCTCCACCCAGCGCAACACCGCTGTCTTCAGGCCGCTGAAACTGAAGTCGAGCGCGTTGCCTTTCATTTTCGGCGACGTGAAGCGCACGGCCTCCGGATCGCCGAATGGCGCGAGCTTGTCGATAAGGGGCCCGCCGGGGTAACCGAAGCCGAGCAACTTGGCCACTTTGTCGTACGCCTCGCCCGCCGCGTCGTCGCGAGTTTTTCCGAGAAGACGATAGGCGAATCCCGAACGAACTTCAAATAGATGGGTGTGCCCGCCGCTTACGACAAGCGCCAGCGCCGGGTATGCGATCGCGCCGCCGTGTTCGAGAACCACCGCGTGAATGTGTCCCTCGATGTGGTTTACTGCGATGATGGGCACGCCCGTGGCGAATGAAAGCGACTTGGCGTAGGTCAAGCCCACTAACAGGGAGCCCACCAGCCCTGGCCCCTGCGTAACGGCAATAGCGGCAAGATCCTCAAGCTTCGTGCCGGAAGTCTCCAGCGCCTCACGCACCACCGGCACAATGGCGCGAAGATGTTCGCGTGATGCCAACTCGGGTACCACGCCGCCATATTTGCCGTGGGTGTCGATCTGCGAGGCGACGATGGACGACAGCACCCTTGCGCCGTATTCCACTACTGCAGCCGCCGTCTCGTCGCAGGACGATTCGATGCCCAGAATCCTCACATTGTTATTGTAAGGATCGAGTGCGCGTCTCCGAGTTCAATTACCATTTACCCGAGTCGTCCATCGCGCAGGAGCCGCTGGCCGATCGCGCGGGTTCCCGGATGCTGGTGCTCTATCGCGACAGCGGCCGGTGGGAGGATCGTGCATTCCGAGAGCTGCCACAGTTTCTGCATCCGTGCGACTGCCTGGTGTTGAACGATTCCCGCGTTCTCCCCGCGCGCCTGCTGGGGCATCGTGTGGGCGTGCACTCAATGCGCGTCGGCAGGAACAATCCGAAGCGATTCGAAAACCTCAGCGGAAAGGTGGAGGTGTTCCTGTTGCGGCCCGTCTCGGACGACGCCAGGACCTGGACCGCTTTGGTCCGTCCGGGCCGAAAGATGAGGACCGGCGAACGGATCAGGTTCGGAGACTTGGAAGCGGAAATTACCGGGCGCGGTGAACTCGGCGAGCGAACGGTTCGTTTCCTCTA
>Ga0187851_10002985_pt1 | contig 14552 bp, 6 predicted proteins | sample June2016WEW_6_10_FD_132997 | JGI IMG/M metagenome (GOLD analysis project Ga0187851, IMG submission 132997) | Peatland microbial communities from SPRUCE experiment site at the Marcell Experimental Forest, Minnesota, USA - June2016WEW_6_10 | ecosystem: Environmental > Terrestrial > Soil > Wetlands...
GACGTACAGGAATGGGAGGAATACGACGCGCGGCTGCTGGAGGAAACACAACCAGCCGTAAGCAGTTTCGAGGCGTCGCGATCCGCAGTTCGCTTCAGGCCGGCATCTGCAGGTTCCATAGGCGATCTTGATAGTCCCTTTCTCTTCGGCCGCGAAACAGAAGCGGGGATCGAAAGGATAGAGGGGGAACGTTACCGCGCCCGGACCTCCCACCGATCGCCGAGTTTCAGGAGCGGAGGCGGAGCGCGGCCAGGCGGCTGCAACTGCGATTGCGGCGCTTCGGCCACTGATTCCGTTTCCACCGACGCCGGTCCCTTTGACGATGGATCGAATGAATCCGGCGCGTGGGTTTCAGACCCGATCGCCCATGAGCAGAAGGAAACTTATTCGTCGCCGGCCCGCTTAGAAATAGGCGAATTGGAGACGCCGTCAAATCTCTGCCCACCGGACGATCCGCTCATCATCAGAGGGTTCGGCCAGTATCGCGCTGAAATCCCTCCGGATCAACTCGCAAAATTGGACGCCATAGCGTCCACGATCGAGAAGCTTCTGGCGCCACTCCCACCTCATACTCCCGGCGCTGCGATGAATTTCAAACCCAACATTACTGTTGTTGTACTGGGGCATGTCGATACGGATGCCGCGCGCGAGAGCCGGGAACCCGGCTTTCTGCAAAACCTCAGCGAGCAGCGCGCAATCGCAGTTTACGATTATTTGTGGTGCAAGTTGGGTGAGGCCAAGGCCGTTTATGCCAAATGGGAAGTCGCCGGGCGTGCCGGCAGGTCTCCCGCCGTGCCTAAGCCGCGGACCAACGCCGAGCACCAGTGCAACCGGCGCGTGGACATCATCCTGAAACCCCGCAAGCCTCTTCCGCAACTCGATCAACAGCAAAATTCGCACGCGGATACGCTCATCGAGGTATTTTGGGACTACTATCACGTGGCCCTCCAGGGGACCTCTGGTCAGTTCGAAAACACTTCCATCGCCGTGCAAAAGGCACGAGAAATCGCCGAGAAGGCCGAGGACCTAATCTCACGCCGAACGTTCGAACGAAGGACACAATGTAAGGTCGACATAAACAAGCAGTTCATGGATTTCTTCAAAGATGCGCTCCAAGGAGCTGCCTCGAAATTCAGCGATCCCGACGTTGTTGTTTCTAAATCCCTTGAACTGGCCGTGCATTCGGCATCTGTGGTCCTTTACCAGGCAAAAGAGCGCCGCCAGTGGCGAGAGGCATCCCTGCCGCAACCGATGGATGGCGATTGCGAGCCCGGAGGACGGGCGCCTGGCGGTCCGCCCAATCACGTCCTCTGCCGAATCCATGACCATATTCTGGATACCACCTCCGGCACAGTCATCGCGCATGATCTCGATGAGTACAACAAAACCCATCCCGTCAACGGCGCATCGAGAAAGACTGCCCACGAACTTGAAACGGAAATGAAGACCCAAGGGGCGGCTTATGAGTTTCCGGAATCGGAAGAATACCCAGAGCCACTCATGGAAGAGTTGGTTCCCACTGTTTCCCAGACGGACCTGCGCGCACGGATAGACGAATATTTCAACCTCGCGAATGTAGAGTACACCCTCCCCGACGGGAGCAAGGTCAAGGCGCGGCCCCAGTTTCAAATGGCGAATGCCCACTCGGAACAGAACGCCGAGACGCTGGAGAGCCTGTTTGAGAGACACTTCGGTGCAAAATTCTCCAAACCGCTTCATACCGTCATCCGCTGCGCCGCTTACGGCCGAGCCAGGCCGGACGAAATTGCCGCACTCACTCAGCATCTGATCGATGCGGGGGAGCTCGACGCCGTACGTGATGCTAACTCCGGCTTCTCAAACCAGCAACTTGTTCGAGCCTTGCAGAGAAAATTCAACATTGGAATTGACTGCGGCGGCTACGTGCAACTGGCTTTCATTTTCGCCTTCACCGGTAAACATGATGATGCCAGCTGCAACGTCAGATCTCTAAAACTTCGTGAGGATCTGGGACTCAAATCGCTGAGGAGCGACGAGAATCTGGCCGATTTGCCCGCGCCGCATTTCACGGAGGTGGGGTTCCTGAACGGGCAGACTGGCGATCTCCTGGTTCTGGGCTGGCGCAAGGGAGAGCGCGATTGGCACACGGTCATCGTCGTGGATCATTCTGTATCCGGTGATATCCACACCTTTCTGGTAGACGCTTCCTGGGGATTTCTATACGAAGCGGATGCCGCTGGTGTCGCTCGACGAAAACTCATGTTCGACAAGTCGACTGGAACCTGGTGGGACGTTGACCCACGGGACGGGACTAAGGCGAACCCGAATTCTATTGGTCCTTACATGGGCCATCCCATCAAAGGAATGTATCGAGCGAAGACGGAGAGTCAGACATCTGTTGTTGCGCCAGAGACTCTCGAAGAGTCTGAAGACCAGATAGCTATCGATTACAGCGAGGACGCCGTTGATCCTTTCCCGAGTCAGCCCTACGTGCTCGGGCGCGAGATGACGAATCAGGAGTTCATTAATTGCGCCAGTGTGGTAGAGAGTGACCCCGACACCAGCGAGATGTGCGGTGCCGTCGCCGACCTGACGGGCGATCCGGAACTGCCCGTTTTTTACGCTCACAACCCCCTCGACATGCTTTATGTCGCCAGCCTGGTCAAGATCTATCCCTTTTATGTTGCCTTCGAGCTGCGGCGGCGGGTCCAGCAGCAAACCAGGGAAATGATCAAGTTAGGCCTCTCAACGGCCACCGCGGGCTGGGAGCGCCAGGTATTCGCGGCGTTGGAAAAGGCGTGGAAGCCCAAACTCAAAGCGGCGTTCCCCGCGTTTCCAGAGGGCATGCCGAAGTTCGCGGATATTTTCGTTCTCTCCCCCACTGGTGAAGTGAAATTTGCACAGAGCGATCCGCCCCTCACCAATGCGGACCTTGACTTCCGGCCACCAAATTCCAAACCAGGGAGACCTCCGATCAGCCCGGAATACAAGACGCCGCCGGGCAAGTTCCTCGATTGGATGCGCCTGATGCTGCGCTGGTCCAACAACGAGGCGGCCAGCAAGTGCATTCGGGCGCTTTCGTATCCTTACATCAACGGCGTACTCGGCGGCGCCGGTTTCTTCGATAGCAAAACCAGAGCCGGCTTGTGGTTATCCGGCGATTACTTGGGCAATGACTGGTTAAAGGCTGACGGCGCCGCGCAACCACTCAGCCCGCGCTGGGCACGCTTGCAGGCGCGGAGAGTGACGAATTTCGGCGGCAACGCCCTCCAGGTGGCGCGCATGATGATGTTTATCGCGCGAAGCCCGGAAATGATCAGCCTCATGACAGGTGTTGACGGCATCGGCAGTTACATTCGTGAGGGGCTAGCCGGCGCGAGTCCTGCGCGCGCCTTCACCGCGATTGCGTCCAAGATCGGTTGCGGAGACGAAGTCCCGGCGCCCGCCTGTGGGTTCAGCCATGATTGCGCAATCGTTCGCATCGATCGCGGCGGTGACCCGGCCAAAACGATACGTTACATGGTGGTAGCGCTGGGCGAACCTCCAGGCCGGGCACGAGCCGATCTCCATAAGATGGTCGTCCGGTTCCACGATTGTGTCGTCGCCCGACACCCGGTAAGCTGATCTCGATAGCTGGCGATAACGGATCGGCCGGTGCTTAATTCTCCTGTTAACTACAGGGTGGGCCTGTTCATCTGGGTCCCTGTGGACTGCAATCCATCGACACATAGGTAAAGGTGGAGGTGGATCCAGAACTGGAATGGTGAAGCGACATCATGATGGTTGACGCTGATACGCCGCTGGTGGATTACGCGCGCGCACCTTGGAAGTCTATTCCTGATCGGCGGGTTCGGCTCGCAACAGGGCGAGGCCGGATGTCAAGTCTGGAACGACGGCTATCGCTTTCTTGAGGTGCGTCAGATCGAAAACCTCAAGCACTCTGATGTTTGCACATACGACCACGAAACGCCCATTTCCTGTTTTAGTCACGGTAGAGTAAACGCGAACGAGGAATCCAATTCCCGTCGAACCAATAGAGACCAATTCCCGAAGATCCGCCAAGACTTTACTACATCCTTGGCTCTTCAACTCCTCTATCTTGGCATGGAGATAGTATGGGTCTGTACCGGTTACAAACCGTCCTTCAAGACGGAGGAAACAAACATCGTCTTGGCGCTCGACTTCAATCAGCATCGAATTCCTTGGTGGTTATCCACTCGGTATCGTACTATGGATGTCCGTTTTAGGATACTTGTTTGAATGCACCAGCGTCGATCAACCGCCTGGTTTCCCGCACGATATCGGAGCGCCAGCTTCATCAAGCAGTGAGCGGTAGGTGTGGCGGAACGTGTGCCAGCCTAGCTTTGGAATGCCGATTTCAGCGCCTTAGGACAGAGGTTTCTTGCTGCAAAATCCCTGCATGATAAGACCGCCCGGTGACGTGGGACGGAAACACAAGCCCGCTTGTGCGATCTCCACGCCACGTAAGCAAGAGCTGCGCGAATACCGGATCGAGCGGGATTTCGTCAAAAGTCGATATGCTCCCAGCGCAAAGCCAGGACTTCGGAAACCCGTAATCCGGTGCAGATGGCCACGATATCCATTGTCCGGTAGGGCTGTTCCAGAATCGCTTTGGGTGGCGACGGGGAAAGCGCGACCAACTAACTTCGAACAGCGGCTCCGCCGACTCAAGGACTAGCTTGAATTCGCATTGAGGATTCCTCTGAAGCCACCGCTAAATCCGAATTGCATGCAGAGATCACATGGTTCCGGCAACGAAGGCCCTTTTTCACGCGCCGATGCGATGGAAAAGCCGCTACTTAGGAAGCTCTGATTTTCCGTCGCACCAGTGCGAGAAGCACACCCGCCACACCGATGACGGGCCAGGTGGCGGGTTCGGGCACGGTTCCGGTTAGCACAATGTCATAATCCACGAGATCTGTGTCCGCCGAGGTGAAGGCACCTCCATCCCAGCCAGTGATGGGATCGTTTCCACCCGCCGTCGGGTCCGGTCCGACGACATCGGTGGAATTGAAGATCGTAAAGATCTCGCCCGACGAGCTCAGCGGCATATTGGACGAGCGCGTGATCGCCAAATAGTAAAGGCCGTCCGCCGTGGGACCGACGCCCGACGGCAGGGCAGAGGAGCAGGGATTATCTATCAGGGACGGCAGACACGAAAGCGTATTTCCCCCGTCGATATCGTCGTTTGCATAGACGCCGCGCCCAGTGGAGTCAAACAGGTACAACTCCGTATCGGTAATGCCGAAGGGCGACCCCAAAGTGATGGCCGAGAACGATGCAAAATTCCCAATATCGATCGCGAACATGTTCACGCCGAGCAACGGGTCTGTGGTATCGGGAATGCTTCCGGTTATCTCGGTCACAGGCAAACCGGTGAGATCCTCGGCGGTACCCGGCAATGCCCCAGCACCACTAGCAGTAAAAAGGTCGGCATATGCCGCCGGCACGATCATCAGGGTCAACGGAAGAACAATTCGCAGAGAGGTTTTGGTCGGCATCACGCTTCTCCGTAGCGGTATTGGGATTTTACGCTGGAATTAAGTCAAAATCAATCCCCTTCTAGTACCGCTGCAAGCAACTGTTGGCTTGACAATCGACAAGGGGTGGAGTTAAATGAAGCAACTCACCTCGGAGGTGTGCCTTGAAACGCACTCTATTTTTGAGCGTTTTGTTGTCCGTAGTCCATGCTGCCGCTTCTGCTCAAGGGATTAACGTCAGCACACCACCTAATCTGTCGTCCTACGCGTACGGCACCCCGGTTTCGGGCGTCCCAGGTCCCGCATTCAAAGGACCGGCTCTGACCGGCCGCGTACAAGTTGGTATTAAGTTACAGAATCCGCCCTTGGTGGTTGCGGTCGGTGTGAATGCAAAGCAGAACGGGATTGCAATGACTGCCGCTCAACAGATCGCCTACCTGGCACAGATCAAGCAACAGCAGGATGCGGTGATGGCGCAAGTGGCCGCGCTGGGCGGAGTGGAACTGGGACGCGTAAGCAAGGCGCACAACGCGCTGGCAGTCTCTGTGGACGCGAGCACTCTGCGGGCCATCCATGGCATCAGCGGCGTGCTGGCGGTGCGCCCTCTGGCCGACTATCAAGTTTCAGCCGCGCCGGTGCCCGACCTCGCCACCACAGACGCCTATGTGGGGGCGGCGGCGGTGCAAGCCAGCGGATTCACCGGGGCTGGAATTCGCGTGGCACTGCTCGACACAGGCATTGATTACACGCACTACAACTTGGGAGGTTCCGGCAACGTGGCGGATTACAATACCGCCCTCGCCGCCGCTGCCGGAACGCCGCCGCCGTCTCTTTTCCCCACCACCAAAGTGGTCGGCGGATACGATTTCACGGGCGAAATCTGGCCGAACGGGCCTCTGGCTCCGGATGCGAATCCACTGGATTTGAACGGTCATGGGACGCACACGTCGGACATTCTCGGCGGGCTGAGCCGGGATGGCGTGCATAAGGGCACCGCTCCGGGCACCCAGCTCTACGCCGTCAAGGTGTGTAGCTCTGTATCCTCAAGTTGTAGTGGCGTAGCGATTCTGGAGGGGCTCGATTTTGCGCTGGATCCTAACAACACCGGGACTCTGAACGACGCCGTGGACATCATCAGCATGTCCATCGGCGGGTCTTTCGGGCAGCGGGAATCTGACGACGGCGAAGCGTTCACCGACATCGTCAACTTCGGCGTGGTCAGCGTTATTTCCGCAGGGAATGACGGCGATATTCCCTATATCCTTGCAGGTCCTGCTGCGACTCCGGAAGTCCTGGCCCTGGCTGCGACGACTAGCGTGGTGGCTACAGGAGTTCCATTGGTAATCAACGCTCCGCCGACGATTGCCGGCACATACTCGAATACCGCAACGCTGGATTTCGCCCCGGTGACCGGGACGGTCACCGCGAATATTGCGTACGTTGGCCGTGGCTGCCCCGCGGCCGGCTCGACCCCCGCCGATCCTTACCTGGCCAATCCCGCCGGCCAGATCGCGCTGATCGACCGGGGAACCTGCGCCGTCAGTTTGAAGATTGACCGCGCCGCCAGCGCGGGCGCAGTAGGGGTGCTTATTGGATTGGTCGCCCCTGGCGATGCGATCAGTTTCAGCAACGGAGGTGGTTCGGATTTCGTCCCTACCCTGGTCATCATCCAGTCCAACAGCCTGCTGATCCAGAATGCACTCATGGCCGGGGCGGTCAATGGCACCATCAGCGCCAATAACGCTATTTCGCTGGCATCCAACCTCGCCAGTTTTTCGTCACGCGGGCCCAATTATAGCTACAACATGCTAAAACCCGACATGAGCGCGCCGGGAACAATTTCGGCCGCTCAGCCCGGCACCGGAAATGGGGAAACCACCGAGAGCGGAACTTCGTTCGCCTGCCCTCTCACCGCGGGCTCCGCCGCACTTCTGCTGTCCAAATACAGGACCCTGGGTCCGCTGGACATCAAAGCGATCTTGATGGAGACCACGGAAACCAACGTGTTTCAAAACGCTGCCACCGAGCCAGGCGTGCTTGCGCCGCTGAGCCACGGGGGCTCCGGGGAATTGCGAGCCGATCGCGCAGCGGCGGCAAGTACGTCGGTGTGGGACTCCACGGCGCCGCTCGCCGTAAGCATTTCCTTTGGAACCTACCGGCTGAACGCCAACCAGAGTTTCAAAAAGAAAATCGTCGTCAAGAATTACAGCAATACCGGACGCACATACCTGATTTCCAATTCCTATCGGGATGCGCCCAATACCACGGGCGCCACTCTGAGCATTCCCAGCAGTATTTTCGTTGCAGCCAACAGTTCCGCCAGCTTCACCATGACCCTGACCGTAAATGCCGCCTCGCTGCCCGTCTGGACTTTAAACGGCGGTACGCAAGGGGGTAATGGCGAGCTTCTGAACACCGTAGAGTATGCCGGGTTCCTGACCTTCACCAGCGGGCCGGAGACCGTCCACATTCCCTGGCATATTCTGCCTCACAAGGCTGCCAACGTTCAGCCCACAACTACATCCCTCGCGTTGGGCGGCAATCCCACTAATCTGTCCTTAACGAACACCAGCGGCGCCGTGGGCGGGCAGGTGTCTCTGTTTTCACTTACTGGCATGGGGGTCCAGTTTCCCCCATCCGTTCTGCCGGCGCCCGGTTCCGATTTCGCGGTGATCAATCTGCAGGCGGCCGGCATTCGTCCGGTCTGCTTAAGCGGGACCGTGAGTTGCAACAGCTACGGAGTGCAATTCGCGATTACGACTTTTGGCCAACGGTCGCACCCGGACGTCCCGGCGGAATTCGATGTGCTGATCGATGTGAACAACGATGGCGTAGCCGACCTGGACGTCTTCAACGCGGATATCGGCCTCGAGACCACGGGAACCTTCAGTGGACAGAACGGCGTGTTTGTTGCGGATCTTACGGCCGGCACGGCGAGCGGACCCTACTTCTACACCATCGCGGATCTGGATTCCGCCAACGCCATCTTTACCGTGCCTCTCGGCGCGCTTCAAACGGCGAGCGGCTTGAGCCTCACCATCTCGACGCCATTCACTTTCTTTGTCTACGCGTTCGACAACTATTACACGGGCAATCTCACGGACCTCATCGGGCCGATGCAATACGAACTCGACAGGCCGCAGGAGTATCCGGTCCCCTTTGACCTTACCGCCGCAGCCAACACCTCGACTCCGGTCCTGATTGTTCCCTTCAACGGTAATTCTCCTTCCCAAACGGGACTCTTGTTGATGTACACCGACGGAAAGGCCGGCCAGGAAGCGTCCTTTGTCACCGTCACGCCCTGACGAATTGTATTCGGCAGACGCGGCTGCGCTCAATTGTGTCACGAAGCCTGAGAGCCTGGATGAAAGCGCGCTATCCGCACACGGCTTGATTACCGAACTGAAAAACGATCGTCAACAGCGGGAAAAATGATCCAGAAGATTGCTGAATGGTAGACCTGAAATCATCGCCTTGGACGCTACTGTTCTTTATTTTCAATCGGCATCCACATTCCCAAACTGGACATCGCGGGTTGAATTCCTGCCCAGAATGTTGGCATTTTCCGCGAGCACGGTGCGCCTCATTCAAACCCCACATTTTGCCCACGATAAGCATTACCCTGCATTCCCTATCCGCGCTTCAGGTGGCCGACCATTCCGCGCAAGGCTTTGTTTTCGGGTAGTTCCATCACCGATCTCGTTATCTTTCCTTCGGCTTAGCCGGTTCGAACGCTTCAAATCCTCGAACGGCTCTTCGAACTGGGTTTGCAACTCGGCAAGATCGCAAGGCGCGAGTAGGCCGAGATTGTGCAGTCCATTCCTCATTGGGTAACCGCGCCGAGACCAAGCTTCACTCCCAGGTGGCCCTTATAGACGATATCGCGAAGCGGTAGGGGCGTGGGAACTCCTTCGCCGCCTTGGTAATGCCACAAATTTCGTTTTTGTTGGTTTTTCTGTAATTCAATCTAGCCGGTCATGTCTGGGATGCCACCCGCCGGCGGCGGCCAGGTTCTGGTATTTGGCGCGGGATGGGTAATCCCTAGCTGTCGCGGGGCTTAATACCTAGTGGGTGGGTTAGTTGCCCCACCTCCGAAAGATGGCCATTGCAAACACAGTAGTTGTCAAATGGCGCAGTACTAGCTTATATAGGCGTATCTTGAGTAAGCAATAAGCACTCTGGATGGCTTCACCGGCTGGAGCCTTCTTGAATGTGCACTGTAGCTGGAGGTAAGACTGATGACACAAGCACAGTTGGTCGACCATGAGGCCCAGGTTCCCTTCGAGGCGTTGGATGCTCTCGAAGGACTGTGCCAAACCCGCCGCTCGGAGGCGACGGATGACCTCAGCCTCTGTTTCGTTTGCATGCAATGGGCGTGCAGCAATCCCGGTTGTCGTGCGGGACGCCGCTGCGATCTGCAAGCCCAGTTAGACAACCTGTAATCCCTGATTCGGCCACAGCTTAATTAGTAACCCCCGCCGCAACACTCGAGTCACGCCCAGGCGTGTTGGATAGAAAGGAACGTCATGACTGCTACTGTCACAGGGCTTGATGAAACCACGCTGGAATTGAGTTTGAAATCCATCAAAGAATTCGCCAAGGACCGGCTTCCGGACCAAAAGCTCATAGCCTGGGATGAACGCGACGAATGCCCCATCGAGATCGTACGGGGCATGTGCGGCGCGGAGTTGGGCATTCAGCTCTTGTTCATTCCGGAAGCTTTTGGCGGAATGGGCGGCGGCGCTTTCGACATGTACCGCGTCTGTGAAGAGATGGCGCGGATCGATCTGGGAATCGCCACCAGCGTGTTGGCCACGTTCCTGGGCAGCGACCCGATTAATGTCGGGGCGACGCCGGAGCAAAAGAAGTACTGGCTGACTCGCATCGCGGAGGAGGGATTGCTGTTCGCCTATGGCGCGACCGAACCAGCGGCTGGAAGCGATCTAGCAGCCCTGCGCACCAAAGCCGAGCGCGTCCTTGAGGACGGACGCATCGTTGGTTACAAAATCAGCGGAAGCAAACAATGGATCAGCAACGGCGGGGTGGCCGACGCCTACTCGATTTTGGCGAATGCACCCGGCGGTCCAAGTTGGTTCATTGTGGAAAAAGGCGCAGCGGGTTTCAGCCAGGGAAAGCCGGAAGACAAACATGGCATCCGGCTCAGCAACACGGCCGCTCTATCGCTCGACGAGGTCTATGTAGATGCCGGCCGGCTTATCGGCGGCGAAGAAGGCCTTGGATTGATCCAGGCCCAGGCGGTGTTCGGCTATACGCGTCTGACGGTAGCGGCGTTCGGCCTGGGCGGAGGCTGGGCGGCGCTAGATCGGGCGATCCCATACTCCGCCGAGCGCATCCAAGCCGGTTCACCGCTCTCGGAAAAGCAAGGATACACCCATAAGCTGATCGTCCCGCATGTGGCACGCCTGGAGGCCGGCCGCGCTTTCATCGAAGAAATCGCGGAACGCATCGACGCGGGCGAGGGAAGCCTGAACACCGAAGGCGCCATTGCGAAATACCTGGCGACGGAGGCGGGCAATCTGGCCGCCGACGCGAGCATCCAGGCGCTTGGCGGATACGGCTACACGCATGAATTCATGATCGAGAAGATCAAACGCGACGTTCGCATTACCACCATCTATGAAGGCACCTCCGAAATCATGGAGATGACCATCAGCCGCGATCGCTGGCAGTTGCATCTGAAAACGCGCGGCCAACATTATCACGAGCAGGCGCGTGAGCTGGAACTGCTCAATGCGCGTCATCCGGATGTGGGCGCGAACACGGTGGCGCTGGCCCTGCACGCTTTGGCCGAAGTGATGGAGAAAGCGCGGGTGGGCCGGCTGACGCGGTACCAGCATGTTCTGTTGCGTCTGGGCGAGCTGATCGCTCACGCTGAGTGCGCCGGTAGTTTGTGCCGGCGCGCTGCTCGTCTGGCTGAAGGCCGGCTCCACGAGAAAGCCCACCGCAGGTTCAACGCGAAAGCACTGGCGGCATTGAGCCGCGTTTTTGCACGCGAGACTGCCAGCAAAGTAGCTGAAGAAGGTCTACGGTTGGCCGTCGGCGCCGGCGGCGTTAGCGATACGGAGATCCCGGCGTTTGAAGCGAGTTTGGGCTTGCCCGCCGTTCACCGCGCGCAGGCCGGCCAGATTCGAGATATGGATTACATAGCCGACGTCCTTTATGGCCGCACTGAGGCGGCTGCAAAGGTGTCGGCCTAGCGCGAGAAGCAAGGAGTTTCATCATGGAAAACACGGCTGATCGAGCAATCGCGATTGTCGCGGCGGGAGCAGTTCTGCCCGACGCTCCGAACGTGCCCGCATTTTGGGAAAACGTAAAAAATGGCCGCTATAGCATCAGCGAGGTTTCGCCCGACCGCTGGGACCCTGCGCTCTACTACGATTCTGACCACAGCGCGCCGGACAAGACCTATTCGAAGATCGGCGGCTGGGTGCGCGAGCACGTCTGGGATCCGATGAAGTGGCACATCGCCATTCCACCGCGCGTGGTGGATTCGCTCGACGACGGACAAAAATGGGCCATCTCTTGTACACGCGAGGCGCTGGAAGACTACGGCTACCCCAAGCGAACGCTCGATCTTGAGCGAACGGCCGTCATTCTGGGAAATTCCATGGCCGGCGAAGACACTATCTCACGTCCCTGCGAATTCACTTTCCCGAGTACGCTCACGAGCTAGAGGAATCCGCGAGTTTTGCCGCGTTGCCTCAGGCGATGCAACGAGACATCATCCGCGAATTCCATGTCCGCATCGGCAAACGTCTTCCCGAGATTACCGAAGACACCATGCCCGGCGAATTGAGCAGCTGCCTGGCCGGCCGCATTGCGAACGTATTCAACTTCCGCGGGCCTAATTTTGTTGTGGACGCCGCGTGCGCTTCCACCATGGCAGCGGTGACCTCGGCCGCGGAGGGTCTGATCGAAAGAGATTTCGACGTCGCCATCGCCGGCGGCATCGACCGCAATATGGGCGCGCCCACCTTTATCAAGTTCTGCAAGATCGGTGCGCTCTCCGCCACCGGCATTCGTCCCTTCGCCGAGGGAGCGGATGGTTTCGTGATGGGTGAAGGCGCCGTACTGCTCATGCTGAAACGCCTGGCGGATGCGGAGCGCGACGGAGACAACATCTACGCCGTGCTGCGCGGCATCGGTGGAGCGAGCGACGGGAAGGGGAAAGGCATCACCGCGCCGAACCCCGTTGGCCAGAAATTGTCCATCGAGCGCGCCTGGCAGAATGCCGGATTGTCGCCCGCTACCGTAACGTTGATCGAAGGCCATGGCACATCCACGCCCGTGGGTGACGTGGTGGAAGCGCAAAGCCTGAACGAAGTACTCAGCGGTTATCAACTCCCGCGCGGCTCCGTGGCGCTCGGATCTGTTAAATCCAACATCGGGCATCTCAAATCGGCTGCGGGCGCCGTGGGGTTGCTGAAAGTATCCTTGGCACTTCGCGATAAAATCCTGCCGCCGAGTGTCCATTGCGAGCATCCCAATCCGGATATTGATTTCGACCATTCTCCGCTGCGCGTCAATACTGAACTGAAACCGTGGCCCGTTCCTTCTGACGGCGTCCGGCGTGCCGGCGTGAGCGCCTTTGGTTTCGGCGGTACAAATTTCCACGCCGTTCTCGAAGAGTACATTCCGCATCGGCTGAACGGCAACGGCAAGCGGTCGATCGCGGTTAGTGCGCCGCCTCCGGCTGTAGGCCACAAAGCGCCCTTGCGCGGCGCGCTGGTGATCGGCGCCCAATCGGAAGCGGGCTTGACGGAACGCCTGCGTTCGGTGCAAAAAGCAGCTGAGTCAGGCCGCTCACCCGCGCCATCCGCACCGGCTGAATCGGATCTGCGCGCCCCCGAACGGCTGGCGATCGACTATTCGGACGCCGCCGATTTGGCGGACAAATCGGCTAAAGCACTCAAAGCCCTGGCTGCAAATCAGCCAGTTGTGTGGAAAGCTCTACGCGCGCAAGGCATCTTCCGCGGTCATGGACCTGCGCCCAAAGTTGCTTTTCTCTACACCGGCCAAGGCTCGCAGTATGTCAACATGCTGAAGCCGCTGCGCGCGCTGGAACCGATTGTCGCCCAGACTTTCGACGAAGCGGACCGCGTGATGACACCTTTGCTCGGCAAGCCGCTCAGCGATTACATTTTCGTCGATCAATCCGACGCAGGCGCGGTCGCCAAGGCCGAAGAGGATTTGCGCCAAACCGCGATCACGCAACCTGCCGTACTTGCGGCTGATATTGCGCTAACCCGGCTACTGGCTGCTTACGGAATTCAGCCCGACATGACTATGGGACACAGCCTGGGCGAATACGGAGCGCTAATCGCGTCCGGAGCGATTCCTTTCGCAGATGCATTGGAAGCCGTTAGCGCGCGCGGGCGCGAAATGACGCGTGTTTCGGTGGAAGACAACGGAAAAATGGCCGCTGTGCTTGCGCCGCTGGATGAAATCGAACGGATTTTGAAGACGATCCCGGGTTACGTAGTAATCGCCAATATCAACAGCGATCACCAGGCCGTGATCGGTGGTGCGAGCAAGACTGTAGAGCAAGCTTCCGATGTACTGCGAAAAGCGGGCTACGAGGTTGTGCCATTGCCCGTGAGTCACGCGTTCCACACCTCCATCGTGGCTCCGGCGAGCGATCCGCTTCGACAGGTGCTGCAGCGCCTGGGTCTCGAAAGCCCACGCGTGCCGGTGGTCGCGAATGTGAACGGCGAGTTTTATCCAACCGGCCCGGATGCGGTGGCGCAGATGGTGGATATTCTCGGGCGGCAGATCGCCTCTCCCGTGCAATTCGTAAAAGGTCTGCGCAAGTTGTACGATTCCGGCGCGCGCGTGTTCGTGGAAGTGGGGCCGAAAAAAGCGTTGCAGGGATTTGTGGATGATGTACTGGGCGCCCGTGATGATGTAGTGGCGCTCTTCACCAATCATCCGAAATTCGGCGACACCACAGCGTTCAACCAAGCCTTGTGTGGACTCTACGCCGCGGGCTTAGGCGCCTCGGAAGCATCGAATCCGAGCCGCGGCCGTGAGGAAGCGGTTCCCGCGCTAGCC
>Ga0187851_10002988_pt1 | contig 14551 bp, 12 predicted proteins | sample June2016WEW_6_10_FD_132997 | JGI IMG/M metagenome (GOLD analysis project Ga0187851, IMG submission 132997) | Peatland microbial communities from SPRUCE experiment site at the Marcell Experimental Forest, Minnesota, USA - June2016WEW_6_10 | ecosystem: Environmental > Terrestrial > Soil >...
AAGCCAGAAGTCGGATCATGGTTGTACGGCTCGAATTTGTCTTTGTCTTTGTCTTTGTCATTGTTACTGTCATGGAGTTCGCTCCTCGGTGAATTGAACGAATGCTGTTTTGGATGACGGTCATACCCTTCCGGATACAGGCGCTCCCCGCGCACCGCCGCCGAAAGCACGCTAGTCACAGAACGAGTACTGCGCACGGTTCCTGATGTTTCGGAACATGTCCTCTCCTCCTCGGATCAGGGTGCATAGTGGGTAAAGACAAGATCGGTGGCTTTGGCTTTCTCATGGCAGGGGAAGCAGCTGCTCATGAACGCCGCGTCGCCCGGTTTGCCGTCTTGGAAGTGACCAAACCCCCAGCCCCCGGTTGCAGCGTACTTGGTTGAGTCCTTGACCATGAACTGAATGTTCGTGGGAGGCCCGGGAACAAATGATTGGGCGCGCCCAAAGACCTTGTTGTTTTCCTCCGACGGCACGTTACGGTAATGCAAGGCAGCAATGATTGCGCCGTCCGGGAACGGGAGCTTGCCTTCGCGATAGGCTTTGGTCGCGACGTCGTTGCCCAAGACAGCACCTAAACTGTTGAGGTTACCTGCTTCGTGCGCCGAGGAAATCCACTGCCAGTTGCGGTACCCGTGGGGGATTTCCGTAACGAAGGGGGCGGGTTCCCCGTCCGCGTGTCCTGGTGCAGGGCCAACGAGGGCGACGAGTCCCGCCATGGTTGCAACTGCAATCAAGAAGAACGTGAAGTGTTTCATGACGGTTCCTCCCAAGTTTGTTGTTCCGATTAGGTTCGGAATCCCGGCCAACCTGATTCCGACCCCGCTTGGCCTCGATCTTCGCTTAATGGACGCAAGAACACATCACGGGATGCAATGTTTTTGGCTACTACGGAAGGCTCGTACGCAAGTAACGCGTTTGGAGTAGCCAATTCCGGCGCGGGAGCCGGGTGCACCTTCACCGTAAGCGGGGCAGAGCCTAGCCAGGCTATGGCGGTGGCGACTGATGTCGGCGTAACCCAATAATTCCAGCGGCCACGGCCACCGATCCATATTCGAGCAGCATAATCCACCCCGGAACCAGCCACGGACGGCCCAGCGTGCGCAAATGCCAAACATAGTAGGTCGGGATGATGCTCACCGTCCAAATGATGATCGGCACCGTCGAGGTCGACCGCACGAACGGCAGCAGCCACAGAAGATACCACGGATACACCACCGGCGCGCATAGCAGCGAAGCCGCCATAGGCCACGCGAACGCCTGAGGCGAACATGCCGGCGCCTTGCGCCTCAGCCAGATGGCGCTAAGAACGCCGACGAGCACCGCCAGCCCAGCGGCGAACTGCGGAGTCGCCACGCGCTCGAGCGTGGCAAACACGGGATCGTTAAAGCGGAAGCTCCGCACAAAAGTTCCTAGCGAGCCCATCGGAATCCGCCCGTGATTGAGAAATGGTATATAAAGGAGTCCGACTACAACTACCGCCACAGCGCCGTCGCGCCAACGGACACGCCTCCAGTAAAGTGGCAGCAATACGATCGGCAGAAATTTTACCGCCACCGCCAGCCCAAACGCCACGGCCGCCGTCGCGCGCCACCGCCGCCCCAGCGCGGCGAAAGATACCAGCAGCAACAGCACGCCGACAATATCGATGTGACCGCTGCCCGCCACTTCCGTTGCCAGCAGCGGGTTCCAGGCATAAGCCAGAACCCAGTGCGCGCCTTGCCCACTACTACTCCCACTACTATGCCGACTACTATGCAAGAGATCGAGCAAAATAAAAACAATCGCCAAATCGCAAGCCACGAACGCAACCTTAAGAGTAAAGAGAGATTCATGAATTGCCGTCACCGCGCGAAAAAAAAGTTCTGCGCCCGCCGGATACGGGCTCGGTAAATCCGGGTTGTTCAGCGTGCGCGTTTCCCCGGTGTGCAGCCCCGCCACAGCCGGGTCGCTGGGAATCACGAGATAAGGGTTATAGCCAAGCCGCTGCACCCGCCCATCCCAAAGGTATCGATGAATATCATCATCGGAACCGGGCGGCGTCAGTAGAAATGGAATTTGCCACACGGCAGCCAACACGAGCCCAATCACCACGACGCGCTGCGGCAATTTTGGAGCCGAGAACAATTCCCGAATCGCGAACAGGTACGCGATGCCCGCAACCATCAAAAAGGCTAGGAAGTACGGCCCACCTCGATCAGCGAAGTGGCGCGCGCAGATGGTCAGCGCCACGCACAACACAGCTCCGAGTATGTACACCCTCCACGCGGGGGTGATCTTCACACTTCTCCTCTGCCCGTCTGAGATCGTGTCACCGCCAGTTCCCACTCTTTGAGCCACTCCGCCGTGCGTGGCGCTCTCTCCGGATCCAGCCGCAACTCGGCCGCCAACCGAGTCAGGTCGTCCACTACGTCAATATCGTAAAAAAGAGCCGCGAATCCCACGGAAAGCTCAAGCGTTCGCGCGCGCGCCAGGAGTCTCTCCAGCGCGCTGCTGGTGCCCATCCCATCGCTTGCGAAAAGCGTAGGATGAAACGCCTTGGCTCCGACCAGATAGTAGCCTCCGTCGTGCGTCGGTCCAACCACGACATCATGGGTCTTGAGCGTTTCGAACGCGTCCTCCAAAACCGAACGCGGCAGGTGTGGGCTGTCGCTGTTGAAGGCAACAACGCGTTGCCTACCGGACGTTGCGAAGTGCGCAAACACCGAGGTCAGCCCTGCCGCCAGTCCCTCACCTTTCTGCGCTACGACGCTGGCTTTGTTGCCTGCCAACTGCGCCAGTTCGTTTACGTCCGACTCCGGGCACATGATGGCAACTTCCACATCGCCCAATTTCGATTTCGATTTCGATTTCGATTTCACGTTCAACGACCGCGCCAGCGCTAGCGTGTCCTCCAGAAGACAGCCATAGAAAGCGGTGACGGCCTGAGGAGAAAGGTTGGAAGCAAGCCGGGTCTTGACCGCGCCCGGCCGCGGTGCCTTCGCCATGATAACCAGCACCCGGTCACTGCCCGACGAACGCGTCACCGTCTCGCTTGAAGATTTCATAGACTGTGACGAAGAGGAGCACCCATCTTTAACTTTAACCTTAGGGTGCCCCATGTTTGCCCGCTTTTTGCAAACGTGGGATCTCGCTCGAAGAGCAAATCTGTCCCCATGTTTCTCTCGCAGGCTGCCACTCGCCGCTCAGGATTGCGACGCGCGGTTTGCAGGAACCCCTCGCCGCCGAAAATAATAGCGCACGATCAAGCTCAGAATGAACCACCCCGCTCCCACCGTCCCCCGCAGCGTACCGCTGATCTTCGATTTCCCAATGCGCGGATAATAGCTCACCGGCACTTCAACGATGCGGAATCCTGCGAGCGCGCCTTTCAGAATTATTTCCACCGCCCAGCCGTAGGTCGTCTCTTCGAGAGCGAGCGCGCGTAGTACATCGGCGCGTGCGGCGCGGAACGGTCCCAGATCGCTGATGTCTACTTTATAAAGCATGCTGATCAGGCCGGCGGCGAGATGATTGCCAAACGCCTGATGCCAAGGCAAAGCCCCACGCACGCTCTGTTTCCCCAAGCGCGAACCCAACGTAATGTCGGCGCGTCCTTCAATGATGGGAGCCAGCAGAAGCGGCAGCTCCCCCGGTCGATCGCTGTAATCGCCGTCGAGGAACACAACAATGTCCGGCTTGCTTGCCCCACCCAGTCCGGTCAAACAGGCACGACCGTATCCGCGGCGAGGCTCGTGGAGCACGCGCGCTCCCAGCTTGGCGGCGATCTCTGGAGTCCCATCGGTTGAATTGCTGTCGACGACCAGCACCTCAGTAACCAGATCCGCAGGCAGGTCGGCCAAAACGCGGCCGATCGACTGCGCTTCATTGTGCGTAGGAATGACGACCGACACTCGCACGTGATTTTCGCTTGGGATCACAGCCGCAACTCACCACCCGCAACTCACCACCATGGAGAAGACGGCCAGCGCCGCGCCAGCCAGACGTCGACGCCCCACGTGCGACCGGCCCTCCCCACCGCGAGCGCCAGCGATGCGACCACTGGAACCAGCAACTCCCAAATCCACGACGTCCCCCACTCCGACACCCAAAGACTACCCAGATAGAGAAACGCAATAAATGCGGCCGGGCGCGTCAGCAGACCGATGACCAGCAGAGTCCCCAGCCCGATCTCAGCCACCGCCTGCATGGGAGCCGCCATCGCGGCGTGACTCGCCGCCAATCCCATCACCGCCTTCCACGCCGCCGGCGAGTGACTCGCCTTGATGTAATAGTTGATCAGCTCCGCATAGCCCGCCGGTGTGTACAGACCTTTTCCCAGGTTTTCGAAAAACACCCACACCAGCATCGCGCCAATCGTCATCCGAACCATTGCCAGACCGATTGCCGCTTGCGCTTGCTCGGCTGGGTTTTGCAACGGGGTCGTGTTCGCGTTCGTCATCATCGGCATCCTCATTCCCAACGAATGAATTCGAAGGAGGATATCTTAAGCCCTTCTGAATCTCCGTGCCAGTAGATGCAGGTCAGTAGTCCAAGTGCTTACTCTACTTTCCAATGCAGAAGCCAGAAAATGTCGACAAACGTCAATGTTTATTGGGATGGCAAATCCGACCACAGGCGTAGTCTCAGGCAGCGTCTTCGGAAACAATCAAATATCATGTGGAAACATTCAATCGACAGAATGGATTTTTTCAGCAGTATAAGGCGACGAATCAGGAGAAAACGCCTTCCAAGTTCGGCGACGAGACGTTTGACACGACCCCCAAAATTGTGAAGAATGCCTTTTTTTCGGGAGGAGTTCCATGCGTTGTGCAACGTTGCTGTTAGTGGCTGCGTTTTCGGCGGTGGTGCCAGGAATGGCGCAAAAAGCGACTGAGCTGCCGCCGGAGGATTGGCTGCATGGAATCACGGCCGGCAGGAATGTGGTGGTCGATATGACGTACCCGGTGAACGAGAAGTTTCCGGCATGGCCGGGGGATGACCACGTGTTCGAGGCAAAAGTAAGCGCGACGATGGAGAAGGACGGATACTTCACGCGTAGCTTCTGGATGCTAGAGCACTATGGAACGCACATGGATGCGCCGGCCCATTTTCCGCCGGGGAAGATTACGCTCGATGAAATTCCAGCCGCGCATTTTTTCGGGCCGGCCGTTGTGATCGACGTTCGCGAGGAGGCTGCCAAGGATCCGGATTACCGGCTGACGGTTGCGCGGGTTAGAAAGTGGGAAGCGGAGCACGGGCAGATTCCGAAGGGCGCGATCGCGGTGTTGCGGACGGGATGGGGTTCGCGTGTTCCCGATGTGGCGCGCTACCGGAATATGGACGCGAGCAAGGTCATGCACTTTCCGGGGTACTCGGTGGAGTCTGCGAAGCTGCTGATCGAACGCGGTGTGGTGGGGCTGGGGATTGATACGCTGAGCATCGACTACGGCGCCTCAAAAAACTTCGAAGTGCATCGTGTAGCCCTGCCCGCAGGACTCTACAACCTTGAAAACCTGGCGAACACAGAGTCACTGCCAGAATGGGGCGCGTATTTGATCGCGGCTCCGATCAAGCTCGCAGGCGGGTCCGGCGGGCCGGTCCGTGTGTTCGCGGTGCTACCTCCGAAGTGAGCACTGAGATAGCTGCGGTTATCGACGCCTTCGTGAAGCGAAATGAAGGAAGTTGCCACACTGGCGGTGAATCCCACCACTGGAATCGTTTCCGGATCGGTATTCGGTAACAATCAAATATCATGCGGAAACGTGCAGTCGACACTGAATAGCCCAAACTTGGGCTGATTATCAGTTGATTGAGCTCAAGCCGCTCCTATCTAGGTTGCCACGCGGCCCTGAATTTCCCCCGGCGTCAAAAAAGGGGTTTTCCGTGACTGAGTTTCGAGCAGTCGGGTCTCGCGATGCCATGATTTCTCAATATGTTGAGCCGTCTGCTCTTATGACTTCAATGAAAGACTTAAATGAAAGGTTGACCTGTTTGTGCGAGCAGCTTAAGATGCCGGAGCGCTTTCGATCACGGGCAGTCGGCCCTAACGCGGGAGTTTGCCTCGCGACGAATCTGCATAATCAGGAGCGCCGTTCATGGCGACTCAAAGATCCGAGTTCACCGTTCCCGTGGCGGAATTTGCCGCAGCTTTGCTGGCTCGGCCGGAGGTGAGCCTCCGTGCGCAAGTGACGGCCGAGCAAGTCGCGCAGCTCCTGCCGGACACGGCGGTCGTCGTGTACATCATCGAAGATCCGGACAATCCTGCATGGACACGCAAGGCGATCGCGGGCGAGATCGAAGTCGGCGGCACGCTGGAGTTTAGTGGCGGAACGCTGGGCGCCCTGGCGGAAAACAAAACGCTCATAGTATTCGAAGGTGGTGACCTGCAGCGCGAGGACTACGCTCACCTTGATATCCGCCGCACCGTGACTGCTCTCGCGTATTTGCCTCTCCTCGTGGACGAGGTTCTTTTCGGCGCCATTGAACTGGTCAGCTACGAACAGCCGATTCCGGAGGCTATGTTGGAGGCGCTGAACCAGGTTGCCGAACTGGCTTCGCCAGCCCTCGCCGCCGCCCGGTCCTATGAGAGCGAACGCAATGCTAGTCTGCATTCGATCAGCCGCGTGACCCAGATGTATGACCTGGAAAAGGTCTTCAACTCAACCCTCGAAATGGATGAGTTGCTCGGCATTGTTACCAAGAAATTCCAAGAGGTGATGGGCGTCCAAGGTGTCAATCTGTGGATGGTCAATAACGACACGCTCGAACTGGTGAGCAGCGCTGGATTCGATCCCACCGTGGAGTTGGGCGGAGCGCAGAAGCCGGGGGAAGGCATTGCAGGGGACGTCTCCGACAATGGCGAGCCCGTGCTGATCGACGATCCGGCCGACGAACGTCTGCAGAATCGCAATGCCGGGCACGAAGACGCGGAGGTGTTCTCGATCATCGCCAGCCCTCTCATGGAGCACGACAATCTGGTGGGGGTGGTCGAGGCCGTCAACCGCCTGGACGGTGCCCCATTCGACGAGGACGACCAGTTCCTTCTGACCAACATCTGCGAAACCGCCAGCAATGCTCTCCACAATGCCAGTCTGTTGCAGGCGGAACGCAAAGTGGAAATCCTGGAAGCTCTGGTGAAGATCAGCGGTGAGATTACCTCCACCCTCGATCTGGACCGGGTTCTGGACGCGATTGTGAACGGGCCCAGCAGCGTAATCCCTTACGAACGAGCCGCCATCGCGCTCGAGCAGCGCGGCCGCTTCCGATTGAAAGCGATCTCGGGGACACCCAAGATCAACCCTCAGGATCCGAATGTAGAACGTCTGCAGGAGTTGCTCGAATGGGTGTCGCTGTCGCAGGAACCTATTTTCATCGTCCAGCACGGGGACGAGGTGGAGGACGAACGTCCCGAGACGCGTGCGAAGTTCGAGAAATACTTCGCCGAAAGCGGCATGCGAGCCTTTCATGCGCTACCGCTAGCTGATGACGATGGCACCGTGGGCGTGCTCTCGTTCGAGAGCAGCGACCCGGATTTCCTTAACACCGCCCATCTGGAAATGATCAAAGTCCTCGCCGGGCAGGCGACGGTGGCGTTACGCAATGCGTCGCTCTATCGCGAGGTTCCCTTTATCGGTGTGCTCGAGCCGCTGCTCGAGAAGAAGCGCAGGTTCATGGCGTTAGAGAAGCGGCGGCGCACGGCCCTGGTGGTGGGTGGCGCGCTCGCCTTGCTATTTCTCGCGGCTTTTCCGTTGCCGTTGCGGGTGGACGGTCCCGCGCTAGTCACTCCCGCCCATAGCGCTCAGGTACAGCCGGAGGTGGCGGGCGTTGTTCAGCAAGTAAACGTGCGCGAAGGCGACTTTGTGCGGCAGGGCACGATCCTGGCTAGTCTAGGCGATTGGCGGTACCGCGCCGAATTAGCGGCCGCGCAGGCAAAGTACGAAACGGCAGTGTCGCAAATGAACCGGGCACTGGCCGCCAATGATGGCAGTGAGGCCGGAATTCTGCGGGCGCAAGCCGACTACTCGGCCTCCGAAGTCGCGCGCGCTCGGGAGCGCCTGGACAAGACGCTATTGCGGTCACCGATCGATGGCTTAGTCGCCACTCCACATATCGAAGACATGGTGGGGCGAAGTTTGAATGCGGGCGATGCCTTCGCGGAAGTCGTCGATACTTCCTCGGCGAATGTGGATGTGTCGGTCGATGAGAACGATGTTGCGCTGCTCAAGCCAGGTAATAAAGCTTCGGTGAAGCTTGAGGCTTTCCCCACCCGAACGTTTCGCGGAGACGTCTTCATCGTAAGCCCCAAGAGCCAGGTGGAAGGTGCTGAGCGTTTCTTCTACGCCAGGGTTCGCGTGGCTAACAACGATGGTCTCATCCGCGCCGGAATGCAGGGCCGGAGCAAGGTTACCACCGGGTGGAGCCCAGCCGGGCGGGTGCTTTTCCGACGCCCCGCGATGTGGTTCTGGTCAAAGATCTGGTCGTGGGTTGGGTGGTAATCGATCGACTGGTAATCGGTGGCTGGTAATCCGAAGGGGGACTATGACTCGATGTGGACTGGCTTTGACAATGGCAATGGCAATGGCAATGGCGACGATGCTCGCGGTCAGCGCCTGCGACACCGGCCATCAGCCGGCGACGGTGGTTGCGGCGCCTCCTTCCACGGCCACGGCGGAGAACGTTGCGCACTCTGGGCAGACCGCTGCGGAAGGCAGTTTTGTCGCTACTGGCCCCATCGTGGTTGAAAACCAGATCGACGTCGTAGCCCTGCGAGCAGGCGTCATTACCGGGATTATGTTCGATGTCGGCCGGACCGTGAGAAAGGGAGAAGTTCTGGCCACGCTGGACGACCGGCAACTGGCGGCGGAGCGTGATGCCGCCCAGTCCAAGGTACTCAGCTCTGAAGCCAATCTGAAAGATTGGGAGGCCGAGACGGGAGTGGTCGACGCTGATTTGCGGCGCGCTCAGGCCATGCGCGATGCCGGCATTAACACCGTGGAGGAACTGGACCATGCGCGCTACAAAGTGATCGGATCGCAGTATGAGATCGAAAAAGCGAAACAGGACCTGAGCACAGCGCAGCACAATCTCCGCGCTCTGGAATTGGAAATGGAAAAGACGCGGATCACCGCACCGTTCGATGGAATCGTCGCTCGGCGCTACACGCGCACGGGACAGAGCGTGGCGGTAGGCGACCGACTTTTCTGGGTAACTGCGGTGGCGCCCCTGCTCGTGGAATTCACTCTGCCCGAGCGCTTCATCAGCGGCGTGAAGAACGGGCAAACCGTCACCGTTACCTCGGCGGACGGCTCCCCGGCGGTGGAACATACCGCGAAAGTGATCGATGTCAGCCCGGTTGTGGACCCGTCAAGCGGGACTATTGAAGTGCGGGCGCAGATTGAGGGCCCGGCTCCCGATTTGCGGCCCGGGATGCTTGCCAGCATTCGCGTCGCCGTAGCGCGATGAACCCCGATGCAGGGGATCCAGCATGAACATAGTCGAAGCGCTCAATGTCGCGTTACCCGAGATCCCAGAACGGCTGGCGCGGCAAAAACGCGTTCCCAAGATGGACCCGCGGTTGGTTGGCCGCCATCATGTATTAGATGGCGTTCCCGTAGTTCGTGTTCTGATCCCGGATAGTCACGGCTTTCACGATCTGCCACCCGAATATTGGGAACTGATTCAGCTCTTTGACGGAGAAAGGACGTACGAAGAAATAGCCGATCTCTTCACGGCGCGCACCGGCATTGCGGCCTCGGCCGACTGGGTGCTGGAGTTTGCCACCGAAAATGCCGAAGGCCCATTTTGGTCCAGGACCCTCCAGGAAAAAAATGCCCGCTTTCGCGAAGAGCTGGCGGAAAAGCGGCGCGCCCGCACCTCAAAGAAATCAAAGTGGAGCAACCTGGCTGAGATCACGTTCCCTGCCTGGGATCCAGATGCTACGCTCACCAAAGTTCACGACCGTGTAAAGTTTATTTTTACCTATCAGTTCCTGCTGCTGAGTCTCGGCCTGTTCGCTTTCGCGGCATTTGTATTGGTAAGCCATTGGTCCGAAATCGGACACGACAATCTGGAGTTCTATAACTTCACCCACAAGGGCCTGGCCGATATCATCGAGTTTTGGGTCCTGATCTGTGTTATCGCCTGCATTCACGAGTTTTGTCACGGGCTGGCCTGCAAGCATACCGGGGGAGAATCGCACAGCATGGGACTCCTGCTGATCTATCTGTCCCCTGCGTTCTACTGCGACACCACCGAAGCCTGGGTCTACGGCAGCAAATGGCAGAGAATCACCACGGCCGCCGCAGGCATCTGGTCCAGCCTGATTCTTTATTCCCTCGCCAGCTTCGTATGGTGGGGAACCGCCGTCGATAGCACCATGCACAACCTCGTCTACGTCGTGATGCTGGCGTCCGGCATCCTTCCTGTCTTGATCAACCTCAACCCGCTGATCAAACTCGACGGCTACTTCATATTCACGGAGCTGCTCGACATCCCCGACTTGAAGGAAAATGCCACGATCTTCGTCAACAACTGGGTAAAAAAGAACATTTTTCGTTTACCCGTCGAAGTACCGTACGCAACCTGGCGACGGAAGCTGCTTTATGTGCCCTACACGATGGCTTCCAGCTTCTACAGTTACGGGCTGCTCTTCTTTGTGGTCACTTTTCTTTTCAATATCATCCACCGCTATAACCCTGACTGGGCATTTGTCCCCGCCGCGTTGCTCGCCTTCGTCATCTTCAAATCGCGCATCCTGACGCTATGGAGATTTATGAGACTTCTTTATCTGGACAAGAAGGACCGCATAGAAGCTTGGTTCACACTCAGACACACCGCCGCCTTCGCATTCTTGAGCGTTATTGTTTTGTTTGCGCCGGTGTGGCGAGAGACGGTGCAGGGACGGATGGTGCTCGAACCGGTTCAGCATGCCGTGGTGAGGGTTGAGGTTCCAGGCACAGTGATGCAGACGAATGTCGAAGAGGGTCAGATCGTATCGGCTGGCACTCCGCTGCTCCGGCTACGAAACCTGGATATGGAGTCCGAGGCGGCGAGGGTGGCCGCAGATCTTCGGCTCGCTTCCGCTCGGGCATTCCAATCACAAATGCAGCATTCAGATTTTGCGAGTGCTGAACATCACCGCGAAGAATTGAACGCGGACGACCGGGTCTTGCAGGAAAAAATGACCCAGCTCACCGTCTTGAGCCCTGTCGCAGGTACAGTGGTCACTCCCAACGTACACGACTTGCTCGGCTCTTACCTGGTGTCCGGCAGCGAAGTTATGGAGATTGCGAATACGTCCCAGCTTCAGGCACTGGTCTACATTTCGGCAACGGATGTTGGCAAGGTTCGACTCGGCGCACCTGCAGCTCTGCATCTGGATGCCCGGGCCAGGTCAATTCTCGGGAATGTGACCTTCCTGGCTCCGGCCTCTTCCGAGGCGGAAAAAGGACTTTTCGACCAGCAGGAATACAAGGGCCTCCAGGCATCCCTCTACTATGTGGCCAAGGTCCTGGTTCCCAACTCCAGCGGAGCTCTTAAAGACGGTTTTACCGGCACGGCCAAGATTTTCGTCCGCCGGCGCAGCATTGCCGCATTCATCTGGCAGGAGGTGAATGACTTCCTCCGGCGTAAGCTCTGGTAATTCAGGCAAAAATGCGAAGAGGCTACGGAGAACCGTAGCCTCTGCACTTCGGTAGCTTTCAGTTACGAAACCTTGCTTGGGCCAGTGATGAACTTGCTCGGGCCGGTCACGAACTTGCTTGGGCCAGTGACGAACTTGCTGGGACCGGTTACGAACTTGCTCGGGCCGGTGACAAACTTGCTTGGGCCAGTGATGAACTTGCTCGGGCCGGTGACAACCTTGGCCGGGCTGGCGATCTTGGTCGGCTTCCCAACGCTTGTGGCCACTAAGGCTTTCTTTACCGCTTTGCGGTTGCTGATCAATGACTTCTTTTGCATCGCCATTTTTTCATCTCTCCTGTTTTATCGTTTGTGGTGCTCGGTTTCCTATAGTGCAAGTCCGATACCAAATCGTGGCGAACACTTCCCACACGCGAAATCTACATTCTCCTCAATCACTTAGCCGTTTTCTGGGGGAAGAGACAGTAATCGGATCTCGGGAGAGAATCCAGACATAAATTAAAATTTAATCCATGACGCATGAGTTTTTAATCCACACCAGACCGTGGGGTTAAATTTTCAATCTGTCCCGATGCGATATTTGCGGCAAAGGTAATGCATTTTCTGCTTATCGACCTGCAGCAGCCGCGCCGCTCCGATTTTGCTGCCGCCCGAGCGCCGGAGCGCCGCCGTCAGGTAGGCAACCTCAATTTTCGCGATCTCCTCATCAAAGTTCACCCCCGCTTCGGGAATCAGCAGAGATTCCTGGCTGGTCGTGCTGTTATAAAGAAGGCGCTGCGGCAGATGTTGGACCTTGACCACTTGTCCGTCGACCATGAGCACCAGCCGTTGCACCAGGTTTTCCAACTCCCGCACGTTGCCCGGCCATTCATCCTCCTCCAGAATCTGCATGACTTCCGGGTCCAAATGCTTCAAAGGAACGTTGTTCGACCCACAATAGAAGCGCAAGAAATGATCGAGCAACAGCGGAACGTCCCCCGGCCGGTCGCGCAGCGCCGGCAGCGCGATGGGCACCACGTTGATGCGGTAATACAGGTCTTCGCGGAATCGCCCGGTTCGTACCATCTCCTCCAGGTCTTCGTTGGTGGCCGCGATGAGACGAAAGTCAATCTTCTTGGCGCTCTGTCCTCCAATCCGGGTCACAGCCCGGTCCTCCAGCACGCGCAGTAACTTGGACTGCAGGGCCAGACCCAAAGTCGCAATCTCGTCCAGCAATAGCGTACCGGTGTGCGCCAGTTCAATATGACCGGGCCGCGCCGCACGCGCGTCTGTAAAGGCGCCCTTTTCGTGTCCAAACAGCTCGGTTTCGATCAGGTTTTCTGGCAAGGCCGCGCAATTGATACTGATAAAAGGCTTTTGCGCGCGCGGCCCCAGCGCGACAATCGCCCGCGCCACCAGTTCTTTGCCGGTTCCGCTCTCCCCCCGGATGAGCACCGTGCTGGTGCTCTCGGCGACGCGGGTGATGGCGTCATAAACCCGGCGCATGGGCTCGCTGCCGCCAATCAGTTCGCAAAAGGATTCGCGCTCGGCCTGCCGGTTTTGCTGCTGCCGGCACTCGATCTCCAGCGCTCGTTTCTCCAGCGCCCGCTTCAATACACTTCGTACTTCCTCGAAGTTGATGGGCGCCACAAAATAGTCGTCGACGGTAGCGGCAACCGCCTGGAGACGCAGGTTGCGACTATTCGAGCGCGTCAAGCCGACCAGAACCAAATCGGGTGCTAGCGCTCGCAGTTCAGATAGCGCGGCGATACCGTCTTTGCTGCGTTCTCCGACCGTATCGAGGTCGAGCAGCACGGCGTCCGGCGGTTGCTGGTTAATCAATGCCGTCAGTTCATCCCAGGTCTGAAGCACGAGCAGGTCATGCTCGCCTGAGAGATAGGTCTCGGCTTCGGGCCGCACCCGCTCGTCGGTGGTGAGGATGACTATCGCGAAACGGGCCGGTTCCGTGCGGGGACTCGTCGTTGGCATGACCCCTTCCTTTTCCCTGGGCGCCAACGATTATGTCAAATTTATGTCAAATTTTCGACCCTCCAGGATGAAATATTTATTCTCATCCGAGTCATCGCCTTCCTACGCCGGGCGCACGCCAATGTTCCGAGACGATTCCCAGAACGCCCGCGCACAGTCGCACTTGCAAAACCCGGCCGCTTCCCGTAACTTGGGACCGATCTGCATCACCACCTTCAGTGGCCCCGGACTGGCCCGTGATCTCGGCGGAGGATAGTTTGGACATCAACGTCCGCAAGCGCTCGCAAGTGCAGGTCGTTCAACTTCGGGGACCTCTCAGAATGGGCCCCGCCGTCGACGCCTTGCGCCAAACCATGGAGGAGGCACTCGGCAGCGGAGACACTCGCATTGTCCTCAACCTCGCCGAAGTTTCCATGATTGATTCCAGCGGAATTGGTTTGCTGGTGCGGTTTCTGGCTTCCACCAAGCAGCGTGGCGGGAACATCAAGCTGGTACAACCCAACAAATTCGCGGTGCAGACTTTGCGTTTGGTGGGCGTTCTCAACCTATTCGAGATTTTCGACGACGACGACGTGGCGGTGGAGTCTTTCGCTTGAATTGTCCATCCCTTTCGCCGGATTTCGAGAACGAAATGAGCCTTCATGTCGGCTGAGTCCAGCAGCGCCCCGGAAAACAACGCATTATCTGAATTGCTCGACCTCAGCATGCCTGCCAATTCCGAGGCGATCGCTACTGTCGTGGACACCATCTCTGAAACCTTAACGCACCTGGAGGTCCCCGAGCAGAAGCGGTTTGAGGTCGCGCTGGCAGTTCAGGAGGCCTTGGCCAATGCCGTTGTACACGGATGCGGCAACGACCCGTCAAAACAGGTTCGGTGCCGGCTGAAGTCCGATCCCCACGGCCGAATCGTAATTATCGTCACTGATCCCGGACCCGGGTTCAGTCCGGATCTTCTCGCCGATCC
>Ga0187851_10002989_pt1 | contig 14550 bp, 11 predicted proteins | sample June2016WEW_6_10_FD_132997 | JGI IMG/M metagenome (GOLD analysis project Ga0187851, IMG submission 132997) | Peatland microbial communities from SPRUCE experiment site at the Marcell Experimental Forest, Minnesota, USA - June2016WEW_6_10 | ecosystem: Environmental > Terrestrial > Soil >...
ATTATATTGCACGGAGAATAAATACTTTACCTGAATTGTGCTGACGGTTTGAAACTTCGCTATTGAGAAAACTGGCACCAAGAAGCCTACTTCTACAGAGAGCCAAAAATTGAAGGTCCTAGCCTAGCAAAAATCACTCAACTACATGGAAAGGAACTATCCTATAACAATTATGTAGACGCCGACAATGCCCTTCAGACTGTCATAGAGCTTGGAAATGCCTTCCCAGCAGTGTCAATCGTGAAACATAATAATCCATGTGGACTTGCTACTGGAAGCACACTTATTCAAGCTCTTAACGCTGCCTGGGATGGAGACCCAATTTCGGCTTACGGAAGTATAATCTGTACGAATGAGATTTTTGACATGGAAAGTGCTACTTTTTTAAATGGAAAATTTGTGGAGATTATTCTTGCTCCTGACTTTAGGCCAGAAGCCCTTGAATACCTTAAAAACAAAAGTGAAAATTTGAGACTTCTAAAGCTGCCTGAGCTCAGAAAAGTTATAGGGACTAATTATATCTATAAATACATAATCGGTGGCATGCTTAAGCAAAGCCGTGATATAGGGCTCTACGAAAAATGGGAGTCAGTAACCGATATTCCTTATCCTGAATCCAAAAATTATCTCTCAAAATTTTGCCTTAAAGCCTGTAAAGCAACCAAATCCAATGCAGTGGTTCTTGCTCACGAATATGACCCAGGATTTTTCATGGTACTGTCTATAGGTGCAGGCCAGCCGAACAGGGTTGACTCAATTCGCAAACTAGCAGCCACAAAAGCTGTAGAAAACCTTCGGGTAATCTATGAACGAAATAAACTATATATCCCCTTTGAAGAGTATTGCAAGAAGGTTATGTCAGAATGTGTTATGGCCTCGGATGCTTTTTTTCCATTTGATGACAGCATAATCCATGCAGCAAAAAATGACATTCGCTATATAATCTCTCCTGGAGGATCAATCCGGGACCACGAAGTTATTGCTACTGCAAATCTTCTGGGAGTTGCCATGATTTTCACAGGTATGCGTCACTTTCTACATTGAGATTATCTGCAAAAGAAAGAATGAATTGAAGTTGGAACTCAGATAAACCTGCCGTCTCAGGGTGTAGTATCCTTTTTTAAAAAATCATGTTCAAACTCATTTTTAAAAACTTTTCATTCAATCAGTTGTATATTCAGAAAATAAGAGAGAATCTCAAAAATAGTCAAAACCTGTAAAAACAGCAGGTTATAAAAAATAAATGTGGATTCCTAAAAGTTGATCTTGTCCTGGAAAACTAAATTTATGAATTCGGAATGGTTAGCATTTGTATCCTATATAATTTCCGCATATAATCTTGTGATTGAGTTTTTATAGAATTGTGTATTATATTCTTTATCTAATATTCACTTTGACCTTTATTCCAATTTCGCCTCGTTAAGCTCTATATTTCAGGAACTTTCACAAGTAATGTCATAATCAGAGTTGAATAAAGTTTCTTTTATGCTTGAATTAGGATCTATTTTTATCTCCGGCCAGACTTTGACTCCCGAATGAATGATAGAATTGTTCCCTACAACAACTTTATGTCCGATTAAGGTCCCATTTTCAAGGTAACAATTATCTCCAACAATTGTTTCATCTGCCACCACAGCTCCCGAAATATTGGAGTCTTTCCCTATAGTCACATTATCAAAAAGATAAGATGAAAATATCTTTGCATTTTTATGGATAGTGCAATTTGAGCCTATAACACTGTAAGGTCCAATAAGGACATTTTCTCCTATTTTTGTGTTTTTTCCTAAGGCTATTGGCCCTACAAGTGAAGAATTCGAACCCACCGATACATTATGTCCTATAGAGATCGGACCTCGTATTCTAGCATCTCTAGTTTTGAAATTCCCTTCAATCGTTGTTCCTGGAAGGGCATCAAGCATCCAGCGCTGTGCCTGCCTATACGCTTCTGAACTTCCCACATCAGTCCATTTTCCCCGAACAAGCATTCCGTGAATTTTTACATCGGCTGCAAGCATCAATGGAAAGAGATCTTTTGCAAAATCGTACTTTTTGTTTTCAGGTATCCATTCCAAAATAGAAGGGGTACAAATATAGATACCTGTGCTCGCAAGATTACTAAATATTTGACCTGCAGCCGGTTTTTCCAAGAAACGGTAGATCCGGTTGTTAACGTCCATATCTACAATTCCAAACTCTCTTGGGTCATCAATCGACAGAAGGCCTATTGTCACTGGAGCATCGTTAGCTTCATGGAAACGGTACATCTCTCTAAGATTAAGACTAAGGACGTGATCCCCACCAATCACAAGAAACGGTTCATTTTTTAAATATTTTTCGGCATTTTTAACCCCGCCTGCAGTTCCAAGCTTTTCTTTCTCATAAACGTAATCTATATGCACCCCTAATATATGTCCATCTCCAAACTGTTCTTCTATGTGCGCTCCCATATACCCAAGTGTAACAATTATTTCATTGAACCCTTCTCTTGATAGATGCTCTATCAAATGTAAAACTGATGGTATATTTATGATCGGTATACTAGGTTTAGGGTATTTAAAAGTCAGTGGTCTAAGCCTTGTTCCTGTACCTCCGCACATTATGCATGCTTTCATACTCCTCAAAATGTTATTCTATGAATATATTATTAACGATTAACTGCCTATATATGAGAGAGTATTTGTGATAACTCTTGAGAGTGCTCTCTTTTCAACTTAATTTTTCTTTTCTATCAGTAATCAAATAAACGCTGCGACGTGTGTAACCGACGTTATCGGAACAATCACTAAGGAAACGTATAGCTCATTACTGTCAGTGAAGAACTCTGGAGTGTTATCAAGGAATGGACAACGCAACCAACGTCATCAAGCGATGATGAAGTTTTCAAGAAATATAACCTTTTTCAGGACTGCATGTTCACGGAAACTGTAGTCATGTCACAGTTATCGGTAATATTTTCATCACCAGAGAACTGAAAATTACTCCCAACGTTTTAAAAAGTTTTAATGATGCTGAGTTCATTCTATCTGCTCTCTCGAAAAGCTCGATCTTTATGGGCAACAGCGTCGAGCCCAAGCAAATAAAAATCATCAACATATCAACTGATATGGAACAGGCGGCCAACATTCTTACTATCATTTGGTCCTTAAAAATCAGTATTTATAACACAACAACTTTCTGAATAAGTTTCGTTCGATCTATCCAGTCTGCAACTTTCTACTCTTCAAAAAGGAGATAATCTCCCTTTGCATATTAGGGTTAACATTCTCTAAGTATCAGAAGCATTTTCTGTGTCGAACTGATTGATGACGGTCAGCCTTAGCTCGTGATCAAGCTACTCCAGGATCTCCACAATGTCCACGGGTGGGAGATAATTCAGTTTCTCCTTCAATATATTTAACTTTACATCGCCGGTAAAACTTCCAATATTGGGAGGCAGGGCTTGAATATAGAACCAGGGGATAAGCATATTCTTACTTTTGTCGCATTTTCTGTGGATCAAATTCACAAATTTTTCAAGACCTAACCTTCGAAATAGCGCATTTTCAGATGAATCAACATCGGTAATATAGAGTTTGTTCCTCCTTATTACCATCTTGATATCGTAGACAATTTTAACGTCTGTACCCTCAATATCTTGAATTTTCTTATCTAGAACGTAATCCTTAAGAAGGATAAATCCCTCGGGAATTTTGCAGGCGAATTTTTCCACATTATCGAGACTTATATTGATATGCATTTCACCGAATGAACTGACATAGCTCCATGGTACCATTAATGAGGGATACCCAAAAGGTCTACTTACCACAATGTGTGTGGCCTCCGCTACCTTGTCTTTTTCAATTATAATGAGGTCTGATAATTTCCCTATTTTTTTGCCGTTGAGAATTATTTTTGTCCCCACCATTTCGCTCAAAAAAAAGATGCTTTCATTTAGGTTTTTTTTGGATTCGTTCTCCATATTTACACCTCCTGTTTACACAAGTGTTTAAAATTTATATATCCAGATTATTAACAACATTTGTTAGATAAAGTCTGAGATCAAGAATTAAAATCCTTGCAAAAGAGTCATCTTCAAAATATTTTGCTGTATTTCTTACTGATACTGTTTATTTTTTCTATCCACCTTCTTGCAATATAGCTGATCTGCCCCTTCTAGACATTCATCAATGCAATCTTCATATCGTTATCTACTACATTATTCTCGTATATTGAAATATTTCCTAAAAAATGCTACTTCTTAAGGTTTTTTATTGATGGAATCAGCCTTTTAAAGGGTTATCTCAATGTTTATTAGCTTGCCAGTGATTTATGTAGCTTCAAATTGCATATCAGAGTCCTATGGAAAAACCAAAATAAATAACCGAATGACTGCCAATAATTATATTTGCAGCAAAAGCGCTTTCTGTACCTTTTTTGCCTGGCTTGAAAAACAGTGTGCAATGCGGATTTGCAGAAGGCTCCGACTATTGCTGTGAAGATTTTACCAACTGCAGTATAGAGCCTTTTAAAGGGGACATCTCTCTTAGTCATGCACTATACGCCACCATTACAACCATGCTGGACTTCAAGTGCCAAGTATAAGCTCAGCCATTCTATGAATCTGTGATATATGTAGACGTAACAAATATTTTTCATGACTGATCAGTTTCATAGCAGAGTTTCATACGAGATAGCTATATATATATTTTTCTGTAAACTATCTTTACAATTTAAGGTTCTCCGATCGATTTTTGATTATAATATTATTTCTCGTTTTCACTATTTGATAGTTAGAGAGAATTTCGATAAAATTCTATACATTTGAATATTGGCTAATTCAAATCCCTAACATTAATTTTTACTAATGAAAACTTTTAATGATTTTGCTATTAAAGAAGAATACAAACATCTGAAGTCAGTTGGAAACAAACTTGTTGAAATCATCCTTATTTGATTGGAAATCTGTTCGTATCATTTTTTTACCATGTTTTTTAACAAAACAATATCATGAGGCAACTAAAGCTAATATCATCTTTGTGATTCAAATACTTAGTTCACATAAATGGTATGGTGACTTTGAATTTGAGGAGCAAAGTAATGATCTAATTTATTTAGGGAAATTTCTTGGTTTTCTTGAATACATGCCAGAAATTACTATAGCGTGATCATTTGGAAAAAGAATAATTGATAATTGCAAAGAAAAGTTTTGTGGTCAAAGTTCCAAAGCCAACTTGATTGCCTTGGTTTAAAAATAAAAACTGAAATCATCAAGGAAGCTAATTTATCCGTTTAGATCCTGGAGATGCAACGACGGATAAATCTCGAAAAAATGAAGAAAAAAATAAGGAAACTCAGAAACTAAATCTGGACAAAAATAAGTAGTAAGTCACACTTTGGATATAAACATCATAGTATAATAAAGAGGGATTATGAGCCGATCAAAAGATTCAAAACAACAATTTAATTAATTTATGATTTGAGTGTAGTTTTATCAGAAAAGATGAAGTGGTTTACAGAAACATAGGATACTTGGAAGAAAAAGTAGCTGAAACATGTGATTTATAAATTGAAGTCATGAATTGACAACGATGATTTTTTTGGTTACAATCCTCAATTATTAAATTTGAGTAGAGATATCCAGTTTCACATATGGCACAAATTAAAATTCATACAATTCTTTCATTGAGTTAGTCTTGCAAAGGGCAATCTTCATCCGTACTATAGCCCCAAACTTTTTTTTGTAATAATTCACAAAAAAAGATAGTACATGATCCAGTAATTTTAGATTGCTCGCAGTTAAAACAATCTTTAGGCTTCATATTCCCCCAATAGACAACATTAGATGTATAACTCATGTATAACTTTTTTCATAAATCATTCAAATATTTCACCATTTTAAACTCCAATCCTTGTTCGGTGATTTTTGCTTGTCGAGCAATTTTGTGTTCTTTAAGAGTTATTATTTTCCCTATATACACATAGATGCGCATCATGCAATAAAAGAGAAATTCCATAGATCTACAATTTCAGTAAATTGCATACATATGCACTATAATCAACTGTCCTAAATTTGAAGTTTAGCCAAATTTTGATAGAGGAATTGCCATGAGATATTGGTGGTCTCCAGAAACTCTATAAATCTGTAGCTTCACAATGCGGAAGTTGAGTACTTATGCTGATAATTTTTCATCACTTCCAATAGAACTTAGTAAAGATCGAATTGGATATGTCCCACGAATCTAGTCGAGCCTCGATTCTAAAACAGCATCACTAAGATCAGTTTTAATTATTAGAAGACATCCAATCTTTCAATTGTAAGGGGGTCAAAGTACTGAGACTATATGTGGAAGTAACTGTTAATGAAACTTAAAAAATTGAAAAAATCGTTTTTATTCAATAGAATGAGCTAACTTGTGTTGCTCAAGTTTGGGTAGCAATCCATCAATCACTTTTCCAATTTCAAGATCACCATGAATTCCAAAAACGATTATGTGATAAAGTAAAGGAGGCATTGTAACAAACACAAAAAATAAAGATCCAAATTTCATACTTTGAATAGTCACATGTCGATAAAAAAGAACATTTTCGTGAGATATCTGCAGAGGATAAGTTGAAATATTTTGAGTTTGGTTCTTGTGATGTTCAAGAATTTCCTTAATTCTCTTGCTGTAATTAGCTGCAATTACAAATTCCAGTTTATTTTCATCCATTTTTGAGAGAATTTCCCTATTAAAAAATTCACTCACAATTATCTGTCCCACTTTTACTTCTAGAATTTTAATCCTTCTTGATAGGTATCCCATAAGGATCGAATATTCTTTGCTTAATCCATTTATGTCATTAACATCAAATGCTAGCTTATAATTTCCAAATATATCTAAGATTTAGAACAAACATCTCTAGGAAGTTGCAATCTACGTTTTTGATGTCCTATACTTTGAGTGTCTATATTCTAATAACATGGAATATAATAAAAATCAACAGCAATGTCTCGAATAGTATATTTAAAATTCATCATCTTAAAGAGAATTTCGACAAACTCCTTTGCATTTTAATATTGGAGATTTTAAATTTCTTAACATTAATTTTATTTAATGAAGACTCTCACTGATTCTGCTCTTAAAAAGACCACAAACATATTAAATCAGTTTGAGACAGATTTGCTGAAATTGATTCCTCAATTGGTTGGAAATCTGTTCGTATAATTTTTGGATCCATTATATTTTTACAAAACAATTTTCTGAGCAGACCCAAGATCATGACGTCTTTTATGGTTAAAATGTTTGTTTTACAGAAATGAATAGTCTTTCTACTTTGAAAGTGAAAAAAAATTATTGATCGAATTTCTTCCATGAAATTTCTTGTTTTTCCTGAGCACATACGATAAAGCAGCATTGTTTGGTTATTTGGAAAAAGAATGGTTGATAAATGCAAAGAAAATTGAAGTGGTCAAAGTTTCAAAGCCAACTTGATTGCTTTGATTTAAAAATGAAAATTGGAATTATTCAGGAAGCTACTTTTATTCATTTAGATCCTGGAAATGCAAAGCAGATAAACTTTAAGAAAATGAATCAAAAAACGATGAAATGAAGTACACATTTAAAGAAGACACATATATATTTTCAATCATCGGTTAATTGAGCTATAAGAAGTAAAGCTACTTTTTAAATCATCGATTAGGAGTCAGTAAAGTGCTCCAATACCAAAATTTTTCCAGAATTTATGTTTCTCATAATTTATTTGTCTGTACCCCATCGCTGATAAATACAGTTTTCGATTCCCAGTAGGTCAAGAGCTCTTCCCACCATTATATCTATTAGATCGTCGAGGGTTTTAGGCTTTGAATAGAAGCCTGGACAGGCTGGAAGAATGCTTGCTCCTGCTTTTTTAGCCTGAAGCATATTTTCGAGATGCGTAAGACTAAGTGGGGTTTCTCTAGTCATTAAAATAAGTTTCCTTTCCTCTTTAAGACAAACTTCTGCTGCCCTCGTAAGGAGAGTATCAGATACCCCGTTTGCTACTGCACCAAGAGTTTTCATGCTACAGGGGGCGATAATCATTCCTACTGTCCTATAAGACCCACTCGCTATAGGCGCTGAAAAGTCCTTAGGGGAATAATTCCAGGTTGCAAGTTTTAACACTGCTGAGGGAGTATAATCAGTCTCTAGCTCTATTATCTGATTTGCAGCATCGGTCAAAATCAGATGAGTTTTAATCCCCTTTTCCGCCAATATCTCAAGAAGGCGAATTCCATACCGAACACCTGAGGCTCCGCTGATTCCAACCGTTATTTCAATCATCCGGTTCTTCCTGTTAGTTTTGTCCTTTCAAAAAAGTGATCAAATCTTCTATCATTTCACATGCGACTGAAACTATATGTTTAATATCCTCATTGTTGATATCATTCTTATGGATGCCAGCAATGAATATAGTTGTTTTCTTCGTTGCTATGCTAACCTGTCTTGCACCTTTAAGGGCAAGCTGCTCTTCCCTATGGCCAGGTATTGTTATCACCGAAGAACTTGCTCTTTGGCTTTTTTCGTCAAAAAAACCTACTGCAACAGCTCCGACGTGTTCTCTCCCCCCCGTAAGAATCACTAGGTAGTCATTACCAATCTTCTTTGCATTAAGTACTATTTCAATACTTCCTACGTTACGTGTAATCCAAAACAAATTTCTACCCTAGCATCTCAAGCTTTTATTCTATGCTTAATTATGCTTTTTATATCTTTGGTTAGAAGTTCATAAGCTACATCTCTTAAAGTTTTGAGCTATTCTGAAAAATACCTATTTTTTGTTATTACTTACGGAATGTGAAGGATCATAAATACTTTTTTTGGTTAAGGAGATTAAATGACTCATCAACTTTTTTATTTTAGTTTTACCATCTAATAGTCGCTTCTTCATAAAATGAGTTTTTTGAAACATTGTCAAAAATATATAATACCTCTGACCGAAATGTGACAAGCGTTGCAATTAAGCAGCTTTAGCTATGGCTATGATCAGATCAACTACCACATGGTTTTAGTACCTAAATATAGAGAAAACAGATCTATAATAATCGAATTAAAGAGGATTGCCATTAATATTAGTCTTTTTATGACGCAAATATGCAAAATTCATGCTTTGGAAATAGTAGAAGATCATGTTCACTTGTTTTCTGAAATTCCATCCGAGCAAATCTCTATCAACATGGTTATTGATTAAAAGAAGATAGTTCTTGCAGACTTTTTAAACGTCATCCTTGACCGAAAAAACGATATTTATATTGGAGTCTATTATCAAGTGGCAAATTTTATTGATCCTTCGGAAGCGTGATAGCTCGCATAATAAGGACCTTATTCAGGAATCTGGGTGGAAGCCGACAGTAGAGTTTGGATAACCTAAATTAAAGAGGATCAATATAAACTCCTAATTTCATGAGTCAAATATATGCCATTTATAAAAACAGAACGAAATTTAGGGATTTGTCGAAATCCTTTAATAAAAAGTAACCAAACAAGAATCGATGATTTCTAGTGTCGACAAATCGAGTTGGCTGCCCGAAGGATACCCATCCTTTAATTTGAGGTGGAAGAATTCAATTTGATTATTCTCATAGATCAGTCAGTTTGAATTGCTTAGTGGATTTCTTAACCTCAAAATAATCTCTTGCAGCCTTTTCCACGGCTTTAGAGTGCTCTTTAGGGCTATATACCCCCATTCTCCAGTTTTCCATATGAGCTTTTTGAAGAATTGATACGAAATGTGAAGCCTCGTTAAGTGGGATCATTCTATGGTCCGTCTTTATCATCGCTCGCATTTCTAACATTTCAGGTGTTTTTGGAATATCCACGAGAACGTATTGAGGATCAACACCTGCATGTTCTGCAATTTCTTTTTCTGCTCTCTGAAATTTGTCGCGGTGTTTAAGCACACCTTTTTCTACATCCTCCAGTCCCACATATAATGCCCGTTTATAGAGTTTACGGGCATCCAGCCTCCTGGATATTTCCCCTGCATATCCTGTGGAATTTCTCATGGCTGCAACTAGATCTATGTCATCCATTTTTCTGAGTTTCGAAGGATTAAGCTCCTTGTTTTCTATCATATACTCAACTGCTTTGGAGCACATTGATTCCGAGATTCTGGTTACATGGTGATAGTAAACAGATGTGTTCATCCAAAAACGTGAAACAAGGAGAGATTCGGCGGCTTTCAAACCTCCTTGTTCTACAACAAGCCTGTCTTCGTAAAAATCCATCTGATTAATCAGACGGTTGTAATCCACTACTCCGAAAGCGACGCCTGTGTAATGAGCATCTCGAACAAGATAATCCATTTTATCTACATCAATCTCACTGCTAATAATTTGGCCTAGAGAGGTTTCCCCTTTGATGTGTTTTGCAAGGTTTCTTGGAGAAAACCCACATTTTTTCAATATTTCACCAATTTCTCCTTTTACCAGTACTTCTTTTAGATCATCATGCCTATGTCGCGTGTACTTGTCAATAATATTTTCTGTAACATGGGAAAAAGGTCCATGTCCAATATCATGTAAAAGTGATGCAATTTTTATTTCTATTTTTTTGTCGTTTTCGATTGAGTCAAGATTCTTGGTTAGCATAGCGGCAAGATTCATCGTCCCAAGAGAATGTTCAAATCGGTTATGATTAGCGCCAGGATATACAAGGTTTGAAAAGCCAAGCTGCCTTACTCTTCTTAGGCGCTGCATCTGGGGAGTGGAAAGAAGTTCCTGAACGAAATCGTCCAGTTCGATGTAACCGTGTACTGGGTCAAGGACAACTTTCATTATTCTTTAGACAGATGTCATAATATATCGCTGTTACTATTACTTAGTACTGCAAAATTTGCGGGAATATCTTCGACTCGAAAGTTGGAAAAAACAGGAAAAGGTATCATAGTGATCATATTTTCAGGCGGCACTGGAACCCCAAAACTTCTGGACGGGCTTAAAGAAATTATCCCACCAGAGAAACTGACCATTGTTGTAAATACTGGCGAAGACCTATGGGTTTCTGGAAACTTAATATCTCCTGATATAGATACTGTACTCTACCTACTCTCAGATCAAATTGACAGAAAAAAATGGTGGGGAATAAAAAATGATTCATTTGAGACTTATGAGCGAATGAGAGAACTCGGGGTCATAGAAAGAATGAAAATCGGTGATCGTGATAGGACGACTCATATTATTCGCTCGAATCTTGTAAGGAATGGAGTATCCCTAACAGAGGCGACTATAAAACTCGCGTCCATTTTTGGAATTAATGCACAGATTTTGTCTATGTCTAATGATCCTGTCTCAACTTATGTCGAAACTTCTGAAGAAATCTTGCATTTCCAGGATTTCTGGGTGGGGAAACATGGGGAACCCGATGTAATTGGAGTCGATATAAGAGGAGTCTCGGAGGCTTCAATTTCCCCAAAAGTACTTGAAGCCCTTGAAAATGATGATAATGTCCTCATAGGGCCAAGTAACCCGATTACGAGTATAGGTCCGATAATCTCGTTGCCCGGAATGAAAAGTTTACTAAAAAAGAAGAAAGTTATTGCAGTCAGCCCCATTATTGGCAATTCACCAGTAAGCGGACCTGCTGGGAAGCTGATGCAGGCCTGTGGGCTCGATGTCTCCTCTATTGGAGTTGTGGAGTATTATAAAGATTTTCTTGATATCATTGTTTTCGATGAAAGGGACCAGACAGATGAATTTGCATTTGAGAAAATTGGATGCCGTGCATACCGCGCCGACACCCTTATGACCTCAACCGAGAAAAGCAAGAAACTGGCAGAATTCGTAGCAGGGCTCTTTGATACTATTTTTTGATCTTTAAACTTGTATCCCATTTTTCTTTTTTAGTGGACTTTTTAGGATATCATCTGATTTTCCCAATGTTTTCTGCAATTAAGCATTTTCAGAATTTATATTGTCATTTTTGTACCAATAATTAATAATTATTTAAGGAAGTAGTACACTTGGTATCCTAAATTGTGAATGAAAATCGCTAATCCATTAAAACTAGATTGTTTTAGCGTGGTTTCCTTGGCGTTTGCATTTTATGATGATTATTGTATCCGACTTTGTATCCGGCGCTCTGCCCTTGTAAGTATCCGTTATTGAATCCGTCAGTGTATCCTAGATCAAAGGCAGAACTGTTCTTTGATACCAAGTCGATTTTCTCACCACTTCCAACTTTGTTGTCCAGTCCTTTTTGACAGTTGCTATATCCATCTTTCATTCCAGCGGTGTATCCTGCGGTGGATCCATCATAGAATCCTCCATTATATCCATCAAGATAATTTTTTTTAGAAAATAGTTCAAACTTGCTAATGTCTGTGTTTGCGTTTACTGATGCATCTGAAACTGCTATTATAAAAAGAATTAACAAGAGACGATTCAATGTCTTTCTTGCTCTAACAAATGTTTGCTTTTCCATTTATAAGCCCTCGATTTTTTTTCATTTTTAGATATTTGAGGCTATTGATTTTTTTTACTCAGCATATGCCTGTCTCCCAGTTTCTTAGTAATAAATATTTGTCGATATTTAGTTTTAAGTTTTGATGTTCTTTGTAAATATATTACTCGATTTTTACTTCTTCCACATACCGACTCTTGTAGGATCTCACTGATACAGCTATATAGTAATTAGAAGGATGTTGCTTTTGATTCCTGTGAATTCAGCGAGCTGCATTATAGTGAGATCCGGTATCAAAAGCCCTGGAACTGACCACCAAATAAAGAAATCCAATAAATGGGTTCTATATGGAGTCTTGCTACTTCATGAGCTCCTCTTAGTATAATAACCTATAAATATAATGAAAGAAACAGAAACCACTACTTAATATCATAAAGATTCAATTATTTGATGACACTAATTGGACATTTTCTCATCCGCCTTCTTTCCGTAAATTTCCAGTCTATTTTTTTCGTGGTCTTTCCTTCTCTTCGTCCACTCAACACTTAGTGAGTAAGTGCAGCCATGTCACTGATCCTTTCTTCAGCAAATTTAATATCCGACATATTGAGCTCTATTTCGGATATATCAAGCTAAATTTCATTTTTTGCCATGTAATGAAATTCGATATTTTCCTGAATATAGTTTGCTTCATCTTCGTCGAACGCCTCGTAGAATGACTTATCTTTGTGGACATTGACATTATACACAATCAGTTTGATAACTTCTGCTTTTGGATATTTTAGATAGTTAGAATAGTTCCGAATTATTCAAAATTCATCCTGATCCTTCTTTCTGTGACCTTTATCACCATCTCATCGCTTTGAATTCCACAGTCATGAATATAATTGATGTTTTATTTCAGATATATTCATACCATACTTTTCTGAGTTTCTAGGCCTCATTGCAATGATCATTTTCTGATATCTAAGTAGTTTATTTGAGTTCTCACCAAGACAGATAATTGATTCTGTTGGATCGTAATCATCTCTATAAGGACTAAAAAGATAGTAAATCCGATCTCTAGACTTGTAATTAATTGTCTAAATATATTACATCAGTCTCGACAAGGGCATCATTTTGCTTTTTTTGGAATAAGCCTGGTACTTTCAATATTTATGGGTTAAAATACTTTTTTAAACTCAATTTTTCAGCAAGAATCGTAGGGTACATATCTTTATTCCATCGAAAGAACTGGTACATACTTGAACCACGATTTCTTACAACATGCTTATCTGTGTATTTTCCAGATTACTAGGTAATGGTTTGGTCCCGAAATCACTTTGGAAACCTACTTCAAAGCGCCTCCTCCTTTATTCCTAAAACTATATTTCCACAAAATCTAATGTTTTTCCTCTTTATTTTTCCTCCTTTTTGCTGGTTTGCCGATACAAATATAAATGCTCATAAGTGAGTTTATATTCTCATATCCATTTTTCATAAGTCCATTCGAAAATTTGCCCCTTAACTTCAAGTTTAATTGAATATAAAAAAGCTAAGGGGTTAAAAGCTTATTAAAATGAAGAATATTCAATGTTATAACATTATATAATTTTGATAAACCTATAATTTTCATAAGTCATTTATATACCACTTATAAGCATATGATAAAATTAGATTGCGGATTGAAATCCGTACTATTGTAATGATTCCGAAATGATTGTTGACTTTATTTATGTGCTGAAATCTCCAGAAGGGCATTAAACATTTAAAATGTTATATATTGTATATTGTATTTTGTATAATAAAAAATAGTGTTCTTGCGAGGACACTTGGTTGATGTTCGTATCTTAAAAAGTTTCCATTCTATCTCCGGTATATAAATCCATCGTTTTCAGCATCTATAAGATTTTTGCCTGGCAAATTTGTCTATTAGATCTACATTTTTATTTGTTGCAAATAAGGTGCAATTCTTTTTTGATCCAACATTAATATAATATTACAAATTTATATATTATCTTTAAACTTATATTTAAGTATTGAGAATTTCGATAAACTCCATGCTCTTGAGCATGGTTGGCTTTAAATTTGTAAATATTTATCTATATTCATGAAAACTCTTATTGATTTTGCTCTTAAAGAAGAGTATAAACGTCTTGAATCTGTTGGAGATAAG
>Ga0187851_10002991_pt1 | contig 14535 bp, 9 predicted proteins | sample June2016WEW_6_10_FD_132997 | JGI IMG/M metagenome (GOLD analysis project Ga0187851, IMG submission 132997) | Peatland microbial communities from SPRUCE experiment site at the Marcell Experimental Forest, Minnesota, USA - June2016WEW_6_10 | ecosystem: Environmental > Terrestrial > Soil > Wetlands...
GATGTCCTCGTCCTTCTTGCCCGTAAATTTGCGCGCATCGAGGCGCAGGAAGCAACGATGATCGCAGTGGATCGCCTTGGGTTTCACGTGCGGGTGAAAACCAACAACGGTGTGCTAGGTGCTCGCGTCGCATTATTGCGAGAGGTGAGCAACCCGACAGAAACCCGAGAGGTTCTCGTCGAGATGGTGCAGCAAGCACGCTTGGAAGCCTGATGTTCGTTCGCCGAACGAATCCTATGGCGAAGAATTGATATACGCTGGACTGCGAGGAAGCTGCGGTTCTCATACCTGCTGCACGTGCGGTCTAAACAGTGTTGTCGGCGACGACACATTTGGCGGGCGTGGAAGAGGCGTGCTGTGCAGATTCACGAAGCGTGATAGTACGTGCCACGTAAGCCACGATGGATTTGCGTGGCTTTCGTGCCAGATCAGCAACACATCTCTAGCAGGGAGGGTTGGGGACTGTGCCCAGCGCTGTAACTCTTCTCTCTGTTCGGGGATCAGTTTGAGCAAGTTTCGATTATCCGTCATATCCTGTTATCACTGGGACCCTAGGCCAGCCTGCCATCCCTTCTGCACTGCAGACAACGAACTGCCCGCAAGCGAACAGGCACTCAGCGGGCGAACTCACCGATCGTCATCGTCCGATCCTGCCGCACGGTTGGCATTTATCGGAACTGGGGTGCCTGGTCGCCGGCCCCCCATGATGATGCCTGCATTTATGCCAGATGATTGTGGCAGTTCTCGAAACTCCAGTGACTGCGCCTGCGCCCGATGAGAGTAGCCCACCTTGAACCTCGCCGACTCTCAGAGGCGGAATTTCATTGCTATTGGTGACTCAGGAGCCTAAGCTCAAGAAGTCCCTTCCGCATATCTCCGTCGCGCTCCCTGGCACCTAATCCTCTCGACGGCCTCTTGCGCAACCGATAGAAATGGATGTTCGATCATGGAACCCATCCTTTTAGTCATTCGCATCAAGAGGTTGATCTCTACCCAGTTGCAACAATCGGTAAATTGTGGCGGGCCCGAGTTATGAACTCGACCCGCAAAGTGGAGTACCGCCCCGTTAGCCATTGTTCAAAATGTCGGTGCATGTGGTGCCTCAACAACGCCACACAGGAAGCTGTCCAAAGAGAAGGCAATATGACTGCCATTAGCCGCTGCTGCGACGATCCAAAGTGTATGTGGCGATCAGCGGAGATGTGCGAGAGTACGGTCGCGGGTTGAGGTATCCCTGAAGTCGCCTTGCGGCTTTTTCCGCTGACTGTCGCAATTGTCACCTGCATCCTGGGATTTGCTCGGTTTCCTCTTTTTAGAATCCCGGAAGGCTTCAGAACCTTCAGACCGAGGAAAACGAGCCAAAGTTCTCCCTGAAGGCGTGGTCATAGTCATTGGAGCCTTCATGCCTTGCGTAGGACAGGCCAAGCTCTCCACCACTTTCGCGTGGTGAGTGACACCATCATCCGGAAGATCGTCGGACCGGGAGAGACCTACGGCTTGAACGCAATTGTTGCAGACAGCGCGTACGAAGTTGGGGTTGAGACGATTTGGCCTAGCCGGCTGGTTCGTGAACCGGGAAGGCTTTTGCAAGTTCCTCGAGGGGATGGCGGTGGATTTCGATCGATGAGCATTATCCGCTCGAAACTCGCACTGAGCCATCAAGAGATTGCTCATCTTACGGGCACGTGCCCAGAAAAGATATCGCGCACTTTAACATTGGGAAACTCTCCACACAAACTGCTGCGCAAAACGAATTTTGCAAGACAACGGTTCGGCTTCCGGCACGGCTGCGAGACTCACACAGAAAAGGCGGTGCGACTGAACGCTCCCGGAGAGAGGAGCAGGCCGCACCGACGGGGGAAACCTGCCGTCTTGCTCAGGGAGACGTGCTCGGCAAGCCTCCTTTGACCCGAAGAAGGCGGTAGCATATCGCAGGGCGCACGGCGCTGACCTTCAATATTGCACACTTTGGAGCGCGACGGAGGCGGATCGCGTTTTGGCGCGGGAGGCAGCGCAGCGAAGTCAGTGCTGACACCGAGGGCTACGACGACGTCTCCAACACGTGGGTCGAACTCACTTGCGACCCGCGGCTCGCGTGTCTTCTTGCTCTGGATCCCCTGACACCGCATCCAAAACGAGCGCGCAGTTCTCCCGTCCGCTTCGCGGATTCCCACTTATGCCTTGGTTCGTCCAGTCCGCCGCGAATAGGGACTTCGGCGTTCGTCGATTGCCAGTATGGCTTGCGTTCCAGTCGATCGTCGGCGTCGATGGACTGATATTTGCCGATTCGGAAACAATTCCCGGTGTACCCGTCGAATGGTCGCTCTAACCTCCGCGTTGTCAGGTGGACTTTCACCTGTGGACATCAAACTGAACCATCTCGCCGCGGGGCAGCTTGAAAACTATTGGGTGCGATGATACGCTTCCGCGGCTGTGGCATTTCCACTCGTTCCAACACACCAGGAGACAAGATGAGAAAAGCTCTTTACGCGACGCTGTTTGCAGTGACCTTGGTCGCCGCGCTCCCCGCCCTTGCGCAGAATCCGAACTACGACTATGGATCGGTCTGGCGCGTCACTTACTACGAACTGAAACCCGGCCAGGCGGAGGCGTTCTGGAAGGATTTTCGAGAAAACCTGAAGCCTTCTTACGACTCAGTAAAAAAGGAAGGCATCATCACTGATTATAAGGTCTGGACCAACGTGACCACCGATGGCCCGCACGATTGGGATATCGCGGTCGGGCTGATGTTTCCCAACTGGGCGGCGCTCGATCAGTCCGAAGCCAAAACGGCAACCATCATTGCCAAGCACTACGGCTCGCGCGAAGCCATGATCGAAGCAGGAAAGAAACGTAACGAAATCCGCGAAGTGGTTGCGAGTAAATTAGCGCGCGAAGTAATACCAAAATAGATGTCGCATCGCAGGAGGCCCCGAATGTTGCCGGAGAGACGTTCGAGGCCCTCCGCGCCCTGCACTTCAGTTTCTGGAGCAAGGAGCTCCCGATGACGGACAATGTCGTTTCTCCGTAATTCGGCTCTCCCTCGCCCTTGGGGTTCTCCCTCAATCTCACAAAACCGGTCACGTGGGGCGTCCAGGCAGCGCTACTTGATGTTGTACGTTGCCGAGCCTACGGCACTTTGCGGATAGCCCGCGGCAACCGCGATGGCCTGGATTGTCTCCGACGCTGAAACCGTGACGGGGCCAGTGTACTGGAAGGGGAAAATAGGTAGCGGTGGCATACCATTGGTCGAATAATAAATCATCGCTCCAGGAGTTGAGTCGGTGATGGTCACAGATTGCGGTAAGGAGTAGGTGCCTGCGGCAGGCGAAAATTTCGGTGTTGCCGCGGGCACGGTCACGGTGGGCGAGATACTGGGAAGATAAGTTGAATCTCCCGGGTAACTAGCGTCGAGCAATTGCGGCCCAGTGCCTTTGGGCGGTGAGATGCCGGTCGCCGTGGCCGTTGCGCTCTGAGTCGCGGTAAGCAGAACCGCTACCGAACTGGTGACATTATTGGCGGCCGCGAGATCGGGCAGGCCGTCGCCGTTGAAGTCTCCCACTGCGGCGGAAATTGGATTCGTGCCTGCGCCGAAAGTCAGGGGCGCAGCAAAGGTTCCATCTCCGTTGCCGAGCAGGACGGTTACCGTATTGCTGCCAGAGTTGGAAGCGACCAGATCCACCTTGCCGTCTCCGTTGAGGTCTGCGACCGAAACGGAATAGGGATTGGAACCTGTCGCTGGGCTCGACGCCGCTGGCGTAAACGTCCCGTCGCCGTTGCCCAGCAGCAGCGTCACCGAGCCTGGGTCAGGGGCGCCGCCGTTCGAGTTGGTTACCGCCAGATCGAGGATGCCATCGCCTTTGAAATCCGCCGCGACTATGGCCGCTGGTCCAACACCTGTTTGTGGACTCGACGCCGATTCCGTAAAAGTACCATCTCCATTGCCCAACAACACCGTCACAGTATCGCCGCCGAAATTTCCGATTGCCAAATCCGCCTTGCCGTCCCCGTTGAAGTCCCCAACGGCCAAGGATAGGGGAAAGGTCCCGGGAAGCGGGGTTGTCGTTAGCTTGAATGTTCCATCGCCATTGCCCAGCAGGATCGTTAGTGTGCCGCCACCGAGCACGGCCAGATCCGCCTTGCCGTCGCCATTGAAGTCGGCGGTCGCACCGACAATATCAACCTCGGCGGGTATGGCCGGCATGGGGGTGAAGGTGCCGTCGCCATTACCCAGCAGCACCTGGACGAGCCCTGATCCGATGTCAACGATCGAGAGGGCTAGATCCGGGATGCCGTCGCCGTTGAAATCCCCGACCACAACGTTATTGACATTCTGGCCAGTTAGCGAAAACGCGGCTGCGGCGTTGAACGTCCCATCGCCGTTACCCAGAAATATGTTCACATCGCTTGCCGGGGTATCAATACTGTAGACCGGAACAGCCAAGTCTAGCTTTCCGTCTCCATTGAAGTCTGCCAGCGCGACGAATTGTGGATAAGGATTTGTTGCCGGGTTACTGGAATTCAGGAGGCGGAGGCCCGCCGTTCCATCTCCCAGCGGCTTGGTTCTCAGCAAATGATTGCCGTCGGTAGTATCCCGGAAAGACACTTTCCCGGCGGGCGCGGTCGCACCCGCGCCTCCCACCGTTGCCGTCAGCGAGTAATGGCCCTCGGTACCACCGATAACAATCGCCGTGGCAGACGGATAAGTGGTTCCAGTCACCGAGAGCGCCATCGCGCTGGAAGCGCTGCCTGCGTAGTCCTTTTCGCCGTGGGGTGTTCCGGCAAAGACCGCCTTGTAGCTCTGAATACCGATGCCGGGGAAAAGCCTTATCACCGCCGTTCCCGCCTTGGTTAATTGCGCCATCCCGAGCATATGAATGTCGGTGCAGTATGTCGCCGCGGCATCACAAAAGTTTACCTGCCCCACGGTCAGCGGCTCGCGACCCGCCTTTACCTGCGCGGTCAGCGTGACCATACTGTTCCAGGCGACGGAGGTGACCGGAGCGCCGCCGGAAGTCAAGGTCAACGTAGTGGCGGTTGGAACTGTTTTCGCATCTGCCGGGACGGCGACGGCGAACAACAATGATAGCGAGAGCACAATAAAAGCACAGCAGCGATGAATGAAGATATTCACGGTTTTTCCAGTCAGTCACTGAAATCTCTGTCTTGATTGCAAATAATCGTGAGTAGCTTACACCCGACTTGGCGGCGGCGATACGTGAAAACTTTTTTCATTGCGTGTCTGACCGGAACCCTCCTTTTGGTTCAAACCCGCACTGATCAACCCATCCCGCCGTTCGCCGCAGTGTGAAACAATTTTCATCCCGATCGTCTGCTGTGATACGGTCTCCTCAATCCGCACGCCAACGAGGGGGCGAGCGGCGCTCGGGTCGCGTTTGCCCGAGAGACGCTGTATACCGTGGATCGCCGGAGCGATTGCGCTTGTTCCGCCGTCAGCCAGTTCCCCAGCCGCAGACCCAGCTTCTTCACTCTTTCATGCGGCGGATACCAGCTGCCAAGTCGGCGCTCAAAAGGATGAATACGACCGCTCGACGTGAGGAATCGGTTGTGGCGATGAGATGTGCCGTCGGTCCTGACGCTCCAGGCAATCGGCACGCCCGCATTGTCGCCAGACCGAGGAGCACGCTCGTCGCGACTGCGAGAACCGCCGGTTTTTCTGCTGATATTTTCTGAAGGGCCCCATTTGGGAAATCAGAAACGGCGGCGAAAAGAGAAGTTCCTGAGCTTAGCCGCATCGTCTCTAAGAGAGCGCCTGAGCTGGTGGATTGGGCCACCGAGGGAGACCCCGCAAGGGCTCAGAAATGCTTAGCAAAAAGACGGGCCTCAGGGATTTGAGAGTTATTGGATTCCTTAATCCCGGATGTGTTGCAACTCTCGGACTCGCTGACCTGTGCTGCCAAAGCATCGCGCAATCACAACCCGACCCGCGATCCTCAAATGGCGGGGAGACCTTTTTTTGCGGAAACCAGTAGATCGCAAGCGGCTCAAGGGTTAAACTCCTAGCCAAACGGCTACAAGTGTAGGGGCGGATCGCGACTGGTGCTGCTTCCACCTTCCGCGTGATGCAAGGGGAAAAACTGTAACGCGCAGATCAACATGACACCCGTGCCGGGTCGATGTTAAGACTTTTGCGTCCAAGGAGACGGCAAGCTATGACACCAAATCGCTCTTTCCACTGTGATGTTGAGAAGTCGAAGGGGAAGGATGAACAAGGGAATCAGGTCACTGCTGTTAAGTGTCACGGCAGACTGGTTAGCGAAACTGCGAGCGTGGTCAAAGAGGTCGTGAAGCCTCTCATCCCCCTAGGCGGTCGTATTGTTGTTGATCTTGGCGATGTCAGTCACTTGGACAGCTCGGGTCTCGGAGCGCTGGTCGGCCTCAAAGTTTCCGCAATCAACCAAGGCTTGTGCATCCTTGAATTTGCCAACATGACACCGCGCGTGCTGGAACTGCTGCGAATCACTCGTCTGATGCAGACGTTCTCTTCCTGATGGATGCTCCACGGGGGACGGGAGGCCCAATTTGGGCGGCCATTCCAATTGGTTCTTCGCTTTGCTAAATGCAGAGAATTCGGTCACGGACGGTCACAAGTGCAATGGCTGATTGCAACCATTGACTGCCGGATTGCCCATCATTCGCCCCCATCGGCGCGCGCTGACAGAGAGTGGAGTGGTTGGTCGAAATCGCGGGTATCTTTGCCAAGGAACTGCCTCCGGCATGGGGGAGCAACGGTATCCGCCAGCGAGTTGCCCGTGCGGAGTACGAAGCGATTGCCAATCGGCCAAGCTTGTACCGGAGCAGCGCATTGTCGGTGTCTGGAACCAATACGTCCGAGAAATCGGAGCCCCGGACGAAACGATTGTTTCCGTCGCCGAGATTCACAACCTGCGGGATGCGTCGTACACAATTGCACGGTTGATGTGGGCGCGGGGAACCCCATCGATCTGGACCATGCCAATCCTGTTTGCGCTCGGTTCCGACGGCAAGGTCGCGGACGGTTGCTGAGCGCTTGAGGCGATTCGCTGATCCACGATCTCGACGACTTGTTCCAAACCTACGCGGAGCACGGAACCGCCTCCCCCGGGGTATGGTGGTGTCCGAAGAGATCAAGAAGCGTGCGCACTTGGACACAAATCCTGTTCGTCCCGGAGAGCGCCGTCATGGGCAAGAGCATGGCCCGGCGGCATACGCCCAGTCGCTTATCCGGTTGTTCGATGAAATGTTGCCACCGGAGTGCGGACGCATTTGCGAACTTAGTGCACCCGTTCACGTACGAGTACGTGGGAGCGAAGGCGAGCCCATCGCGTCATCTGCATGGGTGTCTGATGGAGCGCTCGTTTCCTTAATGCGGCGACGCAAGAGCGGCAATCTGAGGCAACGAACTGAGCAACGTGCGCGTACCGTTCCACATGATCTGAACGCCGATGCAGACCAGGAGGAACGAGGATAGTCTTACAACTACGTTCATTCCGGCCGGCCCCATGATGACCGCCAGGCGATCTGCGAAGGCGTAGCAGACATAGATACTTGCTGCCACAAACGCAGAACCGATCGCGGCCGCGAGGATCGCCTGCAGGTTGGCTCGCAAATGATGCGGTTCATTTGCACCCAAGGTGATGGCAACGGAGATTGAGCCGGGACCGACGGTCAAGGGCAATGTCAGCGGGTAGAACGCATCCTTTAAAACGTCAGGACAGTTGACGGTACGCCCGGCTGCACCGCGATCATTCCCGTCTTTTTGTTTTAGCATCGCCCAACCCGTCGAAATCACGATCAGCCCTCCACCCACCTGCACCACCGGAAGGGAAATGCCAAAGAATGAGAGCACGTGTGATCCAATGGTGAACGACCCGAGCATTAACATGAAACTGTTTACCGCGATGCGGCGGGACAGCATTTTTCGCGTTTGCGTTGCGTACTCTCTTGTGAGCGAGAGAAAGATCGGACTTCCTCCGATCGGATCGACGATAGGAAATAGTGCGCTCACGACCAGGAGGATGCTCTTGGCAGTTTGCATCAACACGCCAACCTCTCTTGTCACTTGCTCGACATGAAAACGTCTCGTTCATTCACGGCGCAACATTCTGCGATTGAAGTGGAGGAGGATTGGGGGTCTGCCAGCCTCCTCCCAGAGCCTTGTAAAGTTGCACCAGACTTTGATATTCATTGCCTCGCGCTTGGGCGAGAGTCAGCTCGGCAGTAAAGAGCGATCGCTGTCCGTCAAGGACTTCGAGGTAGGTGGTGATCCCTCCCCGATAACGTACCAGGGAAGTGTCAACTGTATCTGCCAGGTCCTTGACCGTTGTCTCTTGCGCAACACGGACTTCGTGAAGCTTTTGATAACCGATCAGCGCATCGGAGACATCGCGGAACGCCAATTGGATGGTCTGCTTGTAAGCAATCAGTTCCTGGCGGTGTTGCGACTCAGCCAGCCTCAGATTTCCGCGCAACGCACCGCCCGTAAAAATAGGCTGACTGACCTGGGCGCCGTAGGACCAGATTCCGGTCTGCGAACTCATAAGCCCGCTGAAGAGTGTGCTCCGCCCAAATGCGCCACCACCGGCGCCGGTGAGCGAAATCTGCGGAAAGAACGCCGCTTTGGCCACGCCGATCTCGGCGTTGGCGGCGATCAGGTCTTGTTCCACTTGGCGAATGTCCGGCCTCCGTTCAAGCAGCGTCGAAGGTATGCCGGGAGGCACTTCCGGAGGAAGCGCCTGCTGGGCCAAAGGGAGACCGCGTCGCACATTGTCCGGATAATGGCCAAGCAGAATACTGATCGCATCCTCCTCCTGGCCGATCTGCCTCTGAAGGTCCGGGATCTGAGCATTGGCGGTGTCCAGCACCTGCTCGGCCTGAAGGACGTCCAGCTTGGTGGCAACGCCGTGGTCGAGACGCAGTTTTGTAAGCTTGACAGAATCTTGCTGCGTCTCTACCGTATCGCGCGTGATTTGGAGTTCGAGATCCAGCTGCAGCAGCGTGAAGTAGTCGCTCGCCACATCGCTCACAAGGGTGAGTATTACAGTGTTCCGTGCATCCTCGGTAGCAAGGAGCTCGGCTCGCGCCGCTTCCGTTGCACGTCGCAGGCGACCGAACAGGTCCAATTGGAATGTGGCGTCCGCCGTGAGAGCTAGAATATTGTACTTAGATCGCGTGCTTGGATCTTTGCCGCCGGCGAAAGCTGCGTTCGTTCCCACCTGCGGAAACAAGTTGGAGCGCGTGACAGCAACTTGAGCCCGCGCCTCAGCGATGCGCTCGGTCGCAAGTTGCAGATCGTAATTCTCTTTCAAGGCTGTCCGGATGAGCTCCTGCAGTTGCGGGTCCTGGAAGACCCGCCACCACGGAAGGTCCGCAAAGGATGCCGATTGAGTTTGCGCCTGGGGATTGCCGCTTAGATCACGGTACACGGTTGGCGTCTGGACGACGGACCGGTGATAATTCGGACCGACCATACAGCCTGTCATGGAGACCGTGGCCGACATTGCGGCGAGGAACGCAAGCATTGATGATGACAATAATGACGCTATCTTTTTCATGAATCGCTCCGCCTGTAGCCTCTGCTGTTCCCAATCGTCAGTCACCCTCCGCCGGAGCAGGTTTTCCCGGCAGTCCGCCAGCGGCTGACTCCGTGCCGGCGACGCCGGACCATTTCTCCACCAGGTAGAAGATCGCGGGCACGAAGAAGATTCCGATCAGGCTGGCGGCCATCATCCCGCCAATCACCGTGGTACCCATGATTTGGCGGGCCACGGACCCGGCGCCGGTCGCCGTCCACAGCGGCACGCAACCGAGGATGAAGGCGAACGACGTCATCAAGATCGGCCGCAGGCGCAGCTTGGCGCCTTCAAGGGCTGCGTCGACCAAAGCCTTTCCTTTCTCGACTTCGTCCTTGGCGAACTCGACAATCAGAATCGCATTCTTTGCGGCCAAGCCGATGAGCATGACCAGACCGATTTGCGAATACACGTCGCTCTCGATCTGCACCAGGTATGGCGGCAAGAAAAGACCCAGCAGCACGCGGCGCAGCCAGAGGATGCCAAAGGCACCGAAGATCGCCACGGGTGTACTCAACAGAACGCTGAAGGGCAGGGACCAGCTCTCGTACAATGCCGCCAGAATGAGAAAGACAAAGAGCAGCGAGAGCCCGAAAATCAACGCCGGGGGCACTCCCTGCCGCGCCTTCTGCTCCTGAAATGACATTCCCGAGTAATCGAAGCCCATCTCGCCTGGCATCGTCTGCTTGAAGACGTCTTCGAGCGCAGATGTAGCTTGGTCCGCGCTGAAGCCCGGCGCGGCGCTCCCGTTGATCTGCGCGGAACGATATTCGTTGAAGCGCAAAGTGAACTCCGGACCGAGCCGCGGCTTGATGGTGGTCAGCGTGGAGAGCGGGACATTGTCTCCCTTGTTGTTGCGGACATAGAACTGACCGACATTTTCCGCATTGGCCCGGTCCTCGCTTTCGGCTTCGATATAGACCTGCCACTGGCGGCCAAAACGATTGAAATAGTTGATGAAATAACCACCCATGAAGGCTTGGATCGTGCGGTACACATCGTTAAGCGCGACCCCCTGTTTCAGAACCTTGTCGCGATCCACTTCGACAAACTCTTGCGGGACGCTCGCCAAAAAAGTCGTGCTCAGTGTGCCGATTTCTGGCCGCTTTCGGGCAGCGTCGAGAAACGTGCTCAGGTTTTTGGCCAAGAACTGGAGATCGGCGCCCGAACGATCCTCCAGCATAAAGGTGAATCCGCCCGCTGTGCCGACGCCTGGAATCGCGGGTGGGGAAAAACTGAACGCGACCGCTGTCGGCAACTTGCTCAACTGCTGGTTCAGATGCGCCTTCAGCGTTTGAAACTGCTCGGCCCTAGTCTTGCGCTGATCCCAGGGCTTGAAGGTCACAAAAAAGGTCGAGTTGTAACTGGTGCGAACAAAGCTGAGCAAGCTGAAGCCAACAAAGCAGCTAACCTTTTCGACCCCCGGCGTATTCATCAGGATTTTTTCGACATCAGCGGTGACTGCCGTCGTACGTTCCATTGATGCCCCATTCGGCAATTGCACATTGACGTACGCGTAACCCTGATCTTCATCAGGAAGAAAGCTCGAAGGAATCTTGCTGGCAAAAAAGAAACCGGCTACACCGAAAATCACCAGCATCACGACCACGACGATGGTCTTCTGCACCAGAACTGCGCTCCAACGCACATAGCCTTCGGTGGCTCGCTCAAAAATGCGGTTAAACCAATCAAAGAATCGTCGCAAGGGCCCATGGCTCTCCGTGCGAGGCCTGAGCAACAGTGCCGCCAGCGCCGGGCTGAGAGTCAGCGCATTGAACGCGGAAAGCAGAACAGAAATCGCGATCGTAACGGCGAATTGCTGGTAGAGCTTGCCGGTGATCCCGGGAATGAAGGCTGTCGGCACAAATACGGCGGAGAGAACCAGAGCAATGCCAACCACCGGACCCGACAGTTCCTCCATCGCCTTCAGCGCCGCGTCCTTGGGCGTCATACCCTCCTCAATGTGGCGCTGCACGCCTTCGACCACGACGATCGCGTCGTCGACCACCAGGCCGATCGCCAGCACCAGGCCAAAGAGAGAAAGCGTGTTGATGGAAAACCCGAACAAGGGAAACAGGACGAACGTGCCAACCAGCGAGACCGGCACCGCCAGTAGCGGAATTAGAGTTGCGCGCCAGCTCTGCAAGAAGACGAACACTACCAGGATAACGAGCGCGAGCGCGATCAGAAGCGTTGTGACAATTTCCTTCATTCCCTCCGTCACCGAACGCGTCGTATCCAGCGCGACGACATAATCCAGATCTTCCGGGAAGCGCTCTTTCATCTTGGCCATCAACTTATTCACGCCCGCAGCAGCATCGACCGCGTTCGAGCCCGGCAGTTGGTAAGTGGCAAGGATGGCGCTCGGTCTTCCATTAAAGCGTCCAGCGGAGCTGTAGTCCTGGGCGCCCAGCTCGATGCGAGCGACATCGCGAACCCGAACCGTTCCCCCATCAGGAGTCTCGCGGACCACAATCTTTCCGAATTCCTCCGGCGACACGAGACGGCCCTGGGCGAGAACCGTATAAGTGAATTCCTGGCCCTTGGGAGCTGGTTCGCCACCGGTCTTCCCGGCCGGGTTTACGGTGTTTTGCGCTTGGATGGCACTGACAATTTCCGGGACGGTCACACCGAGCTTGGCCAGCGTGTCAGGCTTTACCCACAGTCGCATTGCATATTGGCCGGCGCCGAACACCTGAACGTTGCCGATGCCTGGCGAACGCAAAATGGGGTCAACAAGATTGATGTACGAATAGTTAGCCAAAAAGGTGGCATCGTAGGTGCCGTGCGGCGAGTACACAGCGATCAGCGTGAGCGGAGCAGTAACGGACTTTCTGACGTTAACCCCGTAGTTGGTGACATCGATGGGGAGCTGCGACGCAGCCAGTGTTTCACGGCTTTGCGCGAGAATGTAATCGGTGTTTGGATCGGTTTTCGCGTCGAAGTCCACGATCAGGCTGGTGGTCGAGTTACCGGTCGCATTCAGCGAGTACATGTAGTTCATGTTGTCCACGCCGCTCATCTGCTGCTCGATGGGAGTGGCAACCGCTTGCTCCAGCGTTTGCGCGTCCGCGCCGACGTAAGTGGCCAGGATTTGAATCTCTGGCGGGGCGATGCTCGGGAACTGCGCCACTGGCAAACTTAAAATGGTTAGGCTCCCCACAAGGACGAGCACAATGGAGATCACCATGGCAACGATGGGGCGGTTGATAAAAAACTTTGACATTGGACTACCTGCTCTTGGTTTCTGTGGCAAATGGCTTAGGGTTCACTTGCATGCCCGGACGCACCTTCTGCACGCCCTCGGCGACCACCCGTTCACCCGGCTTTAGTCCGTCCGCAATAATCCACTGGTTGCCGACACGGTCGCCGACGCTCACGGTGCGGATGCTGACTTTGCTGTCGCCATCGACCGCCGCCACCTGATAAGCGCCTTGCAGCTCGGTGACTGCCCGCTGCGGTACAAGCAACGCATTCTGTTGGACCCGGATGACGGCGCGCACTTTGCCGTAGCCGCCGGGGCGCAGAATATTTCCGGGGTTGGGAAACAGCCCGGCGAGCCGTATTGCCCCTGTGCTTTCACTGACCTGGCGGTCAGCAAAGTAGAAGGTTCCAGTCTGGCCGTAAGTTGAGCCGTCGGCCAAGATCAATTCCAGTCTCAGATTCTTGTCCGCCGCCTCTCGAGTAGTCTCGGTCGGGAAGCGTTTCCTCCAAGCCAGGTACTGGGGCTCGCCGACGGTGAAATAGACCTTGATCGGATCAACCGTTGACACGGAGGTCACCGGTCCGCTGGCTAGATTCACCAAAGCGCCCACCTGAAGCTGAGCCTGCCCGGCGATGCCATCGATCGGTGCTACGAGGCGGGTAAAGTCAAGGTTGATTTCGGCCGTTTCGACGGCCGCCACGTCGGTATTGATCAGTGCACGGGCTGTCTCAACAGAGGCCTTGGCCGCCAAATTGTTCTGCACTGAATTGTCCAGATCTTGCTGGCTCGCAGCCTGGACTTTGGCGAGCGGGGTGTACTTTTCTACGTCAAGCTGGGTTCTGCCTTGAATCGCTTCGGCGGTAGCAAGCTGCGCTCTGGCCTGCGCCAGCTGTCCTTGGGCCTGGTCAAGAGCCGCCTGAAATGGACGCGGGTCGATCTCGAAGAGCAGCTGGCCCTTCTTGACGAACGCTCCTTCCTGGTATCCCTGCCGCATCAAGTAGCCCGTGACTTGCGCCCTGACGTCGGCATTGGTGAATCCATCCAGAGTGCCGATCCACTCGCCATAGATGGGAACATCCTTTTGCTCAACCTGCACGACTTCAACATCCGGTGTCGCGTTCGGGTGAGCTCCCGCTACATGGCTTGGACGCACCGCCCCAATGATCAGGCCAACGACGATAAGGCAGAATGCTCCGCCTATCCACAGTTTGTATTTCGAAAGCGTGTTCATTTTCTCCTCCGGCAGCGCGCCCTCGCGCAAGAAAGAGATGTGGGAATCCCCCGAGCTTCGCGGCCAGCGCCCGCGACCAATAACACCCTAACGAATCTGCAGCGAGGACCCGGCCCGATCCTTGATTGATTAAGCTCTCCCGCAAAGGGATTCTTTGTATCTTTGAGGTTCCCCGGTTGGCTCCGACGTTCGCGTAACACTCTGACCGACTCCGGTCCTGAACACATCCCAACATGCAGTATTTTTCGGCTACCGCGGAAAGGGGGCGAGCGAATAACACGTTCGTGGTATTGGAAGCTTCGGCTTGCGCGTGGGAAGCAAGATGCTGGATCAGTATCAATTTTGAGCCCACGTAGGGCCTTGGGCGCTAAGGGTTCGGCTGCCGTGGGGCCAGGCGGGTTCACGCCGACTGATGCATGCGCGTTCATAATAAGGATCGACGTACCTGCATCCAGAGGCTTGGGGAAGGCATCCGGGTCAGTAAAGTCGAGGCGGGCGTCCCCGTCAGGAAAGCCATAGTCTCGGCC
>Ga0187851_10002992_pt1 | contig 14533 bp, 11 predicted proteins | sample June2016WEW_6_10_FD_132997 | JGI IMG/M metagenome (GOLD analysis project Ga0187851, IMG submission 132997) | Peatland microbial communities from SPRUCE experiment site at the Marcell Experimental Forest, Minnesota, USA - June2016WEW_6_10 | ecosystem: Environmental > Terrestrial > Soil >...
ACCCGCGCCACCAACCTTAACCGTCTTGACCACCTTGTACGGACCCTCCGGGCCCGGTTGTGCGAATCCCGCGGACGCGAGGATCGCCAGGCCTGCAACCAACATGTGAACTCGTTGCATCTCAATACCCTCCAGCCTTCTCAGTCGGAATTGCCAATCTGCCATTACGGTAGCACCGATTGTACATCCAGCCGCCTCCGCCAGGGCTTCTTCCACTCGTATTACTTGGAGCCCGGGAGGAACACTCTTCACTCCGCCCTTCCCGGTTGCGTGGTTGGGAACCTTCGAAAGCCAGCGCGTGCACCGCTCTCGTTGCCGTCAAGGGACAGCTTGGGACACGAACCTTAAGAACATCTGAAAGCCCAGCCTAAGGGCGTGATTGGTCGTTGGCCTTGGGCAAACGGAGGATGAACACGGAGCCGCGGCCCACTTCGCTTCGAACGCCAAGCTTGCAGCGTGCTGCTCCGCGATCTGTTTGGCGATGGTCAAGCCGAGTCCCTGGGTCGATTCATCCACGCGGACTGCCTCTTCTGCGGGTCGCCGACTGCGCCGCCAACTGACGCCATCTCGGTCAACATTACGGCGTGATGCGAGATCTATTCAAGAAGCACAAGGCACCGCCGACCATGAATGCGTGCCGGCAATTCCCCATCAATGTTGTAAGGACTACTTAGTTGCCGGATAGCCGTGGAGTTGGGGGCCGACGATGTTGGAAAAGCTGTAATTGCCACGGCGGTCGCCGTCGATAGTCCAGAACATGGCGCCGATCATGCCGGGGTAGCCGCTGGGCTCGTGCAACTTGTACTTGGTTCCGGCGGGCGCCTTACCGGTGATGATGTAGTCCATCGCCTGCCCGACGATGGTGGGCGTTGTATCTCCGGTAAGGAAGCCGACGGCAACCTTTCCGGCCGGAATCGGTGGGAAGAACTGTTTGAGATCGCCTCCGACGTTGAAGCCTTGTAGCAGGAGTTCTGTCATGGCGGCGTGATAGTCCACGGAACCGGGCTGATAGATCTCGCCATCGAGACCTTCCAGCGGCGGCGTGTTGTAGTCCTGCACATCAATAAAGGAGAGGATGTCCCGGATGGCGTAGGTTATAGCCAGATAGGATCCGAACTGGCCGCCATAGCTAGGGTAGCCGGAAGGGATCTGCGTACCTTCGGGCACGAGACTGATCATAAAGGCGGGGCCGAAACGATCGTGTAACTGACGCAAGGCGGAGATGAGGTTCACGATGGATGGCGTCGTGGGATGCTTGAAATCCGTGTCTCCGGGATCGATGGAGAGAGACGGGCTTTCGAAGTCGATGTCGATGCCGTCGAATCCATACTCGGCGACGATGCGCGTGACAGAGGAGACGAAGTTCGGAACGCGCCTCGGATCGGCGAGCGTAAAGTGCTGGCCGCCGCCACCAAGGGAAATCATAACCTTCCTTCCCTGGCTCTTCAAGTAGGCAATGTCGGCCCTGAACTGTTCGGTGTCAAGGCCCGCCGGTGTACGGAACTGCATGGTCCCTTCCGGCGCACTCTTATCTGGCGTAGAGAAGGCAACGATGATGACGTCCCACTGCGGAGAGACCTCGCGAAGCGGAATCGTGGAACCAGCGGCGCCGTAGCCGGCCCAGTAGCCGATGAGCTGATGGCCGTTAGGCGAGCCGCTCAGCGGAACCGCCGCGACCGTGGGCTTAACAGGCGCGGGCGGGCCATCGCCTGCGCCAGAACGTCCGCGGCGTGCCGGGCAAGGTTTAGAACGGTCAGTGAGCGCCTGCTCTTCTGGGAAGCTATAAGTACCTCCAAGGTCTTCAAAGGCGCCGGTGTACCATGGCAACAAGGCAATGTTCTGCAGGTGATAGGTGGCTCCATTTACCTGCGCGACAAAGGCTTTCGATGCAGGGATGTTGTTCTTTAGGTTTGTATTTGTAGGTTCGAGAAGGAAGTAAGTGGAGGCGACGCTGGCGCCGCCGCAGCTACCCTGATCTCCCGGACGCATCGAGGCGGGGCGCATCCAATGGGGGAAGGTGTTTCCGGGAACTTTGACGTTGCGGTCGTGAAGCAGTGGATCGTACAGGGGATCATTGATAAACTCCCCGAGCTGCTGAGTGAGTGGCTGCACGTCATCATCTTCGACAACCGAGGGTGGGGCATGGTTATACGACCCAAGTACGAAGGAGTTGCCTGTAGTTGAGTCGACACCATGCGTCCCCCAAGAGCAGCACACTGTTGCGTCGCCGAGGGCGTAATAAGTCGTGTTAAGCGTCATGGCGATGACGAGCTTGCCGTCCTGTTTAGAGAGACGCTTGAAGAGTTCCTTTTGCAGAAACTCGACGTCGACGACAGCGAAGGAACGGCCGGTCTGCTTTGACGTGAGGATGTAACCATAACCGACGGGGATGGTGATTTTCATAGACTTTACTTCTGGCTTGCCGAGTAGGGTGTGCCACCCGTCAGCCTTGGGGAAAGTAGCGCGAAGCATGGCATCGGCATACTGTGTCGTGCCGCCGGAGGGAAAGGCGAACTGGGAGAAGACGGGCGAGCGGAGGACGCGCGGTACGTCCGGGATGGCATCCATGATGAATGGTTCGCCGGCGGTCTTCTGCGCGTCAAAAGCGAGCGTGATCGGAACCAGTACAGTGGGAATCGTAGTCACACCTCCGTGCGCCGGGTCGCGGCCGACGAGAGTGTAGGTGCCCTGGCCCACGACGTGCTGGAACGTGGGCACTGTGCCCTGAGCGTGCCCAAAGCGCAGCGGCAGAACGATGAGAAGGAACAAACCGATGGTCTTGATTCGCATGTTCGGATTCACAGCCTTTGATTCAGGATGAAAGACGAGAGCCCATAGTTTATTCCAGGCAAGATAGCGACGGCAACACGGAGTGTCATCAGGGACTACCGAGTTGTTGCCTCAGCGACGAGATGCATCCGGGATGGCTTGGGCTCGTCACACTTGCCACTTTACTTGGCATCGCCCCACCGGGACGGTCTGATTCCCGTGGAAGAAAGCAATCGAATAAGCGTGAACGACAAAACGCGGAGGATTGGGTACGACAGCAAGCATCGGAGGACGCACGGCAAGAGAAGATGAAGTTGGGTAGGTGCTCCCCGCCAAAGCAGGGTGGGCCATGTCCCGAGTATTGGGATTCTAATTGGCTGTAGGATACAAAGTTCTGACACGCGGAGCATTCCGCGGCGGGACCGTTTCAGGAGTTCATCATGGACCGTCGCGCCTTCTTATTGACCCCCGCGCTGGCCGCCGCGCAGAGTGCGCCGCCCGCAGCCGAGCCTACCAGCGCCGGACATTTTACTCCGGCCGCGCTGCCGGAACTCGCCCGCGTGCCCGACGCGGTGGCGGCGTTTCGCGGCGCAGAGCGCCTGGCGCTGGCGCCCACGGCGACGCAGTGGAAGTCGCGCGACGTGGTAGTGACGACCGAACCGCATCCAGGTTCGGAACTGGCCATTCACGTCGCCGCGCCGGGCGGTGCGATCGATTGGATCGGGCTGCGCTGGAAAGGCGCATTCCCGGCCAGCTACCGGTTCCTCGGCGACGACTGGGAACGCAGCTACGGCGACCTCGAATGGCGCGGCATTGTGCCGCACCGGCGCCTGCCGTGGTACTTCCTGGCCAGCGACGGCCGCGCGCTTTCGGGATATGGCGTCAAGACCGGCGCGGCGGCGCTCGCCTGTTCGCAAGTCGATTCGGCGGGCGTGACGTTATGGCTCGATGTGCGCAGCGGCAGCGTCGGCGTGGAACTCGGCTCACGCCAAATGAACGCCGCGACGGTGGTCAGCTACAGGAGCGCTGGGAATGAGTCCGCATGGAGCGCCGCGCGGTCGTTCTGCAAACGAATGTGCGCGCAGCCGCGCCTGCCCGCCCAGCCGGTCTATGGTGGCAACAACTGGTATTTCACCTACGGCCAGAACCTCACGGCAACGGCGCTGCTGCGCGACTCGGAATTGATGGCGGAGCTTGCTGGCGCCGAGAACAATCGCCCGTGGATGGTGCTCGACATGGGCTATGAGGCGGACCGCCAGGGCGCGGGGCCGGCGGCGCACACCAACTCGGGCTTCCCCGACATGCCCGCGCTCGCGGCCGGGATGAAGCAGCGCGGCGTGCGGCCGGGCATCTGGCGGCGTCCATTGCTGACTACGGAGAAGCTCCCGGAGCCGTTGCGGTTGAAGAGCAAATCGCCCGGCGGCGAACCCGGCAGCGAATACTTCCTGCTCGACCCGAGCGTGCCCGACTCGTTGGTCTACGTCGAACGCGAGATCCGCACCTTGCGCGATTGGGGCTTCGAGATGATCAAGCACGATTACTCGACCTATGACCTGTTCGCGCGCTGGGGCGTTCAGATGACCGAGGATCTCAGCGGGAGCGCCTGTCACTTTGCCGACCGATCGCGCACCACGGCCGAGATCGTTCTGGCTTTGTATACGGCCATCCGCCATGCCGCGGGCGACGCGCTGCTGATCGGCTGTAACACCATCGGCCATCTGGGCGCGGGGCTGTTCGAACTGCAGCGTATCGGCGATGATACGAGTGGCCGTGAGTGGCCGCGCACCCGCAAAATGGGCATCAATACGCTGGCCTTCCGGCTGCCGCAGCATGGGACATTCTTCGCCGCCGACGCCGACTGCGTGCCGGTGACAGCCGCGATTCCGCCCCGCCTCACCGAGCAGTGGCTGGATGTCGTGTCGCGCAGCGGCACGCCGCTGTTTGTCTCTGCCGATCCGGCCGTGGTGGGCATGCGGGAGCGCGCGGCGATTCGCGCGGCGTTTGCGCGCTCGGCGCGGACTCAGGCGCCGGGGCTCGAACCGCTCGACTGGATGGAGACGACGGCCCCGCAGAGGTGGCGCGCGACCGATCGGACGCTGGTCTACAACTGGTATGGCGTCGAGATCTAGCGCCGGATCCCGGCTCTTGCCTCACCGCCGCCAGGGCGTGCCTGCGACGCAATCCCGCGGGCGTCGCCACTGCCCCGCGCGGCCTCGCTGTCCAGGTACGATTCCACCTTCGCCTTCACCGTGCGCCGGTCGAGGCCCATGCGCCGCGCGGCTTCTTCATAGCTGCCCGTCAATCGATACACGCACGCCGCATAACGCGCCAGCAGTTCTTCGGCGCTCAACCGCCCCGCATTGAAAAGCTCGCGGAACTCATCCTCCGCCGGTCCCGGCGCCCGCTCCAGCGGCTGATAGGAGCGCCGGATAATCACATTCCGCACGCACTGCTCCAACTCCCGATAGTTGCCCGGCCATGCATAGCCCGCCGGCAGATTCTTTTCGATCCATTGCTCCACTTCCGGCAGGCACCGTTCCGCCTCCTCGCCGACCGTGCGCAGCGTCATGTAGTGCACCAACTCGTGCAAAACCCGCGGCGAATCCCGAATCTGATCGGCCAGCGAAGGAGTCTGAATCAGATCCGCGCACAGCCGGTAGTACAGGTCTTCGCGGAACCGGCCGGCGCGAATTCCGGCCGGCAAATCGCGATTCGTCGCCGCAATCAGCTTGCCTTGAAACACGCGCGCCGCGGTGTCGCCCACGGCCGAGAAACGCCGCGTCTCGATCACCCGCAGCAGCTTCACCTGAATCGCCAGATCCATCTCGCCCACCTCGTCCAGGAACACCGAACCGGTCGCCGGGCAGGCCTCCAGCCAGCCCTTGCGGTCCCCGATCGCCCCGGTGAACGCGCCCCGCCGGTGTCCGAACAGCTCCGATTCGATCAGCGTCGGCGACAGCGCCGCGAGATTGATCGCCAGAAAACTCTCGCCCGCCGAATCCGCGAATTCCATCCGCTGCGCGTCGAACGGCACATAGCGCGCCCCCGCAATGGCGCGCGCAATCAATTCTTTCCCGGTCCCCGATGGACCTGTAATCAGCGTCGGAAACTCACCCATCTTGCGGTACAGCACGCGCCGGTAGCGCCGCATGTCGTGGCTGAAAATCGATTGCCAGATGCTCGCGCGCAGCCGCGCCGCCGGCATCGAGTTGCCGATGATGTTGTCGTAGATCTGATGAAACGCGCGCTGGATCTGCCGGAACGAGGCAAAGACCCGCGCCGGCTCGACGCCCATTTCGAAGCGCTTGCCTGGGATAAAGTACAGCCGCTCCCAATCGGCCAGAAACTCGCGGTAGAACTTCCATTTCCCCTGCGCCGCGACGAACTGCGGATAATACTTCTGATACAGCAGATAATGCACGCTCTCCGCGTAGGCCGTCAGTTCGTCCTCGTGCACGTCCGGCGCCGCCGCCAACTTCGCGGGCAGCACGTCCATCAGCGCCGACAGTTTTTTGTAAATCGAAATTACGTTGGGCGCCTCCGCATCCGGATCGCTTACCGATGCGCTCCACACCGGTCCACCGGCGACGAAGGCGCGGCCAAGCGCCGCCTTCTCGAACGTGATCCGTTCCGGAAGAAATGGATTCCCGTAACCCAACCGGGCCACCGCCGTGAGAAAGTGTCGATCCTGCCTGGAGAATGCTGCCATACATAAAATGTACATCAGTGTTCATAGAATGAATCACCTCATGCCAAACGGAATCCGTAAATGATTGAATATAAATCCACTGGCAGGTCGGCCAGCAGGGCTCGCAAAATGCAATAGTAGACGGCATGGCCACCACGAGTAGCTCCCGAGCTGAGTCCGGCGGGTATGCCGCTCTCATCGTGGATGGCGGATTCGAGGCCGTCCTCTGGACTCAGTTCCTGGCGGCCTTCAACGACAACGTCTATAAGATGATCGTCTCGGTGGGCGCCGTCGAACTGGCCGCCAACCAACTGCTCGGCTCGCGCTACCTGGCGCTGGCGGGCGCAGTCTTCGTTCTGCCATTCCTGCTGTTTGCCGGTTACGCCGGGCAAATCGCCGACCGTTTCAGCAAGACGCGCGTGCTGCAAATCACGAAGGCTTTCGAGATTCTCATCATGGCCTTCGGCATGCTCGGGCTCTACGCCCGCAGCATCGACATGCTGCTGATCGTGCTGTTCCTGCTCGCGTTGCAGGCCAACTTTTTCAGCCCGGCCAAGTACGGCATCCTGCCTGAAATGCTGAGCGAAACGCAGCTCACGCGGGCCAACGGACTGGTCGAGCTCACCACTTTCGCCGCCATCGTTTTAGGCTCCAGCGTAGGATCGCTCCTGTTCGCGCGCTGGAAAAACGAGCCGCTCGTGTTGGGCGCCACGCTGCTCGCCATCGCCCTCCTCGGCTCGCTCGTCAGCGTCTTCATTCGCAAGGTCCCGGCCTCCGGCTCGACCCTGCCGATGCGCTGGAACCCCTTCGCCGAAATCTGGACCGGGACCCGGCACATCTGGCGCGACCGCGCACTGCGCCTAACCGTCGCCGGCATATCGTATTTCTGGTTCCTCGGCGGCCTCTTTCAGATGACGATCATCCTGGTTGGCGTCGAATCGCTGCACCTTTCCGATGCGCGCACCGGACTCCTGGTCACGGCGCTCGCGGTCGGCATCGGCGCGGGCAGCATTGCGGCCGGATGGCTCTCCGGCGGTCATGTGGAAATCGGATTGGTGCCCGCCGGCGCCGCGCTGTTGGGGCTGTGCTCGATCGGCGTGGGCTGCGCCCGCACGTTCCCCTCGATGCTCGTCTGGCTCGCCGGCGTGGGCTTTGCCGGCGGGCTGTTCATCGTCCCGCTCAACGCTTTCCTGCAGGAGCACGCCGAGCGCGAGGAGAAGGGCCGCCTGCTCGCCACCAACAACTTTCACAACATGCTCGGTGTCATCGTCGCGTCGGGTACGCTGTATCTGTTCCACGAACTCCTGCACTGGAAACCGCAGCATATTCTCATTGCTCTGGGCGGACTGACGCTCGCCGCCACACTCCTCATCGCGTGGCTGGTGGTCACCCCGCTGGTCCGCTTCGTGATCTGGTCGCTGGCCCACCTGTTGTTCAAAATCCGCATCGTCGGAGCCGCCAACATCCCGCTCCAGGGCGGCGCGCTCATCGTCTCCAACCACGTCTCCTACGCCGACGCGATCCTCGTCGCCTGCGCCACGCCGCGCCTCGTCCGCTTCCTGATGTGGCGGCCGCTGTACGACAACAAATGGTTCCATCCGCTGGCCCGCTTGTTCCAGTCAATTCCAATCCCCACGGGCGCGCCGAAGGAGTCGCTGCGCGCGGTCCGCACTGCGCGCGCGGAGTTGCAGCAGGGCGGCCTGGTCGGCATCTTCCCCGAGGGCGAGGTCTCGCGCACCGGCCGCATGAAGCCCTTCGAACGCGGCGTGGATCTGATCACGCACGGCCTCGACTCCATCCCCGTCGTCCCGGTCTATCTCGACGGTCTGTGGTCCAGCGCTTTCAGCATGCAGGACGGCCGGCCTCGCGCCTCGCGTTTCAGGCTGCGCCACCAGGTCACTGTTTTTATCGGCGCTCCGCTCAGCGGCGACGTCGGCGCCGAGCGCCTCGAGCGGCGCGTTTTAGAACTCGGCGCGCTGGCCGCCGAATCGCGCCAACGTCCCACTGCGACGCTCTCGCAGCGCTTCACCGGTGCCGCCGAACGTAATTCGTCCCCGGCCGCCGCTGCCGATTCCACCGGCCAGCGGCTTAGCGACGGCCCAACCATCACCCCCGCGCACCGAGCGTCGGAGGAAGCGGAGAACAACGATGCGAATTGAACTCGAATCCTCGCTCCATCTTTGGACGCAAGCCGGCCTTCTCGATCCCAGCCAGGCCGCTCGCATCCAATCCTACGAAACCTCGCGCGCGCCTCGTCCCGCGGCGCGCATGCCCATCCTGATCGGCGTCGCGCTGGGCGGAATCATGCTCGCCGCCGGCGTCCTCTTGTTTGTCGCGGCGCACTGGATCGATCTCTCGCCCGCCCAGCGCATGGCCCTGCTGCTGGTCGCGGTCGGCGGTTCTCATCTCGCCGCCGCGCTCTGCACGGATCGCTTCCACGCCCTCGCCGTCACTCTGCACGCCGTCGGCACGGCTTCGCTCGGCGGCGCGATTTTTCTCGCCGGCCAGATCTTCAATATGCAGGAGCATTGGCCCACCGGCATTCTGCTGTGGGCGATCGGCGCGCTGGCCGGTTGGTGGCTGTTGCGCGGTTGGCCGCAACTGGCAATCTCGGCGCTGCTCATTCCCTTCTGGCTCGTTGGCGAATGGGTCGAAGCGGTGCCGCGGGACATGCCAATACTGCCCGCCGCATTCTGCACATTGCTGGCACTGTGTTATCTGAGCATTCGGACGCCACTCCTCGAAGCGCGCGACTCCGCCTGCGCGCGCACCTTCGCCTGGATCGGCGGCATCGCCCTTTTCCCCTGCGTCCTGGTGCTGGCCCTCGGAGACCGGTTGAACACCTCGTATGCGATATCGCCATCGCTTACCGCCGCCGGCTGGATCGGCGTGTTTCTGCTTCCGCTCGGCTTCGCGTTCATTTATCGCCGAGCCCAGACCTGGATGAACCTCGTCGCGGCCCTATGGGTCCTCGTCCCCATGGCGTTCCCGTTTGAGCGGGCGCATGTTTGGGTCTTTGTGTGGTGCGCGCTCGGCTCCGCCGGAATGATTGGCTGGGGGATTGCGGAATTCCGCGCCGAACGAGTCAACCTCGGCATGAGCGGCTTCGCGCTCACCATCCTCTGCTTCTACTTTTCGAATGTCATGGATAAACTCGGCCGCTCCACCAGCCTGATCGCGCTCGGCGTCGCGTTCCTCGCCGGGGCCTGGTACTGGGAAAAGCTGCGCCGCCAACTGGTGTCTCGCGTTCGCTCGGGAGGTGTGGCATGAATTCGCTTTACAAGGGAATCATCGTCGGCGTTTTGCAGTGCGCCCTAGTTCTGAGCCTGACTGGCAAGCTGTTTTACGATCGCGCCACGTGCCCGCGTGTCTGGGTCAAGACCCTGCCCTACGACCCGAATCTGCCGATCCGTGGCCGCTATCTTTCACTCGTCCTGGCTCCCGATGCCGATACGTCCTATTTCGAGCGGACCAACCGCGAGCGCGTGGTCTTCTTCGTCACGGAACGCGCGACCGAAGCCGATGCGCGCCGCTTCGGCCCGCACGCGGAGACGCTGTGGGTCGAAGTGACCATCCCCCACAAAGGCCCGCCGCGTCCTATTCGCCTGGCATTCAAAAAGGACGGCCGGATTCAACCGCTCGACCTGAACTGACCGGAGTGGCTGATCATGCAGCCGAATCGAGCCCGTCTGCGCATCGCCGTCCGCCGCCGTTCGCCACCAGCGCCGTCCGATGCTCACTCTTCCGTTGCGCGAAACGTTGCGCGATCCGTCCACTCGATTCCATCGTTCTCCCCAAGTTAACATCTACGCCGCATGCCGTCCGAACCGGGGCGCTTTCTCCGCGTCAATGGCGCAAGCTCAGTCAGGCGTCAGTCAGACGTCGCGGAGCCTAGGAAGCGCCGCGCAAAAACGACCCTCGACGAGGGGAGGCCGCTACTGCGTAGCGGGCACGTCCCGATAAGCCTCATGGAATCAGCCTGTTACAAAATGGAGGCCGCTACTAGTAGCGGCCTGACCCCTTTCGGCTGGCCGAAAGGCCAGTCTCAGCCGGCACGCCGCGCGATGAAAACGAAGCCCGATCCGTCGACCCACGGAGCGCCACGATCCCGCTTCCACGAGCGCCCGCCCGCCGCGGCGGCCTCGCTGCAGGGCCGGGGACGTCCAGGGCCAGTGCGACATATTTCAGGGCGTCGCCTCTTGCCCATGTTTATCCTCTGCGCACATACGCTAGCAAACCGGCAAACCGGACGTCCCATTTCCCTGTCCGCTGGCGTGGACCCAATCGAGCAAAAACACGGTTGACCGTTACTGCTTTGCCGGTTCCTGCTCCAGTTCGGCGATCAGGTGAACCGTGCCGCCTGTGACGTTGAGGGTCTTGCTCCAGCCGGTGAAGCCCTTCTTCTTGACGGCAATCTGATGGCTTCCGGCAGCAACGGAGACGGTGGAGGGTGTGTTGCCAACAAATCTGCCGTCGATCTCGATGTCCGCGCCGGGCGGGGTGGAGTCGATGGCGAGCGTGGCTTGAGCGGCTGGGGCAAGCGCTGCTGCAGGTGCTGAAGGAGCAACCCCGAACCTGGCCATGTCCAGTGGCATGTCGCCATTGATGTAAGCCGTTGTCTCTGCGCCTTTGGGGATGGTGATGTCTTTGCCGTGCATGAACAGAAAGAGCGCCGAACCGCCCAGCGTAAAGATCGCGGTCGCTACAATCGCCCCCGTCATTGCGCCTACATGGCCTCCGCCTTTTCCGCCTGCAGTCGCTGTCAACGCAGCCTTTTCGTTGTCCAGCAACCGCACGTAATCCAAGACCATCTCAAGTTTGCCTCCACGCCCCATTCTTCTCTTGGGCTGTGCCTCCGTCACTGTCGCCGAGGCGGTCGCAGCTTTGGCGATCACTACCACGCCCATCACCTGAACCTCCTCCAAAACTTCGAAATCCACGTGTTCGCCGACCTTCGCGTCAGCAGAGGACACGTTTCGCCCAATGCGGAGTTTGACCGGAGTCCCGTCAAGCAAGGTATTCGGCTTTGCTGGGACCGCTGCGGAGGAGGCGACCGCCGTAGCTTGTGGTGCCGCACGTGTTTCGGGAACGGGCTGCGGTTGTTGAGCTACGAGCAGAGGGCCGATTGCCAGGAATATGACTGCGAGAGGGCTCTTGCACATAAGCCGGAATCTCCATTGGGGATTTTCAGATCCTATTCAGTTTAAGCCCAACCGCCCTCCTCTGGTCCTGCGAGTTGCCTTTATTGCTCCGGATAGGGGGATAGGGGATGGAGTGAACCCCAAAATTGAGACAGCATGAAAGGGGACAGTTCTCGGCGAATGGAGGACTGAGGCATGGAGCATGGCAGGCAGCGACGGAGCTACAGCCCGGAGTTCAAGCTACGGGCGGTGGAGCGGATGCGGGCCGGCGAGCGGGTGAGCGCGCTGGCGGTGGAGTTTGGGGTGCGGCGCAAGTTTCTGTACGCGTGGAAGGACGCGGTGGAGACGGGGCGCGGCTTCCCGGGTAAGGGGCATCCGTTCCAGGCGGCGGCGGGGCCGGCCGCCGGGCGGGCGGGCGTGGTGCGAGACGGCGCGGAGCGAATCAAAGAGTTGGAGGCGCTGGTCGGACGGCTAACGCTGGAGAACCGTTTTTTCAAAAGTGCCTTGCAGAGCATCGAGGAACTGCGCCAACTGAGAAGCGCGAGTTCGAGCGCGGCGTCTTCGCCCAAATCGAGGCGCTGATGCAACTGCAAGGCGAATTGCGGGTGAGTGAGATGTGCGCGCTGACGCGCCTCAACCGGGCCAATTACTACCGCTGGCTGAAGCGCACGGCGCCGGGCGATAACGCGATGGAGTTGCGCGCCGAGCTGCAGCGGATCTGCCTTGGGCATCGCCGCTACGGCTACCGGCGAGTCACTGCGGTACTGCGTTACGCGGGCTTCGCGGCCAACCACAAACGCGTGCTACGGCTGATGAAGCAGGACAATTTGCTGGCTCTGAGAAAGCGCAGATTCGTGCTGACAACCGAGAGCGGGCACGCGCTGCCGGTGTACTCCAACTACGCGGCGCACCTGCAAATACAGGGGCCGGACGAGTTGTGGGTGGCCGACATCACTTATATCCGGCTGCGCCGCGAGTTCGTCTATCTGGCGGTGGTGCTGGACGCCTGGTCGCGCATGGTGGTCGGCTGGTCGCTGGCCCGGCACATGCAGGCGTCGCTGTGCAAGGCCGCGCTGGAACGCGCGCTCGAGGCGCGTCATCCGGCGCCGGGACTGGTGCATCACTCCGACCGCGGAGTGCAGTATGCCAGCGCGGAATACATCGGCGTGCTGGAGAGGCATCGCATTCAAGGCAGCATGAGCCGGCCCGGCAATCCGTGGGATAACGCGCGTTGTGAGAGCTTTATGAAGACGCTCAAGCAGGAGGAGATCTACTGTGGCGAATACGCCGATCTGGAGGATCTCGAAGCGCACTTGGCGAACTTCATCGACGGCTACTACAACGTGAAGCGGCTGCACTCCAGCTTGGGTTACCGCTCGCCTGACGCGTTCGAGCAGCAGCGTGCAACCCCGGCCGCATGAGGGAGTTCGAAGCATGAGTTTTTTCAGGCATCGGGAGATCTATCAATCCGATGTGGAACGGGAACCGGCAGCGGCGACGCTCGTCCGCCGCTGCCACGCTCATCGTCCCGATGAGTCTCCAGCCAGCTATTCCTTGGCGGGTTGCTCTCCAGCAGAGCCCGCCTCCGCTTCGCCGGCCAGACTCATTCTGCAACGACAACGCCCGTTCGCCAAGAACTTTCCAGCGAACGGTAACCTGTCACCTTCTTGCTTGTCTCAGTCGAGGGGTTCAGTGTAGGACGTCCCCTTCCCCAAAATCACCGCCAAAACACGGTGATTCTTCGCGCGGATGAAGTATGCGATGATTTTCGCTAAGTCCTTTAGAAAACCGTACATGCACGGTGAAGCTCGTTTTTGCCCCAAAATTGATGGTTTCTGAGGCTAAGTCCTTTAGAAAACCATAGATACGCCGCGACGTCCAGTCGAGTTCGTCTAAGTCCTTTCGAAAATGGCACTTACACGGCGCGCACGCGCGAGTTCACGCGCAATTTCGCGCGAAATTCGGCTAAGTCCTTTAGAAAACCATGATTACAGCGATACGCAAAAACACCGCTAAACACGGTGTTTCCCCGCGTCAGACACGGTGTTGCCACGGTGAAATGCGGTGTTGTCACGGTGAAATCGCGCGCGCCGCGCGAAGGAATATGGTCTGTCCTACCGCCAGTCGACCGCTGCGCGTGACCGCGCCGTAGATGCCAGCGGTGTTCTGGTGCTCACGAACGACCGCTTTCAGCACTTCTGGCGCAGGCCTTGCTGTGTCGGGATCAAGGTTCACCATCGAGCAGCGAACGTCGCGCATCGTGACGCTGATGGCGGGGGCGTCGTCCCCCTCGCCGAATGAGAGCACACCGCCCAACCACGCATCCTCCTGGAAGGGAACCGGTCGCAGTAAACGAACTACAATATTCGGGCGAAATCGTCGCACGTCCAGGCTCCGCCCGGCGAGTCGTCCGATCTCGCGCATCGTGTCGAGGGCGATCACGGAGATGCTCGCTTCATCGAACATGCCATGCTTCAACTGCATCATCTGCACGGGAGCCCCGTACCGGCGTCCGACCTCCCTGGCCAACTCCTCCCCGAAGACCGGCATCTCTGCGCCATCCGGCGTGCGTACATGCGTCGGAAGGTCTCCCGGAGCACCGTCTTCACGGCGCTGCGGAGCAAACAGGAGCAGGTCGGGCAGCTTGCTTGCTGAGAGCCATGGGAACCCGCTGTGGTCATCCATCCGCCGGAGTGCCAGGCGTCTGTCACCCTCGAGGCCGTGCCAGCCCAGATTGGCGACCTCGAGTCGTTCGCCGCCCATGGACTTCACGGGATACCGGAAGAGCGCCTCCACCTGTCCGATTTCTATGAGCATGCTCGATCCGAGTCCGCCCAACGTCACAGTTGACCGGGCGAACGGGTCAGCCTGACACGAGCGGTTGGCGATTCTGGCCAAAGCACCAGTCGGCTCTGCCACTTTCGCTTAATTCCCG
>Ga0187851_10002994_pt1 | contig 14522 bp, 13 predicted proteins | sample June2016WEW_6_10_FD_132997 | JGI IMG/M metagenome (GOLD analysis project Ga0187851, IMG submission 132997) | Peatland microbial communities from SPRUCE experiment site at the Marcell Experimental Forest, Minnesota, USA - June2016WEW_6_10 | ecosystem: Environmental > Terrestrial > Soil >...
GGACGGGATTCCCCTGGTAGGTCTGGACCCTGAAGTCCGTTGCCATGTCTCCCGGCGTCGGCAGAAACCAGACGACGCGGCCCTGGTTGTCGATGATCTCGGGCCCCTGGACCTTGTTCGGCGCGCCCACGTCCTGCGGCCCTATGAATATGAAGCCACTCGCGAGGGACCCGCTGTTCTCGAGGACAGTGACTGGCGGCGGCGACGCCGTCTGCGCGCCGGCGTCAGGTGCTGGAATGAAGCCGAACGCCAGAAGGACCGTTGCCGCCCCAACACGAACCAGGGTATTCGTTATTGCGGCGGCGCGCAATTTGTCAGGATCGTCTTCCAAACTGTGTGTGGTATAGACGCGCAATTCGCCGTTTGGATTTCAACATTCTTCAATCTGTCGAATCTGCATTCATAAGATTTTTAACAACAAACTACTTAGAATAGATAGAAGTTGCGCGCCCCGGCGCGCCGCGAATGCCTCGGCGCCACGGAACTGATACTCCGCAACGCGTTTCAAGCCCAAAAACCTTCAAAGCCGTATGTGGGCAGGAGCCCTGACATTGCTCGACACGTCGCCGGTGCGGTACGCAGCGGCTGCCTGGGCCGTGTTTGCCGTGACCGTCGCCGCCGCAGCGGGAACCACCCTGCCGTGGGGTGCCCGGCGCTGGTGGCGAAATCCGGCCGTCTTCGCCGCGCTGGCGCTTCTCAGCATCGTGGCGTTTCGCTGGCCATTGCTGTGCGACAACCGTGAACTCCAGGACCCCGACGAGAGCCAGATGATCTCGAGCGCCCTGACGTTGAACCAGGACCCGCTGTACTGGAAGTCGGTCGACGGGCAGACGCGCGGACCGATGGACGACTGGCCGCTGCTGGCAATCCTCCGGACTTCGGGCCGCCTGGACTACACCGGGGCCCGCCTGGTCGGCGTCTTCCTGGCGTGGGCCTGCGTCATGTGCGCATGGCTGGCCTTGCGGCACACCTTCACCGACCAGTGGGCGCGGCTGCTGGTCCTTCCCCTGCTCGCGGTTCACGCGTTCTCGGACTTCTGGGGCTTCGTCCAGTACGGGAGCGAGCACGTGGCCGACGCGCTGGTCGTGCTCGCAAGCGCATTCCTGCTGGCGGCATGGCGGCCGTCGGATCCGGCGCCGAATCCGCGCAGGCTGCTCGTCGCGGGCCTGGCCCTCGGAGCGGTCCCATTCGCCAAGCTCCAGGCCGTCCCGATTGCGGCCTGGGTTGCAGCCTTCGGGGCGTGGTGGATCGTGGCGACGCCAAGGGCCGGCCGCCGTGGCCCCTGCCTGGCCTCGCTCCTAGGCGGCGCGTTGGTTGTTCCGCTCGCCATGCTGCTCTGGATTGTCGGGAGCGGGATCTGGCGCGACTTCAGCGAGGGTTACATCTGGGACAACATCCGGTACGCCGGGGACCGCTGGTTTTCATGGGCGCAGACCCCGGCGAAGCTAATGGAGCTTTGCGAGCTGGCGCCGGGCGGCCGGGCATTTCTGCTCTGGGCAACGCCCGCGGCTTTCCTTGCCCTCTTTGCGTTCCCGTTCTTCAGCCGGCCGCAAAGGCGCTGCACGGCCTTTGCCCTGGGCCTTGTGACCGCTTCCGCATACGCGGCAATGGCTCCAGGCAGGATGTTTCCGCACTACCTTCAGCTTACCTTCTTCCCGGCGGGCCTCCTTCTCGGTATAACGGCCGGCGCCGCGATCGAGGCGGCGCGCGGGATGGCCGCGGACCGGCCGAGGATCCGTGCGGCGGCGCAGGCGGCGATCATTGCCGCGTTCCTGGCGCTTGGCCTGGCGCCGCAGGTGGTCTGGCGTGCCCTCGAGGGCCAGCCCAGCCAGGGCCGCTTCGTCGCAACCCGGGGCGTCCTCCAGCGAACGGCCGTTGCGGACGCGATCCTGAAGCACTCCCGCGCAGGCGAACGCCTGGCCATCTGGGGCTGGGGCCCGAAATTCTGGGTTCAGACGGGCCTCATCCAGGCCACCCGCGACGGGAACACCAGCCGCCAGATCGAGGAGGCTTCGAAGGAAACCCACTATTACCGGGACCGCTTCATGTCGGACCTGATCAAAAGCAGACCCCCGGTCCTGATCGACACGGTCGGCGAAGGGAACTTCTCCTATCACGACAGGGACGCCGCTGGGCACGAAACCTTCGAGGACCTGGCCAGATTCATGAGGGCGAACTACCGCCAGGTCGGCGACATCGAGGGGACACGGATCTATGTCCGCGACGGCCGCGACTAGCGCCGGAGGAAATGGAACGGCCCCCTGCGCGGAGCGGGATAAACTCGGTCGCACAATCGGGTCACATTATCGAACGGCGAATCGCCTCGTTCCCAGCGCTCCGCGTCGGCCGAAATGTCCTCGGCCGGGGCGGTTGATCTCCGAGCGGCATCTGAGCTAGGTCGCCTTCTGAAACAATGGAGCGCTCGATGAATCGGTCGCTTTCTGGATTGAAAAACTACCTAGGCTTACACCCTTTCCACCCCCGCCGCCTGTCCCGCCGGTGGACGAGCCCGCGATGAGATTGTTTAGGTCCAGTTGCGGAGCATTCACTATGGCGGGAGCACCGCCCTTTGGATTCTTCTTTGCCTTCAGGTCCCGGAATCTGCTTTGAGCCGTCGCCTTTGCCGCTCTCATTGCTGAACTCATGTTTTTCGAATTCCTGGCGTCGTGGACCCTGGCCCGACGGCAGGGGAATTCTGACCGCGTGCACAGATCGAGTTCCTTGATGGGAATCCTCCTTGGCCGTGATTCGACGCGTCAGTATTTATCATGAAAGTGACCTTTGTTAGATGGCATAGGTTATTTGCCGAAGCTTCCGCGGAGGCCTCGTGAGGTCCATTGAGCGGGATACGGCTGCACGTTTTTCACCTGCGTCAGGTCGATCGCATCCTCTTGTAATTCAATGGTACGTTGTTGTTGATAAGCTGGATAGATCAACGGTCTTCCAGGCCTCGAGCCATTGGCTAGTAAGCCCGCTGGCACACTCAATAACACAGATTATTTGCGTGAAATATTGACCGTCGATCGGGCATTCTTCAAAAAAGCAAGTCAATGAAGCCCTCGGAATAATTGCTTGGCCCATCGGCAGATCTCTTGCTGAAAAGGGCTCTCAACCGAAAGCGTCACAACCCAAGAAAACATGGCCTCCCAAAAGAAAAAAGCTTCGGCAAAAACCAGTGTCAAATTCAAGGATCTCGCTTCAAAAAAGAACCCCAAGGGTGGGATTATCGTTGTTTGTGCTGACGGGAAGCACATCACGAAGGCATTTTGATTTGTCCGGCGGCTCCGATGGGGCGATCCAGGCGGGATAGAATCACTGAACGGTAGCAGATTTTCCGCGCGTCGCCGCCCGGCGATTGCGCGGCCATTGCATTCAAGGAGGGCGCCGGATCGTGCCGTTAGTTGAGCCCCTCTAGGGTCAGGTCTACACGGAACCCGGAGGAAAAAGACGGATTGAAAGGCAAGCCGGAGCCGACAGATTGCAATCACGTCCTCGTAGCTCAGCTGAATAGAGCACCTGCCTTCTAAGCAGGGGGTCGCGGGTTTGAGTCCCGCCGGGGACGCCACTCTTCCTCCCTCCCTAAGTGAGCAAAGAACTGAGGTGGAACTTCAAGCCTTCTTACCTGCCCAAGCTCTTCAGTACCGAGTTCCAAAGCATGGCCTCGCCTGGAATGCCGTGCCTTCGAAGCCGCGCCTCAATTTGCCGGGACGTAGGAATGCGAACGCTGTGCCTTGGGTCACCCGGCAGTTCGGGCATGACCTTCCTGGCGACCGCCCAGCATGCCCACGCCCTCCACCGGCGCTGGTCTCTGCGCGGCTCATTCATCCGGTCGGCATAATGCTGAAAATGAATCCGCGGGTTGCCGATGAATATCCCCCGGGGGCACTGGTTCATGAACCAGGCCACGGCCGCGTACGGCAGCGGCCACTCCGACAGGACGGCCTCGTCGCCCCTCAGGTCAGCGCCCAAGGCGCGGTCGATGCACAGGATCGCCCTTGCCGCGAATCCCTGGCGCCACAGTGAATGCGCGTACTCGAGGCAGGCATGGTAGAACCGCGGCCCGCGGTCGCCGCGCGCGAACGCGTTGAGCGTCCGCCAGTCGAGGCCCGGCCGTGGCGGCGGCAGATGGGGGCACGGGGCCAGCATGACTTGTTCGGTGCCCTTAAAACCCGCGTTCGTCAATGCGGCTCGACAGGCCGGCGGGATATGCGAGACAAGAGCGTTGCTGAACACGCCCCCCGACAGAACCGTGCACCGCCTCCCCTTGTGGTCGCGCGCCGCAGTCGTGCTCCTGGCTGCCGTCGTCCGGATGTGGCTGATGACATTGCGCATTGTGGCCCCCGCGGAGGACGTCCGGAACATAAAGCGTTTTGGACAGCCGATCGTCTTTGTCCTGTGGCACAACCGGCTGTTCGCGATCTCCGAGCTGGCGAGGCGCTACCGCAGCGGCCATCCCATCTACGGGCTCGTGAGCGCGAGCCGCGACGGCGCCTGGCTGAGCGCCTTCTTCGCGGCCGTAGGCATCCGCACGGTCAGGGGCTCGTCAAGCAGGCTCGGCCAGGAGGCGGCGACGGCGCTCGTCGAGGTGCTTCGCGCGGGCAACGACGTCGGCATCACCCCGGACGGCCCGCGGGGGCCGGCCTACGAGTTGAAGCCGGGCGCCTTGACCGTCGCCCGCCGCGCCCAGGCGCTCGTCATGCTCGTCGGAATGGACTTCGAGTCGTCGTGGAGGGTGCCGAGCTGGGACGGATTCCACGTGCCGATGCCCTTCTCGAGGGTGCACATACGGTGCGTGGTGGCCGAGGCCGACGCAGTCGACGACCGCGACGAGACCGCCCACCGGCTCGGCGAGCGCCTCGTCGGGATCAATCCGGACCGGAAGCCTTCCCCGGTCAGAACGCGGGCGTGACGGTCACGGTGTCGCCGGGGCCGGCGAGGTAGTCCTTGCCGGCGCTCCACGTCTCGTCATTCAGGAGGAACTTGAAGGCAAACGGCCCGGAGGCGCCCGGCAGGACGATGCGCCACGTGTCGCTCGAGACGCAGGTGAGCAGGGCTCCCTTGCCCCACGACAGGCCCGCGCCGCTGCCACGGACGAACAGGGCGTTGCCGAACCCGACATCGATCTTGGCCGTTATGGTGACGCCGGCCGCCTTGGGCTTGGCCATGACGACGGGCGAGGCCGGCGGCGGCGCCACCGGGGCGGGCGCGGCCAGACTCTTTGCCTTGGACGCGGCGGTGGATGGGCGCACTGGGGCGGGCGCGGCTTGCTTGGTCGCCGGGGCGGGCGTCTTTCTTGTGCTAGTGGTCTTTTTCATAGTGCGACGTTGTATTACCCTGGGTGCAATCGCCCCCACGGACTCACGACAACCATAGCAGTTGCAACGCCAAAGCGCAATTTGGGGCAAAGTTTCACGCCCCGCCATCCGTTTGCCATTCGTCCGTGACAATGGCGCCCGGCGCAATCACCTCACCTGCAGCGTGTCGCCCTCGAATTCAAGGCCGAGCGACGGAATTGAGACCGCCTTGCGTTTCCCGTCCCTGCGAACGCTCCCGGCGACCCAGGCATCGTAGCCGGTGGCCCGCGCCGCCTGGAGGGCGGCCTGCGCCGCCGCCGGGGCGACGTACACCGCGAAGCCGATCCCCATGTTGAAGGTCGCATACGCCTCCCGCGGGTCGACGGGCCCGGCCTCCATCAGGAAGCGGAAGATGGCCGGCTGCGGGCGCGGCGCCGTGATCTCGTAGACGTACGGCTCCTCGAGCCTCATCAGCTTGCGCCAGCCGTGGCCCGTCACGTGCGCCGCGTACTTGATGTGAATCGCCCGACGCTGGCACTCCCTGACGAAGGCGACGTAGAGGGTCGAGGGCGCCAGGAGCGCCTCGCCGAGGGTCAGGCCTCCCTCGATGCGCGTGGCGTAGCGCGCCGGCAGGCTCTCCGCGATCCTGCGGCAGAGCGTGAGCCCGTTCGTCTGCACGCCCGAGGACGCAAGGAAAACGATCGCGTCCCCGTCCTCGACGCAGCCCGTGATCCGGAGCGATTTCGGGGCGATGCGCCCGATCGCCGACCCGGCGAGGACGACGGTCGCGGGCTCGATCATGCCCCTGAGCGCCGGGGTCTCGCCCCCGCCCCACACCGCGCCGGCCGCGCGGCATCCCTCCGCAAATCCCGCCACAAGATCGCTTGCCCTCCGCTCGTCCGCAAACCAGTCGGAGCTGCCCACGGCCGCGTGCATGGCGACGGCGATCGGCAGCGCCCCGCTCGTCACCAGGTCGTTCGCGATCGTGGCGACCGTGTCGATGCCGATCGCCCGGTAATGGCACCGCCCGCTCTCGGCCTGGACAGCGTCGGCCACGAGGTTCTTGGTGCCGAGCCCCTCCTCGACGTGGGCGAGGTAGTGGTCCTCGGCCTCCACGAGGAACGCGCTCTCGCCCCGCGAGCCCGCGGGCTCGCGCAGGCCATGGGCCGCCAGGAGGTCCATCGTGGTCCGCGCGGACTTCTGGCAGGCCCGCTTGAACGCGTCGAGGGGCCCGTACCGCACGCCCGATGACTCGTACGAGAGCGACATGGCGCGGCCCCTAGTACGACCTTCCCTCGTTCTTCTCGTAGTAGTTCATGTAGGCCTTGTTCACCACGCGGAACCCCCCCGCGGTCGGGTAGTGGCCCGTGAAGTACCAGTCGCCGGCGTGAAGGGGCACGGCCGCATGGAGGTTCTCGATTGTCTGGAAGATGATCTCGATGTCCCCGCGCCAGTCGGTGTGCGGGGGCCTCACGAGCTTCGATATCCGGGCCGATATCTCCTCCGCGGTGAACGCCTCGTAGATCCTGCGCACATGGTTGACCGTCCCCTTGCGCTCGACCTCCTGGCAGCACGACCTGTAGACTTCGCCGAGCAGCTCGGTGCGCCCGCTCTCCCTCAGGAGGTCGACCGCGGCCTCGAACGCGACGAACTTCCCGATCTCCGACATGTCGATTCCGTAGCAGTCGGGATAGCGGATCTGCGGCGCCGTGGACACGATCACGATCTTCCTCGGGTTGAGGCGCGCCAGGATCCTGAGGATCGAGCGGCGCAGCGTCGTCCCGCGCACGATCGAGTCGTCCACGCAGACCAGGTTGTCCACCCCGGGCCGCACCGATCCGTACGTTATGTCGTACACGTGGCTCACGAGCTCGTTCCTCATGGACTCCTGTCCGATGAAGGTCCGGATCTTGATGTCCTTGCTGACGACCTTCTCGGCGCGCGGCCAGTTTCGCAGGATGAGCTCGTCGAGAAGGGCCTCCGTCAGCGCTCCCCTGCGGTTCGCGTCGAGGATCGCCTCCTTGACCTCGCCGCGCCTCACGGAGCGCAACGCCGACATGAGCCCGTAGAACGCCACTTCCGCCGTGTTCGGGACGAATCCGAAGACCGTGTCGGCCCAGTTGTGGTCGATCGCCTTGAGAACCTGCACGGCCAGCCTCCCGCCGAGCGCCTGCCTCTCCCGATAGATGTCCGGGTCGTTGCCGCGCGAGAAGTAGATCCGCTCGAACGAGCACGACGCCCGGGGGAGCGCCGGCAGGAACGCCTGCTCCGAGACGGTCCCCCGCCGCTTGATCACGACCGCGTGCCCCGGCCTGACCTCCCCCACGTCGCCAGCGGCAAGGTCGAAGACGGTCATGAGCGGGGCCCGCTCGGAGGCGAACGCGACGACCTCTTCATTCTGGAACCAGTGGCAGGGCCTGATCCCGGAGGGGTCGCGGGCGACGAACGCGTCGCCGTTGCCGATCAGCCCGCAGAGGACGTATCCGCCGTCCCAGTCCTTCGAGGCCCGCGCCAGGACGCGGGCGAGGTCGAGGTCTTCGCTGACCCTTCGCGACAGCTCCTCCCCGGCGACGCTCTGCGCGCTTAGCGAGCGGTGGATGTCCTCGTGCTCCTCGTCGAGGAAGTAGCCGATCTTCTCCAGGATCGCCTGCGTGTCCGTCGCGAAGACCGGATGCTGCCCCATCGCTATCAGCGACTGGTTAAGCTCGGCGGTGTTGGTGAGGTTGAAGTTCCCGCACAGCGCCAGGTTGCGCGTGGCCCAAGGGCTTCGCCTGAAGAACGGGTGGCACGCGCTCAGGTTGTAGCCCCCGCTGGTCCCGTACCGCAGGTGGCCGAGGAGGAGCTCGCCGCCAAAGTCGAAGTTCCTCCTCACCGTCTCCGGGAACTCCGGGTGGATCACGCCGGCCGCCACCTTGTCCTTGTAGCCGCCGAGGAGCATCTTGAATATCCTGTCGAGCGGGTTGGACTTCACGTTCCTCTCCCGGAACATGAACGGCTCTCCCGCCGGGACGTTCAGCTTGACGCAGGCGACGCCGGCGCCGTCCTGGCCGCGGTTGTGCTGCTTCTCCATCAGGAGAAACAGCTTGGTGAAGCCCCAGAGCGGCGTCCCGTACTTCTCCTGGTAGTAGGACAGGGGCTTGAGCAGCCTCACCAGGGCCACGCCGCACTCGTGCGAGATGAAATCGCTCATGCCTTCCCCTCAGCCGAGTCCGGGCCGCTTCATGGCCGTCTCTATGCTGGTTTCCCAGCCCGTTCGCAACTCGGCCACGGGCCATTCGAGCGGGCCGAGCGCCGTCTTTACCGAAAGTCTTCCGCCCGCGGTGACTTCCCCGATGGGGGCGGCGGGCACTTCGGCCGCGCGCGCCGCGGCAAGCAGGGCCGCCTCGTCGCCAGGCGCCGCGCAGACCACCGCGCGGCCCTGGCTCTCCCCGAACAGGAGCGAGTCGAGCCGGGGCATCCGCATCGGGGACAGGTCAAGGTCCGCGCCCGGGCTCCCCGGGCCGAAGAGCATCTCGCACACCGCCACGAGGAGCCCGCCCTCGCTGAGGTCGTGCGCGGCGCCCACCCTGCCCGCCCTGATCTGGCCGATGAGGAGGCCCTGCAGTCTCCTCTCGGCCGCCAGGTCCACCGAGGGCGCGTCGCCCGTCTTCTTCCCGTGGATGACGCCGAGGAACTGGCTGCCCCCGATCTCGTCCGGGGCCCCGCCGAGCAGGATCAGCCGCCCGCCGCCCGCCGGCGCGAACTGGCGCGTTATGTGGGACTCCCTCTCGATGAGCCCGACAACGGAGACCGTGGGCGTCGGGTCGATGGCGCCCTCCGGGGACTCGTTGTAGAGCGAGACGTTCCCGCCGACGACCGGCACGTCGAAGAAGCGGCACGCCTCGGCTAGCCCGGCCACGCATTCCCGGAGCTGGTAGAAGACCTCCGGCTTGTAGGGGTTGCCGAAGTTGAGGTTGTCAGTCATCGCAAGCGGCGTCGCCCCCGCGCACGCGAGGTTCCTCAGGCACTCGGCCACTGCGATGGTCGCGCCGCGCCTCGGGTTCAGGTAGCAGTACCGCCCGTTGCAGTCGTTGCTGATCGCGATGAACTTCTCGCCGTGGCCGAGACGGAGCCGCACGACGCCGGCGTCGCTCCCCGGCCCGACGGCTGTCCCGTGCTGCACCATGTGGTCGAACTGGCGGTAGATCCACCTCTTCGACGCGATCGTCGGGTGCGAAAGGAGCCTGGGCAGGGCCGCCCGCGCCTCGGCGAGGTCGAGATCGGCCAGGCCCGAGCCCTCGGCCGTCCAGCGCGAAGTCTCGTCGAGGTAGGCCGGCCGCCTAGCCTCCCTCTGGTAGACGGGCGCCCCGTCGGTCAGGGCCGGCGCCGGAATGTCCGCCACGGGGACGCCGTGGTGGGTGACCAGCATCCGGCCCGTGTCCGTCACCCGGCCCACGCGGGCCGCGTGCAGGTCCCACTTTGCAAATATCCCCTCGATCTCCGCCTCGCGCCCCGCCTGGACGATGACGAGCATCCGCTCCTGCGACTCGGACAGCATGATCTCGTAGGAGTTCATCCCGGCCTCGCGCTGGGGAACGCGGTCGAGCTCTATCTCGATCCCCGCGCCGCCCCGGCTGGCGGTCTCGCACGTCGAGCAGGTGAGGCCGGCCGCCCCCATGTCCTGGATCCCGACGACGAGGCCCGGGACCGCCATCATCTCGAGGCAGGCCTCGATGAGCAGCTTCTCCATGAACGGGTCGCCCTTCTGGACCGCCGGCCGGTCCGACGAGCTCTCGGCGCTCAGCTCCTTCGACGCGAACGACGCGCCGCCGAGGCCGTCCCGCCCCGTGGCGGCGCCCACGTAGTACACCGGATTGCCCAGCCCCGTCGCCTTTCCCCTGCGGATCTGCTCGTGGCGCAGCGTCCCCAGGCAGAGCGCGTTCACCAGCGGGTTGCCCTCGTACGAGCGGTCGAAGTAGACGTCGCCCGCGACGTTCGGGACGCCGACGCAGTTGCCGTAGTGGGCGATCCCCGCCACGACGCCCCTCAGGAGCCTCCTCGTCGACGGGGAGTCGAGCTCGCCAAACCGCAGCGAGTTCGTGACGAGGACCGGCCGCGCCCCCATCGTGAATATGTCGCGGATGATGCCGCCGACCCCTGTCGCCGCGCCCTCGAACGGCTCGACGGCGCTCGGGTGGTTGTGCGACTCGATCTTGAAGGCGATCGCCCAGCCGTCGCCGATGTCTATGATGCCCGCGTTCTCCTCGCCCGCCCTGACGAGGACGCGCCCGAACTCCCCGGTTGCCCCGGCCCTCTCCGTCGGGAACCCCTTCAGCAGCGGGCGCGTGTTCTTGTACGAGCAGTGCTCGGACCACATCACGGAGAAGATTCCGAGCTCCGTCAGGGTCGGATCGCGGCCCAGGTGGGCGCGAACCCGCTCGTACTCCTCGGGAAGCAAGCCGTGCTGCCTGACCAGGTCCAGCGTGACCGGCCGGTTGAGCGCCGGATCGGGGTTGGGCGGAAGTCCCGCTCTCATCATGCGCTCTTCCTGGCGAACTCGGCAGACCCGGCGGCAAGGACCGCCCGCGCCACCGAAAGCCCGTCCTGGCTCGGGTGAAACCGCTCGAACGCGCGGTCCGGGTGGGGCATCATCCCGAAGACGTTGCCACCCTCGCTGCGCACGCCCGCGATGTCGTCGAAAGAGCCGTTGGGGTTGTCGCAATACCGGAGTATCACCTGCCGGTTCGCCTCGAGCGCGGCCCGCCCCGCCTCGTCTATCCTGTAGTTGCCCTCCCCGTGGCCGATCGGCAGCCGGATCCGGGCCCCGAGCGCCCCGGGGTTGAACGCCGGCCCGGCGTCCTCCACCCGGAGCTCGCACGTCATGCAGCGGTATTCGAGGGAGCTGTTCCGGATCAGCGCGCCGGGCAGGAGTCCAGCCTCGCAGAGGATCTGGAACCCGTTGCAGATCCCGAGGACAAGGCCGCCCCTCTGGGCGTGCTCGCGGACGGCTCCCATGACGGGCGAGAAGCGGGCGATAGCGCCGCACCGCAGGTAGTCCCCGTACGAGAACCCGCCGGGAAGCACCACCAGATCGGCCTCTCCCAGGCGCGTGTCCTTGTGCCAGACGTAGCGCGTCGCGAGCCCGAGGCCGCTGGCGAATAGCTGGAACGCGTCCTGGTCGCAGTTTGAGCCGGGGAACTGCACCACCGCGATGTTCGTCGTGGCGGGGGTCACGAGGCGGCGATCTCGTAGTGGTAGTCCTCGATCACCGGATTGCTCAGGAGATCTCGGCACAGCTTGTCCAGCTGGGCGCGGAGCTGCGGCGTGTCGGCGGCCTCGACTTCCAGCTCGACGACCTTGCCCACCCGCGTGCCCCTGAGCCCGGAGAGCCCCAGGCTCTCGAGCGCGTGGCCGACGGCCACGCCCTGGGGGTCGAGGACGTTCCTCTTGGGAGTTACAAAGACTTTGATCTTCACGGAGAGGAAAGGCGCAGGATGACGCCCCGAGTGCCGGACCGGCAAGGGTATTTGGCCCTCCTGCGCTCAGACCCCGCGGTTCCTCGGGTGGAACCGGGCGTGCTGCTCGAGGAGCCGCCTTGCCTCGACTGCCGTGTAGATCTGCGTGGTCGAGATGCTGGCATGGCCCAGCATCTCCTGGATTGCGCGCAGGTCGGCCCCCCCGGAAAGCAGATGGGTCGCGAACGAGTGGCGCAGGAGGTGGGGCTTCACGCTCTTCCTGATCCCGGCGAGCCTCGCGTGCTTCTTGACGATCGACCAGAGCGACACCCTCGACAGGCCGGTACCGCGGCTGCCCAGGAAGAGCTCGCTGCGCGTGCGCGCCTTGACGTAATGGGGCCGGCCCGAGGTTATCCATGCCTCCAGCGCTCCGCGGGCCTTCGCGCCTATGGGCACGACCCGCTCCTTGGAACCCTTGCCGAAGACCCGGGCGAGCCCGCTCCCGAGATCGACCTGCTGCAGCGTCAGGGCGGCCAGCTCCGAGACGCGAAGGCCGCTAGAGTAGAAGAGCTCGAGCAGGGCGCGGTCGCGCAGGGAAGCGGGGTCGCCCCCTGAGGGAGACGCGACGAGCCGACCCGCCTCCGACTCCGACAGGGACTGCGGAAGCCGTCGCACGAGCCTCGGCCCGGACAACAGCTCCGTGAAGTCGTCCGGGCGCCGCCCCTCCCGGACCAGGAACCGGGCGAACATCCTGAGCGCCGTCAGCTTGCGCGCCTGGCTGGACACGGCCGCGCGCCGGCTGAGCGACCTGACCCAGGCCCCCGCGTGCCCGGCCGTGACGCCCCGCCAGTCGGCGGCCCCCCTGCCCGCGGCGAACGCCGCGCACTGCTCCAGGTCGCGGCGGTAGCTCTCGCGCGTGTTGCGCGACAGCCCGCGCTCGAGGTCGATGTACGCGAGATATGCGTCGATGTCCGACGCGAATGCGCTTGCCTGCATGGGGCCCGCCGGCCCGCCTCAGTAGCGGCGGCGCGGGGGCGGGGCGGGCGGGGCGCCCTGCTCCTTCATCCGGAACGTTATCCGCGCCTTCTCGAGGTCGTACGGGCTCATCTCCATCTTCACCGTGTCCCCGGCGGCTATCTTGATGAAATTCTTCCTAAGCTTGCCCGATATGTGCGCCAGGACCACGTGGCCGGGGCTCTTGAGCAGCTCGACCTTGAACATCGTCCCGGGGAGCACGGCCACGACCTTGCCCTCGACCTCGATCGCGTCGTTGTCAGGCATGGTTTTCTCGGGCGCCGCTCAGGGGGGCTTGGGTCATTGGTCGTTCTTTGCCGGGGATGAAGACGAACAGTCTAAAGGCGTGATCCGCTTCGTCGAGTCAAGGATTTACGTCCGGCGCGCCTAGCTGGCGCCGATCTGGGTCCTCATGTACGTCTTCATCTGGGCGGGGGCGAAAATGGGATACCTGAGCACGTGCGTCTTCCCGTCCTGGAGCTTCACGGTGAACCGGTAGACCTGGACGGTGTTGTCGAGCGTCATCATCCACTTGATGAGCACGTCAGACTTGTCGTGCGCGGGGGACAGCGCGCGCCAGGTGTTGTTCTTCCCGAGCACGGGCGCGTTGTCGACGAACACGTTCATGATGGGCGCGTCGCTCACGTCGTCGACCGTTATCGCGACCGGCCTGGCGCCCTCCCTGAAATGCACCTCGAAGCCGAAGGCCACGCCCTTTCCGCCGTCCATCCTAACGACGGGGAACTGGAACCTGTTGATGCTCACCACGCCGTCGTCGACCGCCACAGCCTCCTTGCTGAGCGGCACCTCGATCAGCACGCCGTCCGCCGTCGTGATATTCGCGGAGTAGCTCGCCTGCATGAGGCACCCGGCCACCCCGAGCGAGGCCGCTGACAGGAGGCCAGCCAGCCCACGGCGCCCGGGGCGCAGCGCCGTCCATCGGTTCTTGAATCGTCGCATCCCCCCATCATCTCGCGCGCCGCCCTCTCATCAAGCAACAACGGCGAGCCACCAAGGGTTTGCCCACCGGGGCGATTTCCGATTGATCGGGGCCCGTGGCCCCGCAGGAGACCCCCGACTGCCCCTTCGAGAAGCGGTTCCCGTCGCAGCTCAAGCGCGACGACGCCTTCTTCATGAGCCTGGCCTATAACCAGGCGATCGACGCGTGGCGCGAGGACGAGGTGCCGGTCGGCGCGGTGATCGAGGCCGGGGGCGAGGTCATCGCCGCCGAGCACAACCGCGTGGAGGCATCGCGGGACCCGACGGCCCACGCCGAGATGCTCGCGATCACCCAGGCGGAGTCGCGGCTCGGCGGCTGGCGCCTCGAGGGCGCCACCGTCTACGTGACCAAGGAGCCGTGTCCGATGTGCTCGGGCGCGATGGTGATGGCGCGCGTCAAGCGGGTCTGCTTCGCGGTGGCCGACCCCAGGATGGGCTGCCTCGGGGGCGCCGCCAACCTGAACGAGCTCCCCGGGTCGAACCACCGCTTCGAGGTGGCTGCGGGAGGGCCCCTTGAGGCCGAATGCCGCGAGCTCATCCAGGCGTTCTTCAAGGCCAGGCGAGCCGACGCGGAGGGGCCCTGAGCGGGACGGCGCCCGCCGAGCCCGCGGGCGCATTTTCGGGCCAAGGCAGTTGACGGTTGCGCGCTTGAGTGCAAAGTTCGCGCCATGGCCTACGAACTTCCGAAACTGCCCTACGCATACGACGCCCTTGCCCCCCACATCGACGCAAGGACGATGGAGATCCACTACACGAAGCACCACCAGGCTTACATCACGAA
>Ga0187851_10002997_pt1 | contig 14513 bp, 15 predicted proteins | sample June2016WEW_6_10_FD_132997 | JGI IMG/M metagenome (GOLD analysis project Ga0187851, IMG submission 132997) | Peatland microbial communities from SPRUCE experiment site at the Marcell Experimental Forest, Minnesota, USA - June2016WEW_6_10 | ecosystem: Environmental > Terrestrial > Soil >...
CCCAACGCGGTCTTCGAGCGGCTGCTGGAGGCCGTCGCCGCCGGACAGAGCGCGGAGTTGATGGAGCAGTTGAACTTGCTGGTCAATGCCGGCCACAGCCCCTCGTCACTGGCAAGGCAGATGGCCCGCTACCTCCGTAACGCTCTGATGGCCAAGCTGGGCGGCGAGCAAACGGAGCTGCTGCAAATCTCCGGCGACGAACGCGCCCGCGCCGCCCGCACCGCGCTGCTCTTCACTGAAGAGGAACTGACCCGCAACCTGCAGATTGTTCTGCGCACCTTCGACGACCTGAACTTCCGCCAGGAGCAGCGCTTCCACTTGGAACTGGGCCTGCTCAAGCTGATTCATGCCCAGCGTCTGCTGCCGCTGGAAGAGCTTCTGAGCGGCGTGGCGGCGGGCGGCGGCTTTCGGACGGGCTCGCCTGCCTCAGCGCCGGGTCCCGCTCCACGGTCCAGCGCACGTCCAGCGACATCCACTGCTCCGGCTGCTGCGCCGACTCTCTCGCCGTTTGGGCCGGCGGGCGGAGGTTGGGGATCGGGGCCAAAGATGGAGACCGGCCCGCAGCCGGCTTCGGCGGCCTCGCCAACAGCGACGATGGAGCGCCCATTGGCTCCCTTTGCAGCCATGCCCAGCCCGGCCCCGGCGAACCCATTTCAAGGCGCCACACCCTTCCCGGCCGCAACCGCTCAGGCCACTGGCTTTGCATCTACTGAAGCGCTCACCGAAGGCGCGCTGGCCAAGGCTCCGCAGGCAGCCGTCGCGACAGCCAACCTTCCCGGCATCGAGCAGATCCGCCACTCCGTGGGCTGCGCGCTGGTCGAGGCTGGCCACGAATCGGCGGCGCAGATCTTGGGCGCGGGGACATGGACCATCGACGGCTCCAGTCTGCGCATCGAGGTGGCCGGCCTGGGAAAGAAGATGCTGGCCTTGACAGTCAATCCAGCGGCAGAAAAGATTATCCGCCAGGAGCTGCAACGGCTGGGCGCTCCGGCGCGCTTCCTAGTGGTTCCCGGCGAGGGAACGGCCCAAAGCGCCGCACCGGCAGCCGCACCGCTGGCCGGCAGCATTCAAGAAGCCGCGCTGAGCAATCCTCTGGTCCAGCGGGCGCGGGAGATCTTCAAGGCCGAGGTGCGCAGCGTCGTCGATCTCCGGCAGAAATGACGGCAGGCTTCGGACACAAGCTGAGGAACGAGGAGGACGGACTATGATCAACCCGCTCAAAATCTCGGAGATGCTCTCCCAGGCCAACCAGATGCAGGAGGAGGTCCAACGCAAGCTCGCCCAGACGGTGGTCGAGGGAACGAGCGGCGGCGGGGCCGTGACGGCAACCATGAACGGCAAGAAGCAGCTACTCAAGCTGCGCATCGAACCTGCGGCGGTGGTTGGCCTGGGCGGCGACAAGCCGGATGTGGAGATGCTGGAGGACCTGGTAGTGGCCGCGGTCAACGAAGCTGGACGCAAGGCCGAAGAGGCGATGCAGTCAAGCATGAAGGGAATTCTGGGCGGGCTCAATCTGCCGGGGATGGGATGAGTTGCAAAAAGAGGCCGGGATGGGGTTCGTGGTATCCCACCCTAGCGACAAAAGCAAAAACGTCGCGAGGGTCGGGCACCTAGTCTGGAGGATAAGACGATGACCGATGGAATGAATCGCCGAAACTTCCTTGGGTGGAGCGTGGCGGCGGGCGCGGCGGCGATGGCTCCGCGCTGGATGGCAGCGCAATCGGCGCCGGCCGCGAAGCCCGCCGCGGGGCCGCATGATGATGCAGCAACCACTCCGGTCAAGGCGACCAAACTCTACGACAATCTTTACCTGCTGCAAGGCGTGGGCGGCAACATGGCATTGCAAACCGGAGGCGACGGCAATCTGCTCATTGACGCCAGTTACGCCCCAGCAGTGCCACGGATTCGCGAGGCCATTGCCGCGCTAACTCCGGAGTCGGCGAGCGCGCCTGGAATCCTCGTCAACACCCATTGGCACGGGGACCACACCGGCGGTAACGAAGGGCTACATTCCGCTGGATTCACCATCTTCGCGCATCGCCAGACTCGCGCGCGGCTCTCGACGCCACAGACGATGAAGCTCTTTCATCGAGTTGTGCCCGCCTCGCCGGCTGGAGCCTTGCCCACAGTTACCTTTGATTCGGAGTTCACCATCTGGCGCAACGGCGACACTCTCGATCTGGTGCACTTCGATCCCGCACACACCGACAGCGACATTTACATTTACTTCCATAAGGCTGACGTTCTGCACGTGGGCGACATCTGGTTCAACGGCATGTATCCGTTTATCGACGAAGGTACGGGCGGCTCGATCGACGGCATGATTCGCGCCGGCGAAAAGGCCCTCGCCGTAGCGGGCGACAACACGAAGATTATTCCCGGCCACGGACCGCTGGGTTCCAAGGCCGAATTGCAGAAGTTTCACGATATGCTGGCGGCCGTTCGCGATAAGGTGGCAGCTCTCAAGGCCGCCGGCTTGAGCGAAGAGGAAGCTATCGCCAAGAAACCCACGGCCGAGTTCGATACGGTCTGGGGTAAAGGCTTTATGAGCCCGGATACATTTACCGGCATCGTTTATCGGACCCTGTAAATGCAGAGCATCACAGGATTTCCTGGAGTGATCGATGAAGCAAACCGTTGAGTCTTTAGCGAACGACACGCCATTGCAAGACAAAGTGAAACAGCCAAACAGATTGCGCCTAAGTATGATTCAGTTTGATTCTCACATAATGCAACTAGGAAAATTATTTGAGAAGCATCGCTGGCTCTATGGCGGAATTGCACTTCTATTTGGATTAAGCATTATGGGAGTTGACTATCTTTTGCATCCAGAAGCAGGAAGGTTCCAGAGCCAAGTTGCACAGGAGTTAAGGTCGCTGCCCCTTCCTCCACTCACAACTGAAACAGATTTCACTTCGGGATACCAGCCTTCAAAGGGTATAGCGGCAAGAAAAATCATTACTGGCATTTCAGCGAAGGATATATGTTCCTTTTATCGCCCCGTAATGGCTGATCTTGGTTGGCAACTGGTTAAAGAAGAATGCTACCCATCTTCTGAGGGCGATACACTGATTTCGTTTCGCAAAGGGATGGTGACCTGTGCAATCCATCAGGGCAAGGAGGACGGCTTTTCTGGGACGAAGTACACTATCGTCTCATCTTGGCTGGGCAGGCCACCAAAGGACCATCGTTAGTACTGGTTAGCTGCGTTAACTGATAACTGATAACTGTTCCCGGAGGGACAACCCGTGACCCGTTATGCCGAGCCTATGGCGCGGCTCATTGAAGAGTTGAAGAAGCTGCCGGGGGTGGGCACCAAGAGCGCCCAGCGCTTCGCCTTTCACATCCTGCGCTCCAGCGACGAGGATGCGGCGGCACTGGCCGAGGCGGTGCGCGGCCTGAAGACAGCCCTACGGCTCTGCTCGGTCTGCAACAGCGTCACTGACCTTGACCCCTGCGTCTACTGCGCCAGTCCCGCCCGCAACCACCGCCTGGTGTGCGTCGTCGAAGAGCCGACGAATATCGCCGCCGTGGAGCGAGCACAAGGCTATCAGGGCGTCTACCATGTGCTGCACGGCACTCTTTCGCCGCTGCACGGCATTGGTCCGGACCAACTCCGCACCGGAACGCTGGTCGCCCGCGTGGAGCGCGGCGAGGTGGATGAGGTGATCTTGGCCACCAGTCCCACTCTCGAGGGTGAGGCCACTGCCCACTGGCTGGCAACTGCGCTGCGCGGCTTTCAGGTCCGCATTACGCGCATAGCCACCGGCGTTCCCGCCGGCAGCGACATTGAATACGCCGATGAGGTGACAATGGCGCGGGCGCTGGAGGGGCGCAGGGAACTCTAACCTTACAACTGGATAGGCTGTACGGCAGCGGAGACGTTGAGTGAATATCGTAATCGACTGCTGGTCGCAGAGGAGCACAAAGATGTTTTCGAGCACACTGAAAGTAATCGCCGCCGCGTCGATATTCCTATCAATCTCCTTCCCAATAGTCGGACTTCATGCACAACGGGCAAAATCAGCTGCCGATGCGAATGGTTGGGCTCTTGATTGAACTGCTGGGTGTTCGCAAGAAGACGTAGTGAATTCTTGCAGTTTTCGATCGCGCTTCCCGATACGACGCAGATACTTCCGGTAATGGAGATGCCGCTGCCGTTGCCATTGTTTGTAACCAAGTTTCCGGAGACCGAGCGGAGTCCAGTGCCCTCTGATTCGAGTGATTCCGAAAAAACTAGCGTTGAATTTGGGCGGTTTCGCCGGAGATTTCCCACAACTTCCGGAACACATCGCCGTCGGCAATGGCGTTTGCCTTCTGCGGTGACTCTGAGGTAGACTCCTCGCGTTGGAGGGCGCGCAAGGCAGCCCGCACCAGTTCGTTAGCATTTTCGTAGCGTCCAGATTCAACTCTGGTCCGGATGAATTCGTGCGAATCGGGTGTCAGTTGAAGGCCGCGATGGAACATCATGTGTTTCTCCTTGAAAGAATCGGGCGTTATAATCAAGTTTGCCCGCGGCTGCCTTTTTAGCCGATGAACAAATTGACCGCGAACAAAAGTCAGCGATCTTCCTCTTTAACTTTTATTGCGAGCGATCGAAGAAAAATGCCTCACGGCACCGTAAATCGGTAATCAAACGCGCACCGGCTCTTCGAGAGGCCGAACTGCTTCGCGCAGGTTTTTTCCTATAACGAAACGTGTTTCAGGAACGCCTTGCGAAAGCGATCAAACATCTTCCGGAATTATGTATTTATCACTGACCGCATATACTATTGCCGGGAAAGGGTGATACTCTGATTGCAAGGCAAGCTCAATATTTTGCGCGGGCGGTGACGGCTTTGGAACCGGCCAAAGGCGAGATTACGATGCTTCTCGGAAGGTGGAAAGCCGGGGAGCCGGCGGCCTTCGACGAGCTGCTTCCGTTGGTCTATCCTCAACTGCGCCATATAGCTGCGGCCTATGTGCATCGCGAACTCAATCCCGATGTGGTTCAGGGAACCGTGCTGGTCCACGAACTTTATCTGCGCCTGCTCAACCAGAAGAAGACGGACTGGGACGACCGCCGCCACTTCTACATCTTCTGCGCCCGGATGATGCGCATGATTTTGATCGATCACGCCCGCGAGAACCAGATCAAGATGCGCGGCAGCAACCGCAACAGCGTTCCTCTCAACGAAGATCTGTTGTGGGTCAAGATCGATAGCCCGGAGCTGTTGGACCTGAACCGGGCGCTCGACGAACTGGGAGCGATCGACGAGGAGAAGGTCAAGATTGTCGAGTTGCGTTACTTCCTGGGGTGCACGGCCGAAGAAACATCGGAAATGATGATGGTCTCCAAAGCCACGATAGATCGCGAGATGAAGTTTATCAAAGGATGGCTGTATCGGCGCATCCGCCCGTCCGCGCCTGTCAGCCAAGAAATGAATTGATTCAGTTTCTACACGCTGTTCGCAATATGTGGTTTAGGGTGAAAGCCCAAGAGAGAGCAATTATTCTGTATGGCCGAAACGACCGAGCGGTTTCTCCTGATTGAAAAGATCGTCACCGAAGCACTGGACGTGCGCGAAGAACTCCGGGGGGATTTGATTGCGGCCCGCTGTGGCGAAGACTCCGCTTTGGCGGATGAAGTGCGTTCGCTCATGGAATCCTGTCTAGCGGAAGAACAGATGATGGCCTCCTGCCGGCGCGAGCCGCAGAGCAGTCAGGACGGCCAGCCGGAGTGCAAACAAGTCGGCCCCTACCAGATCGACCGCCTGCTGGGGCGCGGCGGAATGGGAGCCGTTTATCTTGCCCATCGCGCCGACGGGCACTTTGAGCAGAACGTCGCCATCAAACTGATCGACGTCCCCTTTGCGGCCGACTTGTTCCGGGAGAGATTCCGCCAGGAGCGGCAGATCCTGGCCGGCTTGCAACACCCATATATTGCCCGCCTGCTGGATGGGGGAGTTACTGCCGCGGGCGAGTTGTATCTAGTCATGGAGTATGTGGATGGCGTGCCCATCCACCGTTTTTGCGAGGGGCGGCTCTCCCTAACCCAACGGATCGAATTGTTTCTGCGCGTTTGCGAGGCCGTGCAGTTTGCTCACCAGAATTTTATCGTTCACCGCGACCTGAAGCCGGATAACATCCTGGTGGCCGAGGACGGCACTCCGCGCCTGGTGGATTTCGGCACCGCCAAGCTACTTTCTCCCTCTCTGGACAAGCCGGATAGCCAACTGACACGGGATGGTTACTTATCTTTTACTCCGCAGTACGCCAGTCCGGAGCAAGTGCAGGGGAATCCCATCACCACGGCCTCGGACACTTACTCGCTAGGTGTTCTCTTGTATCTTCTGCTGACGGGAGCGCCGCCTTACGATCTCAATGACCTGACCATGGGGCAGATGCTGAGAACCGTCTGCGAGGAGGCGCCGCGCAGGCCCGCGATGGATATCGACGGCAAGCGGCTGGATGCCGACCTCGAAGCGATTCTGTCGAAGGCTCTGCGCAAGGAGCCAAAGGAGCGTTATCTCACCGCCGAGCGGCTGGCCGGCGATCTTCGCGCCTATCTCGGCGGTTTGCCGGTCGAGGCACGCCGCGGAAATGCCCGCTATCGCGCCGCAAAGTTCATCCTCCGCCACCGCTGGGGACTGGCCGCAGCAGCCGTGCTGGTTGCTACATTGATAGCGGGCATCGCGGGCGTCGTCTGGCAAGCCAGGGTAGCCAACCGGGAGCGGCGCATTGCTGATGCAGAACGGCGCAAGGCCGAGGCCCGCTCGGCCGACCTGCGCCAATTGAGCAATAGCCTGCTTACCGAACTGGACACGGCTATCCAGCAGATTCCCGGCTCGACCGGCGCGCAGAAGCTGCTGGTCACCAGCGTCCTGAAACACCTTGATCGCATGGCCGCCGACGCCAATGGCGACCGCCAGACTCAACTCGATCTGGCGTCTGCCTATACCCAATTGGCGGATCTACAGGGTAGCCTATATAGCCAGAATCTGGGGGATGCGCCTGGCGCTCTGGTCAGTGTAAATAAGGCTATCGCCTTGTGCGAGCCTTTTACCGGACAAGATTCCAAGGATAGAGACGCGATTCATGCGCTGGCCAACGCGCACTTGACCCGCAGCGGTATTATTTCTGGAACCGCGTCCATTCAGGAGATTCTCGCCTCCACGCAAGCGGCGATTGCAAACTATGACCGGCTGGCTGCATTCGCCAATATCACGCCAGACGAGATGTTCGATGCGGCAAACGGTTATGACATGCTGGGCGATGAGTTGGGCATCAATTTGGATGACAGCATCAATGATCTGCCGGGATCTCTAGCTGCATATCGAAGATACCTTGACCTGAATCGGCGCGCGCTGAAAATTGACCCGACTCTTGGATGGGCCATGAATGGAATGGTTTTAGGCCAGGCTAAGATCGCCGAAGTCGAAATGGAGATTGACCCGGTACAGGCGCTCAAGGATAGCGAGATAGGCTTGCAGCGCATCTCCGCTTTGCCCAAAACCGACCAGGAAAGCTTACCGGTGCAGCGGTCTCGCAATATGCTGACTTTGGATGAGGCACGTGCTCTTGTTGACCTGGGAAGATACTCGGAGGCAAATGAACTCTTGGCGCAATCCATTCAGGCGTTACAGCGCCTGGTGGCGGCAGACCCTCAGGACTTGCGCGCCCTCGGCGACCTGAATAGTGGACTGACTCAAGCGTCCTACGATTATGTGGCAGAGGCCGATCCGGCATTGGCGCTGCCAGCGGGAGATCGGCGGCAAGCCTTGACCAGCGCGGAGAAGTCATTGACTGAGGAGATAGTTGTTACGGAAAAGCTCATGAAGCAGGCAGGGGGGCAAGAGCAGTGGGGACCGTTTCTCGCCGATGCGCAACTCGAACTCGGCTCCATTCAATCCATGCTGCACCGTGAGGGGAACTTAGTAGAACGGGTGAAAAAAGGCCTGGCCATCTTTAGGGATTTGGTAAAGAAGGACTGGAACTCCCCATCCATTCTTGATGATGCGGCGCAAGACTTCCTATACGCGGAACCCGCTTCTCTGAAAGACCCGAAGTTGGCCGTCTCCTGCGCCGAGCGAGCGGTTGCCTTGAGCTATCGAAGAGTGCCGTCCAAGCTGCTGACCCTGGCGCAGGCATACCGCGCCACAGGCCAGCCGAAGAAGAGCCGCGCCGTTGCAAAAGAGGGGTTGGCGCTACTGACGCCACTACCGCCGGGAAGCGCGAAGCCGCGCATCCAAAAGCTGCTTGAAATCCAGGCGCTAGGCGCTTTCTGACGGCCGTATTGCAATGCGGGGTTTCAGTCTCAGGTTCATGCCGCACCCCGGAGATAGAACTGTGCTGGTATGGCGACGAGTCGTTTCTGACGCATCTAATGAAGGTGCTGGGTGTTGCCGGCTTCTCCGCAAGGGTGCGCTTTGGCGAGCCGCGCATCTATCCCGACCGCTGCACCGCCTCCGACCAGACCCACGCCGAAGTTACCGCCATGCGCAAGCAGATGCCCTTGCCCTGACGGCGGGCAGACGGCGCGATTCTTCGAAAATGGCCCGGCAGGAAGAAAGCCTGCAAGATCAACGCGAGCTGGTAGGCCGGGCTTTCAACCCCCATATCAAAGCCTGCAAAATCAATGTGAGCAGGTAGGCCGGGGTTTCAACCCCGGCAAAGTCCACCCCCCGGTTTTTAAGAATCAACCCACGCGGCGAAGCCGCGGTCAGGATCCTCAGGTGGAAAAGTCAATGAACGCTGGCTGACATAACAGTAATGATCGGAGTTCGGGGCTGCCGCTCCGATTCCCTGGTCGCTCTTGCGGATGGCTGCTTCTCGCCCGACATCGGCGACTGCTTTTGGAAAGGTCGCTTGACGTGCCGCGTTCTTACCGGCGAGGTTCACTCCACGATTCGTGGCTGCTCGATGAAAAGTGCGCAGGCCGATATCTTTGGCGCGCATAAATGGACAGTGGCAACCTGAAGGTTTCATAATCTTCGATGTCGTGGGCTTGCCCGTTGGTACGGGGCCAATTGCAGGTGTCAGATGATCCTTGATCCAGAAATCTTGTCGGTCGTTGCAGCTGGTGCCTTTACTATCGTCGGGCTCGTCACAAGTTTTCGTAACCCGACGACACGGCGGGTCACGCCCTGGGGCTGGGTGTCGATATGCGGCGTCCTCCTGTCGGTGGGATTCGGCCTGTGGCAGATACGTGCGCATGCTCGATCAGAGGGCGAGCAGATAGCGCGACTTGAACGCATTGCAAATACAACACAGAAGACGCTCGACTCGCTTCCGAGATTGTTGTTGCCCCTCAAGGTTAGTACGTATTCCGTGGAGTTTGCGTTTCCACTTGCCTGTCAGCCGCCCAGCCCGTGTCTCCGCGATGCCGGAAGCCTGAATGACATAGGGGGCGACGGCTTGAACCTTTACTTTTTCAAGGACCCAGCTAAGATCAGCGCCTTCTTGGCCGGGGGGATGTTTCGCGTGAAGCCGGATTTCAGCGTGAGCGGGGGACAAAGGGAGACCGCCGATATTGGAAGCAGCGGCGATGCAAAATACACCTATTTGCCTATTGGTTATTCTGCACCGGGCCAGCAAGTCGCAGGTGATGCCATTCTTAGCGCGGTTGATCTGAGCGGTTCGACCGTATTCGTGATAGGCAATGGCGAAACGTTTCAATCGACATCGGTGAGCGATGTCGATCTCCTCATGATGAACGGTCTGGATGTCAACATCAGAGGACCGTTCAAAAAGTCGGTGATGTGGGTGCCGGAGGTCAGAAGGAATCAGACGGTCTATTATGCGACGGTGCCGCAGATCGGCCGCTGAGACCATCCTTCTCTTTGCACCAGCGCCCGCAAGATGAATCTGCGGCGACGTGGATCGCTTCTCTGAGGGCTTCAGCGGCTCATCGGCTCTCGCGTTCAAGCGGAATGGCAAGGAACCGTCACGGTCACGCTGCACGGCGCCCCCGGCTTTGAGAATTCTGTCAAACTGAAACGGCGAAACCCTCCAACAGCTATCCTGCAATTTCAGTCCATCCGATTTGTAGGTGATGAACGGAATGCCAACCACGGCGACGGATTTCAGACGGCGCCAATAACCGCGTCGCGCTCCTCGACTAAGACTTTATTAACGAACGCAGGATAGGTATCGGAAAACGCCCTTCCCGCCAGCGAAATCCCCGCCTCCCGCCAAATCGCAGCTCAGCCCGCCGAAGACGGCCAACGGGCGCTCCCGATCCTGAGACCCGGGACCCCTCACCCGTCAGCGAAACACAAATCGGTGTCTTCCCAAACTCGTTGCAGAGAATTACCCTCCCCTGGCGGAAAATAGAAGCATGAACAATGACCCGAGCCGCGAAGTCTTTCTAGTCCCTAGTTCCTATTCCCCTTTTCTTCTTCCCAAAAAACGCCTGACCCCCACCCCCCACCCTGTGGAAAACTTTCTTCGGCCCACAAAATCCGCGTAACTAGCACGAAATCAATGGCTTGCATTTTTGGTAATGTTAACGAATCAGTAACTGCAAACCCCTGATTTTGCCCAGCTTTTGGCCCAAAGAGCCGCCGCTTCGGCCCAAAAATACCCCAAAAGTGGCAGATTTGGAGTACCTCTTGGCAATCCCGTTCAGGCCGACACGAAGGTAACCTTGGTCATCTGATCGCTGGTCAAATGAAGCCCGCGCCTCCGTCTGCCTGATCCCTGTTCCCTGTCTCCCTACTCCGGATGATCCGGCGACATCAGGCAGATGTCGGGCAGGTTGCGATAGCGCTCCGCGTAATCCATTCCGTAGCCGATGACGAAGAGGTTGGGAATGGAAAAGCCCACATAGTCCGCGTCGATCTTCTCAATCCGCCGCGAGGGCTTGTCGAGCAGCGTGGCGATGCGCAGCGTCTTGGGCCGCTGCTGCAGGAAGTGCTTGCGCAGGTAGGCCAGCGTCAGCCCGGTGTCGAGAATGTCCTCGACCACCAGCACGTTCTTGCCCTCGATGGACTCGTCCAGGTCCTTGATCAGCTTGACCGCGCCCGAGGAGCGCTGCTCTTTTCCGTAGCTGGTGGTGGCCACAAAGTCGAAGGTCGCGTCCACCTGCACGGCCCGTGAAAGGTCGGCCAGAAACGGCGCAGCGCCCTTCAGCACGCCCACCATCACCAGCTTCTCCCCATTCAGGTCGCTGGTGATCTGGACGCCCATCTCGGCCACGCGCTCGGCAATCTGCTGGCGGGTAAAAAGTACCTCAAGGTCCTTGTAGGGATCATCAGCCATGCTCTCAGTATCGCCTGAGTCCCAGGCCGGGACCAAGCGCCGCTGTGTAAATAATCCACGCGCTCGCCTCCAGCACCCCGATTGGCGCCATTCCCGTCCCGCCCGCGCATCTATAATCGAAGGGTATGCTGCCTTATCTTCACCTCAACTTGTACTTCTTCCATCGCGATCAGCCAACCTTCGGCTTGATGATGTGGCTGGCCGCGGTTGCAGCCGCATTCGTCATGCATCGCAGCTTTCGCCGCGCGCGCGTCACGGTGAATGGGGAAGGGGCCGACGCCATTGGCATGGTGGCCGTGGCCGTAGTCATCGGCATCATCGGCGCCAAACTGTGGCACGTCCTCGACACGCCCGACGAGTTTCACTATATGGGCTGGCGTGTGCTGTGGGATACGGATGGCTTCGCCTGGTTCGGCGGGATGCTCTTCGGCATCGCCGCACTCGTCTTTCAGGGCTGGCGGGAGAAGATCGGCGGCCTGCGCACCCTGGACCTGGCTGCCCCGGCCGCCGCCATCGGCTACGGCATGGGCCGCATCGGCTGCTTCCTCTCCGGCGACGGCTGCTACGGCATCGCCATCCAGCCGGTGCATATTTTCTCGTATACATTCCAGCCCTGGGGCATGGCCTTCCCCCACGGCGTCGTGCCCGTCTACGTCCGCGTCTATCCCACCCCGCTCTATGAGCTCGCCGCCAATCTGCTCATCGGCGGCTGGCTCTGGTGGAGGCTGGGCAAGCCCCATCGCACCGGCACCATCCTCGGCCAGTATCTGCTGCTGGCCGGCCTCGCCCGCTTCCTGGTCGAGTTCATCCGCCGCAATCCCAAGGTTCTCTGGGGCTTATCCAACGCGCAACTCGCCGCCGCCGGCTCGGTGATCGCGGGCTTCATCGTGCTAGCCTGGGTCGCACGCCGTCCCGCTGAGGGGCCGAATGAGGCCGCCGTAGCTGTCGGGAAGACGGCGTAACTCTTTGTTAGGCTTGTAACTCCTGCTGGTTGTCTGCCCAGGGATTGACCAGGACTAAATCACACGCCAGGAAGTCTTTAATGTTGCGGGTAGCGATTGCCGCTCCATGAACTCTCGCAGTGGCGGCAATCTGTGCATCCATCTCATTGATCGGGCGGCCCATTCGCTGCCGCGACGATAGGATTTGCCCGAAACAGCGTGCCGCGGCAAGATCGAAATTAAGGATCTGTCCGTGAAAATCCTCTGCAAGCATCTCCTCGACCGCTTTTCGGAGTCCCTCTTGTTTGCGTCCAGAGGGCATCAAGTCAATCCCGGAAAGCAATTCGGCAACGACGACCGAAGAGGTCCAGAACTCTCTCCTGGGGAGTGATTGAACCCAGGCGATCACGGCCTGCTCCGGAACGGGCCGCATGATCTCGGAGATGACGTTTGTGTCGAGCAGGATCATCAGTCAAAGGTCGGGATCGGTCTTGAGGAAAACTGGCGCGGCGGAATCTCAAGTTCTACGCCGCCGAAAGGGGCAAATCGCTTGCGTATCGCTGTTCCCAAATCTTCCTCGGGTTCAGCGGAGACAGGGCTGCTCATCACTAGTTCAGCAAGAGCTTCCCGCGCTTCGGCCTCCATTGATCGCCCATTGAGCGCCGCGCGCACCTGCAGCCTGCGCTTGACTTTTTCATCGACATTGCGAATCGTGAGTGTCGCCATAGGATCAGAATAGCGCAATCCTGCTTGCAGTGCAAGCATCGACAGCAATGCTGGCACTGTCCCATTTCGCTACAGCCGCTTGATAAACGATTGTGCCTCTTTCAATTGCGGGAAGAGCCTCTCCTCGGCCTTGAACTCGCGGGAGTGCACGCACCGCCGCAGACCGCGTCGCGTGACCGGGTGCTTCAGGTGCAGCATCTCGTGGTAGAGCAGGTATTCGATGGCGTAGCGCGGGCTCGACGGCCGGTCGAAGACGCGGCTCACCACGATGGTGTTGTGAGCGGCGTCGTAGTGGCCCAGCGCCCGCTTGGCCATGCCCTCGCTCCAGGTCAGTTCGGGCCGGCCCAGCAGCCCGCCGAAGAAGCGCAGGTTGAGCGAGTCGAAGACCTCTTCCAGATGATAGAAGCGGCCCTCGGGCCCGAAGAAGCGCTTGTTGCCGCGCGCCCCGCGAATCAACTCCGCTTGCCGGGCGACGGCGGCGCTCGATGAGAACCGCTTGTAGCGCAGGTTGTGCGCGGCGTCGATGGGCTTCTTGTAGAGCTTAGCCAGCAGAATGTGCGCGATAGCGTGAATTACGGACTCCGGCGCGCCCTCCAGAAGATCGGAAAGGCTGACCTGAATCTGCCCCTCGCGCAGGCGAATCCTGGTGTTAAGAGAGGTAAACCGCCGGAAACGAACCGCGATGGGCGGCATTGGCGCCCTGGGACGCAACGCCCGGTACTCTTCCTGAAAGATCGAAACGGAATCAGCAGCCACTGAGTACAGCTTACAGTGATCAGTGGTCAGTTATCACCTTTGCGGGAGGGGCGATTCTCGCATTTGGATCTGAGCATCTGTTTCGAACCCGCTCCTGGCGGTTAGTTCTACCGTGTGCATCTTCAGCGTGTGGTTTGTCACTTCGAGGCCACTGACAACTGACAACTGCTTCTTAGTCACTGCCCCACCTTCCGCTCCTGCCCTTGCTCGTCTTTGTGGAGCTTGAAGTACTCTGTCTGTTCCGCCAGCAGGCGCTTGGCCTGGCCAGCCAGATCCTCGGCGCTCTCGATGGCCTCGGTGCGGGCCAACTCGAAGGCCGGCTCGGCGGACAGCGCGCGAAGTGTTTCAAGCCAGCGTTCCGTGGCCTCGGTCAGCGGCTTCAACGCCTTGCGAATGTCGGACTTGCGCTCGGAATAGACATCCAGATTCGCGTTCAGTTCGTCCATCAGCGCCGTAAAGTCCTGCAACTCATCGTCCAGCCGGCGGCTGCGCCCGGCAGAGCGGACGCGGCTGGTCAGTCCCTTGATCGTCTCCGCATGTTCATCCAGGAATTTGGTGTAGAGCGCCACCCGTTCGTTCGGCTCTGTGCCCGCAGCGGCGACCTGATCGGCCTGAGCGTCGGTCAGCGGTTCGCGCTTTTGCTTCTGCGCGCACAACCGCGCGACCAGAAGCAAACAGGCCAGAATCACGGCGGAAGATCGCATCAGACGGAAAATTTTTCCTACAATCGGCCGCCCGTTCATTTGCGGAAGACCTGCAGCATCGCTTCGCTCTGGACCTGGTTGACCTGCGCCAGCGTCTGAGCCACCAGCGATTGGTCCTCAATGTTGCTGGAGCGCAGCATCCCGG